>Ga0105049_10010370_pt1 | contig 10695 bp, 10 predicted proteins | sample MAT06_FD_78087 | JGI IMG/M metagenome (GOLD analysis project Ga0105049, IMG submission 78087) | Freshwater microbial communities from Lake Fryxell liftoff mats and glacier meltwater in Antarctica - MAT-06 | ecosystem: Environmental > Aquatic > Freshwater > Ice > Liftoff microbial mat | place... | reverse complement strand
CATTTTAAAATTTAGTAAACTATTTTTGCTTACTCTATTCAGTTTTCAGCAATCCTGTGAGTACTCTATTGTTTAGTGTCGTTTTTCTTCATTCTCGACTTTGGGTAGGTCAGCCCGTTCAGTTACCTTTCACTTTGTGTCGAATAAACTTGCCCATTGCGTTCGAGTATTGCTGCAGTTGGGGAATTGACTACCTGTCCACCCGGAACTGAAGCTAAATTAATAAACAAAAGTTGAAGTTTAGAAATAATGCTCAACAGAATTCCGTCCGCCGAAACCAAAGCTTGGATATGCACTGCCGATGATTGTACTTCCGTCAAGCCCCAATTGCAGCAATACTTTTGTTGGCTGTTTGTGCTTCTTCTCGTAATGTCAAAAGGTCAACGTTATTTCCGTCATAGCTTGTTGTCAACATTCTGCAATGCTTGCTGGTATGTCCACAAAAGAAACTTCTTCAAGTTCCATTTCTGTAATTTCCCTGACGCAAAGTTCGCCATTGTAAAGTCGTCCTTTTATATGGCTGCACTTGCTATATGTTTCTTTGCAAATTGAACAGTTTCTTTGTTTAATAATACCGCCAACGCTTGAGAAGAACATTTTTGGAAAAAGCAATTTTTCATACGCTTCTAACCTTTCTACATAACCGTTTGCTGTTTCAACTTCAAAGGGATAATTTCTTACTACTGTTCCGTACGTAACTTGTGCATTTACTAAATTACTCCATGCCTCGCCCATTTTGTCCTGTTTGATATTTACAATCATTTACAATTCATATTGTACTGCAAGCAATGAATTATCAATACAATAAATTAGATTAGCTTCATTCTCTTGCTTTCTTTTAACAAACTGCTTTTTTAGGTCGCATAATTCACCTCTATAATTTTTTATTATTTCTATTTCTTCCTTTTGGATTTCAATTCCAACTGTTATGAATGCCTTTTTTTGAGCGATGGCAGCCATTTCGTTAAACTCTTCTATTAACAAGTTTGGATTTTCTGAAAACACTTTCATTTCATTGCTTTAATTACTTTGTCCAATTCCTTTAAGCCCTCAACGCTACCCTTATAGCTTAGTTTCTTTACTTTACCTTTTTCTTTTGTTTCTACATAGAATTCGACATGTGCTGTCTTTTTGCTGGAAGTTCCTTTGCATAGGTCGTAAATGTAATTAGATAAAACATTTAATGAGACCGAAACGATTGTTGAATTTTCTATAATTTGAGAAAGACCAAAAAATATTGCTGGTAAGTAAATATCTGCACTCTTTCGGGTTCTATAGAGTTCAGTGTTTTGTCCTAATGCAGGAATTGAAATACTATTGTCTTGCAGAAATATTTTGCTCAAATCAAGCATGGTGTCTGTAAAAACAAAGTCTTCTTTTGCATTTGCAGTGTCTAAATTATCAGGTATGAACGTTAGGTTGTCGGGAAGTGTCAAACCTAATTCGTCAAGCCGTTTTGAAATATCTAAATCTTCAATTTTATAGTCCATTGTCTAAAGTTGTAGGGTTATCATAGCATAACAGCCAACTCCTTAATATGCGAAATTTTTGTCATACTTTCTGGATTGTTTTGAACTTTAATAATAGTTGATTGTACTTTCCTTGTCGTACTTTTCGTATTGTTGACAAAACCAGTTGATATATGCAAACATAGTAAATTTATGCTAATACGGAAAAATATCCACTTTTTAGATTCAATTGCAGCCCCCGCACCAACCGTGCACACTCTTCCCCATGGCATCCGAAGAAATCCGCCAGGATTTTCAAAGATTAATTGACAACCTTACTGATGAGAAATCACTGGTGGGGTTGTGCCTTGTTGTTTAACCCCATTTCGGTGGCATGTCAATAGCCAAATACACAGGTATGGTTGGGCAAAGCCCCATTGGGGCGGATAGTGGGCTGACTCCAAACATGCCGCCCCAATGGGGCTTTAGTGGGTTTGAGAGGTCATTATACTATTGACATGCCACCCCACTGTGGTTAGGACGATTGCCTGCTACAACCCTCGCACCACCCGCGAGCACTCGTCCCGGTCGAAAATGGCCCGAACCGGGAAGGATAAACCGGGCATAACGGCGCAATGCACGGCCCCGTCGGTGGCTTTGATGCGGAGTTCGTAAAACTCACCGTCTAGTATGTGTTGCTCGATAAATTCCCGCTTGGGGTCAATGATCCAGTACTCCTGAACGCCGTGGGCGGCATAGTCCACAAACTTGGTTTCCCGGTCATGTTTCTCGGTGTAAGGCGAAAGAACTTCAACAATCAGGTCGGGGGCGGGGAATTGCATTTGATCGTCGGCGAATGTATCAGCTACGGCCTTGCGAAAAAAACAGACATCAGGTTCATAGTCGTTACGGGTCAACGAGATCATAATTTTCTCAATTCCTACATAGCCGAGATCGTGCTGGATAGCGTAAGTATCCAGAATTTTATAGATACTGCCCGTTGCCGTGTTATGCCATTTTTTAACGGGTGAATGGAAAATAATTTCCCCGTTGATAAACTCCATCTTGCGGCTCTCTTCCACAATCTCGTAGAAATGTTCACGCTGTGCCCTCTCTAGTTCAAGAGCTGCGTGCAGTTTCTCAACGAATAAATAGGCATCAGGCCGTTGAAGGGCTTTTTCAATGGACAAGGTTTCCATGAGCAGGCATCAGATTGATTACCCAAATATACGTAAAAAGGAAACCGGAAATAAGCTGTTACGGTTGCCATCCTGAACTCATTGTGCCATATTCCGGTTGTTGCATGCCTAATGGCATTCACTAACTATGGCACAGGCAACAGCACAACACGCGAGCCTTCCGTATCCGCCTTTTTGGTAGTCGCTGGAATCCCAAAGGATATCTGCTGCTATACACGACTTCATCACCTTCGCTGGCGTTTATCGAATCGTTGCCGGGCCGCCGTCGCGGTACACCAGCCCACGGTACGCTATGAAAAATTGCCGTCGCTTTATCTGTGTACCATACAAATCCCCGACGAAGCTGAGGGGAGTCCGATCAAAACGTACGTCCCTGTGGACTTACCACCATACTGGAATGCTGAGAGTTACGAACAAACCCCAATGGATACTGCGCGATTGGCCCAACAAGCCCGAAACCTTAGCGGTTAGTGTTCCATCCGTTGCCGTCTTTATGTCGGTCAATTATCTGCTCCATCCGTTTCATTCTTGGTTTAGCGAGATCCGAGTTGTGAAAACAGAGCCATTTTCAATTGAACGCCGACTCTGGCGCGAAGGAAGCGAGCCTGCCTGATGCCAACAACAAATCCCGGCCACCACAAAGGCAACCGGGACCTGGCATCAAACCATTAATTGTTTGTTACTGCATATTTTTGTCAATCGTTGTAATTCGCTCCAGGTGCTTTTGCAAGGTTGGTAACGTTTTGCCTGCAAACTGCTTCAGGTCGGGATCTTGACCCGCAATGCTGGCTTCCTGAAATAACTTCACGTCTTTTTCGTGGTCTTCAACCATAGCGTCAACGTATTTCTTATCAAATTCGGCACCAGTCAGTTTTGCCATTTCGTCCACATCTTCCTGCTCATCTTTTCCGAGTGTCGTTGGCAACGTAATGTTCTTTTTGGCAGCTATTGCCTTCAACTCCTCACTAGCGGCCATGTGGTCCGTTAGCATCATAGCGGCAAACTCTTTTACATCTTTGCTGGCCGCTTTTTCCTGAGCCATTTTAGCCAGTTCCATTTCGAACATACCACCGTTGGCCGCTTTCACGGCAAAATCGTTTTCATCGTCTTTTTCACCCGAACCCGCCTGCTCTTTCAGGTCGTTGGCATCGTTTGCATTCTCCACACTGTCGTCGGAGTTACGCTTGTTTTCGTTACAGGCCTGAAAGGTACACGCGCTGAGGGCTACCATGAGGCACAAACTGATCTTTTTCATCATCGTTGAGTTTATAGTTAATAAGTAAAGTAAACACAATCCACTCTTATCGTCCCCGGCCAAATAGCTTGGAAACAAGCCAGATAACCAGAGCAATCCCTAAAATAAGACCGATAATACCTGTCCAGGCACCGGCTTTGAAAATGCCGCCAATAACATCACAGCTACTCATGGTGAGTGCCAATACAAGAAGAATGGCTGTTGAAAAAAAACGGTTGATTTGCATAAGCGAACGTTGATTAGTGAGCACTAAACAAAAAACTGACAGTGGTGCGCAATGTTCAGAAAGCCAGTGAACGGGACAGGCTGAATTAAACCAACCGCACTGTTTACTGTCACAGAGATAGCTGAGTAAAATTGTACTTCACTAAGCCCTCGCTAAAAAATGACAAGTAGCGTATTGGGCTATTGGTTTGGGATGAAAGACCTGAATAGCGTGATAGAGAAGGCCTTTGAATGGGTTGTTTGGCGGTTATTTTCATTTTACGGAAAAATTTTGTATATTTGTATATATCGTTCCGTTGCGTTGAATTACGGAGCGAAATAGAAATTTTTTGTGAAACCCCTCTAACATGGCGGAAGAAATAACCGGCGCAAACCTGCCCGAATCTGACGGTCCAACGAACATCATTCCCATTAACATTGAGGACGAAATGCGCGGTGCTTACATCGATTATTCGATGTCGGTTATCATTTCCCGTGCCTTGCCCGACGTACGCGACGGGCTCAAACCCGTTCACCGCCGGGTGCTCTTTGGAATGGCTGAATTGGGCGTTAATTACAACAAACCCTTCAAAAAATCAGCGCGTATTGTCGGTGAGGTACTGGGTAAATACCACCCCCACGGCGATTCGTCCGTTTACGACACTATGGTCCGCATGGCGCAGGACTGGTCGTTGCGCTATCCGCTCGTTGACGGGCAGGGTAACTTTGGCTCTGTCGATGGCGATTCGCCCGCTGCCATGCGTTACACCGAAGCGCGTTTGAAGCGTATTGCCGACGAGATTCTGGGTGATATTTACAAAGAAACGGTTGATTTTCAGTCTAACTTCGACGACTCCCTCCAAGAGCCAAGTGTAATGCCCGCTAAACTGCCTAACCTGCTGCTCAACGGCTCGTCGGGTATTGCGGTTGGTATGGCCACCAATATGGCCCCACATAACCTTACTGAGGTCGCTAACGGCATTATTGCGTATCTGGACAACACCGATATTACGGTGGATGAACTGATGCAGCACGTTACGGCGCCTGACTTTCCAACCGGTGGTACTATCTACGGTATGGAAGGAGTACAGTCGGCGTTTCGTACAGGTCGGGGGCGGGTCGTTATTCGCGCCAAAGCAACTATTGAAGAACACAAAGGCAAGACCCAGATCATTGTTACGGAGATTCCGTACATGGTGAACAAATCGGTCATGCTCGAAAAGACCGCCGATCTAATCAACGAAAAGCGCATCGAAGGTATTCAGGCGTTCCGCGATGAGTCGGACCGCGACGGGATGCGGGTTGTCTACGACCTGCGTCGGGATGCAATACCAAACGTTGTCCTGAACAACCTTTACAAGTACACTGCACTCCAGTCGTCGTTTGGTATTAATAACGTGGCGCTCGTAAAAGGTCGCCCCATGATGCTGAACCTCAGAGATATGATCCGCTACTATGTGGAGCATCGGTTTGAGGTTATCACCCGACGGACGGAATACGAACTACGCGAAGCCGAAAAACGCGCCCACATCCTGTTGGGTCTGTTAATTGCGCTGGATAATATCGACGCCGTGATTGCGCTGATTCGTTCGGCTCGTGACCCCGAAGTGGCCAAAAGTAGCCTGATCGAGAAGTTTTCCCTTTCCGATGTACAGGCAAAGGCCATTCTTGAAATGCGTCTGCAACGCCTGACGGGTCTGGAACGCGATAAGATTCAGGGTGAGTACGACGAGTTGATGAGTCAGATTGCGAATTATAAAGACATTCTGGCCCGCGAAGAACGCAAACGCGAGATCATCCGCGAAGAGGTATCCGACCTGAGAGCTCGTTATGGTGATGCGCGCCGGACGGACATCAATGCGTATGGTGATGGCAATATCAGTGATCTCTCGCTCATTGCCGATGAGGAGATGGTTATTACTATCTCCCACGAAGGCTATGTAAAACGTACGCCCGTAACGGAGTATCGCAGCCAAAGTAGGGGAGGAGTGGGCGCAAAAGCCGTCTCGACTAAAGACGACGACTTTACGGAGCATTTGTTTACGGCCACCATGCACAACTACCTGCTGATCTTTACTGATAAGGGGAGGTTGTTCTGGAAGCGTGTACACGAACTGCCTGAAGGAAGCCGCACGGCAAAAGGCCGCCCCGTGCAAAACCTGATTAATATCGAAGCTGATGATAAAGTACGGGCCGTACTGAATATCAAAACACTCGAAGACCCGGATTACATCAACAATAATTACATTGTGATGTGTACGAAGCAGGGGACAATCAAGAAAACCATGCTCGAAGCATTCTCGCGCCCGCGCCAGAATGGGATCATTGCCATTACAATTGACGAGACCGACCGGTTGTTGTCAGTGTGTTTGACCAATGGCGATAACGACATTGTTGTTGCTTCCCGATCAGGAAAAGCAGTTCGGTTCCACGAGAGCCGGGTACGGCCAATGGGTCGGCAGGCTGCTGGGGTAAAAGCTATCACACTCGACGATGAAAATCCCGATGACCAGGTAGTGGGCATGGTGTGTATCAGTTCGCCAGAAGCACAGCTGCTGGTAGTGTCGGAGAAAGGATACGGCAAACGGTCTGATGTGCATGAATACCGGGTTACCAACCGCGGTGCCAAGGGAGTTGGGACGTTGAAAGTAACCGAAAAAGTAGGTCACTTAGTCGCTATTCTCGACGTGGCAGACAGCGACGACCTCATGATTATTAACCGTTCTGGTATTGCTATCCGTACGCCAGTAGAGGACGTTCGGGTTATCGGACGTAATACCCAGGGTGTTAAGCTTATCCGGTTAAACGATAATGATTCGATTTCTTCCGTAACAAAGATTACCCGCGAAGAAGGAGAGGAGTTAACCGCTGTAACTGCTGTTGATGGAGTAGCTCCGGCTGGATCGGGTGAAACTCCTGATGGGTCCATTACTGACAGTCAATCAGTAGAATAAACCGTTGACCTTCTTGAAAGGTTTATACAGCAATGAGTATAAATTTTGTTTAAACGAATAATCAAACAACCCTAACACAGTACAATGAAAAAACTCGTAGTTGCTTCGGTAATTAGTCTTACAATGCTGGTGGCCGTAAAACCGGTAGCTTTTGGCCAAACAAATGCCCTTATGCAATTGCAGTCAGGCACACTGGACAAAGCTAAAACCGCTATCGACAAGGATGTCAGCGAGGGAAAATCAGCGGCTAAAGCCAAGACTTGGTTAGTACGTGGTCAGGTGTATCAGGCTATCGCCAATGACCAGACGGGCGTATATTCCAAACTGGATTCTAATGCGGCTATGACGGCTTACGAATCGTACAAAAAAGGACTTGAAGTAGAGCCAAATGGAGGTAAATCGGGCAAGGAGTTGACTGAAGCACTTGTTAGCACAGATTTGTACAATGCGTTTATGCGGCAGGGAGCTATCCGGTATCAGTCTAAAAACTACCCGGACGCGCTGAAACTAATGAGCATGGCGGGGAATATCAACCCCAAAGATACACTGGCAGCTCTTTATTCAGGTATTGCCGCTCAACAGGGCCAACAGAACAGCGTTGCTAAGGAGCAGTTTGAACGCTATGCGTCTAATGGGGGTAAAGACCCCAGTGTATATTACTCGCTTGCCAGTTTGTACCGCAATGATAAGGAAATCGATAAAGCTATTTCGGCAATCGACAAAGGGTTAGTAGCGTTGCCTAATAACAAAGATTTGGGTGCTGAGCGCGTCAACATTTTGTTGACATCGAATCGCATGGACGAAGCCGTTGCGGGCATGAAGCAAATGGTTGAAAAAGACCCAGGCAACGTTCAAAACGTGGTTAATCTGGCTATCATTTATGATAATGCCGCCACTAAAATGGGCGAAGAAATTCGCAAACTCAGCGAGAGTGTAAAAAAAGGTGGTTCTGCTGCGAAGAAATTGGCAACCGAGAAAGATGCATTGGATGCTATCAACGGTGAGATTATCCGGTTGACGGGTATTATCAAGAAAAATCCGAAAGCAGCTGATGCCAAACGTCAGTTAGCCGACGTTCAGAAACGTCAGGTAGAAGGAAAAGCGCAGGTAGCTGAATTGGAAGCGCAGGTTAAAGAAGAACAAAGTAAAGCCGTGGATGTAGCAGCTACTGAAAAGAAGATAGCTGATTTGCAGGCTAAGCAAACGCAGGAGCGCAACAACGCCAAAGAATACTACACCAAAGCGTTGGCTATCGAGCCTAATAACTACGATGCTAACTTCAACATGGGCGTATTTTATTTCAACGAGGGAGCAGAAATGAACAAACTCGTTGGGTCTATGGACATGGCTGATTATAACAAGCGGGGTAAGGAAATTGAGGGTCAGATTTGTGGTCGTTTTAAACAGGCAATGCCTTACTTCCAAAAGGCTAAGGCTGTTAAGGCAGATGAAGAGGAACTGAACAATAGTATTCAGCAGGCGGAGAATGTTCTGAAACAATTTGAAGGGCGGAAGGTTGTTTGCGCAGAAGTAAAATAAGAGAGTTCAAGAAACAATGGGGAAAGGTGATTAGCCTTTCCCCATTGTTGGGAAACGTTACTTAACATAATATAAATTATATAACAATTCTCCAATCGAATATCCACGTGGAACATTAACTGCTTGAAACAGATAGAATTAGCTAAAACGCTGTTTAGAAGTAATCAGAGGTCATTTTGACTCTAGCAAACCTATACTTTGTTGGAAAAGACTTGTTTAAAAAGAGTACCAAACCAAGCATAGAGAATGGCAACTTCACAGTTTATGCTTGATTTACCTGCCTGAACTATATAGTACAACAACAATCAATTAGGATGTAATCTTATCATTTAGCCGCTGGGCTATACTCCTGAAAAGTGCCATCGGTATAAAAAATCAGAATCCGCTCTACTCGCTTTTGCTGGATTAACTCATCCGCAATGGGTTGACCTGCCTCATCGACAAACTCAGTTACTAGCGACGAACCTACTTCTGGACGAAGCGAACGGCTTGAGTATAGTCTATTTTGTCTATTTTCTGGAACTAATAAATGATTTTGAGTCGGGAAATTTTCAGGCTTGCGGATGGGTATTGGAGCAGCCTGTGGCCTAAATGCGGGCGTCGGTGCTTCGTCCTCCAGAATCCAATCAAATCCTAAGTCGGGAAAACGCTTGATTATTTTTTGAATTATATCAAAGCTAGGGCGATTCCGACCTGATAATATATGCGAGATACTAGAACGCTGAATACCAATCTCGTCGGCGAAATGAGAAGGAGAATAACCCTTAGAAATCAGAATCTGTTTAATCTTGTCGTTAATTGACATAAGATGTAATTGCTTTTGTTAATACTACATGTAGTTGACAACGACAAATATAAGCAACAAGTAACAATAACTATATGAATTCACAAACACATTTGTCTACTATAAATGTAAATTACATTGTTAATTAACAAATGTGTTTGTTAAACGTGTTTAACAAGATTAACTACACAGATACATTGTTCTCTCTGAGTGCATCGTTCAACGAAGTTTTAAGATCTGTCGACGTTTTACGTTTGCCAATGATCAATGCACAAGGAACCTGGAAACTTCCGCCAGGAAACTGTTTAGTATAACTGCCTGGAATGACAACCGAATCGGCTGGAACAAAGCCGCGATACTCTTTAGCATCTTCAGTTGTTACGTCAATGATTTTTGACGACCCTGTGATGGTAACTCCGGCACCCAGTACAGCGCGCTTGCCAATATGTGCCCCTTCAACAACGATGCATCTTGATCCAACAAAAGCGCCATCCTCAATAATAACAGGTGCTGCTTGTGGTGGTTCGAGAACTCCCCCAATGCCTACTCCCCCGCTTAGGTGAACATCTCTACCGATCTGTGCGCAGCTGCCAACAGTTGCCCAGGTATCAACCATTGTTCGCTCTCCTACGTAGGCCCCGATGTTAACATACGATGGCATTAGAATTACGCCGGGGGCCTGGAAAGAACCATAACGCGCAACGGCTGGAGGAACAACCCGAACGCCTTGCTGGGCATAGGTTGTTTTAAGGGGAATCTTGTCATTGAATGTAAAAATGCCTACCTCCTGCTCGTTCATCTTTTGGCTAATAAAATAAAGCAAGATAGCTTTCTTGATCCAGTCATTAACGGTCCACTCCCCTCCTTCCGATGTTGGTGGTTCGGCGACTCGGATTGAGCCGTTATCCAGTTGAGCAATGACGGAAGCTATAGCGTTTAAAACCTCTTCCTGTTGTAACATAGTGCGGTCATTCCACGCACTTTCAATGAATTCTTTGACGCTCATTGTATTGAATCAAAAATTTAACTAATATTATATAACCACCTGATATTAATCTGGTTTATATAACTAAACAAAATTTTATTTGGCCTGACATACAGCCGACTTTAAATCGTTTTAGGCTACCCACAAATATATTCATTTTGTATTAGAGACGAATCTAAAATTATATTTTTGATTTTTAAGCTAAATGACTTGTGCAGATAATGCTGATTGCATCTTGGTGGTTTCCCCTTTTATGAAGTGACTCTCTTACGTCCTTATCGGTGGACAACCCAATGTTGAGTTTGGCGACGTTCTATTGCTTTGATT
>Ga0105049_10010369_pt1 | contig 10695 bp, 9 predicted proteins | sample MAT06_FD_78087 | JGI IMG/M metagenome (GOLD analysis project Ga0105049, IMG submission 78087) | Freshwater microbial communities from Lake Fryxell liftoff mats and glacier meltwater in Antarctica - MAT-06 | ecosystem: Environmental > Aquatic > Freshwater > Ice > Liftoff microbial mat | place... | reverse complement strand
CGTCCGCTGCGACGATGACCTTGCCGAATCCCTGAAAAGCGCGGTCGTTGCGGGCGCCATCGCCGGGATGATCGTAATGGCCACTGGCGTCGCATTGCCATATTTCTACCTGGGCCCCCGCCACGGGGCGGCCCTGCAGATCGCTCACCACGCCCTGGACCCAGCCGGCCTGTCCCTGGTCATATGCCAGCGGCCCGTTGCGCAGCAGATCGAAGTCGCTGTCGGCAGGCGTCGCCAACGGGTAGAACGGGCCTTCGGACTGTCGCGGCGTGGGCCTGCGCGTAGCCTGCGCCTGGGCACGTGGACCGATCCACAACGCAGGAAGTGCCAACAGGGCGGCGCTGACGGCACGCCGGTTGATAGGGGTCTGCATCGTACGCATGTGTGTCTCCGGTGGCGTCTGTATGGGATGCGTTTTTGCTGGTAAGAGTTCCCGGTGCAGATGCGGGTGAGCGATGGCGAGGTTGGCGCGGGCGGCGAAACAAAACGAAACACACTGAAACCGCTGCGAAAGGACTGCGCGCACGACCGTCGGCAAGATCAAGCCTTGTTCAACCACTTCCTGAAGGAAACAACATGAAAACATGGATCAAACGCAGCCTCATCGGTCTTTTGGGCGCCGGTATTCTCGTGGGCGGTATCAGTGCCTGCAGCGATCGGCACGAACGCCACGGCATGGGAGCGGAGGTTGAGAGCCGCTACCAGGCCAGGTTCATCGAGCGCGTGAATGACGAATTGAAGCTGAGCGAGGCGCAGAAGCAGCGCTTGTCAGTGCTCGCAGAACGTGTACGGGAGCAACGGAGGGCGCTGATCGGCACGACGACCGATCCGCGGGCCGATCTGCAGGCGCTGGTCGCGGGCGGCCAGTTTGACCGCGCGCGCGCACTGGCGATCATCGAGGAAAAGACGAGCGCGCTGCGCGGCAAGAGCCCTGAGGTGATTGCGGCCACGGCAGACTTTTTCGACAGTCTCAAGCCCGAACAACAGCAGAAGCTGCGTGACCATCTCGGCCGCCGCCATGGCTGGTTTGGCCGCAGTTGATGCGGTCGGCGGTGGGACAATGCGCCATGGCAAAGATCCTGTTGATCGATGACGATGCGCACCTTGGCCCACCGCTGGCGGAGTATTTCCGCCGCTTCGAGCTCGATCTGGAACAGGCAGCCCGGCCCAGCGAGGGCCTGGCCCGCCTGCAGGGCGGTGGATTCGATGCCGCCATCCTGGACGTGATGCTGCCCGAAATGGATGGCTTTGCGTTGTGCCGCACGATACGCAGCACGAGTGACATCCCCATCATCATGCTGACCGCGCGCGGCGAATTGACCGACCGAGTGGTTGGCCTGGAGCTGGGCGCCGACGACTATCTTCCCAAACCGTTCGAGCCGCGTGAACTGGTGGCCCGAGTGCAGACCGTGATGCGGCGCCAGCGCAGTGTCGGCGCGACCCGTCGGCTCCAGTTCGAGGGTCTGGACATCGATCTGGACTCCCATAAGGTGTTGCGCCGCGGGGAACCGGTGGCGCTGACGGGTACCGAGTTTGCGTTGCTGGTCTTGTTGGCACGTGAACCAGGCAAGGTGATTTCGCGCGACGACATTTTGAACCACCTGCGGGGCCACGAGGCCGATCTGTATACCCGCGCCGTCGATATCCTGATCAGCCGGCTGCGCAAGAAGCTCGATCCGCTCGATTGCATCAGGACGCTGCGCAACGCCGGCTACGCGCTGGCGGTCGGACGTGTCTGAGCCGCCCCGCCGCAGCTGGCACTGGCGTGCGCTTTCGGCCTTGCGCCATTCCTTGCGCCTGAAGCTGATTGCCGTCTTTCTGTTGCTGGCGCTGGGTCTGTCGATCATCTTTCTGGCTGGAACCCAGCGCGCCATCGGGGTGGGTTGGCGCCTGGCGGTGGCCCCGCTGGTGGCTGACTATGTGGACCGGCTGGTGGCCGACATCGGCAGCCCGCCGAGTATCGAGAAGGCCCGCGCTCTGACCGACCGGCTGCCGATCTCGGTTCGCATCGATGGGCCCACGGTGCAGTGGCGCTCGCACGCGGCGCAGGACGATCGCGAATGGGAACGCGGCGATGGCCGCTGGCACGCGGATTCGCCGCGTTTGCTCGAGCGCACGACATCGGATGGCCACCGCGTCAGCCTGGGGCTGGGCGATTTGTCCTGGCGCAGCCAGCCACGTCTGCTCGGCTGGGGTACGCTGGCGTCGTTGTTGGCGGTCATTGGCCTGGCCTATGCCTACCTGCGTCGCCTGCTGCGGCCCCTGGACGACATTCGGGTCGGCGTGCAGCGTTTTGGCCGGGGCGAGTTCGAACTTCCGATCGTCGTGCGCCGCCGCGATGAACTGGGTGACCTGGCCGCCCAGATCAACACCATGGCGCTCGATCTGCGCCGCATGCTCGACGGCAAACGGGCTCTGTTGCTGGCCATCAGCCATGAACTGCGTTCGCCGCTGACGCGTGCGCGGCTCAATGCCGAACTGCTGCCCGAGACCACCGCTTCACAAGGAACCCGGGCGGCCCTGATGCGCGATCTGGCGGAGATGCGCGATCTGATTGGCGATTTGCTCGAGAGCGAACGGCTGTCCGATTCCCACGCGGCGCTGAACCGGGAGCCGGTCGATGTGTCGACGCTGATCGATGTGCTGGTGCACAGCCGGCCCGGTTGGCAAGACCTGCGCGTCAGCTTGCCGCAGGATCTGCCGCCTCTGTCGGCCGATGCTATGCGGCTGCGACTGGCCATTGGCAATCTGGTCGACAACGCGATGCGCCATGGCATGGGCGGGGCAGCGCCGGAACTGTCGGCGCAGAGCGATGCAAAGAACCTGCGCCTGATCGTGCGCGACTTCGGGCCCGGGGTCGCAGCCGAACATCTGCCGCGTTTGGCCGAGGCGTTCTACCGACCGGACCAGGCACGCCAGCGCGTGACTGGCGGTGTCGGCCTGGGCCTGCACCTGGCCCGACTGGTCGCACAGGCGCACGGCGGAAGTCTGTCGTTTCGCAACGCTGACCCAGGTCTGGAGGTCGTGCTGGAATTGCCGCTTCGGCGCTGATCGTGTCGGCGCTGGACTTCCGCTCGGCAGCGCCCGGCGTATGGTTCAGAAATCCGGCGCGCTGAAAAATGACATCGGCTCGGCCGTGACAGGATGGGCGAACGCGATCCGGGTTGCATGCAGCATCAGCCGGGACGTGGCGGTCAAATCATCGGTTCCGTACAAGGGGTCCCCAATAATCGGGTGACCGATAGCCTTCAGATGGACGCGCAGCTGGTGCGAGCGACCCGTCACCGGTTCGAGTTCGAGCCGGGTGGTCGACGGCGTCGGCCGATCCACGATGCGCCAGCGTGTCTGGCTGGGCTTGCCATCGACTGCCGACACGATGCGCAGCGGCCGATGGGGCCAGTCGAGTGCGATGGGCAGATCGATATCGTTCCAGGCGAGCGCTGTCTGCGCTACCGCACCATGGACGATCGCCTCATAGCGCTTGTGGACACGGCGCTCGGCGAAATGGCGGCTCAGAACCGATTGAGCGGCCTTGCCACGGGCCATCAGCATCAGGCCGGAAGTCGACATGTCCAGCCGATGCACGATCAGTGCGTCGGCGTATTGTTGCTGCGCGCGCGCACTCAGACAGTCTTGTTTGTCCGGTCCCAGCCCCGGCACACTGAGCAATCCGGCCGGCTTTTCGAGTACCAGCAGGGCCGCGTCGACATGATGAACCGTCGACACCTGCGGGTTATGGCTCGTTCTTGCTGTTGACCAGTTTTTGCACGATGTCGCACAGCTCCTCGACATCGTTGGGCTTGTGAATCAAGGCGCCAGCGCCTTCGGCAAAGGCTTGTTGCTCTATCTCGGTTGTGACGTAGCCGGAGGCGAGTGCCACTGGCAGATCGGGTCGCAAGACCCGTGCTTCGCGCAGCAGGTCGACGCCGCAAAACCCGGGCATGTTGTAGTCGGTCACCAGCAGGTCGAACTCCGCTGCGCGATCGCGCAGCGCAGCTGACGCCAGATGCGGGTCAGTGAAGGAGCTGACCCTGAAACCTTTTCGGGTCAGGACGCGCTCGACAAGAAAGACCAATGCTTCGTCGTCGTCGACGTACATCACATGCTTGCCGTTGCCCTGAACCGAACTGGCAAAAGCGAGTTGGGTCTGCACCGCGACGGCAGGTGACTTGGCTGGCGGAAAGTACAGCGTGAACACACTGCCTTTGCGCGGCGTGCTTTGAACACCGACCGATCCTTGGTGGGTGCGCATGATGCCGTGCACCACGGCCAGTCCCAGCCCCGTGCCTTGCCCGACTGGTTTGGTCGTGAAGAAGGGCTCGAAGATCCGCTCCATGGTTTCTGGATCGATGCCGGTGCCGGTGTCGCGCACTGCCAGCGTGACATGGTGGCCGCGCGACGTGCCACGGCGCTCTTTCCTGAGCGGCATCGAATAGGTGCTTCCCAGTTTCACGCTGATCGTGCCCCGGCCGTTGCCAATGGCATGCATGGCGTTGGTGCACAAATTGAGCAAGGCCTGCTCCACCTGCGTGGCATCGGCCAGCACCGGCGGCACGTGTTCGTCTATGCGTACCACCAGATCGATCGACGGTGGCAGCGTGACTTTGAAAAGCCGCGCGGTCTCATGGACAACGTCGGTCAGATGGATCGTGCTGCGAAGCGTGGTCTCGTTGCGGCTGAACGTGAGGATCTGGCGCACCAGGTCGCGCGCCCGACGTCCGGCCTTCTCAATTTCCATCAGGCTGGTAAAGGCTGGGGAGTTGTCGCCGGTATCTTGCTTGGCCAGTTCGACGTTGCCCAGGATCGCGCTCAGGATGTTGTTGAAGTCGTGTGCAATGCCGCCAGCCATCGTTCCGACCGCCTGCATCTTCTGCGACTCGCGCAATTGCGTTTCCAGCACATTGCGCTGGGTTTCAATCTTTTTTCTGGCCGTCAGGTCGCGGGCAAAAACCGTGATGATGTCACCGTCGAGCCGCCGTTCGAAGGACACACTGACTTCCACCGCCAGTGTCTTGCCGCTGCTGGTGCGGCCTTCCATTTCACCGAGCTGCGCGTGCGACGACAACTGGCTGTACGCGAGGGTCTGCACGGCATCGGGCAAGAAGCGCTCGAGCGGGCTTCCCAGGGCTTGTGTCGGGGGACACTGGAACAGTGCTGCGGCGGCCGGATTGAAAACGGTGATGTTGCGGCCCGCGTCGACGCAGATGATCGCATCCAGCGACGAGTTGATGACCGCGGCCAGCCGGTTCTCGCTCAGATGCAGTTCTTCATTGCGGTGGCGCAGTTCGGCGGCGCTTTCCTGCAGTGCTCGGCGTTCCGCGAGCAAGGGCCCCTGATCGATGATGGCGCAGATGAAATGGGCCAACTCGTCCTGGGTGTTGTCGATTCGGGCCACATGCAGGTCACCCGCGAAGGTTCCGCCAGAGCCGGCAAGGAAGATGACTTCACTGGTTTCGCTGGTGCCGACATCCTTGGCGATGGCGAAGGACTGCGCAACCTGCCGGGCATGGGCATCACCGACCAGCGGCAACAGAAAGGTCAGTGGCGGATCATGTTCCGTCGGGCGGAAAAGCCGCAAGGCCATGGCGTTGCTCTCCAGCACCAGCCCGTTTTCGTCGACCACCATCAAGGCCAATGGCACGCTGGAGAACAGTGTCAAAAAACGCTCGGACGCGCCCTCGGCCGCGCGCTGGCTGAACCGCAATGCCTTATTTTGTATCTCGAGCTCGACCTGGTATTTGCGCAGGTCCTCGATCATGCGGGGCAGCTCGTAACTCTGCTCCGGTGCGGGAACATCGTCGCTGTCAAGCTGCACCAGCGCGGAGATATTGCGCAGCAGCTCGGCCGGCTCCTGCATGGGTTGCGCGCCATGCACGGGAGGACCATGGCTGACGCCGTGTTGCATTTCAGCCACGCGACGGGGACCGATCAATCGGCCAGCTTGGTCGCATTCCCAACGCCTATTTCTTCAGTTTCCCGCGAACCGGTACCACCGTCGTAACGGTGGGACGAACCGCATCGGGGGATACCGGCTTGGGCGGCGCGGTGTCCTTCTTTGGCTTCTTGGTTTCCTTGTTGTTGCGTTGCTGGCCTTTGGGCATGTCGATCTCCTGGTTCGTGTAGTTGGTCTGAAGGCTCATCCGTCCTGAACTGGCGCCACAACCTGGGGCAGCGCCGGCTCAGGAATCAAAACAATTAGCGACGCACGACGGCATTTCCTGGATCCAGCTCAGCAGCCTTGAGCGGGCTGTTTGCCAACACGTAGGCACGCAGTACGTCCGCATCGACGAAACCGGTATCCACGAAGCTCTTGTGGCCGGTCAGCTTCGGATATCCGTCGCCGCCTGCGGCAATGAAGTTGTTGATAACCATGCGGTAGGTCTTGGCCGGATCGATTGTCGCCCCCTTGATGCCTGCGCTGGTGACGGCGCCTGCGGTGATGACCAGGTCGATGCCGGCAAACTGGCCAAATGCGCCCGAGCCCGCACTCATCTTCGCCACTGCGTTGAGGTAGTCCATGACTTCCTGGCCGGTCAAATCGACCGTCACGGTGGTGTTGCCGAACGGTTGCACTTTGAGCACGTCTTTGTAGGTCAATTTGCCTGGCGCAAACGAGTCGCGTACACCACCGGCGTTGACAACCGCGAAGTCGGCCCGGGTCTTGTCCATCAGGGCGCGACCGATGAGTACGCCCATGGATGCCGGCTTGCTGCGAACAACGGAGCGATCACCCTCGATACGGCCATCGGTTGAACCGATTTCAACCAACAGCTTTTGTTGACCGAACTCCTGGTAGGGCTTGAGCATCGCCAACATGTCCTTGTCTTCCGCGATCGCCATGGTGTACGGCACTTTCGTCGTCTTTCCGTCAGCACCTTTGACGGATTGCATAAGGTTGACCGGAATCAAGCTGTATTTGATCAGTTTGAAGTCGCCATTGCGGTACTCGAAATCGGCGCGTCCGACGTATTTGCCCCATTCGTGCGCCTGTACGATCCAGGCGCCGTTCTGCCGATCTGGCCGGCAATCGGCTCCTGGCACATAGGCGCGGTCAAGGACGTTTTCGGCCTTCATGCAGGCGGGATTCTGGGTATGGCCACCCACGACCAGGTCGATACCTTTGACTGCACGCGCCATTTCGACGTCGCCTTGTGCCTGTGTGCCGTGTTTGCCGTCTTCATAGTGGCCCATGTGGGTTGCGGCAATGACGACGTCTGCCTTCGCACGCAGCTCGGGCACCACGTTGCGGGCTTCGGCGATGACGCTGCGAAACTGGATGTTCTTCACGTTGTCCGGGAGCACCATCTTGGGGGTGTCTTCGGTGGTCAGGCCCATCACGCCGACCCGCAAGCCCCCCAGGTTGAAGATCTTGTAGGGCTCGAACATGCGTTTGCCGCCCTCGTAGATATTGGCAGCCAACATCGGAAACTTGATCAGATCGCGCTGCATTCTGAGCGTTGACAGGGGTTTGTCGAACTCATGGTTGCCCACCGCCATGGCGTCATAACCGAGCAGGTTCATGCCTTTGAAGTCAGGGACCGCGTCCTGCAGATCGGACTCCGGCACACCGGTATTGACGTCGCCACCGTCAAGCAGAAGGCTTTGGCCACCGGAGAGCGCAACCTCGCCACGAATCTGGTCAATCAGGGTCTTGCGCGCCGCCATACCGTATTCGCCGTCGCTGTTCTGCCAGAACCGACCATGGTGGTCATTGGTATGCAGAACAGTCAGGTAATAGGTCTTGTCTTTTTCGGGTCCCCCGGTTGGAATGGCCGAGCAGCCAACAAGTACAAGCGCAGCGGCCAGCGTCAACGTGGGTTTTGTCAAGTTCATAGTTGCCTCAATTCCTGGTCGGATCAATAAAAGCCATCGATGGGCGGCTCTCGCTGCAAGACGCTGATTATGGCCGCAGCGCTGGATGAGAGCGTGAGAGGCAATCGTTTGAACCCACGCGAAACCCCGCAACCAGCTCCAGGCGCTTCGGACAACGGCCAATCGCGGGGTCTTGCCCTGCGGGCCGGGGCGCCCCAAGGGCGCCGTGCGGCGTTGCGCCGCTTGCCCATGTCCCGACATGGGCTGCGCGTCGCGCCTTGCCCGCCACCCTTGGGCACCCCGTCGTGGGCCCAATCAATTGCCTCTCACGCTCTGAGGCCGGCCGGCCGCGCGGGCTGCTACGTTCCTACAATCGGAGCCATTACGACTCCACGGCCATCGACCAGACCATGACAATCAAGAGCGACAAATGGATTCGCCGCATGGCGGAGACCACCGGCATGATCGAACCTTTCGAGCCGGGCCAGGTCCGCGAGCGCGATGGCAAGCGCATCGTCAGTTACGGCACCAGCAGCTATGGCTACGACATTCGTTGTGCGCCTGAGTTCAAGGTCTTCACGAACATCCACAGCACAGTGGTGGATCCGAAGAACTTCGATGAAAAGAGTTTTGTCGACTTCCACGAGGATGTGTGCATCATTCCACCCAACAGTTTTGCGCTGGCACGCACACTGGAGTATTTCCGCATTCCGCGCAACGTGTTGACCATCTGCCTGGGCAAGAGCACCTACGCGCGCTGCGGCATCATCGTCAACGTGACACCGTTCGAGCCCGAATGGGAGGGCTACGTGACGCTGGAGTTTTCCAATACCACGCCCTTGCCAGCCAAGATCTACGCCGGTGAAGGCTGCGCGCAGGTATTGTTCTTCGAGAGTGACGAGGTCTGCGAAACCAGTTACAAGGACCGTGGTGGCAAATACCAGGGCCAGCGCGGGGTCACGTTGCCACGCGCCTGACGTCTGGCTGTGGCTCATGGCGGGCCCGCGATGCGATGGTCAGTGTTCGGTGCCGGCGCCGATCTTGACGTCCTGGCGCGTTGCCAGTGCGCAGGCGATTGCCACGCGCAGGCCACGCAGCATGTCATCGAAAGCCATGTAGGGCGTGCCCTGATCGGGCAGGAACGGAAGGTGAATGAAGCCGCCGCGCACGCCCTTGAGGGAACGGCGCCGCTCCAGCGCATGCATCAGCCCGTAGAACACATGGTTGCACACGAAAGTGCCGGCAGTCTGAGACACTTCCGCAGCGACGCCCTCCAGCTGCAGGGCCTGCAGCATGGCTTTGATCGGAAGTCCGGTGAAATAGGCGGGTGGCCCGCCGCTGACGACGGGTTTGTCCACCGGCTGTGCCCCGGCGTTGTCGGCGATTCGCGCGTCGGCCACGTTGATGGCAACCCGCTCCAGCGAGATCGCAGCGCGCCCGCCGGCTTGGCCCAGGCAGATGACCAGCGCCGGATGGTGATTGCGGATCAGGTCGGTGAGGCACTCCAGCGAACGGTCGAACTCGGTTGGCAGCTGGGCGGATACGATCGTGTGTCCGTCGATCTCGGCGCCATCCAGTGACCGCGCCACCAGCCAGCTGACGTTGGTACTGGCGCCGCCAAAGGGTGTGAATCCGGTCAGCAGTATGGTTGCGGACGGCTGTCCGATGGCAGAGACCGGCGCGAGTCGGCCTTGTTTGGGGGCGGTTGGTATTTGCTTGCGTAACATGGGAGCAATTTACCGCGAATCCAGGTTGGGGGGATAATGGCGGTTTGCCCAGATTGCGGGCACCACCCGCCCAGGCGCCCAAAACAGGCCTTCGGGCACGTCCCCGACAGGCATAGATGACCGACCCAGCAAGCATTTCCCGTATCGATTCCTTCTCGCAACTTCAGTTGGCCGAACCGCTGGCGCGCGCCGTCGCCGACATGGGCTACGAGTCCATGACGCCGATACAGGCGCAGGCCATTCCACCCGTATTGCAAGGCCATGACGTGATGGGCGCCGCCCAGACCGGTACCGGCAAGACCGCGGCCTTCTCATTGCCCTTGCTGCAACGCATGCTGGTGCACGAGAACACGTCGACGTCGCCAGCGCGCCATCCGGTGCGTGCACTGGTGCTGCTGCCGACGCGCGAACTGGCAGACCAGGTCGCCAAATCCATCCAGGACTACGCCAAATACACCCAGTTGCGCTGCACCGTCGTGTTCGGCGGCATCGACATGAAGCCCCAGACTGCGGAGCTCAAGCGTGGGGTCGAGATCCTCGTTGCCACGCCCGGCCGGCTGCTGGACCACATCGAGGCCAAAAACGCGGTGCTCAACCAGGTCGAATATGTCGTTCTCGACGAGGCCGACCGGATGCTGGACATCGGTTTCCTGCCGGACCTGCAGCGCATCTTGAGTTATCTGCCCAAGCAGCGTACGACGTTGCTGTTCTCCGCGACTTTTTCGCCCGAGATCAAACGCCTGGCCGGCAGCTACCTGCAGAACCCGATCACGATCGAGGTCGCGCGCCCGAACGCTGCAGCGTCCACGGTCGAGCAGCATTTCTACAGCGTCGGCGACGACGACAAGCGCCGCGCACTACACCAATTGTTGCGTCGCCATGGGTCGAGCCAGGCCTTCGTGTTTGTCAACAGCAAGCTTGGCTGTGCACGACTGGCCCGTTCGCTCGAGCGCGAGGGACTCAAGACTACGGCACTGCACGGCGACAAGAGCCAGGATGAACGGCTCAAGGCACTGGAGGCCTTCAAGAAAGGCGAGGTCGATCTGCTGGTGTGTACCGACGTGGCCGCCCGTGGTCTGGACATCAAGGATGTGCCGGTCGTGTTCAACTTCGATGTCCCGTTCAACGCCGAGGACTACATCCACCGCATCGGTCG
>Ga0105049_10010362_pt1 | contig 10699 bp, 6 predicted proteins | sample MAT06_FD_78087 | JGI IMG/M metagenome (GOLD analysis project Ga0105049, IMG submission 78087) | Freshwater microbial communities from Lake Fryxell liftoff mats and glacier meltwater in Antarctica - MAT-06 | ecosystem: Environmental > Aquatic > Freshwater > Ice > Liftoff microbial mat | place... | reverse complement strand
ACCGACCAGATCGAGCGCTCCCGCAGCTTCGGCTGGAAGGTGTATTTCGGCGATGGCTTCCGCCCCGATGTGCTGCGCGCCGCCGGCGCCGCCTCGGCACAGCTGCTCGTCGTCACCACGGGCCGCGCCTGGGATCCCGCTCGGCTGGACGGCGTGAAAATGGCCTTCCCGCATCTGAAAATCGTCGCCCGCGCGCACGATCGCTCGCACTATATGCAGCTGATCGCCGCCGACATCGACCTGGCCGTCCGCGAACTGTTTCTGGGCGCGGTGCAGGTGGGCAAAATTTCGCTGGCCGAGCTTGGCACAGATCCCGAAACGATCGACGCCATTGCAGCGGAATATGTCCGGCGCGATTCCGAGCGCCTGGCCCTGCAGGTGGCATCGGGCGACATCATGGCCGGCCGCGACACCGTCTTCCGCCCCGGCCAAGCGTGGACACCCGGCTCCGCCGACACATCTCTCGGCGAAATCCCGCCGGCGGAGATGGCCGAACCGGCACGCTGACACTTGCGAAAAATCGCTCCGGGCGATGAATGTGACCTCATGCCAAGGCTCGATGAGGAAGTGTCATCGAGTTCGGTCTATCGGCCGGCGCGAGAGGATCGCTCGCGGCGGTCCGCCGGGATGACAGGGTATTCTCGGCGGGATCAGGTATCAGATGACCATGATGGCTGCGAATGCCGGTCCAAAACGCCGCACGGTTCGATCGGTTCGCCAGCAACCCCACCGCCAGTCGCTGCGTTCCAGCGCGCAATCGGATGCTCTCCTGTCACCCGATCGCGATGATGGCAGAATGCCCTACTCCGCCGCCAGCGCCAGCGCCTCCCGCCACACCGGTTGCTTCGGCGCCGCAAGCCCGGTCTCCAGCAACGACCGCTCGCGCAATGCCGCGATGCCGGGACCATAGTTGAACAGCGGCAGTTCGCCCCGCGTAGCCCTGATCTCCGCCCGCAAATTCTCGGTCGCGGTCGCATCCACCGCGCCTCCGGTCACCACCACACCATAGCGCCGTGCACCATCGACGCTTACCAGCCCTTGCCTGATCTCTTTTGCGACCAGTGCCGCGTCGCGCAGCAGCGGATCGCCCCAGCCGCCGCCGCCCCAGGTGATGAAGTGCAGCAGATCGCCCGCTTCCACATCCAGCGTGTCGATCTTGTTCGGCACGATGGTTTGCGTGCCATCGGCCTTTTCCAGTATCTTCCGCGCCCGCGCGCCCGGCTCGCCGCCGTTGACCCCCCAGGGCGGCACGAACCAGCGGTCGTCGTGAATGGAGACGCTGCCCGGCTCCAGGAAGCAGTAGGTCATGTGGATGCCGTTGCCGCCGCGGTGCAGCCCGGCGCCGCCGGTATCGGCCAGCGCTTCATAGCGTTCGATCCGCAGCGGGAAATAGCGCTCCAGAAACTCGTTGGGCACATTGGTGAAGCCCGGCCACAGCGAGTGCCCGTCCGGCCCGTCGCCCATCGGCCGGCCGGGGATTCCGCCAAATCCGATCTGGAACAGCTGGAACCATTTGCCCGCCTTGTCGGTGCCGGAAAACATCAGATGCGGGCTTGAGGAAAAGCCGGCGGCGCACAGGAATTCCGGCGTCTTCTGGCCGAGCAATCCGCCCAGAATGTCGAAAATCCGCCCCAGTGCATGCGTTCGCCCGCTGAGCGCCGCCGGATAGCGCGGCTTCAGCAGCGAGCCTGCCGGAATGCGCACATCGATCAGATCATAGAAGCCGTCGTTGAACAGTATCTGTGGATCGAAGATCATGATCATGTAGATACCGAAGAACATTTTGAACATGTTTTCGTTCAGGAAGAAGTTCACGGAAGCTGCCGACTGCGGATCGGTTCCGGTGAAATCGAGGACAACACGGTCCCCGTCACGCCACATGCTGCATTTGATCTTGTAGGGACCGAAACCCACTCCGTCGTCGCAGATGTAATCCTCGAACGAAATTGGCTCTTCGGCGATTGCCATGGCAATCAGCGCCTTCATCGCTCGATGGTTGCGCGCCAGCAGCGCCTGCGTTGCCGACACATAGACATCATCGCCAAAGCGCTCGCACATTTCGTGAATCCGCCGCGCCGCCACCCGGCAGGATGCAATCAGCGCGTTGAGATCGGCCGCGCACCAGTCGGGCTTGCGCGTCTGGTGCATCACCAGCTTCACCAGATCCTCGTTGTATTCGCCCTTGCGCCATATCTTGACGGGGGGAATCCGCACGCCTTCCTCGAAAATCGATCGCGCGTCGATCGGCATCGAGCCGGCCACCTTGCCGCCAATGTCGCTCTGGTGGCCAAACATCGCCGTCCAGGCGATCAGCCGGCCGTCGCGATAGACGGGCAGCAGCACCAGCCAGTCGTTGGAGTGCGAAATCGCTCCCTCGCAGCTGTAGGGGTCAGACAGGAAGATCATGTCTCCATCGTCGATTTCCCCATCCCAGCCATCCAGAAAGCCGCCGATGAAGCTGCCGAACTGGCCGACGATCATGCGCCCTTGCGGATCGGCGATCAGCGGAAAGGCATCGCCCTGCTCGCGAATGCCGGGGCTCATCGCGGTGCGCACCAGCGTTGCGTCCATTTCCACCCGCGCGTTGCGCAGCGCATTCTCGATGATGTCCAGCGTCACCGTATCGATGGCGATATCGGCAAACGCCTGGGGACTGGCTTCGTTGATCCGCGTCGGCATCGGCTATTTTTCCTCTTTCTCGGGCTTCGGCGGCGGCGCTTCATGCTGCAGGAGCCGCGCAAACCCATCGCCCAACACCGCGTCTACAGGCAGCGCCTGCTGTTGCAATCCGGCCGACACCGGCCCGCCCACCCGATAGGTCATCGTCACCCGCGTGCCGTTGCCCTCGGGCCGCAATGCGATATCCAGCACACCGCTGACGGGAAGCGCCTGCAATGGCCCCAAATTCGCCGAAAGCCGCAACAGTTTGCCCGGTTGCGCCTGCAAGACACTGCCATAAAGCACCGCGCCGCCGTCCCATTCCTCCTCCAGCTCGCCGTCCGGCTCCGCATCGAGGTCGAGGTTGGCAGCCTTGCCCGAATAGCTGTGCGCATCCGGCCACCACCCGCCCCAGTCAACAAGCGCATCCCACATCGCCGCCGGTGGCTTGCCGACAAACCCCTCGTAGCGCAGCAGAAACCCATCCGGCGCGGACGTCACCACCCCTGCGGAAACCGGCGCTGCCAGCAGCAATGTCAGCGCTGCAACCACGCCGCGCATCAAAGCGGCCGGATCAGAATGGCGCCGAACGCATCCACCGTGCCGGCATGGCCGGCATGAATCAGCGTTGTCGAATCCATCTCGATGACGATTGCCGGCCCTGCCACCACATCGCCGGCGCACAGTTTCGCCCGGTCATAGATGATCGCGTCCATTTCTTGTCCCTCCATCCAGAGTCTGTGGTCGCGCAGCTTCGCCGCCGCCGGGTCGCCATTGCCCGTCGGCACCTCCTGCGGCGCCACATTCGCCTCTTTGCCAAGCGCCACCACGCGAATGTTGACGATCTCGTGCGGCACCGAAAGGTTGAAGGTGAACAACCGCTTGTGTTCGGCATCGAAGCGGGCCGCCAGCTCGGCTATCGTCGAACCCTGCGGGCTGAACAACGGCACCTCGAACGCCTGGCCGGAATAGCGGAAGTCGAGCTCGACCCGAAGCTCGATGTCGGCCGGTGCAACCCCTTCACCCACCAGCTCGCCCACAACCTGCGCAGTGACGGCGTCGATGATCGCGCCGACCTCGGCGTCCGTGGTGTCCTTCGCCAGCCGGTTGAAGCTTCGCTGCGCATCCATCCTGAGCCGCGTCGTTGCATCGCCATAGGCGCACAGAACGCCAGGGGAGGGCGGCACGACGACCGGCCAGCTCCCCATCAGCTTGCCCATGGCATTGCCGTGCAGCGGCCCGGCCCCACCAAACGGCATCAGCGCGAAATCGCGCGGATCATAGCCCTGCGCCACGCTGACCAGCCGAAGCGCGCCGAACATGTTTTCGTTGACGATGGCGATGATACCTTCGGCCGCCGCCATCACCGAAATGCCGAGCGCATCGGCAACCTTTGTCACCGCCACCGTCGCCGCCTCCCGGTCCAGCCGGAAGCTGCCGCCCAGCAGGTTTTCCGGCAGATAGCCCAGCACCACATTCGCGTCGGTCACCGTCGGCTCGGTGCCGCCCTTGCCGTAAGCCGCCGGCCCCGGCACCGCACCGGCCGATTGCGGACCCACCCGCAAGGCTTTCGTCAATTCCGGCACGGTCGCAATCGATCCACCGCCGGCGCCCACGGTCTTCACATCCAGCGATGACGCCCGCACCGTCAGATGCCCCACGCTGGTTTCCCTCCGAAGCCTCGGCGCGCCCCCTTCGATGAGCGCCACGTCCGTCGACGTGCCGCCCATGTCGAGCGTCAGCACATTGGGAAAGCCGGAGTTTTTCGCCACCCACAAGGCGCCGGCCACGCCACCGGCCGGGCCGGACATCAGCAGGTTGACAGGCGCCGCGCGGGCCTTTTCCGCAGACATCAGCCCGCCGTCGGAGCGCAGCAGGTTGAGCTTCGCCGGCGTTCCCCAGCCCTGCAGCTCCCGCTCCAGATTGGCGACATAACGACTGACGGTCGGCCGCACCGCCGAATTGGCAACCGTGGTCAAAGCCCGCTCATACTCCTGCATCTCGGGCAGAATGTCGGCCGACACATTTACCGGCAGATCGGGAAACATTTCGCCAACGATTTCGGCAACCCGACGTTCGTGCGCGTCGTTCACATAGCTGTTCATCAGGCAGATGGTGATCGCTTCCACGCGTTCGCCCTTCAGCACTTCCAGATTGGCGCGAAGCTTCGCCTCGTCCAACGGCCGCACGATTGCGCCGTCCGCGCCGATCCGTTCGGGCGCTTCCACTGTTGCTTCAAGTGGCGCGAGCGGCTCGGGCTTGGGCCAGATGATCCACGCCGCAAGCCCGCCGGGCACCAGGCTGCGGGCAATCTGCAGCATGTGCCGATAGCCCTGCGTCACCACCAGCCCGACGCGCGCAACCTTGCCTTCCAGCACCGCATTGGTCGCAACTGTCGTGCCATGCAGAAACAGCGCCACATCGCCGGCGGCAATGCCGTTCGCCTCGCACACCGCGCGCGCACCGGCAACCACGGCCCGGCTGGGATCGTCCGGCGTCGACGGCACCTTGTCCCTGAAGGTCGTCCCCGTCGCCTCGTCAACCACCAGCAGATCGGTGAACGTGCCACCCACATCGACACCCAGACGAAAACTCATGCCGCTACGACTCCTGTTGCGCTGTAATTTCCTGCCTTGCCGAGCATGGCTGGCAGCGGCCGGCCGAGAACAGTTTCGAACCAGTGGTTAATTTCGATCAGCCTGTCGAGATCGATGCCCGATGCCACACCGGAGCGGTCGAGCAGGTAGATCAGGTCTTCGGTCGCGATATTGCCCGTGGCGCGTGGTGCAAAAGGGCAGCCGCCAAGCCCGCCAAGGCTCGAATCCAGCACCTCGACCCCCGCTTCCCAGGCTGCCCAGGCATTTGCGAGGCCCGTGCCGCGCGTGTTGTGAAAATGCGCCCGCAGCCGTACGCCGGGCGCTGCCTCCCGCACGCGCCCCACGATGTCGTGCACCTGCGAGGGCACGCCCACGCCGATGGTATCGGCGACGGCAATCTCCACCGCGCCCGCGTCGGCCATTTCGCCCGCCAGCCGTGCCACCGTCTCCGGCAGCACTTGCCCCTCAAACGGGCAGCCGAAGGCCGCCGAAATCGTCACCTGCGGCACCAGCCCGCCCTCGCGGGCGAGGCGCAGCATCTCCCGGTTTTCAGCGATTCCCTGCGCGATCGTCTGGCCCTGGTTGCGCTGCCCGAAGGTGTCGGACGCGACGATCACACAGCCCGCTTCGTCCACCCCGCGCCGGTTGCCTTCGCGGCTCGCCAGCGCGCGCAGCACGCCGCGCTTGTTCAGGCACAGGCCGATGTAGCTTACGTCCGCCAGATCGGGCAGCGCCGCGATCACCGCTTCCGCGTCCGCCATCTGCGGCACCCGCGCCGGGTTCACGAAGCTCGCCACCTCCAGCCGCCTGGCACCCGCCGCAAGCAGCCGGTTCAGCAGTGCAACCTTGTCTGCCGTGCCGATGATTTCGCTCTCGTTCTGCAAGCCATCGCGCGCGCCCACCTCCACGATGGAGATTGTGCCGCCATTTGCTGCGGTATCGCCTGCTGCGGTCTCCAACACGTCGCTGTTCACCCTTACCCAGCCAATTGTATACAAATCCCTTATCGGCCTATATGCCCCCCAGCGACATAGGGCAAGCAAGAGGATGTGAAAGCCATGGCACAGGGAGCACTGGACGGTCTGCGCCTCATCGAATTGGGCCAGTTGATCGCCGGCCCCTTCTGCGGCCAGCTGATGGCCGACCACGGCGCCGAGGTCATCAAGATCGAGCCTCCCGCCAAGCCCGGCGAAGCATCGGAAGGCGATCCGATGCGGCAGTGGGGCCGCGGAAAACCGCTCTGGTTCCCGGTTGTCGCCCGCAACAAGAAAACGATCACGCTGAACCTGCGCGACCCGCGCGGCCAGGATATCCTGAAGCGCCTGGTCAAGAAATCCGATTTCCTGCTGGAGAATTTCCGCCCCGGCACGCTGGAGAAATGGGGTCTCGGCTATCCGCAGCTGTCGGCCGAAAACCCCGGCCTCATCATGATCCGCGTCTCCGGCTATGGCCAGACCGGACCATATGCACCGCGCGCCGGCTATGGCTCGATCGGCGAAGCGATGGGTGGCATCCGCAATCTGGCCGGCGACCCGAGCACGCCTCCGAGTCGCGTTGGGCTCTCCATCGGGGATTCACTCGCTGCAACCTTCGCCTGCCTTGGCGCGCTGCTGGCACTGCAGCACAGGCACCGCACCGGCGAAGGCCAGATCGTCGATTCCGCCATCTACGAAGCGGTCCTGGCGATGATGGAATCGACCGTCCCCGAATTCACCGAAGGCGGCTTCATCCGCGAGCGCACCGGCTCCATCCTGCCGGGTGTCGCCCCCTCGAACGTCTATCCGTGCCAGGACGGCGACATATTGATCGGTGCCAACCAGAACAGCGTCTGGACCCGCCTCGCCGAAGCCATGGGGCGGCCCGAACTCGGAAAAGACCCGCGCTATGCCACGCACAATGCGCGCGGCGAGCGGCAGCAGGAACTGGACGGCCTGATTTCCGACTGGACCCGGCAACACCCGGCGGCACGCGTGCTCGAAATCATGGAGCAGCACGGCGTCCCCGCCGGAAAAATTTTCAAGGCACCCGACATGCTGGCAGACCCGCACTTTGCCGCCCGCGAGGCGCTGGTGAAGGTCGCGCACCCCGATTTCGCCAATCTCGTGATGCAGAATGTTTTCCCCAAGCTCTCCGCCACACCGGGCGAGGTCGCGTGGCCCGGCCAGCCGATGGGCAGCTGGAACGACCGCGTCTACGCCGACCTGCTCGGCCTCACGCACACCGACCTCGCCGGCCTCAAAGCCGAAGGGGTTATCTGACGCCTATCAGGTCCGCGCATCCGCAAAGGCATGAAACGCCCGCCTGATGTGCCCCACCATCACGCTTTGCGCCCAGCCGGCATCGCGCTTGTGCATCGCGTTGATCAAGGAAGCATGCTCGGCGTGCGAACGGACGAATTCCTCGCGTCCATAGCGCAGCGCGGTCCGCCGCACGACCGGCTGCTCGACCAGCGCCGTCAGCATGGCAGCCAGCCGCGGCGATTGCGCCGACTCCAGCAAAATCGCGTGAAACGCCCGATTGGCTGTCAAAAAAGCATCGGAATCGCCCGATTCCACCGCCGCCGCCACATCGCGGTTCAGCCGTTCAAGCTCCGCCAGTGCCGCGCCGTCGATCCGAGTTGCCGCCCGCGCGGCCGCATGCCCCTCGAGCAAGGCCCGCAGCGCAAACATCTCTGCCACATCATCGGCAGACCAGTCTGCAACGAAGCTCCGCGCGCCATCGTTGCGCCTGATGAGATATTCCGCCTCCAGCCGCCGCAACGCTTCCCTCACCGGCGTTCGTGACACGCCGCAAAGAGCAGCCAGATCTGCTTCCCTGAGCGGTGCCCCCGGCCCCCATTCGGCGCCCGTGATGCCGGAGCGTATGCGCGCATAGGCCAGATCGGACGCCTTCGACATCAAATTGCCCCTGTGGCACCGGCGCCACGCCACGCCTCCGACTCGCAAAACCTGTCGCAAATGCCATTGACCATGGCGCATTGTATACAATAGCCCGAATGCAACAAGACTTTCAGGGATCAACGCCATGCGCCATCGCACCCTCATCGCCTCGCTGCTGTTCACCAGCGGTCTCACTGCCTTCCCGGCCCTTGCCCAGCAAGCCGGTGTGTCCGCCGGCACCGGTGTGTCCGCCAGCGATGACGAGATCATCGTTACCGCCCGCCGCACCGACGAGCGCGCCGTGGACGTCCCTGGCTCGGTTACCGTGCTCACCGCCGAAACCATCCGGCAGACGCGCATCGCCACAGCCGAGGATTTCGTGCAGCTGACGCCGGGCGTCACCATCGTTACCGGCACGGCCGAGGCCGGCGACACACAGATCAACATCCGCGGCATAAACGGCGCCCGCGATGCCGAAAGCTCGGTGGCGCTGGTGGTGGACGGCATCCTGAAAACCAACACGGCGCAACTGAACCAGCGCCAGGGAACCTTGCGGCAGATCGAGATTTTGAAAGGCCCGCAGGGTGCGTTGTATGGCCGCAATGCCGCCGCCGGTGCCATCGTCATCCAGACCCTGAAGCCGGGCGCTGCGCTCGAAGCCGGCATCCGCGCCAGCTATGCCGAGCAAAACACCATCGAGGCCGATGCCCATGTCGCGGGCCCGATCAGCGACACGGTCGGTTTCGTGCTCTCCGGCTATTTTCGCCAGACGGACGGCTTTTACACCAACCGCTTCCTCGACGCGAAGGTGGTCGACGATCAGAAGGTCTGGAGCATCGACGGCCGCATCGTCGCGCAGTTGGGCGACGACACCGAGCTCGATCTGAAGGGCCGCTATGCCGACCTGTCCGGCGCGTCGATCAATTTCAACGCCAGCTTTCATCTGCCCAATTTCGCCGCCGTGAACCCGGATTTCTACGAAGACGTGAACAGGCACCCGTTCGGCTATTACAGCAACATCCGCCCCACCAACGATCAGGAAAGCTATGATTTCTCCGCCAAACTGACCCACCAGTTCGAAGTCTCGAGAATGACCGCCTGGGTGCTGTATTCCAAGGTCGATCAGTCTCTCACCGCCGACGGCACTTCGGCCGATTTCGCGCGCTACATCGCCCCCGCGCTAGGCGCGCCGGCCAACCCGACCAACCTCGCAGTGTCCAACGCCTGCTTCGCCAGCACGGCCGCCCTTACCGGCTTCCAGCAGAATTCGCCCACCTTCATCGGCCGCAACCCGATCCCCTTCATCTTCGATCCCTTGAACGGCTCAACCTTCGGCGCCTATGGCCCGACCACCTGCGACGGCACCCAGTTGCAGACACGAGTGCAGGAGGATTTCTCCGCCGAAGTCCGCTTCACCGGCGACTTCGGCACTGTCGACTGGTCCGCCGGCGCCTATTATCTCAACATCAAGCGCGAAACCGGCATCAGCCTCGGCGGCGATCTCGGCAACGGCGTCTCCCGCACGCTCTACAATGCGCCCGGCAGCAGCAACCCCACCTCGCAGCTTTTCAACGACGCCTTTCGCACGAATGTCTACGCCGCCTTCGGCTCGATCGACTGGAAACCCAGCGCGCAGTTCACGCTGGGCATCGCCTTGCGCTACGACATCGAAGACCGCAGTGTCACCAACCTCGTGCCTCTGGTGAGCGATCCCATCACCGGTGGCCCCATCAACCCCGGCCAGAGCGGCGGCGCCATCCGCCCGCAATCCCGCGTGTTCGAGCAAATCCAGCCGAAGATCACCCTGCGCTATGCTCTCGCCGACGACATCAACCTCTTTGGCAACTGGGGCATCGGCTTCAAATCCGGCGGCTTCAACAACCAGGGCTCGGCCGCCATCGTCGAACAGAATTTCGTCCAGTTCATCAATGCCGATGTGCTGATCGAGGATCAATACAACAAGGAAACCTCCAGCGCCTACGAGGCCGGGGTAAAGGGCAAGCTGTTCGACGGCCGCGTCACGTTCGAACTGGCCGGATTTTACACGCAGGTCACGGACATGCAGTTCTTTGAATTCTTCGTCGGCGGCTTCGGCCTGCTCCGTGTCGTCTCCAACATCGACAAGGTCGATCTCTACGGCGGCGAACTGGACGTCTCGGCAAGCATCCTCGAAGGCTGGACGGTGTTCGGCTCAGGCAGCATAACGGGGAGCGAAATCAAGGAAAACCGATCGCGGCCATCAACAGTCGGCAACAAAAGCCCCTACACCGCCGACTACACCATCAACATCGGCAGCCAGCTGCGCCTGCCCGTTTCCGACGCCTTCAGCTTCACCGTCCGCGCCGACTGGCGCCGCACCGGTCCCACCTGGTTCCACACCGTCCAGGATCAGGAGACGCCAACGCTGTTCAGCGGCCTGCTGCCCGGCTCCGCCCTCATGCTCCCCGCCTTCGTCGGCAACGCGCGCTACGATGTCGCCCGGCGCGACGCCTTCGACGTCTTCAACGGCCGCATCGGTGCAGAAGGCACAAACTGGACGCTGGCCGTCTTTGCGGACAACATCTT
>Ga0105049_10010357_pt1 | contig 10700 bp, 9 predicted proteins | sample MAT06_FD_78087 | JGI IMG/M metagenome (GOLD analysis project Ga0105049, IMG submission 78087) | Freshwater microbial communities from Lake Fryxell liftoff mats and glacier meltwater in Antarctica - MAT-06 | ecosystem: Environmental > Aquatic > Freshwater > Ice > Liftoff microbial mat | place... | reverse complement strand
GGTTATCTGTTCACGGTTGATGGCCCAGATTGTTTCGCGCAGGCTGCCGATAGCCTCGCGGGCGTAGGTGCCGATGTCTTCTAAGCGCGTTGCCGATCCGTTGAAGGGGTGGGTCATGCGGACGTGGTCTAAACTGGAGGCAATAACCGAGAGTTGCGCTCCGACGTTGTCGTGGAGATCGCGGGCAATACGTTCTTTCTCCTGCTGGAGCCGCAACTGGGCTTGCAGGGCCTGATTATGTTGTTGCTGAAGCTGAAGCTGTTGCTCAAGACTCTGCCGGGCCAGCCGTTGCCGATCATCCGTGATTTTTTTATACCGAGCTCCCAGACCCACACTCAACAGCACAAACTCAATCAGGTAGGCTAACGCAATGCCTTCGTGGGGGGCAATAGGGTAGGTGATAATCGTATAATTGTTCAACACAGTCAGCACCGAGTGAGCAACAATCGGGGTTAAACTCAATAAATACAACTGGGCGGGGGCCAGCCAGATGCTCCTTTCTTTTCGGGATTCCCAACGGGCACACCAAATGACTAAGCTAAACATGATGAGGATTGGCAACACGTAGGACAGGCTGGCTAAGGGAGTCATCCAGCCCATGTGCCGGTCGTAGAGGCCATTGGAAAAGGGTTCAATACAAATAAGCAGCATCATGGGCACTATCGGCACGAGAATTCCGTAGAACAGCCGCCGAACCCATAATCGGTGCCAGAACGGCAATAACACATAAACCCGAATAAACAGAAAGCTGAACAGAACAGATGAAAACGTCAGTAAGGTGATGAGATACCGGACGGGCAGAACACCGCTGTCAACTATTGATAACCACTCGGGCAAAAACCCGGTGGCTCCCATTAGGTAAATGCTGACCCCCATAATATTCAGACTGTAGAAGCCATAGACCCGCTCCTTTATCAAGAAACCCAGAATAGCCCCCATCACAATCATCCAGAACATAATCCCAAACACCCAATTCCAGAACAGCCGTTCGGATCGGTCGTCGAGGGTAAATTGCCGAACCGTGCGAACTTGTAAGCCCACCAGCAGGGGCTGCGTAAACGTTCCTGCTTTCGCATACACCCAGCGCGTCTGACCGGGTGGTTCAATAAACTGAAAACATGGATTACGATGCACATTGGGCCGCCGGGTCGTCACAATGGTCCAGTCTAACGGCCCGGATTCAGTTTCCAGCCGCCCTGTTTGGAACACGATGTAGAAGTGGGCCACGTCTACATAAAAATTATTGAGCGTAGCCATCAGCGCAAGCGGTCGGGCCGAGCGGTTGGTTACCCGCACCCGGAGCCAATGAACGGAACCCATACCAAACGAATGCTGCCCCTGTGTTCGCTTCCGGAACAGACCGGACTGCTTCCCGACATCGGCCACGGTTAGTTGGTTGGTCGGGTCGGCCAACGACTCAACCGGTTCCTGCATCAGCAACGACTCAACGGGGACCAAGGGTTGCACAACAGGCTGGCCCGCAGCCGGAATCGGAGCCGTTACCAGCAGCGCAAGCAGCAGCCAAAGCGGTAAATAGCAAAGCATGCGGAATAGGTTTTTAGGTACGAAAAAACTGAATTCCAGTAAGGCTGGTTTTGTAGCTACCAATCTAAGTAATATTCCGTATAAACCCACCAGCAAAGTACTCTTGCTTAACGAAGTGGGGCCCAAAAAATACGTAATTCTACTGATGCCCGGTCCCTGTCCGATACGCCATCTTTGCATCGCTCTAACCATCATACAAAACGAGCCGCACAAATCTCATGAACCTTAAACGTCCCGGACTATGGGCAGCGGGAGTGCTGCTCGTTCTCGCCCTCGGCTGCAAGAAAGACGCCGATAACACCACACCAACACCCACCGAAACGGCCTGTCAAATCAAGAAGGTAAGCTTCGGTACGTTGGGCGAATACGAGTTGTACGAGAGTGACGCCAACGGACGGACAACGAAATTCTGGATGTACTACGCCGATGCCAATGGTAAGATACCCGCCAGCGTCAACCCAAGCACCATCATCTATAATGCGCAGAGTCTGGCCGAACGCTTTAACTGGTCGGATGGATCAGGCTACGACCTGCTGAGTTACACCAACGGTGCGCTATCGAAAATAGAGGTGTATGTCCAAAACAAAAAGGTGTACCAGTTCGACGTGACAACCAATGCCAGCAAGCAGATTACAGCCATGAAGGGTACCAGCTTTGATAAAACGTTTGGCTATGACTACACCACGACATTCACGCTCGACGCACAGGGACGCTACACGAGCCTAACCAACAAAAACGGAGATGGAGACTTTTACCGCGAAGTACGGACGGGCTTCGAGCCAAATGCTAAAAGTTATTACGATAACTGGGCAGCCAATGGAGTGCCTATTGACCCTGCGATAGAGTCTGCCTTGTATGGCCAATACATGCCAACGGCGCCAGGAGCAACGCTCAAAAACGAATATTACTGGGGCTACGATGCCAATGACAAGTACGTGGGTCTCAAGAAAGACGGTGAATACACCTTCAGCCGGAAACTCAACAGCCGCAGCTATGTAACCGAACGCACCAATACCGACGTATTGGCCAAAACAACCAGCAAAAACACGTATGAATACAGCAACTGCAACTAACGATAAGCCATGAAAACCAATTTATTTGTTCTGTTCCTGATCGGGATGGTCAGCACTGCTACCCTCGCCGAGAGCCCCCGGCCCGCCAACCGTAACGCGGCCACCGCCCGCAAAGCTGTCAACGGCAAACCACTCCCCCCCGCTCGAGCGACGATACGGCTCCGATAGGATAGCGTAAGTCCGGGCCGACTGCCTGGGTCGAAGTGGCCGCAGGGTACTTTTGAACCGATCATTCGACTCTAAGTTCCACTATTTTATTTTTAACAGGTTCTCATTTTTTTTAAGTTAAGCCCCGCATGGCTAACCATTCCAAAACCCCGTTGTTCGGCATGGTCCGAAAGGCATTGAGTATGGCATTGGCTGCTAACAAGGCCAATATGTCTGCTGAAGAAATTGTGCAACGCACCGAAGAAGCTGTAATGTCACGCCGTAAATTTCTTGAAAACACCGGCAAAACAGCCCTTGTAACAGACTTGATCAGCTTGACCATGAAAGACTCCTTTGGACAGGAGATAGTTGGTGGCGTTATCTCTCAAAAAACGGCACCACGCATTGCTATTATTGGCGGTGGCATGGCCGGTTTGAGTGCGTTGCACACCCTCAAAAAAGGTGGTTTTGATGCCACTATTTATGAAGCATCTGGACGTTCGAGCGGGCGTATTTTTTCGGTGCAAGGCGCAATGGGACCCGGCACCTGGGCGGAATTTGGCGGGGAGTTTATTGACACCAACCACGCTGATATGTGGGCCTTGGCAAAAGAATTCAATCTCGAATTGATCGACTATGCCCAGGCATCAGAAGCTAATCTCAAGCCAGAAGCCTACTTTTTTAAGGACAAACACTACACGGTTATCGATGTGGTAAACGAGTTCATGTCATTCGCACCCCAACTCAAAAAAGATCAGGAAAGCCTGCCCGACGAGATTAATTACCAAACTAAAGACCCAAATGTCCTCAAATTAGACAGCATGAGTTTGTCTGACTACTTGTCGAGTATTGGTGCCAGTGACTGGATTAAACGTTTGCTGGAGGTAGCTTACGAGTCTGAATACGGCCTTTCCCCGCAAGTGCAGTCAAGCCTTAACTTACTGGTACTCATATCGCCTGGTACGAGTAATGGCCGTATCGAATGGTTTGGTGAGAGCGACGAACGGTACAAGACACGGGGCGGTAACCAATCTATTCCTGATGCCGTTGCTCAAAAATATCCGGCAAACATCGAACTCAATCGCCCGTTGGAATCCCTTAAAATGGAGGGTAAGACCTATTTCTTGACCTTCAAGGGTGTGCCAACCGCCGTTAAAGCTGATTTTGTTATTATGGCCATTCCATTTACAAAATTGCGGCAGGTAGATTTGACTCTCGCCATGCCACAAGTAAAACGGGACTGCATCGACAAATTGGGCTATGGCACCAATGCAAAATTAATGCTTGGGATGAAAAGCCATTTCTGGCGCGAACAAGGTTACGCGGGATTGGTTTATTCAGACAATGGCGTGCCAAACGGTTGGGACAATGCACAATTGCAAACCGCGCCTACGGAAACTGCCGGTCTGTCCATTTTATTTGGTGGTAAACCCGGCGTAGATGTGGGTAATGATTCTGCACAAAGCCAGAAAGACATTTTCTTGCCGAAGTGGGAGCAGATTTACAAAGGCGCAACAGAGCACTTCAACGGTAAAGTTGCCCGGATGCACTGGCCCACTTATCAGTACAACCTCGGCAGTTATATTTGCTACTCGACGGGGCAATATACCTCCATCTCAGGTGCCGAAGCGATGACGATTGGTAACGTCCATTTTGCCGGTGAACATTGTGGTGCTGAGTTTGCGGGTTATATGAACGGTGCCGCCAAAAGCGGACGTGAAGCGGCCACGCAGATTATGGAAAAGGTAAAAAAGTAAGCGGGCTTCCCCTCCTTATCGAAAGGTGCTGAGGGGGTAGTTTCAACTTGTTGATGAAACCACTCATGCTTAACATAAATTAGCTGCACACTACCTAAACTTCCGTATTTCTTGAAATCAGCTTCAGAGAAAGGGTCGTACCCCGGCCCGGTGCCGACGTAACGCTCCACTGCCCGCCCAATCGCTCAGCCCGCAGCTGCATATTGAGCATACCGTAATGCCCCGGATGTTCAGCCGCCCTGTCGAAACCTACGCCATCGTCTTCTACCGATAAATGCAGCATGAAGTCCGCGTGTGTGTCGATGCGCACGGTAATCTGGCTGGCACGGGCATGTTTGACGGCGTTTTGAACGGCTTCCTGGGTAATGCGGAACAGACCGAGTGCCTGCTCGGAGCTGAGCCAAACCACCGGGGCCGGTCGACTTGAGTGCGGGTCGGAAAGGTCGGCCTGTAGCCGGAAACAGCTGGTGGGTATCAGCGTTTGCTGGCGGTGGAGGTACTGCTGGAGTTGCAGTCGGTATTCGTCGAGGGTTATCTGTTCGCGGTTGATGGCCCAGATTGTTTCGCGCAGGCTGCCGATAGCCTCGCGGGCGTAGGTGCCGATGTCTTCTAAGCGCGTTGCCGATCCGTTGAAGGGGTGGGTCATACGGACGTAGTCGAGGCTGCTGGCAATGACCGACAGTTGGGCACCGACGTTATCGTGGAGATCGCGGGCGATGCGCTCTTTCTCCTGCTGCAATTTTAACTGAGCCTGGAGCGCCTGATTCTGTTGCTGCTGGAGCTGTAATTCGGTTTGCGTGGCTTTTTGCTGCTGAATCAATGTTTCTTCGGCCAGTACCCGGCGTTCATCAACAACCCGTTTATAGCGAATTCCCAGGCTGATGGTGAGGATGATGAATTCAAGCCCAATGCTGATGGCCGCCCCTTTCAGCCAGATAACCGGATAATACTCAATTAGATTATACTGACTCAATATCGCTATCACCGTATAGAGCGCAAGGGGTAATTGCGAGAGCAGGTAAAACCGGGCTGATTGCCGGGTTGCTCCCGGAACAACAGACCGGGTAAAAGCAACCCAGCCAACGGCAAGAAGCGGGGCGAAGGTCGCCATCAGAAAACAACTGGTAACTAAGGGGGCGGTGATGGGCAGGTTCCGCTCGTAGAAACCCGTTAATTGTTTAGCCAGCAGAACCACCGTCAGAAAGAGGCTAATGGAGATGATACCCGCATAAAAGCTGATTCGAATGAACCGTTTGTGCCACACCATCCTGAACACATAGTCCCGTACAAAGAAGAGTCCGCCAAGAATGGAAAAGGCGTTTGTAATAAAATTCAGGTTTTGCGCCGTGCAAAAGCCATAATCCGCCCGGTCGATCCAAACCAGCCAGAAGCCTGCCGTCGAGGAAACAAACAAACCGAAGGCCAGGACATAGAACGAATAACTAACATAGAGCCTGTCGCGGAGTAGCACGCCGAAAATCAGGCTAAAGAGAGCAAACGTGCCAAACAGCCCGAAACTGACCCCCCAGAAAAGGTTTTCCTGCTGATCTACCTGCCAGAAGGCTTCTTCGAGATGGAGCCGAACGGGCAGGGTATAGGTTGAATTACGAACCACAGTACGCAGGTAAACCCACCGCCACGATGCAGGCGGCAGAGTAAACCGGACCAGCGGATGCCGGTGTTGCCAGGTGCGCCGATTCTGTGGTGTTTGCCACCCAACCGGACCATACGCTGTGCGTACCGTACCCGTTTGGTCGAGGGTATAGCAGGTAAGTTCATCAATAAACGTGTGCGCAACCTCCAGCACGAGCGGTTGCGGACGAGTGGTCAGGTTCTGGATTCGAAAGCGCAACCAGGTTGGTGGTGTTCCTTTGTTGAACTGGATAATCCGCGTACGAACGGGTTGAAACTGCTCAGTTTGTTGCCACACATCAGATACCGTTTGGGTGGTTGTGGAGTCAGTCAAATACGCAATATGTCCGGCTGCGGAGAACGAGCCATCGGGCGGTAATGGCTGGAGCCGTGGCTGTGCCCATATCAACGTGGGCAATAGTAAGAAGCAGATTAACAGACAGTTCAATAGCCCACGGGTCATACAGTGACTGATTTTAGGCCGATAGAGACCAAGCCTGCTGAGAAAACATTTACGACCACCCAAAGTAAGTAAAATTCCGTACTCCTGCGCCTGATTACAAAAAATTAATTGGCTAAGTGGCAGAAAAATACGCAATTCTACGCATAACAACTCTTGCCGGTTGCCGCACCTTTGTCACAGCTAAATCAATTGTTTTTAGCCTTATCAAACCCGTTTCACCCAATTCACCAATTATCATGAAAACCAAAACAACCCTGTTTACTGCGGTCGGTCTGCTGATCGCGTTCAGTTTCACTGCCGGTCAAACGGCCCACGCTCAGTGCCGCGATCCCTGGATTAATCAGGCGTACCGCGAACTTGGCAAAACCCCCGCTGGGCAGGGCGAAGCCGGTCAGTGCAACATCAAGTTCTATAACAATGGCACGTGGGGATCCTACCCCGAATTAAAGCGCTATGTGCAGGAATTTCAGAGCTGCGGCATCACCGTAGGCCACGCTATGCTGCCCAATGGCCATTCGGTAATGGCCATTAAAGCACCCAGTTTTGGGACGGCTGTCAATGTCTTAGACGCAGCGGGCAATATATTCGCTGAGGGTGCGGCTAAAGCAGCCGCTGCGGGCGCAAGTAAATTGATCGGTAATGACAGTGGGGGTCTTGTCGGTCAAGATGGTTCTACGATCATGGTAGACCAAAATGCACCCGGTTTCATCTTCTCGGGCAACTTTGGCACACTGTCGGGCCGAAGGATTAAAACAAGCGGTCGAGGGGGCATAAGAGTCCGATAACCGTACGAACGTCCGCCAGTCGTCTCGTCAGGGGCGGGGCAGGTACGGACATGATCCGCGATATGTACGTTGGGGGAGTCATGTATAAACGCCAATAATCATCTTTTCAACACGTTGCCATGAAAACGCATCCAAATCCAGTAATCACCAGACCTGGCAGAAACGCCCGGTGGCTCTTGTTTTCGCTTCTACTTTGTCTGGCGGCAGGATTCTGTCAGCCGGTTAAGGCGCAGCAAGGCCGGAACGGGTATCCGGCTATCACGAAGCTGTGTCCCGGTCGGGGACATCGTCTCATGTATGCGGGCAGAACCGCCCAGATACGTGACGGCCAGCCGAGGCCGGAGGATCGCCAGCTTACCCTTTACCTGGTACCGCAGGGCGAACCCCTGACGGCGGGCATTGTGGTAGGGAGTGTCAAAGAGGCCGTAAGTTATCAGGTTGTCTATCCGCCCGGCCACAAAAACTACAGTCACCCAACCATGGCAGAACCCCCCTTGGGCCGGTTAGATTTTTCTATCCCGGCCAACCTGCCCGCTAACCTTCTCAACAAACCAGTTCAACTGCGCTTTGGTGAGCCAAAACCGGGCATGATTTATACGGGTATCGCGGCTTCGTACACCATCGACCCGGCTAATTGCCAGTGATCCAGTAATCCCCTTAGGCCATGTATTTACTAATTCGTTTAAAAATCGGGAGCTTCATCGGTTTACCTCTGTTGGTTTGGCTCATGGCCTTTCCTCCAGCGCTGGCCCAAACCTACAAAGGCTTCCGCGTAGGCCGCTATGGAGGGCAGGTCTACAACAAAACCGGCAACAGCTACGGCAAAGGGCAATTTGATATTCTGTCTATTGCGGCAAACGGAGCGGTGCGGGCGAACCTTCGCGACTATGACGGTCTGGAGGGCGAGGGCGGCCTGAGCGGGGCCATCAACAGCAACGGAGTGATGCAACTCCGGGGCACTCTCCGGTCGCCCTCCAACGGCTCTGTCTGGCAGTCGTCGGTGATAGCCGTTATGCAGAATGGCAACCTCCGCTACGCCAACCGACTGACGCTGAATGGTAAGCTAGAAGAAGAAGGCGCGACCATGACTTACACGGGGCCGGTGCCCCCCGCTACTCAATCGGCGAGTGTACCCGCCACGAACGCGGGCGGGGGCATTGTGAGCGGCATTTATTTTTGGCCACATTATAGTGAAACATCGGTCTGGTATTTTGGCCCTAATGGGCAGGTGTGGAATTATTTGCGCGAGCCATTCACGCAGGCGGGCCTGGCCGCCGAGAACGCAACCTACCGGGGAACCTACCGCCTGAACGGAAACAAGCTAATCGTGACCAACGGCAACAACTACACTAAAGACTATGCCTACAAAGTGTCGAAGGGCAGGTATTACTTAGATGATCTACCCCTGGAACTCGTAACGGGGGTGGCTAACCCGCAAGCACTGGTAGGCGAGTATTTTCATAACGGCGGCTATGGCAGTATCCAAACCGCCAAAGAACTGACGCTTGGGGCCGATGGCACCTACACCCGCTTCAGCGTTGGTTCTTATAAAGCCGACGATGGAGGACGTCACGGTGGTTCATCTGAGAACACCGGCACCTGGCAATACGCCAACCACACGCTGACTTTCCGGGCGCAAAACGGCACCGTTACGCAAAAAATCGCCATCCTGCCCCCCAAAGGTTCCATGTCTGCTGCTATCGGTGCCTTGTACCTGGGTGGCAGTTTTTACCGACGAAAAAAATAAACCTTTTTACTATGAATCAATATTGTGTAAAGGTTCGGCCACTTAAATTACGCATAAACAGGCTTTTAAAACGACCCGCCGATAAGACTTTTTATGGCATACGAATTACATACCAGACCACGGCTACCCTCACCCAGGCAATGATCAACGGCTACTCGAACAGGGGCAGATATTGATCTATGGCCGGTTTACGGCCTGCCCGAATGGATCGGCGACTTCTGAACTATACCGTTGAGTTACCGTCACTGCGGATCATTTCTAAAACGAAAACAGTAAACCCAGTAATCTTATGAATCTGTCAAACACCTGTAGCTGGCCCGTCTGGTCATTCATCGCGCTCTTCGCGGGGGCCGCCCGTTTATCCGATGCTACACCTGCCATGGTCTATAAACCATCGGCGTCCCGTCTAAACGAGGTTGTAGTGGCCCGGCCTATGGCTGCCTTACCGGTTGGCCTGTACTATATGCAGGTGTACCTGGTGGTGAGCCGCTACCTGAAAAAAACAGCCTGGTACTTTGCGCCCGATGGCACCGTTTATTCCGACGTGACAGGAGGTATAACCCCAGCCGACCTTGCCCGGCACAAAGGCTGGAAAGGTCGCGCTCGCATGATGGGCAAGGAAATGGAGGTCCGCTGGAGCGACGGCAGCGTCAGCAAATCCGAAATAGTACAAAAAAACGGCGGCTTCGACTGGTCCACCTCCGAGTCGGGGATGTTTCTGGCCGTGAAGCCCTACACCGACTGGAAGCAACTCGTTGGCAGCTACGAGGGCGGGATGTCGTCCAGTAGCGGGGGCGGCTTTATATACACCTCGAGGGCCATTACGCTACTGTCCGATGGTTCTTACACCCGCGAGGGCATTGCGGGCGTAGGCTCGTCGTACGATGGTACCGGTACGCAGGCGCGGGCTGGCGCGCTAAACCAGATCGCTGGCACTTGGCGGTTCGATGGGCAGTACTCCATCCGGTTTACCGACCGCACGGGGAAAACAAGTCGTTATTTGGTATTTCCGGCTATAAACGGCATGTATGTGGAGGATACGTTCTGCAAACGCATACGATAATAAGTAGGTGCTTACAATTATGAATTCAACGACCCTATCACTTCGCCTGTTGCTGCTCAGTGCGGTATGGCCTTTGCTCGGTCAGGCACAAAACCGGTTTACTGGTGATGAAGCCTGGAAAAACGCCTACCCGGTGGGGCAGGCGGTAGAAAAAAACCCCGGCCTAAGTCCAGCGAGCCTTGCCTGGATCCAATGCGTAGTCTCTGAAAATGAACCCAACGGGATTTTGCGTGTCAACTGCCAGCCCTTCGACGGGAAGTCGTACTACGCAGGTAACACGATCATTCATAGTGAAGGTGACCTGGTGCCGCTCCCGGCCACCGTACCCATGCGTGCCAGGCCCGGCGACTGGGTGGAGGTGCAGCAATACGATAATCGGTGGGAGCGCATGCAGGTGATGGCCGTTGGCAATGGACGGGCCATTGTTCGCTACGAGTGGGACAAGTCCAGTGGCAGCACCAAAGTGGTGATTGCCAAATACATTCGGG
>Ga0105049_10010356_pt1 | contig 10701 bp, 8 predicted proteins | sample MAT06_FD_78087 | JGI IMG/M metagenome (GOLD analysis project Ga0105049, IMG submission 78087) | Freshwater microbial communities from Lake Fryxell liftoff mats and glacier meltwater in Antarctica - MAT-06 | ecosystem: Environmental > Aquatic > Freshwater > Ice > Liftoff microbial mat | place... | reverse complement strand
GCTTTGCGGCGTCGCCGATCAGGTGGATGAAATCCCGCACCGGCTCGGCCATCTCGAATGCCTGCGCCTCCAAAGCGAGGCCGACATCCTCCTGTTGCCCGGAAGCAGCGATCTCGCCTACTCCCCTTCCAAAGCTTATCCCTTCTACCTCACCGGCCGCCCGATTCTCGGACTCGTCTTTCGCGACAGCGTTATGGAGCAACTGCTCGACGAGCTCAGTTGCGCCTATCTCGTGAAGTTTCGTGAACGCGAGCCCAAGGACGCGGCCCACGCCGAACTCTGCCGTTTCTTCGACGCCGCGGTGGCCGGCCGGGTTGACGAACTCCTCCCCGTGCGCAACGACCGCCAATTTGAAGACCGGTATCTCGCCCGAACGCTCACCGGTGAACAATGTAAGCTTATGGGCCGCGCTCTGGCGCCGGCTCCCTTGCAAGTATGACTCAGCCCGATCCGTCATCCCCGCCCACGGAACCGCTGGGCACATCGGAGCCGGCTTCGGTCGCGAAGCGCCATGTTTTCGATTTCTCGGGCGGCGGCGACCGCGCCAAAAACCTGCGCTTTTCCAATACCATGCTCGTTGCGGCCGCGCTCGCGGTCCTCTACTACGGCTTCACGGCGAAGATCGACGATCCCTTCATTCTCTACTCGGGACTGCTGATTCTGATCCTCTCCGTCGTCCCGGCTTTGTTATGGACACGAAATCTGGGACGCCAGTTTCCGACCTTTGAGGCCTATCTCTTTACCTTCTCCAACGGCTACGCCATCCCCCTGCTGACCGGCCACCGTCAGCTCGCTTTCTACACCGAGGAAATCATCGGCCGCGCCGCCTTGGGGGTGATTCTTTTCCAAGTCGCGGCCATCGCAACCTTCTACGGCACCGGAGGTCAACCGGGACGCTCACCTTTTTGGCGCGAGGAAATTTTTTCCGATAAGGTCGGGCGCTACCTCGGCTACGCCATGGTGCTCAACTCGGTTTACGTCGTCGTGAGCACCTATTTCAGTGCCATTCCAAGCGATCTGATCGGCCCCTTGCGGGCGGTGTTCTTCGGTATCGGCATTCTCTGCACGTTCGTCCAGAGCCTCCGCTGGGGCCAGGGCAGCCTGCAATACACCGAGAAGGCCTATTTCATCGCCAACCTCGCCCTGCAAATGCTGGTGCTCACCGGCACGCTCTTCTTGGTCAACGGGGTCTCGCTCCTCATTCTCGCTTTGGCCGGCTACGTCTGCGGCGCGCGACGGATTCCCGTGCTGGTCTGCATCGTCGCGATGTTGATCCTTGGCGTGCTCCACAACGGCAAGTTCGTCATGCGCGCCAAGTACTGGGAGGGTGCGAATTCTCCGACCCAGCGCAACGATCAGTTCTCCGATTTGCCGGCGTTTTACCTCTAGTGGTTCACCCATGGTCTCCAAGTCAACGAGGAGGATCGTGACGACCCCAAGGCCAAGAGCAAGCTGCTCGAACGCACCTCGCTTTTTCACATGATGTGCCTCGTCGTCGGGCTCAGCCCGGACCGTCAACCGTATCTCGAGGGCGAGACCTATCGCGACATTCCCGGCCAGTTGGTCCCGCGATTTTTCTGGCCCGACAAGCCCCTCGGCCACGTCAGCACCTACCGGCTCGCCGTATACTACGGGTTGCAGCGACCTGAAGATACGATCAAGACGACGATCGGCTTCGGGGTGGTCACGGAGGCCTACGCTAATTTCGGTTTCTTCGGTCTCGGGCTGGTCGGTGCCCTGATCGGGTTTCTCCAGAAGAAGGTCCGCGTGTGGTCGTCGGAAAGTCCCATTCTTTCTTACCCGGGTATCGTTACCGTCCTGCTGATGTCGTGGGCCTTTTCCACCGAGCACACCATGAGTATCTGGCTCAGTTCGTTTTACCAAGCCTGCGTCGCGGTCCTCGGGACGATCATCATTCTGCGAAACATTCTTAAGTGACATCCTCCCGGCCGGCCCGCCAACGCCTCGCGATCGTCCTGTCGCATCCGACGCAGTATTACAGCCCGTGGTTTCGTTGGCTGACCGGGCATACCGACCTCGAACTCCGCGTCTTTTACCTCTGGGACTTCGGGGTGACCGCGCAGGCCGATCCCCAGTTTCGCACAACGCTCAAGTGGGACGTCGACCTGCTGGGCGGCTATACCCGCGAGTTCGTCCCCAACACCGCCGTTCGACCCGGCACGGACCATTTCGACGGGCTTAGAAATCCGACGTTGATCCCGCGCCTCGCCGCGTTTCGACCCGACGCCATTTTGCTCTTCGGCTACGCCTACCGGAGCCATCTGCAGGTCATCCTCTGGGCCCGGCTGCGCCGCGTGCCGCTGCTTTTCCGCGGCGACTCGCATTTTATCGGCCGGGGAATTCCGCCGCTCTGGACCCGACTTGCGCTTCGCCTCCTTTACTCGCAGTTCGCCGCCTGCCTCCCGGTCGGTGCAGCTAACCGCGATTATTTTCTCACCCTCGGCGTCACGCCCGCCCGCCTCCACTTCGCCCCGCACTCCGTCAACGCCGCCCTCTTCGATCCCGGCGCCCCAGCACCCCGCGCCGCCGCCGTCCTCCTCCGCGCGCAACTCGGCCTCGGTCCCGCGACCCGCGTCATCCTCTTCGCCGGCAAATTCGTCCCCGCCAAACAGCCCCGCGAACTCCTCGCTGCTTTCCTCGCGCTTCGCCCCGCCGACACCGCCCTCGTCTTTGTCGGCGACGGCGAAGAGAAAGCCGCCCTCCGGACCCTCGCGCACCCGGCCCCCCCTGGGTCGGTTTACTTTCTTCCTTTTGCCAACCAATCCGAGATGCCCGCGCGCTACCTCCTCGCCGATCTCTTCGTCCTACCGTCGCGCGGTTTCTACGAGACGTGGGGCCTTGCGATCAACGAGGCCATGCACCTCGGCGTGCCCTGCCTTGTGAGCGACCGCGTGGGCTGCCAGCGCGACCTCGTCACCGACGGCGAGACCGGTTGGGTCTTCTCCGCCGAAGACCCCGCCGCCCTCGTCGCCGCCCTCGCCCGCGCCCTCGCGACCCTCGCCGATCCCGTCGCCCGTGATCGCATCTGCTCGGCCGTCACCGACCGGATCGGCGGCTACACCTACGCCGCGGCCACCGCCGGCCTCCTCTCCGCCCTCGCCTCCCTCCCCGGCCACCGCCCCATCGGTTTGTCACGTAATACGTGACAAGTTGCTTGTCGTGAAAATCACCGTCGTCGCCGGATTTCTTCTGCCCGTGCCCCCGGCGCGCGGCGGCGCGATGGAGAAAACCTGGCACCGCCTCGCGTTGCTCTTCGCGGCGGCCGGGCACGAGGTGTCCGTCGTCTCCCGCCGCTGGCCCGGCTGGCCGGATCGCGAGTTCGTCGACGGCGTCCGTCACCTGCGCGTGCGCGGCGCCGACCACACACGCAACCTCGCGCTCAATCTCCTGCTCGACTTCATTTGGGGTCTGCGCGTCACCCGCGTGCTGCCCGACGCCGATGTCGTGATCACCAACACCGTCGCGCTCCCGGTGTGGCTCCGGCGCATCAAACCTTCCGCCGGACGCGTCGTCGCCGTCATGGCCCGTATGCCCAAGGGACAGACGCGCCTCTACGGCGGCGTCGACCTGCTCCTTTCTCTCAGCGCGGCCGTCTCCGCCCGCATCGTCGCGGAGAATCCCAGACTGGCCGGGCGGATCGTGCCGTTCCCTTTGCCCGTCGATTGTCAGCTCCAAGCCGGGCCGTCGCGACGCACCGCAACGCTGACGATCGGTTACATCGGTCGCATCAACCCCGAGAAAGGCATCGCCTTGCTGCTCGCCGCAGCCGTCCGCCTCGCCGCACGCTCCGATTTGCCACCTTGGCGTCTTGTCTTGCAAGGCCCCCTCGACATTCCCGCCGGCGGTGGTGGCGCAGCGTGGTTCTCGGCCCTGCGCGATCGGCATGCGGCGGCCCTCGGCGACCGTCTGTTGCTCCTCCCGCCGGAGTATGATTCCGCGCTCCTCGCCCAATGCTACGCCGGCATCGATGTTTTTTGCTATCCCAGTTTGGCCGAGCACGGCGAAACCTTCGGCGTCGCCGTCGCCGAGGCCATGGCCGCACACTGTTCCCCGGTGGTTTCCGGCCTCGCCTGCTTCCGCGAACTGGTCGCCGACGGAGAAACGGGCCTGGTCTTCGACCACTCCGGCCCCGCGCCCGAAATTGCCCTCGAACGCACGTTGGCCCGACTGCTTTCCGATTCGGCGTTGCGCAAGACGATCGCGGATCGTGCCCGATCCCACGTCCGCCAGTTCGACTACCCGGTCGCCGCCGCAGACCTCCTCGCGCGCCTCCGGCCAGGTTGAAAGCGGTCTCGGCCGAGACCGGGTAAACTCCGCGATTGTCACCGCCGGTCCCAGCTTATCCTTTCTCTGCTTCAATGTCGCTCGAACCGCCCTACCTCGGCCAAGACACGCAAACGCCCTATCCGCGGCGCGAGCTTGTCGCGCGGCTGCTTTGGGGCGTCGTGCAGGCCACGGTGTTTCGGTGGAGCCCGCGCCCGTGCCACGCCTTCCGCGCCCGGCTCCTCAGGCTCTTCGGCGCCCGGATTCCCGCGCCGGGAATGGTGGTCATATTCCCCACTGTCCGGGTGACTTTTCCGTGGAAACTCGCCTTGGCCGAACGGGCAATGCTCGGCCCCGAAGTGATTGTCTACAACCTCGCCATGATCACGCTGGATCGCGGGGCCAACGTCAGCCAACGGACGCATCTCTGCGCCGGCTCGCACGACTTCAACCGTTGGTCGATGCCCTTGATCGAAGCCCCCATCCGGCTCGGGGCAAACGTGTGGGTGGCTGGGGATGTCTTCATCGGACCCGGGGTTGAGGTCGGCGAGTTGTCCGTCGTCGGCGCTCGGTCCGTGGTCATGAAGAGCCTCCCGGCCCGCAAGGTCTGCTTCGGCCATCCTTGCCGGCCCATGCGGGACCGGACCGAACCCGTTGCCTGACCCGCGATGCTCGTAGCCCACGTAGTTCCCAGCCTTGAAGAGCGCCACGGAGGCCCCAGCAAATCCGTCCGCGCGATTGCCGCCGCCATGTCGCAATCCGGCGATACCGTCGAACTGCTCACGACTGCGCCGGTCGCAGCCGAGCCCGAGGTGGCGGATTCCCTCACCGTCGAAACCTTTCGTCGCGAATGGCCGCAGCGGTTGTGTCCTTCGAGGGGACTGCGCGACCGCTTGAAGGTCAGCACGGCTGAGGTCGTCCACCATCACTCCCTTTGGTTGCGAACCCTTCATTACGCTCATCGTAGCGCCGCACTCCGGTCGGTTCCTCTGGTGGTCTCGCCTCGCGGGATGATGTCGCATTGGTCGTGGGATCACCATCGGTGGCGCAAGCGTTTCGCCCGGCAATTCGTTCATCCCGGGGCGCTCGAGGCCGTCGCGGGCTGGCACGCCACCAGCAAAGAAGAAGCGGAGGAGATCGCCGCCTTGGGCTTTAAGCAGCCTGTTTGCGTGGCGCCCAACGGCGTGGCGGCTCCCGATGCGGACGCGATCGCCAGCGCCGCCGTCTATTGGCGGGAGGTTTGTCCGATGGGCGCCGATCAACGGGTCGCCCTGTTTTACTCCCGGTTCCACGAGAAGAAACGCGTGATCGAGCTGATCGACCTGTGGCTCGAACGCGCGCCACGCGACTGGATACTCTTACTCGTCGGCGTGCCCGAGACCTACTCGGTCAGAATGCTCGAACAGTATGTCCTCCGCAACTCCGGTGCGGGGCGGGTCCGCGTGTTTGACGGAACCGGCAAGCCCGCACCGTATGCCCATGCGTCCCTATTCCTGCTCCCGTCGCACTCGGAGAATTTCGGCCTGGTTATCGCCGAGGCGTTGGCCAACGGGTTGCCGGCCATTGTCACGGATACCACGCCTTGGCGGGGGTTGACCGATACCGGCGGAGGCGGCTGCGTGCCGTGGGCAGAGTTCGGCGCCATGTTGACCGGGCTGACCGGCGAGAGCCGGCAAAAATTACGGGCCCGGGGAATGCTGGCGCGCGCGTGGGTGCTGCGGGAGTTTTCCTGGGAAAGCTCCGCGCGGTTGCTTTCCGAATTCTACGCTTCGCTGGGATCGCCCGGAAAATGATCGATCCCCCCAGAGAAGATCCGGTCGCCCCGATCAAGTATGGACCCAGACAGGGCGCGCGGGTCCCGCCCCACCAACGCCCGCTCCGGCCCTTGGAGTGGGTCGTGTTGTTTCACCTCGGGGCCATGTTCGCTTTCGCCACGTGGGCCTTCGGCGGCGGGGCCGAATGGGTTCGGACCACCTTGGCGTGGGGCGGCAGCATCAGCGTCCTTGTTCTCCTCACTTACCTGCGCCACGCGGAAAATCGAAAGACCGATGGCCGGCGAGTTCTACTTTGGCTCGGTCCGCTCGTCGCCCTTGACGCCCTGACCCTCATTGCCTGCCTCAGTCCTTCATTTCGCCCCGTCAGTATGGGCATCGATGTCCTGCTCGTGCCGGTCGAACTCCCCTCTTGGCGGCCGAGCAGCGCGCGACCGGCGACCGCCGTTTACGAGCTTTGGCTTTTCAACGCCCTCTACCTTTCCGCCTTCAATCTGGTCTTGATCATCCGCCAGCGCCGCACGCTTCGCGCCTTCCTGATTTTCATGGGTGCCAACGCCCTTGCGCTCGCCGTCTTCGGCACGGTCCAAAAGCTGATCGGATCCCCGGGACTTTTCTTCGGATTGGTCGAGTCGCCCCAGCCGTTTTTCTTCTCCTCGTTTATCTATCACAACCATTGGGGCAGCTTCGTGATTTTGCTGACGGCGGCCTGCCTAGGTTTGGTCTGGCATTTTGCGCGGCGCCACGAGAGCCGCGATTTTCTCCATAGTCCGGCGGCCACATGGCTGGTCGTCGTCCTCGCGCTGGCGGCGACGGCGCCCTTGAGCGGGTCGCGGGCGTGTTCGCTCCTGATACTGGTCCTGCTAAGCGGTGCTGCAGTCCACGTCCTGATCCGGATTCTTGCTCGGCGCCGGCACTACAAAGAAAACCTCTGGTTACCCCTCACGGGGCTGGCCTTCGCCGTCGTCCTCGCCGCCGCCGCCATCTGGTTCGTCGCCCAGGACAGTATCGGCCTCCGCTTGGCCAAATCGCGCGAACAGATCGGCACCATGCGGGCCGAGGGCACGATCGGCGCCCGCGCGATCCTCTACCGCGACACCTGGGCCATGGCGCGCGATCGCCTCTGGTTCGGCTGGGGCACGGGTTCTTATCCGCACGTCTTCCAACTCTATACCACCATCCGGCCGAATTCGGACCGACTGCCCATCTACTACGCGGACGCCCACAGCGATTGGCTGCAGTCGTTCGCCGAACACGGTTTGGTCGGCACGCTCTTGACGGGACTCTGCGCCCTCATGCCGCTGGCTGGACTACGCCGGCGTCATTTCAGCAGCCCTACCGCCGCCTACCTGCTCGCAGGCTGCGCCCTCGTCCTGCTTTACGCGTGGGTCGAGTTTCCGTTTGGCAACGCCGCCGTCGTGCTGACTTGGTGGTTGGCCTATTTCTGCGCGGTTCGCTATGCGCGCTTGGAATCCTCGAGCGAAGGTTCGGCCCGTTAATCCATGTCCACTCCACTCTGCCCGGTCTCGATCCTGATCCCGACCAAGAACGAACGGGCGAACATCCGCGATTGTCTGGAATCGTGCCGCTTCGCCGACGAAGTCGTGCTGGTCGATTCCGGCAGCACGGACGGCACACGCGAGATCGCGGCCGAGTTCGGCGCGACGGTCGTGGACTTCCGCTGGGATCAAAAATTTCCCAAGAAGAAAAACTGGGCGCTTGCGAACGTGGCTTGGCGCCATGAATGGATCTTCATTCTCGACGCCGACGAACGCATCACCCCCGCCCTTGCGGCCGAGCTGCGCGACCTGATGGCGGGAGGCGGTCCCGTCGCCGCCGGCTACTACGTTAACCGGCGCTTCTGGTTCATCGACGGTTGGCTTCTCCATTGCGGCTATTATCCCAGCTGGAATCTCCGCTTCTTCCGTCACGCTGCCGGGCGGTATGAAAAATTACAGGACTTGGGTGATACCCGTTCGGGCGACAACGAAGTCCACGAGCACGTCGTCTTGGACGGCCCGGTCGAACGGCTGCGCGCCGAGATGAACCACTACGCCTTCCCCACGATCGAGGTTTGGGTCGAGAAGCATAATCGCTACTCCAATTGGGAAGCACGTCTCTTGGTCGCGCGTGAAAGCGGTGGGTGCGCTTCGGCACGGATTAGCTTACCGTCTCTGGCGCGCAAACGCCGGCTCAAGCTGCTGGCAGCTCGCCTGCCTTTCCGCCCTCTCCTGCGTTTCGTCTATCATTACTTCATCCGCGCGGGATTCCTCGATGGGTATCGCGGCTATGTGTTTTGCCGGTTGATGGCCTTCTACGAATTCCTCGGTGCCGCCAAGGCCCGCGAGTTGCGGCGATCGGCACCGCGCCAGCCGTTTCGCCCGTGAGATTTATTTTTGTCAATCGGTTCTACTGGCCCGACGAACAGGCGACCGCCCAACTCCTCACCGATTTAGCCGAGGCCCTGGCGGCGGCCGGCCACTCGGTATCCGTGATCGCGAGTCGCCCGGGACGAGGTTTCCCGAGCCACGAATCCCGGCTTGGCGTCAGCCTTATCCGCGTCAGCTCGACGCGCTGGACCCGGTCCGGCCTCGCGGGGAAGCTTATCGACTTCGCCTCGTTCTACCTCGGGGTGCTCTGGCATCTCGCCCGAACCGCCCGGCGCGGCGATGTCGTTGTCGCTCTCACCGATCCTCCCTTGATCGGGATCGGCGTCGGGTGCGTCGGCTGGCTCAAGCACGCTCGCGTCATGCATTGGATTCAGGACATCTACCCGGAGGTCGCGATCACCCTATCCGGCCAGCGCTGGCTCGGCCTCGCCAAGCCGTTTCGCAACCTCGCATGGCGCGCCGCAGACCGCTGCGTCACGCTTGGCACGGATATGGCCGCCACGGTGGTCGCCAACGGGGTCCCGCCGGGACGCGTGTCGGTGATTCCGAATTGGGCGCCGGTCGGCCTCGGCCCGGCGACCGATGCCGACATCCTCGCCCTTCGCACCGCGTGGGGGCTCTCGGATAAATTCGTGCTGCTCTATTCCGGAAATCTTGGCCGTGTCCACGACCTCGATCCCCTGCTCGACTTGGCGGAACAACTCAGACCGGTGCCGCGCATCGTATTGGTATTCGTCGGCGGCGGGCCCCAGCACGCCAGCTTGGTCGCGGCCGCGCGCGACCGCGGCCTTGCGAACGTCCGCTTTTTCCCCGCGCAACCGAGGGCCAACCTCTCCGCCGCCCTCGGAGCGGGCGACGTGCACGTCGTAACCCTTCGACCCGGTTGCGCCGCCAGCGTGTTTCCCAGCAAGCTCTACGGCATCGCGGCGGTTGGCCGCCCGGTGCTTTTCGTCGGCCCCGACCAAAGCGAAATTGCCCGGACAATTCGCGAACAGGGATTCGGATTTTGTTTTCAACGCGATGAGGTCGCGGCCATTGCCGCCGCTGTGATCGCATTGAGCACCGCACCGGATCAACGGACGGAGCTCGCCCAAGCCGCGGGACGCTTCGCCCGTTCGTCCGGCGACGCCCGGCTTGCAGCCCGGCTGTGGGCCGCGCTTGCCGAGCAGCGCGGCGCAACCTAGCTTGCCTCCTCGGATGATAAAAACAGAACGCCACATACCCTACCTTTTGCTGCTGCTGGATGTGGCGGTGTCGGTCTTGGTTTTCAACGTCATCTACCACTACTGGGGCCTGGCCGGGGATTTGCTTTGGTTGGCCTTGTTTTGGCCGATCCTCGCGTTGGTCACAGCCATCTACCTTATCGACGGATACCGGCTGCGGACCGACATGATGAGCCTCGACTACGCGAGCCAGCACACGATCGCGATCCTGTCGGCGATGCTGGCGACCCTCCTGTTTACCTTCGTCGTCATCAAGGGAGGCTACCAGCTGCAATCAAGCCGCGGCGTCATCGCCCTCAGTTTCGTCGCCCTGTTTCCGCTCACGCTTGGCTACCGGCGGATGATTTACCAACGGTCGCTGGCCCGAAAGAGCGACCGCGCCTTTGTCTTCCTTGGTGATCGCCCCAGTTGTTTCGCCTTTCGCGCCGAATGTAAACGCATGGGCACCCAGCAGCCCGTCGTTTTCGCGGTCGTGAGCGAGGCCTCGTTCAGTCCCTTTCCCTCCGATGAAGATGTTCCCCTGCGGGTCTTCTCCGACGTTCTCGCCGAGATCCAAAGCGGCAAGCTCACGGTGGAGGCCATCATCCTGCGCGAGACCAGCCGCGAGCTGCCGTCCGATGTCGCGCAGCAACTCGTGCACCTTTATTTCGGCGGCGTCCCGACCTATACGCTGGAGCTTTTCCACCAAATCCACTGGGGGAAGATTCCGCTCTACCGGCTGAATCAAACGTGGCTTTTTCAAGAGGGCTTCAAAATTGCCCGCGAGCCCGTTTTCGAACGGCTCAAGCGCATCAGCGACATCATCCTCGCCTCGGTCGGACTGCTCCTTTCGGCGCCGGTGCTAGCCATCGCCGCCGTCGCCATATGGCTGGAGGATCGGGGCGATATTTTTTTCCGGCAAACCCGCGTCGGCCTCAACCACGCCCCATTCCAAATCGTAAAACTCCGCACCATGCGCGCCGCTCCCGCTGGCGAGCGCTACACCCGCGTCGGAGATCCGCGGATCACCCGGGCCGGACGATTCCTTCGCGC
>Ga0105049_10010354_pt1 | contig 10702 bp, 9 predicted proteins | sample MAT06_FD_78087 | JGI IMG/M metagenome (GOLD analysis project Ga0105049, IMG submission 78087) | Freshwater microbial communities from Lake Fryxell liftoff mats and glacier meltwater in Antarctica - MAT-06 | ecosystem: Environmental > Aquatic > Freshwater > Ice > Liftoff microbial mat | place... | reverse complement strand
TTCGATGCGCGTGGTCTGATGGTATTGCCGGGCCTGGTCGATATCCATGGTGATGCGCATGAACGCCAGATGCAGCCGCGCCCCGGCATCGGCTTCCCGGCCAGCCTCGCCATGCGCGACTCCGCCGCGCAACTGCTGGCCGCCGGCATCACCACGGCCTTTCTGGGCGTGACGCTATCCTGGGAGCCGGGGCTGCGCGGCATCGAAGCCTGGCGCGCGACGCTCGCCGCCATCGAGGCAGCGCGCGCACAGGCCGGCTGCGATCTGCGTATCCATTGCCGCTTCGAGGCCGACAACCTCGATGCACTCGACGAAGTGCTGGGCGACATCGCCGCCGGCCGCGTCGCCCTGCTGGCCTATAACGACCATACGCCGGGCATCGTCAAGCGCATCGCGAAGCCGGCCGAGGCCGCGAAATACGCCGCGCGCGCCGGCATGGCGACGGACGACTTCGTCGCTCTCGCGCATCGCGTCTTCGCGCGGCGCGACGAAGTACCGGCGGCACAGGCCCGCCTCGCCGCGGCGGCGCGCGCTGCGGGCATTCCCATGCTCAGCCATGATGATTCGAGTCCCGAAATCCGCATGGCCTTTCGCGATCTTGGCGCGCGCATCTGCGAATTTCCGATGTCCGAGGCGGTGGCCGAGGCGGCGCGCGCGCGCGATGAGGCCGTGGTGATGGGCGCGCCGAACGTGGTGCGCGGTGGCAGCCACATGGGCTGGTCCGCCGCCGCGCCGCTGGCCGAGCGTGGACTCGTGACCGTGCTCGCCAGCGACTATTTTTGGCCCGCGATGCTGGAGGCCGCCTTCGTCATGGCCTCGCGCGGCGTATTGGGCTTCGGTGCGGCCTGGGCGCTGGTCGCCGAGAATCCGGCACGCGCGGTCGGGCTCACCGATCGGGGGCGCATCGCGCCGGGGCTGCGCGGCGATATCGTCGTGGTTGATCCTGAGCGCCGCGCGCCGGTGGCGAGTTTCGCCGCCGGTCAGCTCGCATGGGTATCGCCGGCCGGGGCGGCGCGGATCGGCTGAAGGCCGAAGAAGGCGGCGATCTCCGCCATCGTCGTGAACAAAGCGTCGGGCTGCGCCGCCGCCAGCGCCTCGGCGGTAGCGTAGCCCCAGATAACCGCACCAACCGCGATACCCACGGCCCGCGCGGCGGCGATGTCGCGGGTCTCGTCGCCGATGGCGAAGGCTTCGGCCGGTCTGCAGCCGGCGTGGCGCAGCACGGTGCGGAATTTCCGCGCCTTGCCGAGGAGCGCGGCATCGCCGGCCCAGTAGGCGATCCGTTCGGCCTGCGTGGGCCCTAGGGCACGCCGCACATTCGCCTCGCTGTTGGAAGTGACGAGGGCAAGGCGAATCCCACTCGCCTGGAGTGCCTTCAGCAATTCGACGACGCCCGGAAACAGCGCCGGCGGCGGCGCCGCGCTCGCGGCTTCGCGCAGGTGCGCGGCGAGGCGCGGGATCTGCCAGGGACGCAGGCCGATCGCTCGCAGCACCGCCACCGTGCCCTGGCCGCGCAAGACCTCCGCCTGATCGGCCGAGAGCGGCGCATAGCCGAAACGCGGCGCGGCCGCGTTCACCGCTTCGAGCGCCCAAGCGCGGCTATCGGCGAGCGTGCCATCAAAATCCAGAAGTAGCAGCTTCGGCGCGGGCATCGGCTTTTCTGCCTGCGTCATCGCAGGCCGGCAAGGCATTCCATCGTCCGCTTTTTGAGACGCACTGGTGTATTTCGCGAACCCGCGCAGGCTCTTGCTCGATGGGAGCCGGGAATGTGCCGCATGGTGAGAGAATCAGCGCCCGTCATCACGCCCAACTTAGCGCCGGCCAAGGCGTCGATCCGTGTGGCATGCAGATCAGCCCTGCTGCGCGACACCCCAGACGCCATCGACTGCGGCGACGAGGGCTTCTGGATGGCGCTGAAGTGGCTGCTGCTGCGTGCCATCGCCATCGGGCGACGACGCGAGACGCTGCGCGATATCACGCTGGCGCAGTATCGCGCCGATATCGACCCCAGGCTCGACCCCAGGCTCGACCCCAGGCTCGACCGCGCGCTGGCGCTGCCGCGCCGCGGCGAGGTGGCCAAGCGGCTGCGTCGCCGCATCGCCCGCGACCGCGCGCACCTGTTCGTCTTTGTCACCGACCGCGCCGTGCCCGCCACCAACAACGTCTCCGAGCGCGCGCTCCGCCCCAGCGTCATCTTCGGCAAGCTGACGAACGGCTACCGATCCGAGTGGGGCGCCCAGACCTACGCCGCCTGCCGCTCCGTCGTCAGCACCGCCAAGGCCAACCGCCGCTTCGTCCTCGATAGCCTCCGCAGCGCCCTCGCCGCGCGGCCAGCCAACCAGGCTATCGCACTACCGGGGCGAGCAATTACTCTCGTGCTCTAGAAACCATTGAATCTACGCCACGAAATCCGCTCGCACTGATTCAGTGTAAGCGGAAAGTGCAGTAGCATGCCGCGCCAGTCACGCGCGTTTGCGGCGCGGCTGGACCGCGACGACGTTATCCACCGGCGGCTCAGGCCGATGGCCGAGCTGTGCCGATAGGCGCTGCGTGAAGTCGAGCAGGGCGGCGATCTGCGGGCTTGCCGTCGTGGTGCTCACCACGCCAGTCGGGCCGATCAGGGTGATCACCACCTGCAACTGCCCGGTGTGGTCGAAGACCGGCCCGGCGAGCCCGTTGATCCCGGGGATGGGGCTTCCCTCCGCCACGGCATAGCCCTGCCGCCGCACCAGCGCGACTTCCAGATCAAAGCGCTCACGCGTCGCCAGGGCGCCAATGCGCTGCCGGCGGGAGCCCTCGGCCAGCTCCTCCTCGAGCCGCGGGGCCAGGGCCGTTGCGGGCATGAAGGCGCCGAAGACGCGCCCGGTCGCCGTGCCGCTCAGCGAGTAGACCGCGCCGGCGCGGAGGTTCACATGCACTTGATCCGCCGCCTCATGCACCTGCACGATGGTGGGGCCGAAGCTGCCCCAGACGGTCAGCGTCACCATCAGGCCGAGTTCGGCCGAGAGCTGCACCGCGGCTTCGCCCGCGAAGCGCAGCGGGTTGAAGGCGCGCATCCGGGCGAGGCCTAGCTGCAGGGCGAAGGAACCAAGCTGGTAGCGGCCGGTCGCCGTGTCCTGCTCCACCATGCCGAGCTTGCGGAAGCTGACGAGGTAGGCGTGTGCCTGGGCCGGCGTGACATCGGCGCCACCGGCGATGTCGCGCAGCATCATCGGCCGCCCGGACTCCACCATCACAGCCAGCAGACGGCCGCCGACCTCGATGGATTGGACGCCGCGGCCGGCCACCTCGCCATTCACGTTGGCGATCACGTTTCCTGGGCCGTCACCCGCTGCCATGAACACCCCCGAGATAGGCCGCGCGCACCTTCGGGTGGCGCAGCAATTCCTGCCCCGTACCAGATAGGGTGACGCGCCCGGTTTCCAGCACATAAGCGCGATCGGCGACACCGAGGGCAAGGTTCGCCATCTGTTCCACCAGAAGCACGGTCACGCCGCGCTCCCGCAGCCGGCGGATGGTGGCGAAGATTTCCCGCACGATCAGCGGCGCGAGGCCAAGCGAGGGTTCGTCCAGCAGCAGCAGGCGCGGCGCGCTCATCAGCGCGCGCGCGATGGCCACCATCTGCTGCTCGCCGCCGGAAAGAGTCACGGCGATCTGCGTCTGGCGCTCGCGCAGCCGCGGGAAGATCTCGAACTTCGCCTCGATCTCGGCCTCCAGCGCGGCTGCGTCCAGCCGGCGCGACCAGGCGCCAAGCACGAGGTTGTCGCGCACGCTCTGGTCCGGGAAGACCTGCCTTCCTTCGGGCGAGAGCGCGATGCCCGCGGCCACGCGGCGGTGTGGCGCGGTGCGGGAGATGTCCTGCCCCTCGAAGCGCACGCGGCCGGCGGAAAGCGGCATGAGCCCGGCCACCGCCTTCAGCAGCGTCGTCTTGCCCGCGCCATTGGCGCCGACGATGGCGACGACCTGGCCCTGCTGCACGGCGATGGAGGCGTCCGTCACCGCGCGGATGGCGCCGTAGGAAAGGCTCACGCCGTCCAGTTCCAGCATCGGCATCGGCATCTCTCAGCCCCCCGCAGCCGCGTGCTGCGCGGCAGCACCATCAGGGACGCCGTCCGGGGTGTCCTCGGGGTCGGGCGCGCCGAGATAGGCCTCCAGCACGCGCGGGTCCGCCTGCACCCCAGCCGGGCTGCCCTCTGCGATCTTCTCGCCATAGTCCAGCACCACGACGTGGTCGGAGATGGCCATCACAAGATCCATGTGGTGCTCCACCAGCAGGATGGTGATGCCCTGGTCGCGGATGCGCAGCAGGAGCTGGCCGAGCTCCGCCGTCTCCTGCGGGTTCAGCCCTGCGGCTGGCTCGTCCAGCAGCAGCAGCTCGGGCTCGGTGGCCAGGGCGCGGGCGAGCTCGACGCGGCGTTGCAAGCCGTAGGGCAGGCTTCCCGCCGGCAGCTCCGCCAACTGCGACATGCCGACGAAGCCGAGAACCGCCACCGCGCGCTCCCGTGCCAACCGCTCCTCCCGCCGCGCCACGGGAAGGCCCAGGAGCGAGACGAGGAAGCCGTTACGCATGCGGCCGTGGCGGCCCAGAAGCACATTGTCCAGCACCGACAGGTCGCGAAACAGCCGCAGGTTCTGGAAGGTGCGCGCGATGCCGAGGCGGCAGATGGTGTGCGGCGGCAGGCGCTGCATCGGCTGGCCGCGGAACAGCAAGCGCCCTGCATCCGGGCGCACGATGCCTGACAGCATGTTGATCATTGTCGTCTTGCCCGCACCGTTCGGGCCGATCAGCGCGTGGATGCGGCCGGCGGTCAGGGAGAATGACACATCCTGCGCGGGCCGGACGCCGCCATAGGCCTTGCTCACGCCCTCGGCCAGCAGCAGCGGCTGGATCGGCGTGCCCGGGGGCGCCAACGGGGAGGACATGGATGCGCCACCGTTGCGCATCGGCAGCACACTGGCGCCAGCGGGTTCCGCCTGGAGGCCCCGCGTCGCGGTGCTGCCGCCGCGCAGGCGCCGCACGCCATCCTTGATCAAGCCGGCAAGCCCATGCGGCATGACATAGAGCGCGAACAGAAGCAGCGCGCCGTGGGCGAAATGCTCGATCCAGGTCCAGCGCGCCAGCACCGCGTTCAGCAACGTCAGCGTCGCCGCGCCCAGCAGCGGGCCTGCCAGCGAGCCGCTGCCGCCGAACAGCACCAGCAGCATGATGAAGATCGAGACGTGGAAGGTGATGAAGTCGGAGTTGATGTACTGGTTCTGCTGCGCGACCAGCGCACCGGCGATGCCGCAGGTGACCGCCGCCGTGACGAAGGCCAGCACCTTGGCGCGCAGTACCTGCACGCCGACCGAGGCGGCGGCGATTTCGTCGGCCTGCAATGAAAGCAGCGCCCGGCCGAACCGCCCGCGCAGCAGCGTGGCCAGCAGCAGGTGGATAACCAGGCACAGCAAGACGGCGAAGAACACCCAGTCCTGCATCGAGAAGGGCGCGCCGCCCGGCCAGGTCAGCGGCTTGATGCCGTAGATGCCCATGGCGCCGCCGAAGGTATCGGACGCCTCGGTCACCACCTTCTCGACCACGATGCCGAAGGCGAGCGTCACCATCGCGAGGCTCGGCCCGCGCACGCGGAGCGAGGGCAGGGCGATCAGCACCCCGGCAAGCCCGGAAATCACGGCCGCCAGCAGCAGCGCCAGCCAGGGATCGACGTCGTAGCGCGCGGTGAGTAGCGCCGCCGCGTAGGCGCCCGCCGCATACAGCCCAGCCTGGCCGAGCGATTTCTGCCCGGCATAGCCGAGCAGCACGTTCATCCCCGTGGCGCAGAGGAACCAGATACAGGCGGTAAACAGGATGCGCAGGTGGAAATCGTTCTGCGCCAGCAGCGCAAGGCCGGCAGCGGCCAGCGCAACGGCGATCGCGGGCAGGACGAGGCGCATGGCGTTCAGACCTTGTCGAGCGCGCGGGTGCCGAACAGCCCGTTCGGCCGCAGCGCAAGCACCAGGATGATGAGGCCGAAGATCACGATCTCACGCCATTGCGCGTCCCACAGCGCGACGCCGGCTTCCAGCAGGCCAAGCAGGAACCCGCCGAGGATGCAGCCGCGCGGGCTGTCGAGCCCGCCGAGGATGGCGCCGGAGAAGCCCTTGAGCGCGATGGCCATGCCCATGAACAGCGAGGCCTGCGCCACCGGGGCGACCAGCACGCCGCCGATGCCCGCCAGCGCGCAGGATAGCGCGAAGGCGCCGAGCATCACGGCAGTGACGTTGATGCCCATCAGGCTGGCCACCTGCGGGCTGAAGGCAACGGCGCGCATCGCCTTGCCCAGCAACGTGCGGCGCATGACGATGTCGAGCGCGACCATGATCGCGACAGCCACCACCAGCACCAGGATTTCCTGTGGCCGCACGCCCGCGCCCGCCACACGGATGACGTCGTCGCCGAGCGGCGAGGGCAGGTTCACCGGCGCGGGGCCCCAGACGGACAGCGCCAAGCTTTGCAAGATCGCGCCGAAGCCGAGCGTGCTCATCACCCAGTTCATGCCCGGCTTGCCGGCGAAGGGGCGGACCGCCAGCAGGAACACCAGGAGGCCGGCCATCGCCAGCACCGCGCCGGTCAGGGCGAGCGCAAGCGGATAGTTCGCCCCCGCTGTCGCGGCCGGCAGCATCGCCTCGAAACTGCCGGCGCCGGTCGTCGCATAAAGCGCCGCGACGGCGACGAGGGCGCCGATACCGATCAGCTCGCCCTGGCCGAAATTCAGCGTCTTGGTGGTGGTGAAGGTGATCGAAAAGCTGAGGGCGATCAGGGCATAGATGCCGCCGATGGCCAGACCGCTGGCCAGCATCTGCACGAACACGGACATGGCCGCGAATTCCCCAGGCGAGGCGAAACGGGACGTGGGAGGTTGGCGCGGCCGGCGCTGCCCGGCCGCGCGGGCTAGGTCATGTAGCGGCGTCGCGGAAGTCGTCGGTTTGCAGGCTGCGCGTCACATCGTCGGCGAAGGCCACAAGCCGGCCGTCGCGCCAGCGCGCCCAGCGCAAGTCGGCCGCGCCGATCGCCTCGCGCTCGGTGCGGGAGAAGGGGCGGGTGTAGGTCTTGAGCACGCCCTCATGCGGCTGCGCCAGGCTCTCCAGCGCTTCGCGTAGGCGCGGGCCTTCCGTGCCGCCGGACTGGCGGATCGCCTGCGCCACGAGCATTGCGGCGTCGTAGCCATGTACGGCGAATGAGAAGGCGCTGGGGGTGGGAAGGCGCGCCTGGATGCGGTCAAAGAATTGCTGCTGGCGCGGCGTGCGGTCCTCGCTGATCGTGCGCAGGAAGAAGGTCCGCTCGGCGAGCTGCGGGCCGGCGGCGTTGAAGAAGCTCTGGTTGTCTGCCGCCCAGCAGGAGACCAGGGTCGGGAAGTAGTTGATCTTGTCCATGCTCCGCAGCAACTGACCGATCGGCGTGCCCTGCGCCCAGACCACGACGGTGTCCGCATTCGCCGCGCGCAGCCGCTGTAGCTGCGAGGTCATGTCGGTGTCGTTGACGTTGAAGCGTTCATTGGCGACGGGCGTGATGCCCTGGGCCGCCCCGACCTCCTGCATGTCCTTGAGGCCGCCCTGGCCGTAGCCCGTGGTCTCCGACAGGTAGCCAACGCGGCGGGCGTTCGGGCTTTTCTTCACATAGGCCATCAGCGCGACGACCTGCGTGCGGTCCACCATCGAGACGCGGAACATGTAGTTGTCCGCACCCGCGCTCATCGGCCGCGTGATGTCGGTGGCCGAGCCGATGCAGCCCATGACGGGCGTGCGCTTCTGGTTCGGGATGTGCCGCCAGGCCAGCGCATTGCCGGAATTGGTCGGGCCGAACACGGTGACCACGCGCTCGCTGTCGATCAGGTCGCTCATGTTCTGGATCGAGCGGGGCGGCTGCGAGAGATCGTCGCGCGAGACGAGGGTGACGCGGCGGCCGAGCAGTCCGCCTGCGGCGTTAACCTCCTCGATCGCGGTCTGGATGCCGAGCACCGCGGCCTGGCCGGACTGGGCGGAGGGTGAGGCGGACAGGTCGCCGTTGAAGCCGAATTTGATCTCGGCGCCCTGGGCGATGGCACGCCCGGACAGCAGACCGGCAGCGGGCAGAAGCGTTGCGGCGGCGATGGCCTGACGGCCCAGGGCCCGCCGGCTGAGCGCCGACGTTACGATTTTTGTCACGTTTCCCTCCTTCACTGGATATGCCGCAGCGGCGTTCGTGGGCGCTGGGTCTGCGACCAAGCTAAACGAACGCGTTTGCCGATGGCAAATAGCAGATACCATATTCATCAATGAAGGCCAGCCAACAATTCGCCTTTTGCGAAATCATTCGCTATATGCTTCACGACCAGAGGCAACAAATCAGATCCGTGGGGGCGAACCGGCCCATCGCGGCGGGAAGGATGCGCCAGGACATGCTGCTGAAAGGACGGATCGCGCTCGTCACCGGCGCCGCGCAGGGCAATGGCGCCGCCATCGCGAAGGGTCTCGCGGCGCAGGGCGCCCGTGTGGTCACCACCGACATCGACGGCGCGGGGGCCGAGCGCACCGCTGCCGAAATACGCGCCCATGGCGGCAATGCCTGGGGCTTCGTGCTGGACGTGACGGATGCTGCCGCGTGCACAGCCCTCGCCGGCGAGGTCGCGCGTGCGGCCGGCCCGGTATCCGTGCTGGTGAACAATGCGGGTGTCTGTCCCCGGCACGGCATTGACAGCCCCGACTTGCGTCGCGCCTGGAACCTGGCGCTCGACGTCAATCTGCACGGGACGCTGAACGTGACGCTGGCCTTCCTTCCCGTCATCCGGGAGAGCCGCGGCGTGATCATCAACATCGCCTCCATCGCCGCCTTCGTCTCGACGGCGACATCCATCGGCTATTCGACCTCGAAGGCGGCCCTCAAGATGCTGACGCAGAACCTGGCGCAGGAACTAGCAAAGGATGGCGTGCGGGTGAACGCCATCGCGCCCGGCACCTTCGCCACGGCGATGACGGTGGCGACCCGTGAGGATCCGGCCCGGCGGGAAAAGTTCCTGGCACGCATCCCCATGGGCCGCTTCGGCGAGCCGGACGAACTGGTGGGGCCGGTGGTGTTCCTGGCCTCGGACATGTCCAGCTACATGACTGGCAGCACCGTCGTTGTGGATGGCGGCTACCTGGCAGTTTGATGGCGGGTTCGGCCATACGCATGGGCCTGCTCACGCGCCGTCCGGACATCTCACCGGAGGCATTCATCCGCCATTGGCGCGAGGTGCACGGCCCGCTGGCCGCTGAGCTTCCGGGGCTGCGGCGCTACCACCAGAACCACCTGCGCGGTCGCCTGCACGTGGCTGGCGCGGAGGCGGGCGACTGGCCGCTGGATGGCATCTCGCAGTTGCAGTTCGTCGATGGGGCCGATATGCGCGCGCTCTCGGCGGCGGCGGCATATCGCGCCGTCGCGGCGGATGAGCCGCGCAGCATGCTGCCCTCCCGCGTCATCGTGGCGGAACGGCAGGTGGTGCTGCCGCTGGCCGAGGCAGGGCGGCCGCGCGCGAAGGCGATTGTGCTGCTGTCACGACCATCCGGTCTGGAAGCCGGTGCGCTTGCCAAGGCGAGCTTGGCCTGGGCTCCGGGCCTGGCGGGCTGCGCGGTCTCGGTCGTGACCGACCGCATCATGCAGGGGGCGCCGGTCGGCCATGGCGCGATCCCGCTCGATGCCGTGGTGGAGCTTTGGTTCGCCGCGAGCCCCCCGGGTCGTCTCACGCTGCCGCCCGCCCTGTCGGGCGCTGTCGCCACCGCCTGGCATGTCGAGAGTCACGAGGTGCTGTGATGCAGGAAGGGGAGCATCGCTGATTCGCCGCCTGGGGCTGCTGACACGCCGGCCCGACCTAATGCCCCAGGCCTTTCGCCGGCACTTGCTGGCCGTGCACGGGCCGCTCGCCGCACGCGTGCCCGGGCTTCGGCGCACCGTGCAGAACCGGACGCGAAGCACGTCGGCCAAAGCGGGCGAGGCGGCGAAGCAGAACCATGCTGGACTCTCCCAAGTCGTTCGTTGGGGGCGGGTTTCGATGGCGGTACGCAAGGCGGGGCGACTGGCGGTTGGCGATAGTCTGCGCGGCGATGCGTCGGCGCCCGGGCAGGCGCCGGCGCAACGCTCGGCGCTTCAGCGCGCGGTGATCTGGCTGTCGAGCGAGCCGTCGCGGTTCAGCACGTCGAAGGTGGTGGCGCCGGTGCGGCGAAGAGTGAAGCACGCCCCCGTGGTGCGGATCGCGTTCCAGGTCGAGCAGCAGCCGCCTTCGCCGAAGCAAAAGTTGCCGGTGTCGGCCACGCGGCTGGCGTTCGGACGGGTCACGTCGACGGCGATGCGGCCCAGCGCATCGATCCGCTTGGCATGCAGATCAGGCCCGTACATCGTCCAAACCCATCCGAGCCCTGTCAGAGGGTCTGCCGACAGTACGCGAAACGCGGCCATATCCGAGGCACTAAAAATGGGGGGATTCGTGAGGTGGGGGTGAGCAATGACGGACAGGAGACTTGATTTGAGCTTATTGCTCAGATTAAATCGAAAGTAACTGGAAGGGGTATTCTCTTGCGCGTTGTCGCCGGACAGTTTCGCGAATTGACGCAGGCCGACCTCATCTTTGCGCGCCAGATTGGCTGCGCCGGCGTCACGGTCAATAAACCGGATCTCGACAGCCCGGCCTGGGTCGCCTTTCTCAACACGCAG
>Ga0105049_10010351_pt1 | contig 10704 bp, 5 predicted proteins | sample MAT06_FD_78087 | JGI IMG/M metagenome (GOLD analysis project Ga0105049, IMG submission 78087) | Freshwater microbial communities from Lake Fryxell liftoff mats and glacier meltwater in Antarctica - MAT-06 | ecosystem: Environmental > Aquatic > Freshwater > Ice > Liftoff microbial mat | place... | reverse complement strand
GAGATTCCCAACGGTGACTCGTTGAGATCTCTCGTACCTTCGGCGATGGGACCTACGGTTAGCACTCCGAGGCCATTAGGGGCTGCCGCTTCGCGTAACTTGGTCGCATCTGCTCGTGCTGGCGTTCAGGCGCTCAAGCTGGGCCAGGTGCTGGAGAGTCATGTCGAGCAGATCTCCGTTGGAACGGCGGATCATGAGGCTGCGTTCGACGAGGCATTCAAGCAGGCCGAGAAGCGGCATCCGAAACTGATCGTCATTGAAGGCGCATGGGGCGTCGGTAAGACGCACTTGTTGACCCTCCTCTCGGCGCACGCGGCCAAGCGACGTTTTGCGGTGTCCACGACCATCCTTGACGGTTGGGCCGCGAGCCTCTCGGATCCCATGCGCCTTCTCGAGGGCATCACCAGTTCGATCCGCTTTCCCGACCAGGCCGCGCCGATGGGCTTGGGCACCATGCTGGCGTCCGTCAAGCGCACGGGGATGGTCGAGCTGCGAAGCTGGGCCGGTCCGCGCATGGTTCAGATCATGGAGCAGGTCTCTCCAGAGGTGCTGGATGATCCTGAGGCTGTCGGGGTGCTGGAAGACTATCTGGGCCTGTCACTGCCCGCGAGCCAGGCGAAGGAACGTCTTCGTCGCTTGGGCTGGCGAGACGTCTCCTTGCCGGCCCTGAAGGCCCGCAGCATAGATGAGCGCGGCGAGCGCCTGCGCGAGTTGTTGTGCGACTGGGCGGCTTTCTGCCTGGCAGGCAAGTCGAGGGGGCTCCTGGTCATCCTCGACGAGGTGGACGTGGACTATGCCCGCGCCCCTTGGTGGGACGCTGCTCGCCGGGAACGGCACGACATGACGCTTCGTGCGCTGGGCGAGCTTCACAAACATGACGTTCCGTTGGTTGTGGCATTTGGTAGTGCTCCGGCAGGCCCAGGTGAGGACGAGAGTATCGATGCCGTACGCGACGTGATCGCCAAGCTCGGCCGCGTTGATGTCCATGAGCGGGCGAACGCGCTGGACGATGATCACCTGCACGAGTTGGCTGAACGCGTCTTCACCCTCTACAGCGAGGCCTACCCGGGGGCCGCCCAGAAGATCAGTCGCAAACAGCTAAAGGCGACTGCCGCCATGCTGCTGCAGGAACATCGGCGCCAGTTGTCGCCCGTGCCGAGACGCTTTGTCAGGTCACTTCTGCACTGCCTGGATCTCATTGATCTAGAGCAGGCCACGGTAGAAGAAGTCATCAGGTCCGCTCGGAACTGACCATGGCGGAAGACGATCGCAGCTTGGTAAACGCGCTGGGGAGGGTAGGCCCCGTGTTCTTCCGGGCGTTCTCCGAACTCAGGCAGAGCCAGCGCGCAGCCATACCGCCGGTCCTGGCCGGGCAAAACATTCTCCTTGCCTGTCCCACCGCGTCCGGCAAGACAGAGGCTCTGTTTGCTCCCCTGATCGCCCGGGTGCTGGAAAGTCGACCTGAGACTGATCAGGTCAAGGTGTTGGCCATTGCACCGACGCGGGCGCTGGTCAACGACTTGCATGCGCGCCTGACGCGCATGCTCGAAGAGCTTGGCATGGATTGCGGCCGTCAGACCTCCGATCACCGGCTGGGAGCGAAGCTGCCTTTCCTGCTGATCACCACGCCCGAGTCCCTTGACTCGATGCTGGCGCGCAGGACGCTTTACGGAACTGACGGCAAGCCTGAAGGACACCTTCTTCAGAGTGTCGAGGCCGTGTTCATCGATGAGGCGCACCTCTTTGATAACACTGCCAGAGGCGACCAACTGCTCTGGCTGTTGGCCAGGCTGAGGCGCCTCAAGCACGGTTCGGGTGCCACTGCAGGAAACTCGCCGTCGATTCAAGTTTGCGCTGCCAGCGCCACGGTTTCGTCGCCAAAGCATCTGGCTCGCCGTCTGCTGGGGCCGGACGCGACGGTGGTGACGGTTCCAGGTGGACGCGAACTCTTGGTGTACGACGACGGAGCGGTAGATTCTTGGTCACCGATCAGTGACGTAGACACAGTTGATACGGTCATGGCCCGCGTGGCGATCCCAGGAAACGGCGCGTCACTGGAAGCGCTGGCCGAGTTTGTTTGGCAGGCCATGTCTCGAGACGAGGCTCGCCCTGTCCGCAAGATGCTCGTCTTCGTTCCCAGCCGAAGTCTCTGCGATGAGCTGTCCACCGTGCTGCGGCATTTCCTGCAGTCGCGCCGTCAAGTCGCCGTGTTTGCACACCATGGCAGCCTGGACAAGGGCATCCGAGAGGCAGCTGAGCAGGGATTCGGTGCCTCGCGCGATGCCCTGCTGGTGGCCACCAGCACGTTAGAAGTCGGAGTGGACATCGGCGATGTCGATGTCGTGGTGCTCGTAGGCCCTCCTGCTGACACCAATGGCTTGCTTCAACGGATTGGTCGATCCGGGCGCCGGTTGGGGATCACGCGTGTCGTGGCCCTTGCCCGAAGCCCGATGGACCGGTTCGCGATGGCAAGCATGCTGCTCGCGGCCCGGGATGGCCTCTGCGATCCCGTTCGGTACGGTCGCCGCTGGTCGGTTTCCGTGCAGCAGATCGCCAGCTTCATCCGCCAGGGCCCGTCTGCGGGTCGCCGTATATCGGACGTCGAGGCTCTGGCCGCGCAAGTCTGGCCGGAGGACGGTGCGCAGGGTGCCAGGCTCGTCATTGACCATCTCGTTGAACAGGGGCTTCTGGACGGCGGTCACGGTGGTCGTGTGACGTTCGGCGAAGACTGGCAAATCGTCTGGGACGGCATGGGCATGCATGGAAATATCGACGGCGCCGCCGCCGGTACGCCCGTAGTCGACGCGGTCACTGGTGAAACCTTGGCCCACATCCCCGCCGGCAGTCGCGTCCCCGATCGAATCTCCATTGCTGGCGCCAACTGGACCGTCAAACAGGGCAACGGCGAAATCCTGCTTCAAGGCAGTGATGCACGCGGATCCCAGGGTGCCATCCGATACGGCTCACGCAAGGGCCCGGTGTCCCGCGCGTTCGCACGCCACTTGGCGCTGGGCCTGGGCCTGTCGGATCGAGACCTGGTCTGCTACTCACACGGCGGGGAGCCGCTGGTCTTCCACTTTGGCGGCTCGGTTTACGAACGAGTGCTGAGCGCTTTGACTGGCGCCCGGCCAGTTCCCGGTCTGGGTGGTGTCGCGGTTCGCGGTCCGCTGCGGCACGATCTGCGGGATCTCTGTTCAGATCCCCGCCGTGTCGAAGAGGTGCTCATGTCCTGCCTGGACGACTCACCCAGCCTGGTCGCGCCGGGCCCGATGCATCGGCTGCTACCAGCTTCACTCAAGAGCGCAACGTTCCGCGAACTGATGCCCGCCGTCGATTTCCAACATTGGCTAGAAACCCGGAGAACCGTCGATATCGATCAACTTATCGCAGTGCGACTTTCCAGTCTGCTCGCGTGACGGATCCAAAGCACCTCTCGAAAGTGGGGGCCACGAACTAGCATGCGTCACACACAGATCGAGTGGCCACACCAACAGAGCAGACTGAAGAATTGTCTGCCCCCCTTCTTCACCATGCTTTGAGAGTGCGATGCCGTTACACATAGACCCCTATCTGCCGACGATCCTTCAACTTCGCGTGCTCGTGGGGTTTCTAGGCGAGCGTAGCCAGCACGGCTGGTGGCCGACCATATTCTTTGGCGATTACAGCCTGCGATCGCTTGAATTCGTCGCACCGAAGACCGCTGTGCTGGCTCAGTACCACGGCGCCGTCGAGGCAGCGCGCAGGCTTCATGACGAGCATCTCAGTGTCGGCAGCTATCACCTGTTCCGCCTTCCCGAAGAAGCCGAGCAAGATCTACATGCGCTGCTGCAAAGTGCCCAGGGTGCAGAGGTCGTCAGCGCGCTTCCCAACGAGAAAGAGTCGGCAATGACGCTCTTGTTGAAGCTGGCTAAAAAAGACGTGGCCGCTGCTGAGGGCCCAGTGTCCGTAGGCAACATCGACACCCTGCGCTCACCTGAAACGGCAGAGTTAATCGCTCGCGTCTACTGGCATGCGCTGTCCGGCGGCTTCAAAGCCTACCCGTACCTGGTGAGATGAGGTTGCCGAATCTGCACTCCTACACCACCCAACTGCAGGCAGGGCTCGGTTTGGTCGACGAGACCAAGACGCTGCTCGACCTCTGGACTCCAGGGATGACCACACCGCAGCTGCAGGCCGCCTCGCTGGCATCGGGTCGTTTCACGGCCGTCACGGCACGGCGCTTGCGCAATGTGGTCGTGGAATGTTTTGCCCCCCGGTATCTCGTTCCTCACGGACCACCCGCTGCGCACCTGAAGCGGATGTCGCCGGTGATCTCCAGCGCCGATCTCGCGCAGGCCATGATGCTGTTCACGGCACGGGCGAATCCGATCTTGGCCGACTTCATCCGCCAGGTCTACTGGGCACGTTACGAGGGAAGCCACACCCAAGTCACCAACGATGACGCTCGCACATTCGTGGAACGCGCGATCGACGAAGGCCGCACTGCCAAGCGTTGGGCTCCGGCCTCGGTTCGTCGTGTGTCAGGTTATCTCACGAGCTGTTGTGCCGATTACGGCCTGCTCGAGCGAGGCCAGCGCACTAACCGCCGCATATTGCCATTCCGACTTGCGTTTCCGATAGCAGCTTATCTTGCTTATGACCTCCACCTTGCCGGTATCGGCGACAACGCCTTGCTGGGGCACGAGGACTGGATGCTGTTCGGACTCGACCGCCAGGCGGTGCTGGGCGAACTCAAGCAGTTGTCCCTCAAGGGGCTGCTGATCGTGCAGGCCGCCGGCGATGTAATCCGGATCAGTTGGAAACACCAAACCATGGAGTCCTTGCTCGATGTCCTCACTCAAGGCTGATTTCGACGAACTGCGCGAGCGCATCCGGCATGGGCGCGACCTTGGGCCCGCCAGCTTCGAGCCCGTTTTCTATCTCGTCTTCCCACCCGACCAGATATTGGACGTCAAGCGCCAGATGCCCGCCTGGGTCGCCAAGTTGCACCAGGAAGGTTGGGACGTTCACACGTTCTCGATGGCCGAGCACATCTGGTCGGTCTTGAAGTCGGACCCGCTGTGGTCCCTGTGCGCGATGGAGGACCGATCGGCCCCTCTCGACTGGGCCCGCACCAACAAGTCCTTGGCTGACATCTTGGTTGGTGAAGGGGCGCTGCTGAAGCGTCTTGAGAGTGCGTTGGAGCCGCTCGAAGGCAAGCGCAACGCCGTGATGCTGGTTACCGACCTCGAGGCATTGCACCCATTCCTGCGCATCGGCGCCATTGAGAGCCAGTTAATGGGCAAATTCCATGTGCCCACCATCTTCTTCTATCCCGGTGTTCGCACCGGCAAGACGAACCTCAAATTCCTCGGCTTCTACCCGGCGGACGGCAACTACCGGTCCGTACACGTCGGCGGCTGAACCAGCACCAGACCCCAGGGAAAAAACAATGAACATCCGCACTCTTTTCGACCCCAGCAAAGACATCTTCCGCAACATCGAGAAGGTCATCACCTACGGCGCTTCGCAGGAAAACCGGCTGAAGTCGGAGATCTCGGAATACGTCGTCACCGAAAGCATCGAAGAGCAGTTTCGCAAGCTGTTGGATCGCATGCAGCTGGCGATGGAGTCCGGTGGCGGGAACGAGGTTGGGGTATGGGTGTCTGGCTTTTATGGCTCGGGCAAGAGCTCGTTCACCAAGTACCTGGGCTTGGCGTTCGACGATCGCTGCACGATCGACGGCACCCCCTTCCTGAAGCACCTGCAAGACCGCCTGCACAAGCCGCAGACCAAGGCCTTGCTGGGCACCGTGGCGCAGCGCCTACCGGCCGCCGTCGTGATGTTAGACCTGGCCAGTGAAATGCTGGCCGGTGCCACCATGGAGGACGTCTCCACGGTCCTGTACTTCAAGGTCCTTCAATGGGCCGGCTATTCCAGAAACCTCAAGGTCGCCGCGTTCGAGCGCATGCTCGAAAAGGATGGCCGCACCGATGAATTGCATGCCAAGGTGGCTGCTGCGATGCCCGGGGCCACCTGGGCGCGCGTGCAGAACAACCCCTTGGCGGCTGATGCCCTGATCCCGAAGTTCGCGCATGAGATGTACCCCGCGCTGTTTCCTGACGCGAAGTCATTCTCATCGCGCACCGACGGCTTCTTTCAGTTCGAAGACCCACGCGTCCAAGAGATGATCGACATCGTCCGCGAGAAGAGCGGCAAGCAGAACATCATCTTCATCATCGACGAGGTCGGGCAGTACGTCGCCACGCGCGACAACCTGATCCTCAACCTGGACGGCCTGGCCAAGAACCTCAAGCGCTTGGGCGACGGCAAGGTGTGGATCATCTCCACCGCTCAGCAGACGCTGACCGAAGACGATCCCCGGGCGTCACTCAACTCCGACAAGCTCTACAAGCTGAAGGACCGGTTCCCGATTCAGATCGATCTCGAGTCCAGCGACATCAAGGAGATCTGCTACCGGCGGCTGCTGGGCAAATCGCCGTCTGGCGCGAAAGAACTCGGTGCGCTGTACGATGCTCACGGCCAAGCGCTGCGCCACCACACCAAGCTGCAAGACGCCAAGTATTACGACGCCGACTTCAACCGCGAGACCTTCGTCAACCTGTACCCGTTCCTGCCGGCGCACTTCGACATCCTCCTGCACCTGCTCGGCGCTCTCGCCAAGTCCACCGGAGGTATCGGCCTGCGCTCAGCGATCAAGGTGATCCAAGACGTTCTGAAGGGCGAGAGCGGTAGCAAGTCCATGGCCGATCAGCCGATCGGTTGGCTGGCCAACACGGTGACGCTCTACGACGAGCTGGAGAAGGACATCCGGCGCGCGTTTGCGTCGGTCCACCAGGCCGTAAGCAAGGTTCTGATCCGCTTTCCAGATTCATCGCTCCACCAAGACATCGCCAAGTCCGTCGCCGTGCTGCAGATCCTGGGCAACATCCCAGTCACGGTTCAGAACGTCGCGAACCTGATGCACTCGGGCGTCTCTGAAACCGGGCGACTGGATGCGGTACGCAAAGCCGCGGCTGACATGGTCGCCGATGTGCATGTGCCTCTGGGCGAGAAGGACGGCAACCTTGTCTTCTTGAGTGAGAAGCTGCGCGACATCGAGCAAGAGCGCGGCGCCATCGCGCTGCGCACCGTCGACCTCAAACGAATCTTCAACGACGCGTTGCGGGAAACGCTCAACCCTTTGCCCCGCGTCAGCCTGCACGGCACTTTGGCAGTGGTAACCGGGCTCAAGGTTCAAAGCGGCAGTTCCGTCACCAGCCTGGCCGGCGACCAGAACGTCATCCAGACCATCGTTGAGCTGGTGCCGTCAAGCGACTACGAAACAACGCGCCTTCGCATGCTCGACGACTCTCGGGCCGGTTCCGGACGCAAGCTGATCGGCCTGGTGACGCGCACGAACGCTGAACTCGATGACCTCACCAACGAGATTTACCGTTGCCAGCGCATTGCAGAGCTGCACCGCGGCGAGCCAGACCAGGAGGTGAAGGACTACTGCGCCGGCCAGCTCGACCGAGTGGCCAAGACGCTGCAGCCCGCGCTCTTCAGCAAGATCAAACAAACCTTGCAAGCGGGCTCCTTCGTATTCCGCGGGCAGGCGACCGCCGTCACCGCACTCGACGTGGATTTGCTTGATGCGGCGAAGAAGCTGCTGGCCGACGCCGCGTCCCAGGTGTTCGACCGCTATGTCGAGGCGCCCGTGCGGGTGCCCACCGATACGGCCGAGCGCTTCCTGAAGGTGGCGAACCCTGCAGCCATCACGGCTGCGATCGATCCTCTGAGCCTGGTGCAGATCGTGTCAGGCCGACCATCGTTCAAGACCGATCACAAAGCCATGGTCAGCATCCGCGACTATGTCGACAAGCGGGGCACCATCGACGGCAAGAAGCTGCTGGACGACTTCAGCGCCGACCCCTTCGGCTGGGCGCCCGACACCACGCGCTACATCCTGGCGGCCATGCTGATGGCTGGTGAGATCAAGCTGAAGGTCTCCGGCCGTGAAGTCACGGCCGCGGGCCAACAGGCCATCGAAGCTCTGAAGACCAACATCAGTTTCAAGCAGATCGGCGTGGCCGTGCGCGACGATCGCCCATCGATCGAAACCGTGGGCCGCGCAGCAGAGCGCTTGACCGAACTGGTGGGCGATGCGGTCATCCCGCTGGAACAAGAAGTCAGTGGCGCCGCCAGCAAGCACTTTCCCCGCTTCCAGCATGAATATGGCCCGCTGGCAGAGCGGCTGTCTGGCTTGGGACTGTGCGGTGTCGAGCGGGTTCGGGTGTTGGCCCAAGACCTCACCGACGTGCTGCTCACCGATGCATCCGACGCCCCGCAGCGCCTGGGGTCCGAAACCTCCGCGCTCTATGACAACCTGAAGTGGGCCGCCGATGCGAAGCGGGCGCTCGACAAGGGCCTGGACGTCACGCTGCGCGAACTGCAAGCCCACAGGACGGACATCGAGGCCCTGCCGGACACTGGCGTGCCGGGTGATTTGCGCCGGGAGTTGGCCGACGATCTCAAAGACTTGGTCGGCCGCCTGGGCCGAGAGGACTTTCATCAGCACGGCTCCGATTTCAGTTCGCAGCTCACGCACCTGAAGAGCCGTGTGCGGGAAGCGGTCATCACCCTGTCGGCTCAACAAAAGCAGCGGCTGATGGAGGGTGCAGAGGAGTTGGCGCGTCTGCCCGAGTGGGCAGAGTTCAACCAAGAAGAACGTGGTAACGCTGTCGCCCAACTCGATGGCTTGGCGCTCGACGCATCACGAGACCTGGCGGGCCTGAAGAAGCTGCTCTCGCGGGACTACGACATCAGCTCGACCATCGAGGAGCTGAAGAAAACACTCCAGCGACAGGGGCAGGAGCGCCAGCGCAAGCGCATCGAGGAAGAGCGTGCGAAGTCCGGTGCCAAGGGGCCGACCAAGCTCACCAAGGCGATCAAGGTGCCTGACAAGCTGACCTCCGCATCGGAAGTCGATGGGGTGATCGCGCAGCTGCAAGAGGTCAAGGGCCAGTCTGCCTTGTACGACGAGATCGACATCACGCTTGTTCTCGGCGCCTGAGGCGCCCTTTTTGCGACTGCATCCTGGGAGGGATCACAAAGATGGCACTGTCACCAGCAACCAAACAGCATGTCGACCAAGTCGCCACAGAGTCACTGCACATGCTGGAAAGCGTGGCAACGCGCGCCGCGCAGGACATTCACGGGGAGGGGCTGGGGTTTGAGTCGCTCGCGAACCCCAACTCAGCAACCTCTGCCGGCACGATCAACAATATCAACGCCGTCAATGTTGCCAATCTCGAAAGCAGCCAGAAGCTGGTGCGCGAGCCAGCCATCGCGCGGGTCGTCGTGCTCGATGAGGATGATCAAGAGACCGTTTACTACATCTGCCGAGCTACCCCGGTGTTGGGCGTGCCCGGCCTGCTGGCCAGCTACAAGGCCCCCGTCGGTCGCCTGGCGTCGCTTCCGGTCGGGGAAGAATTCGTGTTGCCTAGTGGCAAGCGAGTCGAGGTGGTGGAGCGCACGCGCTTGCGGCCTTCCTGGCTGGCCGATGGGTGGGATTCGCGTGACTCGATCTTCGAGGCGGGCGAAGAAGGCCCGCTCACTATCGTCTCCTTGCGCCAGTTGCTGCGCGAGACGGTTGCACCCGAACTGGTGGAGGACCTGCTGAGCCAGATTCTTGCCGCAGAGGGCCAAAGTGCCAACATCGTCGACGGCATCCGTCGCGGCTTGATCACCAAGATGGGCTTGCGCGACCAACCCGTGCTCGACCAGTACCAGGACGAGATATTCCGCCTGCCGCTGGACCAGCGTCTGCTGATCCTGGGCCCCCCTGGCACCGGCAAAACCACCACGTTGATCCGCCGCCTTGGCCAGAAGCTGGACCCGAACTTCCTCACCGAAGACGAAGGCCGCATCGTTGCCATCACCGGCCAGTCCAGCGGCAAGCCACATGCAGACAGCTGGCTGATGTTCACGCCCACCGAGCTGCTGAAACAGTTCCTGAAGGAAGCCTTCAACCGAGAAGGTGTGCCCGCGTCGGACATGCGGTTGAAGACCTGGCATGACTACCGCCGCGAACTCGGGCGCAACGTCTTGGGCATCTTGCGCACAACCGGCTCAGGCGGCACGTTCACCCTGAAGGACACCGCGGCCACGCTGAGCGTTGAAGCCAGCGCGAAGCCGACCGAGTGGTTTGCCGACTTCGACGCCTGGCATCGCGCGGCATTCCTGCAAGAGCTGCAGCAGTCCGCGCAAGCCTTGGTCGACAGCAAGGTGGCCGGCGCTGCGGCCGTGGGTCAAAACATTGCGACGATCCTGAGCCGGGCCAAGTCCGATGCCTTACCGGTCCTGTTCGTGGAGCTGTCCGCCGAAGTCTCCCAGGTGCAATCCCTGGTCGGCGAGCTGAAAGAGGCTTCCGACACCGCCATCAGGTCCGCACTTAACCTGGCCGTCAACCGCGACCGCAACTTCCTGGCTGACCTGGGTAAGTTCATGGACCAGCTGCGCGCGGCGCAGGAGGCCGAAACCGACGAACCAGACGACGCCGATGAAGCGGAGGGCGAAGACGAAGACCCGGCTTTGCCCAAGACTGGGGTGGGCGCAGCGGTGGCGGCCTACATGCGCGCCGCGCGGGCGCAGGCCCGAGCGCTGGCGGCCAAGCGCAGCGTCAGCAAGACCACACGCAACGGCAAGATCATCGACTGGCTG
>Ga0105049_10010350_pt1 | contig 10705 bp, 10 predicted proteins | sample MAT06_FD_78087 | JGI IMG/M metagenome (GOLD analysis project Ga0105049, IMG submission 78087) | Freshwater microbial communities from Lake Fryxell liftoff mats and glacier meltwater in Antarctica - MAT-06 | ecosystem: Environmental > Aquatic > Freshwater > Ice > Liftoff microbial mat | place... | reverse complement strand
TCTCACCGATCATGATCACGTCCGGGTCCTGCCGCAGGATGGCACGCAGGGCTTTGGCGAACGTCAAGTCGATCTTCGGATTGACCTGGGGCTGCCCGATGCCCGCCAGCTCGTATTCAACCGGGTCTTCCACCGTCAAGACGTTGGTGGTGGCGGTGTCCACCCGGCCCAGGCTGGCGTAGAGCGTGGTGGTTTTGCCCGAACCCGTGGGCCCCGTGACCAGCACGATGCCATGAGGCTGCTTGACCAGCTTGTTGAACTGCTTCAACACGTCAGCGCCCATGCCCAGGCCTTCGAGCGTGAACTTCGACTCACCCTTGTCCAGCAGGCGCAGCACCGCTCGCTCGCCATGCGAAGAGGCCAGGGTGGACACGCGCACGTCGATCGCCCGACCGCCGATGCGCAGCGAAATGCGTCCGTCTTGCGGCAGGCGCTTTTCAGCAATATCCAGCTCGGCCATGATCTTCAAGCGCGAGATCATGGCCGCATGCAGTGCCTTGTTGGGCTGCACCACTTCGCGCAGCGTGCCGTCCACCCGAAAACGCACGGCGCTGCTGCGTTCATACGGTTCGATGTGGATGTCGCTGGCGCCGTCCTTGGCGGCCTGCGTCAACAGCGCATTGAGCATGCGGATGATGGGCGCGTCGTTGGCTGCTTCCAGCAGGTCTTCCACGGCCGGCAGGTCTTGCATCATGCGTGACAGGTCCACGCCGCTTTCGACTTCACCGATCACGGCCGCCGCGCTGCTTTCGCCCCCGGCATAAACCACGCTGATCTTTTGCGACAGCGCTTCTCTGGTTTCGCACTCGAAGGTGTCGACCACAAACAAACGCGTGACCTCGGCCAGGGCCGACGGCGGCGTGCTGTCGGCCGCCCACAGCAGCAACTGCTGGCCGTCGTCTTCCAGCAGCAGCGTGTTGGCCTTGGCGAAGGCGTACGGCAAGGGGTGGCGTGAACCCATGGTGAGCGGCCTTTGATGCTTGGGTGAAGTCAGGGTGCCTTGTTGTCGGGCGACTTCGTTGGCGGCGGTGGCGACAAGGGCGCCAAGGTACTGGCCCCGCCGGGGGCGCGCATCGGCGGCAGCACGGGCGCTTCGTTGATGGGCAACAGCAAACTGGCTGCGGGTTGACCTTCTTTTTGCAAGCCGCGCAACTGTTCGTAACGGTCCACCGAGAAGCGGTTGGCGCTGTCGGCGTCGCGCATCACGACCGGGCGCAAAAACACCATCAGGTTGGTGCGTTTGCGTTCACGGCTCTCGCTGCGGAACAGCGCACCCACGAACGGCAAGTCGCCCAGGAACGGCACCTTGCTCTTGGTGTCGATGAAACGGTCTTCGATCAGGCCGCCCAGCACCAGGATCTGGCCGTCGTCGACTGTCACGGTGTTCTCGATGGAACGTTTGGTGGTGGAAGGCCCGGCATTGCTGGTGCCCGCAGCGATGTCGGACTTGACGCTGCTTTGCTCCTGGAAGATGGTCATGCGGATGGCACCACCTTCACCGATCTGCGGCTTGATGCGCAGCGTGATGCCCACGTCCTTGCGCTCGATGGTCTGGAACGGATTGGCGTTGGCGCCGCCCCCGCCGCCGCCAGCACCGGTGAACTGCCCGGTGATGAAGGGCACGTTTTCACCCACCACGATCTTCGCCTCTTCGTTGTCCAGCGTGATGAGGTTGGGTGTGGAGATGATGTTGGTGGTGGCCTGCGTCTGCAGGGCGCGGGCAATCGCCGCCAACGACACCACGCCGTTGATGGTGTTGAGCAAGCCGATGTTCATGCCAGAACCCAGATTGACCGTGCCCCTGGCCGCGCTGGTATTGATGTCAATGATGCTGGGCGCACCGACGCCCGAAAAGTTGGTGCCTGTGATCAGCCCAGCCCTGTCGCCACTCTTGCCCAGCAGGCCTTGCCACTGGAAGCCGAAGTCGGCGGCGTCACCGCCAGAGACTTCGACGATCATGCTTTCGATGTAGACCTGCGCACGTCGCGTGTCGAGCTGATCGATCATGGCCCGCACCTGGCGGTACAGGGGTTCGGGCGCAGTGATGATGAGTGAGTTGGTAGCAGGGTCGGCCTGGATGAAGCCCCCGGTGGACGGCTGCGCCGCACCTTGTGTGCTGCCGCCGGTGATGTTGACGTTAAGGTTGCCACCGGGCTGGCCGGGGTTCTGCCCCGCGCCCGGGTTCATACCGGGGAAGCCCCCCGTCGCGCCACCGCCGCCCGTGCTGCTGGCCGCGCTGAACGCCGCACGCACGACCGTTGCCAGACGCACCGCGTCGGCGTTTTTCAGGTGCACCACCCACAAGCCGCCACCGGGCCCGACGGCGGCGACCGGCCGGTCCAGCCGCGCGATCGTCGCGCGCAACGACGCCAAACGAGCGGCATTCGGCGCGCGGATGATCAAGCCGTTGCTGCGTGAATCCACCAGCACCGTCACCGTACCGCCGCCCAGGCCGGGGGCGCCGGGAATCGAGGCTCCTCCCCCTTCGGCCAGGCGCTGCACCATGGGCGCCAGATCGGCTGCAACGGCGTGCTGCAGCGGCACCAGTTCGACGTCAGTGCTCGAGGGCTGATCCAGCGCGGCAATGATCCGCGCGATGCGGCCCAGGTTTTCGGCGTAATCGGTGATGACCAGCGAGTTGTTGCCAGGGTTGGCGTTGATGGTGTTGTTGGCGCTGATCAAGGGCCGCAGCACGGCCACCAGATTGTTGGGGTTCTCGAAACGCAACGGAAAAATCTGCGTGATGATCTGGTCGCCCTTGACGTTGACCTCGCCCACCGAGACGGTGCTGGTTTGCAGCTTGGCGTCGGCCTCGGGCACCACTTTCAAAAGCCCGCCACTTTCCACCACCGCGAACCCCAAACCGCGCAGTGCGGCCTGGTAGCTCTGCCAGGCCTCGCGAATGCTCTGCGGCTGTTCGCTGTAGACGGTGATGCTGCCGCGAACACGCGGGTCGACGATGATGGAGCGGTCAATCATCGCGGCGAACGCGCGAGTAACGCCTTCGATGTCGGCGTTGACGAAATTGACCGTAACCGGTGCGCGTGACCTTGGCGAAATGTTCTGTGCCGACACCGGCGAAGTCCACAGCGGCATGGCCAGCGACAGTGCGCACAGCGCCGTCAGGCCTCGCTGCCAGGTGGACGTGGCCCGCCCGCGGGCTGGATTGCTAAGGTTCATGCTCATCCGATCGAAATAACAGACCGCGCGCCTTGGCGCCGACCAATGATGTTCAGCAAATTGTTCAGCACCGCCTCTGAGCCAGGTGCTGCGCTGGCCTGGCCCGTGAAGCGCAGTTTGGCGGCCACCCATTGGCCTTCGCCGGTCAACTGCAAGGCGCCGCTGGAGGTGGCCAATTGCAGCGTGGCGCCTGCCTCCGCACCGCCCGTCTTGGGCGATCCGGCCAGTACCAGGCTGTAGCTGCCCAGAACATCCAGGGTGGACATGCGGGAGGACATGCCGCTCAAGTCCAGTTGCGCGCGGCCGTCAAAACGCCAGCGGCCCTGCACGGATTCCATCGTCAAGCCCGGGCTGGACAGCTGCAACGAGCCGGCCGGCTGCACCGTGTTCCAGGGCGTGCCCAAGCCCGCCAGCCAGGACGCCGGCCACTGGCCGATCGAGCCGGTGGCGGCTGGCAATTCGATGCGCAAGCGGCCCAGGCCGGGCTTCACGCGCAGCAGCAACTCGCCGTTGATGCAGCAGGCGTGGCGCGCACGCAGCGCCAGGGCGCCGCCGTCCAGACCCAAGGTCCAGTGCAGACGGCCCGGCAAGGCGCTGGCGTCGTGGCTGCCAACACCCCCCGTCAGCACCGGCACCGCACTGCCTGACCACACGGTGCCCCGGGCATCGGCCAGGATAAAACGCTGTTCGGTTGCCGTGGCCAAGGCACTGGCCAACCAGGCTGCCGGCGCCCAGACCAGCAGAGCGCCGCAGGCTCCGGCCAGGGCTCCGAGGCCGGCCCACAGCTTCAACGCTCGGCTGGCCACTACAACGACCCGCCCACGGCCACGACCAGCGTGCCGCTGTAGCCTTGGCCAGCGCGGTTCAGCGTGGCTTCCACCGGGCGGGCACGCGCCCCGGAGCGGGCCTCGGCCATCCAGTCACGCAACTGGCCTGTGTTGACGCCAGTGAAGGTCACCACCGCGCGGTCGCCCTGCACCGACAGCTTGGCTTTGTCGCCCAAGCGGTCTGTCGTGGCCTTGAGTGCGACCAGCGACTGCTCAGCCGTCATGGGCGTGATACCCCGCAGTTCGCGTGCTTCGCCCGCTTGCTTTTGCATGGCCTGCCATTGCAGGTCCAGCGCGTCCAGTTGCACGGGCGCGGTGCGCAAGGTGTTCAGGGCGGGTTGCACCGCCAGCATCCAGGTCAGGAACAGCACCAAGGCCGAACCGCCCCAGCCCAGCAGTGACCTTTCGCGGGCGCCCAAGCCAGCCCACCACGCACGCAGCGGCGCCAAGGGGCTGGGTTTGCCAGCGGAGTTGTCGGTGTTGTTCATGGCCATGTTCAAACGCTGCCCGGGGCCGACGCGGTCAGGCGGATGATCTTGATCCGCCCATCGGCCACATCGGCGGCGTAGCCCGCCGCGCGCAGGCGCTCGCGGAACTGCGACATCTGGGGCTCAGCCCAACCCGACGCGGCGACCGTCAAACGGCCGGTCTCGTAACGCAACGACTGCACGGGGCCCAGGCCGTCCGGCCAAGCCGACGCAGTCGCTGCCAACAAGGCCTCCAGGTCGGCGTCACCGGCGCGGCCGGCTGCGGCACGCAGACGGTCGGTTTCGCGGGTCATTTGCACCGGTGCGTCCAGCACCGCGCGCACACCGGGATGCGCGCTTCGCAGCAACTCGGTCATGGCGGCTTTGCGTTCGGTGACGGCTTTGCCCTGCTGCCAGGCCCAGGCGTTCAGGCCGACCAGCTGAATTGCCGCCAATCCCACCAGGCCCCAGCGCACCGGCCGCCACTCGGGCGTCAACAGACGGCGCCAAACGTCACGCAAGGCGCGCGTTCCGCGGTGGCGGGCCGCCAAGTCGAACTGGCGCAGATTGATGCTGCGGCGAGCCGCTTGAAGGGCACGCTCGGCCTCGGTCATCACCGCCACGGGCGCCCCGAGCCAACGCTCGGCAGCAGTCGCCACCGCCGGCGTGGCGGTCCACCGCATGGGTGTGTCGGCGGCTGGCAGCAGCGTGCGTGCCAGAGCACCTGCCACACGGATGCAGGTCACGCCCTCGGGACCTGTCAAAGCCAGCCACGGGGGGGTGTCGCTGTCAGCGTCATCGCGGAAAAAATGACCACGGGCCTGTTGGGAATCCTTGCTGGGCGGTGCGCTCGAAGGCACCACCCGCTCGACCGACAGTCCGCCCTGCTCCAGCGTGGTCAGCGCCGCACTCAGCCAGGCCTTGTGCGTCACCGCCACCCATCCGGGCTGGCCGGGGGTGGTGTCGGCGGTCAACGCGAAGTGAAGGTTCTCTTCGTCTTCGAGCAAGCTGTCTTCGAGCACGCCGGCCAAGGCCGCACGCAAACGGGTGCTGGGCGCTTTGGGCACGGTGATGCGGTGCCAGGACACGTCAGCATCGGACAAGGCCAGCACCACGCTGTCTGCCTTGGGCAACAGGGACAAGGCCGCGCGGCCCGATTGACCGACTCGGTTGCCGTCTGCGCTGTGGACGAAGTCAAGCTCGGCGGGCAGTCGCAGCCCCGCTGCCACGTCGACGCCCCGCGCTGACAAGCGCTGGCGCGGCGGGAGCTGAATCACAAGGGTGGACATGGACGGTTGGGCAGCGTTGACGTTCCGGTGTGAGCGGGCGACAGGGGCGTGTCTGGGGGTTCTACCAAGCGGAACTTTGAGCCGTATTGTGGCGGCCCCAATGGTGGCCAGAAGGCACCGCGACGCCTGGAAAACCAACCTATTCGGGGTCTAGACAACCCTTTTGAAAACAACTGCTGCCAGGCCTTTCGTCAGGGCGGCGCACCAGCGCCCGTGACCAGGCTCAGGCGCTCGCGCCGTACCACCAGCACTTCGTTGCCGCGCCGCTCAATCAACGATCGTTCTTCAACAGCGCGGTCTTCCAGCCGCAGGCGCCCCGAGACCCAGAACCAGCTTGACGACACGCTGACCCGGTTGCCATCTTTAAGCAGGCCTGGCGGCAACTGCGCCTTGATGTCGTCAACCGATTCGAAGGGCTTGCGCTGGCGCGCTTGCACCAGACGTTCGGCACTGCCCAGGTCCAACCCGGGAATGGCCGCGACCAGCACTTCACGCGGCGCGGTGTTGGCGTTGACCGGTGTCGGCACGGGCAGCACCTCTACCCACGGCGTCAGGCGCTCCAGCGCCGCTGGTGCGATACCCAACCAGGCCAGATCGGCCAGGCGCCCTGGCGGCAGGATGGCGTCTTCGTTGCCGGCGGCGGGCGCGGCGGTCTGGCCTGGCACAAAGGCCGGCGCCCAGGCGCTGCGCAGGCCGGCCACGATGCGCTGTGCGGTGTCGGCCGGCACGTTGGCCTGGCTGCACAGGCTTTGCAGCGCGGCCACTTCAGCCGGCACTTCCTTGCCCGCCGCGTCGATCAGGTTGCGCAGGTTCCAGCGTGACTGCGCATCGACGATGCCGCCCGACAAGAACGCTTCGGGGCCACCCTCGGCGTTGTTGTCCTTGTCAGCGGCCAGAAACGTTGACAGTCGCGCCTCGGCCAGGGGCGTGGCCCAGGGTTCGTTCAAGGAGTCGACCGGTTTGCCGCCTTGGCCGCCACCGCCGCGCAGGTCTTCGCGCAGGATCAGCCGGGCCCAGTCCTGTGCGCCGCTCAAGATCCACACCGACTGCGCGCGCGCCCGTTCGGCCGCTTCGACCCGCAAGGACCGGTTCTGTTGCCACAGCATGCCCGCGCTGATGGTGGCCACCATCACCAGGATCAGCATGGCCAGCAGGATGGCCGCGCCCCGCTGGGCGCGGGGTTGGGCAACTGGGTGAGCGCCTGAGATGCCCATCATCCGCCCGCCGGGCCGAGTGCCAGGTCCCGCGTCAAGCTGCCGGCATCCAGCTTGATCACCAGGCGCACAGCCGCAGGCAGTTGTTCACGCAGCACGGCGGTCGTGCCAGGCGGCGGTGGGGGCGGCGGCGGTGGGCCGCCACCGCCGCCGCCGTCCTTATCCTTGTTCTCTTCCTTCGGCGCTTCCTTCGGCGCTTCTTTCGGCGCTTCCTTCGGGGTTGGCGCTGGTGCTGTCGAAAGTGCAATCAAATTGCCCGTTGATTGCGGGTTCGTCCACGCATTGCCGCGATAAAAGTACACCTGCCATTCAGTCGCCTGTGCCACCGTCAACTGCCCGGCCTCATTGCCCAGCAATTGCTGGCTGCGCAGCCAGTTTTCCCGCAAATCGGTTACTTTGTAGGCGGCCGGGGCGGCCCAGCGCTGCCAGGCACCCCCGCGCACAGCCCACACCACCAGCGCCACGCCGTCTTCGGTGCGGCGGGTCAAGCGCAGGCTTTGGCCGTCGAAACTGAGCGCTGGCACGACACCGGTGTCCTGCACCGCCTGCAGGTCTTGTTCCCATTGGGTGATCACGTTGTTCAACCGCAAGGTGCGGTCCAGCACCGCGTTGCCGCCTTCGCGCGCGCGCACGATCGAGTCCAGACCCTGCCAGGCGATGCCCGCCAGGATCGCCATGATCAACAGCGCCACCAGCACTTCGATCAAGGTGAAGCCGCGCTGTGGTCGGCCCGCTCTGATTTCCGTCATCGACGCCCTCAACCGCGTGACAACACGGTGGACAAGGTGATCAGCGGACGCCCGGCGTCGTCGCTGACACTGGCATCCACGCGCCGGAAGCTTGGGTTGGGGGTCGGCCGGGTGATCAGCTTGCCGCTGTAGGTGCGGCCCAGTTGCTGGCAGCTGAAGTCAGCGTCGCCCACACCCGGGAAGGTGCGCGACAGGCGCAAGGCGGTGAGCTGGTTGTCGGCACACCACTGCGCCGCCACGACGTCTGACAGGCGCTGGGCGTTGTCGGTCAACACACCAGAGGCCCGCAGGCCAGCCGCCAGCGAGATGGCGACGATGGCCAGTGCCACCAATACTTCCACCAAGGTGAAACCACCCATGCGGCGTGGGCGCCCACGAGACCGGACCCGGCTCATGGCCGAGTCGCCGCTGCAGCGGTGCTGGCACTGGCATTGGCTACCACAAACGGGCCCAAGCCGTCGCTGGCAATCTCGAGCTGCTGGTCTTCCAGGCGCAAAACGACTCGTTGCGCGGGCAAGATCGCGTCTGGGCCCAGCACCAACAGGGTCGGGCCCAGCACTTGGGCACTGGTTCGCGCGTCCAGCCAGTGGCTGGGCAACTGTTGCATCGTGGTCAGGCCGACGAAACGAAAACCGACGGGGCGCGCATCGTCACCGGCAACGCGGGCCGCGGGGTTGTCACCCGCGCCTGGCAACCAGCGCACGCCTGTGCCTGTGACCCGGGACTCAGCCCGCGCCATTTCCAGCAAAGCGGCCAAACGCATGCCTTCGCGTTCCAACGCCGTGGCGTTGCTGTCGCGCAAGGCCAGACTGACGGCGCCCACCGAAATCGCGATGATGGCCAGCACCACCAGCAGTTCCAGCAGAGTGAAACCGCGACGCATGGTCCACTGCAGCCGCATCCGCATCCGCCGGGGTCTACTGCCAGGAACCGATATCGGCATTCTTGCCTTCACCACCGGACTGCCCGTCAGCCCCAAAGCTGACGATATCGATCTCGCCTTTCAGGCCTGGATTGAGGTATTGATAGGGGCGGGCCCAAGGGTCCGCCGGCAACTTGTCCAGATAGGGTTTCCAGTTGGGCGGCACGGCGCCGACTGTCGGCTTTTTCACCAGTGCTTCCAAACCTTGCTCGGCACTCGGGTAGCGCTGGTTGTCCAGTTTGTAGAGCTTGAGCGCTTGCACCAGGTTGTTGACATCGGTGCGCGCAGCGGTGGCGCGTGCATCGTCGGTGCGCTCGATCAGGTTGGGCACGATCAACGCCCCCAGGATGCCGATGATGACCAGCACCACGAGCAGTTCAATCAAGGTGAAGCCGCGCTTGGCCAGCGACCAGGTCGTGACCTTCGATGCCGAACGAAACAGTGAATGGTTGTGCATTTGTGTAAGGCCGTAACGGGTGCGATGCGCTGCCATGGACCCCGCCCGCCAGTGACCGTGAATGATAATTGGCGCATGTTGGCACGTTGGTGGGCATTCGGAATCTGGGCTTTGGTGGCCGGAAGTGCGCTTTTTTGGGGTCTGCGTGTTTTTGTGCAGGCACCCACGGCGCCGCGCGAAACCGTGGTGGCCCAAGTCAGCGCCGGCATGCGCGGGGACCTTACGCGCCTGTTCGGTGCTGAACCTGTGCCCGTGGCGGCAGCGAACGAGCCAGAACTCGCGGCCGACAGCCGATTCCAGTTGATTGGGGTCGTCAGCCCGCGTAGCGGCCGCGCGGCCAACGAAGGTCTGGCCCTGATCGCTGTGGACGGCAAACCGCCTAAAGCGTTCCGGGTCGGCGCGGTGGTGGAAGGCAACACGGTGCTGCAGTCGGTGCGTGCCCGCGGCGCCACCCTGGGGCCCAGGCGCATGACTGGCGGCAGCGGGTCCGACAGCAGTGGTTCCAGCGCCGTATCGGCCACCGCATCTGGGACGATTACGCTCGAAATCGCCCCCTTGCCCGTTGCCGCGACCGGCTTGTTGCCTGCCATTGGCGGGCCTGGCGCTTCAGTCGCACCGGGCAATGCAGATCGGCTTGGCCCCGGCGCGCCGGGCTGGCGCCCGCCCTTCGAGCCAGGCCAGATGGCTGGAGGCGATATCGCTGCTCAGCCGGAAACCAACCGACCCCCCGACGCGTCTCTGATGCGCTGATCGTCAGCGCGGTCACGCCACCAAGGGGGCGTGCAAACGCGTCGTGACATGCCAGGCCGCGCTCAAGTTTCCTCATCCCCGTGGGGGCGCCTGACGCAAAGCGGCAGCACTGGGGCGCTCAGTACCTCTCCCCAAACGGGAACAAACTCTCAGGCAACTCGACCGAGGGCGCCAGAGGTGCGCCGGCAAGTCCACCGGGTCTGGACGGGCCGGGATCTTCGCCATCCGCAACCTCGGTGAGCAAAGCCGCGGCACATTTCACCAGCGGCCAGGCCAGCGTCGCACCGGTGCCGTCGGTGCTTTCCATGCCCAACTCCAGCAAAGCCGAGGCGCGGAACAGGTTCAGGGCTTGATCCAGCCCGCGGTGGCCGTGACTGCGGCAGAAGACGCAATAGTCGGTGACGGGTTGGGCAATGCGTGCCGCAACCATCAAGGCGGCAAACGCAGGCAAGCCGTCGATCATCAGCAAGTGCCGTTTGCTGGCCGCCATCAGCATCACGCCCACCATCACGGCCACTTCAAACCCGCCGAAGGCGGCAAGGACTTCGATGGGCTCGGTGACGTCTCGGTGGCGGCCCTGTGCGCCACTCAGCACCACCATCAAGTGGGCCAGCTTGTCGCTGTCCATCTGGGCATCGGCAATGATCAAATCGCGCACGGGCGTGTTGGTCAAACGCGCCAACACCAGCGCCGCACTTTCATGCGAGCCCACACCGACCCCGGCCAGCACCGTGACGTTGCCGGCCAACTGGTCGCCGATCTCCATGCCCGCGCGCATCGCGGCATGCGCCTGCTGCACGCTCATCGCCGGGCCGACGCGTGCGCTGCGTGTGCCGTGCGCGATCTTGCG
>Ga0105049_10010339_pt1 | contig 10713 bp, 13 predicted proteins | sample MAT06_FD_78087 | JGI IMG/M metagenome (GOLD analysis project Ga0105049, IMG submission 78087) | Freshwater microbial communities from Lake Fryxell liftoff mats and glacier meltwater in Antarctica - MAT-06 | ecosystem: Environmental > Aquatic > Freshwater > Ice > Liftoff microbial mat | place... | reverse complement strand
TTACGCAGTGTTCTACCTGTATACGGGTATTCATTTCCATAAAGTAAAAGTTGCGGTTTTTATCTACCAAAAACTCAATGGTACCAACGCTTTCGTAATTAATAGCGCTGGCTGCTTTGATGGCTGCATCTCCCATTAATTCCCTTAATTCTGGTGTCATAAACGGAGAAGGAGATTCTTCTACCAGCTTTTGGTGACGGCGTTGTATAGAACAATCTCTTTCGCTTAAATGACAAATATTGCCAAACTGGTCGCCGGCAATTTGAATTTCAATATGGCGTGGTTCTTCCACAAATTTCTCCATATAAATACCATCATTTTTAAAAGATGCGGCGGCTTCTGTTTTGGCGTTTTCAAAGGCCTTCTCCATCTCACTTTCTTCCCACACCACCCGCATGCCTTTACCACCGCCACCGGCTGTTGCTTTTAAAATTACCGGATAACCAACGGCATTAGCAGCGAGTTCCTTTGCCTGTTCTACACTTTCCAGTAATCCTCCACTTCCGGGTACCACCGGAACACCTGCTTTGATCATGGTTTCCTTAGCGGTGATTTTATCACCCATGGCATTGATCATATCAGGCGTAGGTCCGATAAATTTAATGCCATGATCGGCACATATCTGCGCAAACTTGGCATTCTCTGCCAAAAATCCATAACCGGGATGAATGGCATCGGCATTGGTAATTTCTGCTGCAGCCATAATGTGCAATACATTGAGGTAAGAATCCATGCTGCTGGGTTTACCGATGCATACTGCTTCATCGGCAAACTTTACATGCAAACTATCTTTATCGGCAGTTGAGTAAACAGCGACCGTTTTAATACCCATCTCCTTACAAGTACGGATAACGCGTAATGCAATTTCGCCGCGGTTGGCAATTAATATCTTTTTGAACATAGTGACAATTTGAAAATGTGCTAATTTGCTAATTTGCTAATGTGCTAATTAAGAAGCGAGGCATTCTGCGAAAAACATTTTTATATAACAGTTGCAGATAATAGCATTATTAAAAAATAAAGAAACTGAGAAAATAACTAAATGGTGTTTTTCTTTTTGCAGTTCCTAAAATGGCATTTATAATTTTTTGTAATTCAGTTAACTTGAATTCAATGATTTTTGTGTCGGGATACCCACTGGCATACTCACATAAGGTAATCCAATACTGGGTTTCATCTGCTTCTTTAGCTGCTATTTTTATTTTAGGAATAAAATCGGCTTTGCTTTCCGCATTTTGAGCTTCCATTGCATTGGCACCTATTGATGTTCCGTAGCGGATTAACTGTCTGCTAATGGCATATTTCTTTTGCTGATCTAAATAATCGCAATAACCAAGAATCAATATCGAAAATTCAAAACTTAATTTTAAGAGTGGATTATTTTCAATCAATTCTTTTCTCATAATCATTCAATTTAAATGGTGAAGAGAGATGCCTGCATTTCATTAGCAAATCAGCACATTAGCAAATCAGCTAATTAGCTAGGGTCTACCAAAAACAACGGTTGGTCATATTCAACAGGGCTGGCATCTTCTACCAATACCTTTACGATTTTCCCTTTTACTTCACTTTCAATCTCGTTGAAAAGTTTCATCGCCTCTATGATGCAAACTACTTTTCCAGGAATAATTTCATCGCCAATATTTATTAAGATGGGCTTACCTGGTCCTGACTGGCGATAGAATGTGCCGATCATTGGACTTTTTACGGTAATAAAATTATCTGCTTTTGGTATTTCAACTGCGGCTGCAGGAGGAGGTGTAGCGGCCTGTGTATTTTGTGGGGGTGGTGGCGGAGGAGAATAAGTTTGGGCCGGCTGTACTCCTGAAACGAAATGCTGAACAGGGTCTTTTTTTTGTTTGACAGTTATTTTAACCCCTTCTTCTTCAATCGTAATTTCACCAATATTGGTCTTGTTGATAAGCTTTACAAGCTCCTGAATTTGTTTAATGTCCATATTGTGATATTAAATGGTTTTTGTTTTGAATAACGGGCGGCTAAGGTAGGTAATGATTTATTAATATTCCAACTTTTTAAAAATAAAAGAATTTAAGAAAACTGGCTAAAATTGATTAAACGCCCTGAAAAATGTACAAAAACGGCTAAAAAAGGGCCAAAAATGGACAAAATAAAAAAGGCCCAACTTGAAAAAGGGGCCTTTTTAAAAACAATTAGTTGTATAATTTAGCTTCGCTCGTATTGGTTCACTTATTTAAACAGTTTGCATAATTAAACGTACATCTACGAATGCTCTTTTACTCTTTCTACGTATTCACCGGTTTTGGTATTAACCCGGATCAATTCGCCTTCGTTTACAAACAGTGGCACATTTACGGTAGCGCCCGTTTCCACGGTTGCAGGTTTAAGAGTTTTGGTGGCGGTATCTCCTCTCATGCCAGGTTCGCTGTAAGTAACCAATAGTACAATTTTATCAGGCAACTCTACTCCCATTGGTTGGTCGGTTTCGCCGTTGATTAGTACAGAAACTTCCTGACCATCTTTTAAAAACTTAGGCGCATCTACCATTGTTTCGGGTACTGTAATTTGCTCAAATGTTTCCACATCCATAAAACTGTAGCCGGTATCATCTTTATATAAGTATTGATAAGCCTTCTTTTCAACCCTTACCGGAAAAATAGTTTCACCACTGTTCCAGGTAACTTCAATGGTTCGGCTATTGTCTACACCTTTCATTTTTGCCCAAACTTTTGCAGCGGCACGGGCCGTTTTATTTTGTCCGAATTCTATAACGGTGTATAAACTACCATCTACTTTGATGATAAGCCCTGAGCGCATGTCTGCTGTTGTTGCCATGATTATTTATTGTTTAGTGTTTGTTATTTACGATTGTTGGTTGCTGGCTGCAAGCTATCGGCATTCATTTAAAGCTTCGCAACCTTTTTGGCCTCCCAAATAAATGGGGTGCAAAAGTAGGAATAGTAAAGCTAAATAGAAAATTTGAAGCAAAACAGGTATTTCAATCAAATAAGCCCAATCCAAATCTGGCTATTTTTAAAACCCGGATTGATCAGGATTTTGTGCAAAAGCATTAACAACCCCTTTTGACTTTAAAACTTAGCTTTACAAAAATTGACATTTGAAAAATATCATCCTCCTGCTAATGCTGATTGCTGCTTCTATTGGACTCTATGCTCAAAATGACAGCAGCAATGACAACGTAAATAATTTTTTAAAGATCCCTGCTTTTAAACTATTGGCCGTACCTGACAGTTTGGAATTTACCAATCAGTATTTGAAAAAGAATTCGCCGGTGGTAGTCATTTTTTTTAGTCCGGATTGCGACCACTGCCAAATTGAAACAAAGGAATTACTTGCTTACAAACAAGAGTTAAAGCACATCCAGATTCTAATGGTTTCCAATGCACCTTACCCGGAGATTAAAGACTTTTATGAAACGTACAACTTGGCTTCGATGTCCAACATTAAAGTTGCTCGGGATATCAATTTAAAATTGGCCCTGGTTTACAAAATAAGAACCTACCCTTCTCTTTATGTGTACGATCAAAAAGGAAACCTCGCCAAAGCATTCGTTGGAAACATTGGGATACCTGCAATATTGGAAGCAGTCAAATAAAAATGATTTGCAATTCGATGACTTATTAAACCGTCCAATAAATAAAACAAATATGATTTTCCTCAGGAAGTGGATTGATCTTCATCTCATATTTCAAAATTTGCCTGTAATGCCCTTAACTTTGCTGCGCAATTAAATATCTTAAATAATAAATAAATTATCATGAAAATTACTGTAGTTGGAGCCGGGGCCGTAGGTGCAACCTGTGCTGACAATATTGCCCGCAAAGAACTTTGCACAGAACTGGTTTTATTGGATATTAAAGAAGGTGTAGCCGAAGGCAAAGCCCAGGATATGATGCAGACTGCTACCCTGCTTGGATTTGATACAAAGATTACCGGCAGCACCAATGATTATAGCAAAACTGCTAATAGCGGTGTTGTTGTAATAACATCTGGCTTGCCTCGTAAACCAGGGATGACCAGGGAAGAATTGATTGGCGTAAATGCCGGCATCGTTAAGAGTGTTGTAGAAAATATTTTAAAATATTCTCCGGAAGCGATCATTATTGTGATCAGCAATCCGATGGATACGATGACTTACCTGGCTTTAACAGCAACAGGTTTGCCAAAAAACAGGATCATTGGTATGGGCGGTACATTAGACAGTGCTCGTTTTAAATTCCAGTTGAGCCAACATTTAGGTTGCAGTCCATCTGATTTAAATGCGGTTGTAGTTGGTGGTCACGGCGACACTACTATGATTCCTTTAATTAGCAAAGCAACCTGGAACAGTGCACCGGTTACTGACTTTTTAACTCCTGAACAACAAGAGAAGATTGTAAAAGACACCATGGTTGGTGGTGCTACTTTAACCGCTTTAATCGGAACTTCTGCATGGTATGCACCGGGTGCTGCCGGAGCTGCTTTGGTAGAAGCCATTGTAAGAGATGAGAAAAAATTATTTACCTGCTGCGTAGCGTTGGATGGTGAATATGGTCAGAAAGATATTTGTATCGGTGTTCCGGTTATCATCGGGAAAAATGGTTGGGAAAAAATCCTTGACTTTAAATTAAATGCAGATGAGCAAGCTGCTTTTGAAAAAAGTGCAGCCGCTGTAAGAAGTATGAATGATGTGTTAAAGACCTTGTAATACAACTTCAATAATCAATCATATTGATCGTATAAAAAACTCCTGGCTACTAGTCAGGAGTTTTTTATACAATCAATTCTCGGTGGAAGTATAGAATTTGTATTCGGGTAAATTTATGTCGCTTAATCATCATCGTTGATTAACAAACTTCTAAATATCAGGCTTTACATATTTTGTCGTTCTATGCTGGACGTAAGCGGTCTGACCTTCGGTACCGACCGCCTGCTGCATGAGGTACTTCAGCAGTCTGACCTTCAGTGCCGACCGCTTGATGTATGCTGGACGCAAGTGGTTTGACCTTCGGTACCGACCGCCTGCTGTATGAAGTACTTCAGCGGTCTGACTTTCGGTACCGACCGCTTAATGTTTGCTGGACGCAAGCGGTCTGACCTTCGGTACCGACCGCTTGATGTATGCTGAACGCAAGCGGTCTGACCTTCGGTACCGACCGCCTGCTGTATGAGGTACTTCAGCAGTCTGACCTTCCATACCGACCGCCTGCTGTATGAGGTACTTCAGCAGTCTGACCTTCGGTACCGACCGCTTAATGTTTGCTGGACGCAAGCGGTCTGACCTTCGGTACCGACCGCTTGCTGCATGAGGTACTTCAGCAGTCTGACCTTACTTAGGTGCCGACTGCTTGATGTATGCTGGATGCAAGCGGTCTGACTTTCGGTACCGACCGCCTAATGTTTGCTGGACGCAAGCGGTCTGACCTTCGGTACCGACCGCCTGCTGAATGCTGAACGCCTGCTGTGTGACCTTCGGTGCCAACCTCTTCACTCTGCCAGACTTCTTTACTAGCTTACTCCATCTACTACCATTTCTTTATTAATTTTTTGAACCAGTCCCTGTAATACCTTGCCTGGACCAACTTCTGTAAAATGAGTGGCACCATTTGCGATCATCGCCTGCACACTTTGAGTCCATCTTACGGCGCCTGTTAACTGATCTATCAGGTTCTTTTTTATTTCAGTGGTATCTGTTACTGCCTTTGCGATTACATTTTGATATACAGGGCAAGAAGGTTGATAAAAAGTGGTGGCTTCGATTGCAGCAGCCAGTTCTTCTTTTGCAGGCAACATCAATGGAGAATGAAATGCACCGCCAACTGGCAAAACCAGCGCTCGTTTTGCGCCCGCAGCCTTCATGCGCTCACAGGCAATTTCAATACCTTTTACTGAACCGCTTATTACCAACTGCCCGGGACAATTAAAATTTGCCGGCACTACTATTTCGCCGGTTTCGGCCTGTATTCCGGCGCAAACTTCTTCTACTTTATCTTCAGCAAGTGCCAGCACAGCGGCCATGGTGGAAGGATTTAATTCACAGGCTTTTTGCATGGCATTGGCCCTGATAAATACCAGCTTTAGGGCATCTTCAAAACTCAATACACGGTTGGCTACCAGTGCTGAAAACTCTCCCAATGAATGACCTGCCACCATATCTGGCTTTGCATCCTGCAGCGTTTTAAATGCAGCAACGGAATGTAAAAAAACCGCTGGCTGGGTTACATTGGTTTGTTTCAGGTCTTCTGCACTACCGGTAAACATGATATCAGAAATTCTAAAACCAAGTATCTCGTTGGCTTGCTCCAATAAATTTTTTACAAAAGGATTTGATTCAGACAAATCTTTGGCCATTCCGGTAAACTGTGAACCTTGTCCCGGAAATATATAAGCATGCGCCATAAATAAAAGTTTAGGTTCAAAAATAATTTTTAAATTTGAACTATAAAATTTATTATGGATCTGTCAGACCAAATATTTAAACCGGAACGCTATACTTACCAGGATTACCTGTTATGGAAAGGCGATTGGGAATTGGTAAATGGTTACCCTTATGCAATGGCACCCTCACCTAATAGAAATCATCAATGGTTTTCCAGCAAATTTATACAAGTAGCCAACAATGCATTAGATCTTTCAACTTCAAATTGCGATTGTTACACTTACAGCGAATTAGACTGGATAATAAATGATGAGTCGGTAGTAAGACCTGATTGTATGATAGTGTGTGGAAATTTTACAGCAGATTTTCTAAATTTTCCTCCAACACTCATTGTGGAGATATCATCTATAAAAACGAAATTAGGAGACCGAAATATTAAGTATAATCTTTACGAGTTACAAGGTGTAAGCTATTACCTGCTTGCCGATACAGAGAAAAAGTTAGTGGAAGTATATGAATTAATTAACGGGAAATATGCTCCAATGCATGAAACATATTTCCGCTTAACCAATGAATGTTCGATCAATTTAGATGTCTTCAACATCTGGCAATTAATGTAGTTTTGCGCTGATTAGCTTTAAAAACTCACTCCGTGTTTCGTTCTGTTCAAACTCTCCCCAAAATGCAGAAGTAGTTGTTACAGAATTCTGCTTTTGTACACCTCGCATCATCATACATAAGTGAGATGCTTCAATCACCACAGCTACACCCAAAGGGTTCAGCGTTTCTTTGATCGAATTCAATATCTGGTGAGTTAATCTTTCCTGCACCTGTAAACGCCTGCTGTACACATCTACCACCCTGGCAATTTTACTTAATCCTGTTATCCAACCATTGGGAATATACGCAACGTGTGCCTTACCATAAAAAGGTAACATGTGATGCTCGCACATGCTGTACAGCTCAATGTCTTTTACAATTATCATCTCACTCACTTCTTCATGGAATTTCGCTGAGTTTAAAATAGCATTGGCATCCTGCCCGTAACCCTGTGTTAAAAACTGCATGGCCTTGGCTACCCTTTCCGGCGTTTTTTGCAGTCCTTCTCTTTCAGGATCTTCCCCCAATAATCCAAGCGCATGTTTATAATTAACTAGTAACCCTTCCGTAACATCCTGATCATATTGTTCTATTTTCTTGTAAGCCATTGTTTGTTTTTTTCAATTTAATTAACTGGATATTCTACAAAGTTCCTTTCTGTTTCGTACAGGCGAATTTGCAAATCAAATTGTCCGTCTATTTTTTCTCTTAATATATTATAGATAACAATTGCAATGTTTTCTGCACTGGGATTGAGGTTTTTAAACTCGGCGGTATCCTCATTCAAATTCTTGTGATCAAACCGCTCTAATACATTTTCCTGTACCAGGTCACTTAACAATTTCATGTCATACAAATAACCCGTTGCCTCATCCGGAACGCCCGTTACTTTTACTATCAATTCATAATTGTGCCCATGATAATTAGCATTATTACATTTACCAAAAACCCGCTTGTTCGTCGCTTCATCCCATGCAGGATTGTTTAAACGATGGGCAGCATTAAAATGCTCCTTGCGAAAAACCGCTACTTTATTATTCATAACTTGATTTTATTACAAATGAAAAACTAAAATGGTTAAAACAGTAGCATCAACATTTAAACTAAAAAATTGCAGGAATAGTTCAGAACGTTTTTTACTGAAGGTTATAACAGAAGTCTGCTGTTCAAACACATCAACTCTTGAAATTAATAACGATTAAAGTTACGATTTGTTTGTAGCAGGAAAAGAAAAATAAGAATGGAGGAGTATTAATTACCGAAATATTCTACAAAAATACGGGGCGTTTCATACAGCTTAAGACTGTGCAACTGAACTTCTTCAGGTAAATTTGGAGCCAATTCACCCCAAATACCAATCACCAAATTTTCGATAGAACACAATTTCCCTTCCATAAAAGGAACATCCAAATTTAGGTTCTTATGATCCAGCTTATCAATCACATGTTCCTGAACGATAATACTTAATTTTTTTACATCATATACAAAACCAGTATCAGGATTTGGATCACCCTTTAAAGTAACATACAGCTCAAAGTTGTGACCATGCCAGTTTTCATTCGCACATTTACCGAAAACCTCCTGATTTTGCTCCTTAGTCCACTTGGGATTAAAAAGCCGGTGAGCTGCATTAAAATGTTCTATACGGGTGATGTAAACCATTGGCTATGCTGAAAATTTCGGCAAAGGTAATTGCAAAATATTAGAATATGGAGCGTAACTACGAAATTTGTGGCATGCGAATTTTATTGATAGCAGCTACAAAATTTGAAATTGAGCTTTTTTTGGTTGATAATAAAGAAGTTGACAAATTGATTACAGGAGTTGGCGTACCCGCAACTCTATATCATTTGCAGAAAAAACTACAGCAAAAAGAATATGATTTGGTCATACAGGCAGGCATAGCCGGCACATTTCACCATGCTATTGAACTGGGCGAAGTAGTGTTGGTAAAGCAGGATACCTTTGCTGATATCGGCATGGAAGAGCAGAAAAATTTTAAAACTATTTTTGATGCCGGCTTTGCAGAGAAGGATGCATTTCCATTTAGCGATGGATGGCTGGTCAATCCAAACAATCACTTTCAACTTTCATCATTGCGACAGGCAAAGGCAATAACGGTGAATAAAGTGAGTGACAGTATGCTGCAAAAGCAACAGGCCATTCTTCATTTTTCGCCCGAGATAGAAAGTATGGAAGGAGCTGCCTTACACTATGTTTGTTTGCAGGAAAATATTCCTTTTTTACAAATCAGGAGTATATCCAATGCCGTAGGCGAAAGAGATAAAAGCCGTTGGAAGATAAAGGAAGCCATTGAGCATTTAAACAAAGAACTTGCCGGACTTGTTAATACGCTGCTATTGCAAAAAAGTAAATAACCAAAGGAACAATTACAAACCCGACAGGCATTGATACATCTTCAATTATCAACTTTTAAGGAAAAATAAACATGCAACTAACACTGGGTTTCTCCCCATGCCCCAACGATACTTTTATTTTTGACGCATTGGTAAATAATAAAATTGATACAGAAGGAATACGATTTGATGTAAAATTGGAAGATGTGCAAACGCTGAACCAATGGGCATTGCAAGGCAAACTGGCCATCACTAAATTAAGCTATGGTGTATTACCATTGGTGTTGGATCAATACATTGTTTTGAATAGTGGAAGTGCGCTGGGTAAGGGTGTTGGGCCTTTACTAATTTCGAATTTAATTATCGAATTACAAGAAGTGGAGCAGCAACTTATTGCAATACCCGGCGAAAACACAACAGCCCACCTATTATTTTCTTTGGCTTTTCCGAATGCAAAAAACAAAATCTTTTTACGCTATGATGAAATTGAAAATTTTGTTTTAGCAAAAAAGGGATTGGGTGTAATCATTCATGAAAACCGTTTTACATACGAGGCAAAAGGCCTTCATAAAATAATTGACCTGGGCGATTATTGGGAAGCGCAAACCGGCAATGCGATTCCATTGGGAGGCATTGTAATTAAAAAAGACATCGAACTTATCACGCAGAAAAAAGTGGATGCGTTGATTAAAAGAAGCATCGAATATGCTTTTGCCAAATACCCGGAATTAAATGACTACATCAGATGCCATGCACAGGAAATGAGTGAGAACGTAATGCGGCAGCACATTGATTTATATGTGAATAATTATTCCTTAGATTTAGGAGATTTAGGTAAGGCTGCTGTTAATGAGTTATTGAAAATCCACCAGAATGTTACGGGAAGAGATAAAGACGAGGTGGAAAATATATTCTTGAGTAAATAAAAAAAGAATCAACATTTATAAAGCTTATGTTAGTTCAACTAAAAGACAAAAGGAAATCCCAACAAAGTAAAATTGTTTTTATTGCAAGTTTACTTATATTGATAATTTGCTGTTTAGGGCAGTTGGTAAATGTTTATCACTTTGCTTTTATTGGTGCAATTTTTGAAATGCTTTGGCTTCCGCTCATTGCTTTGATGTTTATATTACCAGTTGTTTCCCTGTCTTTTTGGGTAATTGATAAATTCAGCTTAAAGTCGCTTTATTTATATTCATTGTTGATTTCAGTTGCAACGGTTTTGGTTTTGATTTTCTTAACTTAAAAATTCTCATAAATATTGCAATCAGCAAAACACTTTCTGCAGGATAGTGATTAGGAACTTGAAAACCGGTGTTACTCAATTTTCCTGATCCGTTTAATCTGAGTCAGAAAAACATTCCAGTCCTGTAAATCAATTTTTTATTCTTTTTTTAA
>Ga0105049_10010333_pt1 | contig 10716 bp, 7 predicted proteins | sample MAT06_FD_78087 | JGI IMG/M metagenome (GOLD analysis project Ga0105049, IMG submission 78087) | Freshwater microbial communities from Lake Fryxell liftoff mats and glacier meltwater in Antarctica - MAT-06 | ecosystem: Environmental > Aquatic > Freshwater > Ice > Liftoff microbial mat | place... | reverse complement strand
GTTCGCCTCGCTGTTCGCGCTGGGTGCGGCTGAGGGTATCGTCGCCGCACGCGACGGCAGTACACCGGACTCGCGAAAACTCGAAAAGAAGTACGGCTGGCTGAGCTGGGGCATCCCGCTGATCGCCGTCGCCACCGTTGGCGGTGTGGGCGTGCTGTCGTTGCGAGCCAAAGAGTACGCGATGGCAAACGACGATTGCGACGATGTCGTCGGTATTCGCAACCTGATCCGCGAACGCAATATGCGTGAACACGACGAAGAGGATGAACCGCCAGACCCTGTCAGGCACCGCTTTCAACCGCAATTTCCCGTCACTCGACATTGAACTCAAATGTGCTTCCGAAGCTGTCGGTACCCAGAATCTTTTTGCCGTCCAACCTGAAAGTAAACGTATTGAACGGTTCCCTGGCCCCAGATCTGCCGGTCACCTTGAGCACACAGCCGAAGCTGTTTTCCCCTTCAGGAACAGTCTGAAGTCGGCCTTCAAATTGGAACGTCTTGCTGTTCTTAACATCCTTGAAAGACCCACGCACGTTCGGTCCTGTGAAAATATATTTTTCCTCTTCCTCGACGGCTTCGATATTCAACTCCGTTTTGCCCCCTTTTGGGATCCCCGGTTTCGCCCAAGTCCCGGAATATTTACTCCCTTTGGCGAAAGCCTTTAGGGCGGCCTTGCAGTTATCCACCGCCATCTTGGTTGGTTCAGTCTGGATGTTTTCGCGAGTCTGTCGGAGTTGGTCGCAATAGAGTTTGTACCCGACTTGGCCGATGGCACCGTGGTCGCGCAGTTCGCCTTCGCAAAAAGATTCATCAATCGCCCACTCGCGCAAAAAATAGGTGAGTGCAATTTGCTTACCCCAGACGTCCGTAACCGTAACAGCCACGGTACAGTTCTTGAGAACGCGGCCGGAGTGATTCGTTAGGGTTGTACGGCGTCCGATACTTAGCTCCAGGACATCATTGCCCTTGTCATCCGGCCCGGCGAACCGCTCCGCGTAGGCAATCGCCTGCGGCCAGGACAAACGTTGAAAATAGCGTAATTTCGCAGTATCGGACTTGAGACGAGCATCGGCCGCAGCTTGGGTCAAAGCCGCCACTAAAAGCTGACCGAGATCTAACTCTTGCGGGGTATAGATGATATTTACGCTCTCCAGCCCGCGGTACGCTTTCGCCGTTTCAGTGGCCAGCTTCGCGAGTTGAGGATCGTCGGAGCCTGCGGCTTTATCCAACGAACTGTAGATACGGAGCTTGTTCGCGGTGGCGGCGGCTTTGTCTTCGGCAGGTACAAACCGCATGTCCATCGACAACTGTTCGGCGATCTCGAAGTAATCGCGGCGATGGGCCGGAGAATCGACAATCTTCGATGTCGTGTGTTTGGGTTCCGATTTCGGGGGCGCGACCGGCGCAGCCTTAGGTGGTATCGGATCCGCCTTGGGTAGTATTGGAGCCGCTTTATCTCGTGGTGCCTTCTGTGGCTCGATTATCGCGGTAATAGGTGCTCGCACAGGTTCCGCCACAACCGCCGGTTTGCGAACGTCGGGAGAGTGGACTTGCGGTTCGGCTTTCTTGCTCGCACCGCCAACAGGCTCGCCGCCATTTCCCGTCTTGCCCCACGGCACGCTCACGGCCACGACGATTGTGCCGATGGTGATGGCAACAAGAAGTGTGACCAACTTGAAGGCGATGCCATGAAAGAACCGGGTGCCGGTCGGCACACTGGGAGGAATGGAAGGCATGACGGTGGACCCCGCAGATGTGAGTGAAATTCAACCCATCGAATCGTACTAATTTCGAACACACATAACTCCTAGTGTATCGATTATTGTTTTTCGGCGCACTTCAAATGTTAAGATAATTACGAGATCAGTTGTGCCGAGTGTAATCGCAGTTGTTCGCGCAGACGCTCGTCCGTGAGCTTTAAGGGTCTTATCATGTTCGTATGATGAAGCCGGTTTCCGTTTCGATTTGGTGGCGGGTTCTCGCCCTCGCACTCCCTGCCCTCGCGCAACAGTATCTGTTGTTCGTGATTCAACGCTACGATCAGTTCCTCGCCGGGCGATTCTCTGCCGACCACCAAGCGGCACTCACGAACGCCAACTACCTTTACTGGTTCATCTCCAGCTACACCGTTGTCGTCAGTGCGGGAGCCAGCGCTCTCGTTGGGCGGCTCGTCGGAGCGGGGGATCGCGTAACCGCCAACCGCGCAGCGGGGCAGTCGCTGCTGCTCGCGGCGTTCTTCGGCATCTTGGCCACGATCGCGGGGATGGTCGGCGGGTTGGCGCTACTCATCTGGGTGATCGATGTACCGCTCGCCGCACAGCCGATTGCGGTCGAATATCTACGCCCGTTGGTCGTGATTCTCGGATTTCAAATGATCGAAACCGGAGGCATTGCGTGCCTCGTTGGTGCGGGCGATACGCGCACGGGGCTATATGTGCTGGGCGGGGTGGCGGCAGTGAACGTGCCGGTGGCATTCGCGCTTTCGACTGGCTGGGGCGGGCTACCCGACCTCGGCTTTGTCGGTATCGCGTGGGGTACCGCGATCAGCCATAGCCTCGGTGGCATCGCGGTGTTAGTGATGCTCTTAAGAGGACGTTCGGGCATCCACGTCGAAGCGAAATTTCTGCTGCCGGATCGCGAATTAATCCGCCGACTGTTGCGCGTGAGCATCCCGGCGGCGGTCGATAGCATGTCGATCGGCATCTGCCAATTCTGGTTTCTGCAACTCGTGAATCGCCTCGGTAGCGAAGCGACGGCGGCACACGGGATCGCCATTGGCTGGGAAGCGCTCGGCTACCTGTCCGGGGCGGCATTCGGCACCGCAGCGACCTCGCTGGTCAGCCGAAACCTCGGCGCGGGTCGCCCGGATATCGCGGCCCGCAGCGGCTGGGTGAGTCTCGCACTCGGTGGCGGAACGATGGTGTTTATGGGTATCGTGTTCTACACGTTCGCCCCGTGGATGTGCCGACTGTTCAGCCCGAACAACGAAGTCGTCGTCGCCCAAGGTGTGACCGCACTCCGCACCGTGGCGTTCGCCATGCCCGCACTCGCCAGCGCCATCGTGTTCACGTCGGCGTTACGCGGAGCCGGCGACACCCGCGTACCCGTACTGTTCTCGTGGATTGGCTTTTTGGTCGTGCGAATCCCGCTCGCGTATCTGCTGACCGGCCCGATGGAACTCGGCCTCTTCGGCGCGTGGCTCGCGATGCTAGCCGACATCTGGCTTCGCGGCTTCTTATTCTTGTGGCGATTCGCAGGCGGGAAATGGCAATCGATCCGCGTGTGACGGGCTTCCTCAAAAATGACTGCAAAATCTGTAGTTCATCCGTTTTTCTCCAAGTCGCGAAGGATGTCCGCCACAGGCCGACCGGTTTCCGTCGCGCGGCGACGGAGTTCTTCATTGGAAATCGACGGTTCGAAGCGGATGGTCTTCGGTTTGGCGGGGCTGAAGTAGCCGGCCATCGCGCGTGCAGACTTGCATCGAGCCATCGGCTTGATCGAGTTTCGTGGCCAGTTCCGAATCGACGAGCAAAATCGACATTTTGAATCCTCGTGAGTGATCGAACTGTTTTCTACGCGATGCAGAAACGAATCGCGAATCTTTCTCGACGATTAGCTGCGACACTCACGGATGGCGGCTCAGCCGATAGAGCGTCGTGCCTTGCCGCGTGGCAACCGCATCGAAGTGGATGTTCCGCAGTTTCAGTTCCGCGTAATGCCAACTCGAAAGCGTGCCGAAATAGTACGTTTCCTGCTTCTCGAACGGTAGCCGTTCGATTTCGGCAATCGACATCACCGGCATCGCGGCGACATGTGCGAGCGACTGAATCCCCCGATCCACGGTATCGGACTTCGTGTACTGCAATGCTTTCTCCGTGTCGGCGAGGAAGGCGAATGCATACGGTTTTTCGCGGTAATAGTGCCAGTATCGCGTGAACTCGAATGGCAGTTCGACGATGATCGTGCCGCCCTTCACATTTGCGTCGAAGAAGTCGATCGTTTCGGTGACGCCCCTCGTTTCCATTCGGAAATGGTTGGGCACGTCGCGCCAATGCCCGGTGGCACCCGAGATTGCACAGCCGATGGCGACGACGAGACATGCCCAGTTCGAACCCCCCGCCGTGCGGCCGATGGCGAGTGCCGCCAGCCCGGCCAGCCCGAGTATCGATGGCACGATGTACCGATAGTAAAAGCCGCCCGTCAGTTTCGCACCAACCGCCACGCCGATGACCGGCCCGGACGCGATGGCGACGAGTGCCACGACTTCCCATATCGGGTACGCGGTTTCCGCTTCCCGTTTCTTGCGCGCACCCGCGATGGCCGCGATGGCGAGCGCGAAACAGGCGGGCAGAAGCACGTCTTTACCGATGAGCGCTTGCGTGGTGGTATCGATGGCGTCGCGGGTGAATTTGACCTTCGACCAGAAGCCCGTTGCGTAGCTTTTGCTTGCCGAACCCCAGAGCGGTTGGAGTGCCATCAACAAAAGTCCCGCGCATACGAAACCGAGTAACAGCCCACGATCGATTCGACGCTGGTAGAGGCTTCGTACCACTTCGGCGAGGAAGATTCCCGCGATCGGCACGACGAAATAATAGTGCGTGAGTAAGCCCAGCGCGAGTGCCACGCCAAAGCCGATCCGCCAGCCGCGATGCGATTCCGCTTCGGTGGCGCGCTGCCAGCACATCATCGCGAGTGCCGTAAACCCGATCATCAATCCGTACGGTCTCGCTTCGAGAAAGTAGATCCAAACCGGCGACGTGAGGCCGACGATCGTCAGCGCGAGTAACCCCTCCGATATGCCGCGTCGCCTTCGCACAAAGGCGTAAAGGCATGCGCAACCGAGTAACGCCCCGAGCAGCGACGGCAACCGCACCGCCCACTCGACTTCACCCAGACACTGCACGAACAGCCACGTGATCAGATACGAAAGCGGCGGATTGAGATCGACCCCGGCTGCGAGGTTCGAGCCGAGCGACAGCGGCGAACGCGCGAGGTACAACGTGAAAAACTCATCGAACCAGAACAGTAGCGGTACCGACATCCGCATTACGCAGACCGCAAGCACGACGAGGTAACCGACGACGACGAGCCATTCGGCACGGGTGGCCCAGCGTGCGGAGGGCGCGACGAGCGACGGGTATCCAATCGCTCTTGCAACAACGGCCAACGCCCGCATCGGTCACCCTCGCACAAAATATCGTTTGCGGAGTTTGGCCGATTTCGACGCGGAAGGGCAATGCCAATTTCGGGCACGGCACGCCGGCTACAACTTCTTCTTCGCGCCGGTTACGTACTTGGCGGGTTCGGGGTCGCTGATGGTTTTGAGCAATTCGACGACGATGTCGTCGCTCGTTTTGCCCTCGGCTTGCGCTTGGAAGTTAGCCGCGAGACGGTGACGTAACACGGGGATGGCGGCCTTCTTAATGTCGTCGATGGCGACGCTGAACCGGCCGTCCATCGCTGCGAATGCCTGGCCCGCGCGCACGAGATATTGCCCCGCACGAACGCCTGCGCCGTAGTCGATCATCCGCTTGATGAACTCGGGCGCAGTCGGGTCTTGTGGTCGCGTGGCCCGCACCAGCTTCACCACATAATCGGTGACGTAGTCGCCGACGGGCACGCTGCGAACGAGCCTCTGTAAGTTCAAAATCGCCTTGCCGGTTAGTACTTTCGAAAGTTCCGCCGTTTCGTCTTTGGCCGTCATGCTGACGATGCGCTTCTCTTCGTCGAGCGTGGGGTAATCGACTTTCACGTTGAACATGAAGCGGTCCAGTTGCGCTTCTGGCAGCGGGTACGTGCCTTCTTGCTCGATCGGATTCTGCGTGGCAATCACGAAGAACGGGTCGGGGAGTTTGTGTGTCTCGGAGCCGATCGTGACTTCGCGCTCTTGCATCGCCTGCAACAGTGCCGCTTGCGTTTTCGGGGGCGTGCGGTTGATTTCGTCGGCGAGCAAAATGTTCGCGAAGATCGGCCCCTGAATGAATCGGAACTCGCGCTTGCCTTCGGGGGTTTCGTCCAGAACCGTAGTGCCGGTAATGTCCGACGGCATGAGGTCTGGGGTGAACTGCACTCGCTTGAAACCGACGTCGAGAATCTGCGCGATGCTCGACACCATGAGCGTCTTTGCCAGCCCCGGTACGCCGACGAGCAAGCAGTGCCCGCGGGTGAAAATCGCCGCGAGAATCTGTTCGACGACATCGTTCTGCCCGATGATGACGCGCCGCAGTTGATCGAGCAACTGCGTGCGGGTTTGTGCGAACTGAGTCAGGTAATCGCTAATGCGGTCGGTGGACACCGGTTTTCCTCGCGCGCGGATGGTGGGGCAAAGGCATCATTCTACCGGAACGCCCTTTACTTGACGGGGGGTACCGCATCCGGATCGAAGCGACGTAGATATAGCGTAGTGCGTTTTGCATCGAGGGCGGCGAGTAATTTCGCATCGGGAATCAGGAACAGATGATTCGCGAGATCGATCGTCATCGTGTCGACAGAGTACAGGCTGCTAGTAATCGGGAGTCTCGGCAGCGTCGTCAACGGCACCATCTGCCCGGCGGTATGAACCGTCAGTTGGGAAATCGCATCGCGTTTCGTGCTACTTCGGCTCGAAGTGCGAATGCCCAGCGAACCGTGAACCGCCGGGATCCATTGTTCTTGGCCCGGCTCGTTCGGGATGCCGGATAATCCTTTGCCATCGAGACCGTAGAATCCGCCCTTACCGCAGTAGCCGCTCGCATCGCCCGCCGGGTAGAGTCCTTGAGCCGGGAACGCATATTTTGCCTCCGGCGCATTGAAGGTAACGATCATCCCGCTGGTAACCGGCCTCGCAGAGCCGCGAACTTTCGTAATGGTGAACGAGAACAGCTTACCGTTCGGTGAGGCATGGCCCATCCCTTCGATCTGGTCGTCCTCCATTTGCCCCCAATATTCCCTCGCAGAACTGTTCTGAATCGCGTACCGTTCGATACTGCTGGGGTCGTAAAATTTGATGAGATCCTTCGCTTCTTTGGTTGCGGTGAGTACGAGCAACGGCCCGGCCGACGCCGAACCCATCGCGATCGCCCGCACTCGCACGAATCCGTTCGTCTCGAACGGGCCGTCGTGTTCCTTATGTCGCGTGAGCAAGTTGTAGCGTTCGATCCGGTTCTTCTTCGGATAGACCACGATGGCACAAGTCGCGTTGGCGGCGACGAGTGCGTCGGCATCTTCGATTGGGAAGTCCGCGACGATCTTTGCTTCCTGTGCGTCGAAGATCGAGAGTTGCAGTTCGAGCGGTTCCACGAAGACCAAAAATCGTCCGCCACCACCGATGGCGACACCGCCTACGGGGTTCTTGAATTTGACGACGCCTTCGCCATCGGTGAGCGGCGCGACCGCGAGCGCGGGGACGGTTACGGGCAGCGGAATAAACGGCTTGCCGAATGGCTTGGGCGGGTCCAGCGGATTCCGCGGCACGACCCGCGGGTTCGCCGGCACCGCGTTCCCCGCCGGGTTAAACGGCGCGACGGCAACGGGAACGGGGCTCGCGTTCGGGGCTTGCTGAAACCCCACGTAGATAACGTAGCCGATCACGCTGACCCCCACGATGAACGCGAGCCCGATGCCGGCGAGGACGATCGCGACCATGCCGACTTTCGGCTTCGGGCGTGTATCTCGGTCGTCGTCATCCTCGTCGTTCCGGACTTTGCGTTTCGGCGTTTCGTCGGTTGCGGCGTTCCGTCGTCGTCGAACGGGGAGATCGTCTTCCTTAGGCTTCTCGGCTATCGCGGGAGGCTCGTCTTCGATGGTCAAGTACGGGGCGGGTTCATCGGACGGGGTCGTCAGGGGCTTCGCGACAATCGGAGTCGCGATCGGCTTCACACCAAGTTCCCCAGCCGTCGGCGCGGTGAAAATCTCGTTGCACTTTCCGCAACGGAGTTTCTTGCCGAGTTGCATATCGGACAGGCGAAAGATGCCGTTACAGTGCGGGCAACGGAAATCGTGAACGGGCATTACGACGAACTCCCAGGGATAAAAGGCACAAAATTCACTTCTCGATTCCCTTCGCACTCACTTGCAGGGGCACCGGCTTTTCCTTCCCGGCGGATACGAGTGGCAGGTACTCTTGCGGTGGGAACGGCGTGCTCACGAGGATCGATTTCTTCGCCGCACCGGCCGGATCGCCGAGGAGGCACCAGTAGCGATCGAGCTCGTACAGGCAAAATACGTCCGCGTTGTGTGGGCGCAACCCAGCGACGATCTGATTGCCGCCCTGATCGGCATCGAACAGGAAACCCACCTTGTTCTTGGAAACCATCACGAATGCTTCTGGATTTACCCACGCGCATCTTTCTGGCACGCCGAATTCTTCGTTGACGGGTTGATCAGTCTTCGGCTCCGGGTCACCGAACCGCGAGTGGGCGATGCGGGTGTACGGCACGGCCTCGGCCCCTTGCGCCTGACCCGCCTGATACGCAACGGCGAAGCGCGTGCCCGAGTCGTCGATTGCGAGTGCGTAGCCTTCCATCGGTGCGTTGCCGAGCGTCGTGCCGACTTTCGGCTCGCAACTCGCCGTCGGGATTTCGTAAACGACACCCCCCGCGTATGCCGCGATGAGCTTGCGATCCGGGCTAATCGCCACGCTGCGGTTCTCGGCCAACGGCATCGTCGGCACCGTGGGTAGCGGCTTGCCGGTTACCGTTTTCGCCTTGGTTGTAATATCGAACACATCGACGGTGCCTTCTTTGGAAACGACCGCGATCGAGTTGTCGTCGAGAAAATAAATCGCCGCGATGCCCGGTGATTTGCCCTTCGCTTCGGGGTACGGGTCGAAGCCATCGAGGAGCTTCTTGCCCTTGTCACTGAGTTGGTAGATCGTGATTTTGCCCGCAGGCGAATCGATGGCGAGGCGTTCGCCGTTCGGGCTGATGTCCGTTGCCCGCGGCCAAGTGAGGCCATCCGATTCGATCTCGGTGCGATCGACGCGCGTGTTCGACGTCAGCGAATAGCGATCGACGGTGTCCTTCCCACCCTTTCCCTGAAAGCCATCGAACGTGTGCTGAATGACGATGGCCACGGGGCCATCTTTCCCGCCGACGATCACCTTCCGCACCTTGCCGATGTCGTGGTCGAGCGCGATCGATTCCTTCGGTTTTTCGATGACTTTCAGTTTCGCAGGGTCCAAAATTTTATCGAGCGTGCGCGGGATGGTAAACGCGACCCGCGACTTCGCCTTGCCACCCGCTTCGGGCTTCACTGCCACCGCAACGGCTTTCGGCTCGTTGCTGGCGGCACTTCCCTTTTTCAGCGTCGCTGCGGCCTTCTTGTCGTCTTTGGGTTTCTCGGCCACGACCACAACGGGAGCCGGCGTAGTCGCAGTTGGGGCCACTGCGACCGCAGGTATCTCTTTTGGCATCATGAAGAAGTAAATGCCCGCTGCGCCCGCTGCCGCACACAGCAGCCCGACGACGCCGAACATCAAGATCTTTTTCACGCCGCCGCCACTGCTACCGGGCTTCGTGGCCGCGGGTCGCCGCAATTTCGACTTCGATTTTTCCGTTTTGGAATCGACCTTCGTGTCGGCTTTCGAATCGCCTTTGCGGTACTTCGATTTCGACTTCGGTTCCGGAGGCGCGTCGTCGTCGGAAGTGGCCGCCGATGGCATCGAGAACGGGTTGTCCACCTCTGTTTCCTCGACCGGCGCGGGTGCCGCAGGCTTCGCTGTACGCGCGGTTTTCGCAGGCAGTGGTGGCGAAACCGCCGGTGCTTCGGCGGAGCCATCGAACGCGAACGGCGACGGCGCGACCACACTCAGGTGTTCCGAATCCGCAACGCTATCGACTGGCGCAGTCGCTGCACCCGGAATGCGAAACGGATGCTGGCACTTCTTGCACCGCGCTTTCTTCCCTGCCATCCCGTCGGGAGCCTTCAGCACCGACTGACAATTCGGACACGGAACTTCGATGGACATTTAGCGGCCCCCCTGCGCACGAGCATCGGGAATGCGAGTGAGATTATGAATAGTTAAGTTACGCAATCCGCCGTCCCAACGCAACGACTCCGCACTCGGACAGAGGCATTCCGATTCGTCGGCCCGTGAGCAATCGCTTCACTGCGTCGTGATCACGCACTCATCGACGGGTCGTACCGGGATGCGTTGACTCGAAATCTCTATGAAATGGCCAAATACTGTTTTCTTTGCAATCGGTGTCGCCAAATTGTATCATCGCATCTTACAGATTTGACCGATGCCCTCCTCGAATGCGTTTTGCGAGGATTGCGGGGTCGGTTGATAAGCGTGAAAAAGGTACGATATGTGGAAAGTAGTCTGGCGAATGATCCCCTGGCGATTCACACCGGCGGGGATCGCGCATCGCGCGGTCGTTGCTGGCACGCGACTGACAGTCGCGTCCGGTCCGTTCGCGGGATTGAAGTACGTCCCAAAAGCACACGGAAGTTGCCTGCCTCCGAAGCTCATCGGTATTTACGAACGCGAGTTACATTCCGTGTTTGCCGCGTTGAGAACGGCACCGGTTGACGTGCTGATCGATGTCGGAGCCGCCGAAGGATACTATGCAGTCGGAATGGTGGTGGCTGGGCTGGCGGGGCATTCTATCGCCTTCGAGGCGGATCCGAACGGGATTGCACTTCTCCGCGACTTAGCCGCACGCAACGGTGTGACGGATCGGGTGACGATCAAGGGATGGTGCAGCCCAGCGGATTTGCAGCAAGAATTGACCG
>Ga0105049_10010331_pt1 | contig 10716 bp, 12 predicted proteins | sample MAT06_FD_78087 | JGI IMG/M metagenome (GOLD analysis project Ga0105049, IMG submission 78087) | Freshwater microbial communities from Lake Fryxell liftoff mats and glacier meltwater in Antarctica - MAT-06 | ecosystem: Environmental > Aquatic > Freshwater > Ice > Liftoff microbial mat | place... | reverse complement strand
CCGAGGCGATTGAGATGTTGGACGGCTCTGGACTCCTTGATTTTATTCTGCCAGAACTGCAAGACGGCAAGGGCGTTAAGCAAGGCGGTCACCACGTCACAGACGTCTGGACTCATAGTCTTGATGCGCTGCGCACTTGCCCATCAGTAGACCCGATTGTACGGCTGGCCACACTACTTCACGACATTGCCAAACCCCAAACCTATCTCCAACAGAAAGGTACTATTACTTTTTACAATCATGAGTTAATTGGAGCGAGGGTAGCGAAGAGAATTGCTAATCGACTGCGGTTATCAAAACAAGCGCAGGAGAGAGTTTTTACGCTAGTGCGTTATCACATGTTCTACTATCAGCCGCATAATACCGATGCCTCAATCCGCAGATTTATGCGCAAAGTTGGACTTGAAAACTTAAATGACATTCTTGATCTCCGGGAAGGTGACCGCCTCGGTAGTGGAGCTCGCAAAACAAGTTGGCGCTTGGAAGAAATGAAACAAAGAATGATTGAACAGTTGCATCAACCCTTCTCTATTACCGATTTAGCTCTAGATGGCACAGAAATTATGCTTCAATGCTCACTCAAGCCAGGCAGAATAATTGGTGAAGTCTTACTGTATTTGTTTGAAAAAGTACTTGATGATCCAGAACTCAATACCCAGGAAACATTATTAGAACTGACCAAAGAGTATCTTGCAGCAGTCTCAAAGAAAAGTTAAGCCTGCTTGCGTTCTCTTAATTTTCCCTTTATATCATCCCAAACCAGCAGCAACGGTACTGCAATAAACGGCGATGAGTATGTTCCCGTGATTGCTCCAACTAGCAGTGCCACCGCAAACCAACGAAGACTCTCTCCGCCCATTAAAACCAAAGCAAGTAGCATGAAAATAATTGTCAGCGAGTTATTGACCGATCGAGTCAGGGTTTCAAGCACCGCTGTATTCACCATGCGGACATACGGAATAGTCCGATGATTGCGTCTCAGCTCGCGAATGCGATCAAAAACTACAATAGTGTCATGAACAGAAAAGGAGAGCGTCGTCAAAACTGCCGTCACAAAAAGCACCCCCACCTCAACGCCCAAAAAATGACCCAACAAGCTAAAAATACCCAAGATAACAAGCGAGTCATGCAGCATAGCCAAAATAGCTGCAATGCCATACTTGAGCTCGTCAAACTGTCTCCAAACATAAAAAGCAATAAACACGGCTGCGATCACAACCGCTGCAAACATCTTTCGTAGAAGCTCTTGACCAAGTACTGGTCCCACTGTATCAAATCGCAAATCCGTACTGTTTTGAACCGACACCGCAGTTTTTAATTTCTCTAAAGCCAGATCTTTTTGCTCATTACTGACTTCTTTACCACGAATGATAAATTGATTCTCGCCAGAAGACTGAACGGTATCCACAGGATACACATCTTGCACAGCAGCTAGAACTGCTTGGCTTTCCACTACCTGATCAGAGAGCAATCGCACTTCCCACAGTGAGCCGCCCGTAAAATCTATGGAAAGCTTGAAGCCCCACAATGCCAGTGAAATCAAACCAGGAATGATAAACAAACTGGAGAAGACAAAAAAAAGATACCGCCAACGCATGATGTTCATACTTATAACTTACTTTTTTACAAAGAGCCGCACCAGGGTTCTGGTGACCACAACTCCAGTAAATAAACTAATGAGTACCCCAATTAGAAGCGTCAATCCAAACCCTCTCACCAAACCATTTGCATTTAAAAATGGCAAGTTAAAAGGATTGATTAATATTAATGCAGTAACAATAGTAACTAAGTTAGCATCTTTAATACTATCCCATGCCCTCCCAAAACCAAGCTCAATTGCCACTGCTGCTGGTCTACCCCGGCGGAACTCTTCCTTGATGCGCTCAAAAATGAGGATGTTGGCGTCTACGGCCATGCCTATAGAGAGAATGAGTCCAGCAATGCCAGGAAGCGTAAGGGTTACCCCCAAAATTTTATAGAGGGCAATAGTGTAGAGAGCATATAGCAACAAAGCAATGTCGGCTAAGAGTCCTTTGAAGCCGTACAGGAGGATCATAAACAACATAACTACTGCCAAACCAATTGAGCCAGCGCTCACGCTTTTTTGCACCGATTCTTGTCCAAGGCTAGCACCAATGGTTCGCTGCTCAAGTACGGTGATGGGCACCGGCAATGCACCAGCATTTAATTGAATGCCGAGTTGCTTGGCTTGCTCGATGGTAAACTGCCCCGAAATAACCGCCAATCCATCAATAATTTCATCTTGAATAACTGGCATCATCAGTGGGTAGCCATCAAGGAAAATCCCTAAAACTTTGCCAGTATTTTCTTTGGTAACAGCGGCAAAAATCTCTCTCCCTTCTGGATTGAACTCTAGAGAAACTACCGGTTGATTATTTGTTTGATCAAACTGGATGCTCGCTTTTTTGAGTTGTTTGCCAGTCAAACCAACATCTTTAAACTGAGCTAGGTATGCTTCTGCAGATTGAGTTGCCTCTGGGATATCCAGAGCCTTTAAGCGAAAATCTAGTTGTGCTGTCTGACCAATCAAAGCCAGCGCCTGAGAAGGATTGTCGACACCAGCCAACTCCACAATAATACGGTATTCATCACCCGATTTTGAGGTCTGAACAACCGGCTCACTCACGCCGTACAAGTCCACCCGGCGAGCGATCACTTCCCGAGCGGCTTCCAGCGCCGTGTCTCTTTCTAGTGCTGGAATAGCGGTCATGTCGGCTCTTAAAACCACCTGAATTCCCCCACGAATATCCAGTCCTTGTTTGAAAGGCCTATCGAACGAAATTAAAGTGTCACCAATCACAAACTCTGGAGAACGAAGGGTGAAAGCAATTTCTTTGCCAAAAAGAGTTCTCGCAACTGGCACTTCTGCAGGCATGACGATCAAAGCTGATACAACAGTCAACACCACTAACATCAGGAGAATGCGAACTTGATTCTTCATGACCATACTTTACGGAGCTAAACCGGGTATTTGACGTTTGTAAAATTCTTCTTCATCACCAATAACCATGATATTTGTGCCGTAGAGCACATCCATCACGAATGGATCTCGACGAGTTTTGCGAAAGACAAACTCTTCGTTTGTAAAAACCGCATAGTTTATTTCTCGACCCAAATTTTGTTGAAACTCTTTCACCAACACTTCTATTTCAGCCAAAACAACATCGCCAATGACCAGCATGTCGAGTTGTCCTTGAGCTGGTTTTTGACCTTTCACAAAATGACCAGCAAAAACTACGTACTCGAGCGTGCCCAGCTTTCGGTGAAGTTTTCTGATCTTACCACCCAACCCAGTGGTTTTTGCCACCATGCGGAGAAGTTCGGGAAAGAAAACATATTTGGGATTGAGATAATAATAGAGACGATTGCCGCGCTCCTCACTCTTGAGTAAACTAAAGCCAATCATGCGCTCCAACTCACGGCGAACAGCGTTGATTTCTTCTTTTGTAGCTCGAGTAATTTCACGCACGTAATACATCTCTTTGGGGTTTTTGAAAAACAACTCCAAGATGCCAACTCGGACTCGAGAAATCATGAAATCTGTCAATTGTTGATGCATAGGCAACCCGAATATTCCAACTATTTGTACTCAGATTGTAAGCAGCACTGAGCAAGATTGCAAGTCCATAATCTGACCAAGATGAAAGTAATTGCTAATAAGCAACTGTACTTGTTTTACCTAGCACAGAGATCCAGATTGGACCTCGAGCCAACTTCAGCTCATTGCCTTTGGCGTCACTCCACTTTAGTTCGGCTTCTCTGTCCTTTTTAGACCAGGTAGCTTTGGTGACGTTGCCATGCGTGAAAACAAGTGCTTCTCCGGTGCCAATGACTTCATACAGCATGTGCTTCTTTTCATTGAGAGGACCTTTTTCAGTGGTAAACATAACTATGACAGTGCTGTTAGTTATCTGCTGACCATCGTTGGAATCTATGTGTGGAGCGTCAGCTAAGTTGCGCTTGTAGGTATCTGCTGCTGAATCATACTCCCAAGCTACAGAATACTCATTATAGCCAGACCAGAAGTCGTAACTTATTTTGGTGGTACTCCCTTTGGCTGGAATACTGTCTTCAAAAGACCAACCAGCATACCCATCTTTCCAGTCACTCCCTGGCTTGAGTGATTTAGAAATTTTTCGGGTAGGAGCTAAATTCGTCCAATCACGATCTAAACCAACCTTCCAAAGTTTCTCAGTGGAAGTAACCATGGTGTGTTCGGTAGCAACTTCTTTGCCAGGCACACGGTTGTAATCACGAATAAATGTAGGATAGCCAATTGAGAATTGATTCAGATCATTCTCACCTACCCAGCCATAATCAGCTAATTGACCTAAGGAATCGACTGGACCTGGCACATTTGAGCCGCCAACGTGAACATACAATGGCCAGTTAAAACCTGAAGCTAAATTAACATAATACGTCCGAGCAGAACGAATAGGAGCCAAGGTAGTGTCAAATTTTTGGACGTCACAGTAATACAGAGCCATAAAACGAGTAATACCGCCCTCCGCTACTACTTCAAAGACAATGTCCGCGCTACTCAAGCCAGACTGAGGACGAGCGTCTGGAGCATTCTCAATCATCACTGCTAATGGTCTTTTGAGACTCCAAGCTTTTTGCTCAGCTTTGGTATAGTACTCACCATCCAGAGGACAGACTTGATCTTTTGGCTCTGAAGGATTGATGGTGAGAAGGGAGCCCTCACCTTCTATGGGTGTGCCCTGATCAGCTTGCATTTGAGCTGATTTTTGTGAGCCAGACGGGGCGGTAAGAGTAAAAGTAGCATACGACGCTCCAGCTGAGAGCACGTAGATAATAAGGGCGAGGACAAGTATCTGCTTTGGCATGATTTCCTTCATGAGTATATCTGCAAATGATAACGACAATTACAAACTATACCCGTTTTTTTTCTAAAAAGAAATGAGCGGGTTGAGTACTATTTATCTCCCAGACATTCTGACTGCAATTAGCACCAAGCCTATCATGAGAAGTATAAAAACCAGCGCTGATTTCAGCAAGTCTTTATAGATCAAAGCGAGTGGATAACCCAAAATAGTGTCTATCTGACTGGAAGAAGCCATTACTACCAGCTTGGACTTGCTAGACCTTGTCAGTGTAATTTGCACCTGTTCTAAAGAAATTGTTGGAGCTGCCACTGCCGGCACCTGAGGATTCTGCAGATGAACGGTATCTTGCCGTTGTTTTCTAGAAGTTTTCCGTTGCTTGTTTGGCATACCTATGAACCCGCAAATACTCTGAAAATATCCCGCCCGCTAATGAGGACGATTAAGATCATTAGAACAATGAAACCACCATAATGAGCTGCACCCTCAATCTTGGCAATTCTTTTCTTACCAAATATCTTTTCAAGAAAGATGAAGAGGGCCCGCCCGCCATCCAAAGCTGGAATAGGCAAGATATTCATGATAGCCAAATTAATGGACAGTAAGCCAGCAAACTGCAAAATAGCCAGAGGACCTCGCAGCAGTGCCTCGTTTTTTGTCGCAATATCAACAATGCCAATAGGCCCCATAATATCTGCCGGGACGGTGCCATTTTTGAAAAGATCAGCGATAGTACTTCCCAACGTTTGTACAATCAGCACCGATAACTGCACCGCTTGGGCCAAACCAAATAAGGTGCCTCGGATTGGCATCTCGTACCATGGATAAAACTTGAAGTACTCGCTTTGAAACGCAATTCCCACAGCTCCGTTTTGACCGGCAGCAACTAACTCCTCTGGGGTTCGGACGTACATTTGAAATTCCTGAGCCATCTCTTGACAAGTTGCTCCTTCGCACTGACCGGTGGTGACCAAAGTAATCGTCTCCCCTGTGCGCTCAGCAATCTTGGTGATAGCCTCCTGACGAGTTGTTATTGGATCGGTAGAACCCGCCGTTTTTAAAGCAATAATCGTAACTGCAGTGGGAAGACCCGATTTTTCAGCTGGAGAACCTGGTAAAACAGCTGCCACCCGCGCCTCAGTCATGGCGGTGGGAATACCCATAATGGAAAAAATAAGAGCAAAGGCAATCACTCCAAAGACAAAATTAACACTCGCTCCCGCTACAATTACAGCCAAACGCCAGGCCGTCGATTTTGACTGAAAGTCTCCAGAAGTCTTTGGTTGAGCTGAACCGGTTTGTTCTACTTCAGAACTTGGTTGTCCTTCTTCTCCCTGCATTTTGACAAATCCACCAAAAGGAATCCAATTGAGCGTAAAAGCAGTGCCCTTCCAAGTAAATAGTTTTCGAGCTAAAGGTGGATAGCCCAAGCCAAATTCTTCAACGTTTATCTTGGCCCACTTTGCCACAATGAAGTGTCCCAATTCATGAATCAAAACTAAAAATGACAAAATTAAAATAAAGATAAGCAGTGATGCAAGAAGTGGCATGGTATTAGACAGTCAGGAGTTCTTTTTCTTTTTGTTCGCCCATTTTCTCTAGTTTTTCCAAACCAGTCTTGATGTGTTGCTCCAAAGTGTCTATATCTGCATGAATATCATCCTCGCTCACGCCATCCTGACCTTTCAGAGCCTCTATTTCTTTTTTTGCGTCTGTTCTGACGCCGCGAATCATAATTTTGCCCGCCTCAATCTTCTGATGCAGCATCTTCACCATTTCGAGCCGACGGTCTTCAGTAAGGGAAGGAATTACCAGCTTCACGACATCTTTATCAACCACGGGTTGAATATGAATGTCAGATTTAGAGATAGCTTTTTCAATGTTTTCGAGCAGTGAACGATCGTAAGGCTTGATAACAATTAATTGATCTGACAGTGAAATACTAGCTAACTCCAACAACTGCATCATGCTGCCGTAAGCCTCTACTCTAATAGTATCAACCAACCCCACAGAAGCCCTACCGGTTCGCAGTGAGTTAAAGTCTGCCCTTGAGTGCTCAAGAGCTTGTTCTAAGTTGAGTTGCAGGTTTGCGAATGAATATGACATATAGAAGTTATTCTAGCATGCTATACTCCGTTTATGTCCTGGCTATCTGATTACTTTTCTTACTTACAGCAATTGTTCACCCAGCTTGAGCTACCCACTCGAGCTACCTTTTGGTCGTTCAAAAAAACACTTGCGTATGCCATAGCTACTCTCCTTTTGACAAGCCTGTTGGTGGTGGTGCGCTATCAAATCAAAGTGCTTCCCGTTATGTTCAGTGAAATTTCTGGAGATATTGCCGAGAGCTCGAATTATTTCCCGGCTGATGCGATTTTGAATTGGAATGGCTCAGAACTCTCATTAACCGGAGTTGAGTCTCTCGATGTACCCAACAACTATACTTTTTTGCCACAACCCCCATTTACCACGCACTTGCTGAAAATTGCCCCACAACTGCAAAAACCAGAGGAACTCGATGCGACTCAGCCGAAACCTTGGATTCTTTTTGGCAAAAACCAAGCTTGGATTTACGATTTAGATCAAAATTGGTCAAGCGTACCACTCCAGCAATTGCTCGGCGCAGATGCTGCCTTCCAAGTGACGCAGAGCAACTACCCAGACTATCAGAAGCAGGGACTCAGCGCACTACGTGGTTTTGAAGTTGTGACTCGAGCGGCAGTTACCCTGGTGCTTCCCATTGCCTATACGCTCGTTCGACTTATCGTTATTACTCTAGATAGTATCTGGATTTTTTTCTTACTAAGACTCTTTGTTACGAGCACTCTTACTTTTAAAAAAGCGTGGCAACTTTCACTCCAAATTGGATTGGTAGCGGGAATGATTGGAGTAATCGCAGAGTTTATCTATCCAGGCACCACCACAAACCTAACTGCTATTAGTTTTTGGCTGCTCTTTATACTCGTTAGTTTGGGAATCAAAAAATACACCTGGAAAATTAAAGCCTCAGCGTGATACTTCTATTGTCGGCACCTCTAAATCCATCCTCACAGGCGGGAACGGATATTCTGGTTGAATTGGATCGGCTTTTTTAAGCTCTGCGCTCAAGCTGGCAACCTCTTTTTCCAGCAATGACTGACCTTGTTCTCCAGATTGTTTGACCCGATCGAATGGGAGAGGAGATGATCTTTGTCTTCCAAAAAACATCACCGCAAGCACCAGCAACACTAGCGTTGTCACCACTAAAAGCATGACGACCACCAGTACTAGGGTACGCGGCTTTTTGGCCGATTCGGTAATCGCAACCTCACTCTCGCTCATCGGCACAGTAACATTCTGGTCTGGCCAGGGCTGGTCTTCCAAAAAAAGTGTCTGATCTTGTTCTCGGTCTGTCATGATGATTGAGTGTTTTGAGCTAATTCTTCTAAGTATGCGAGTAGTTGGCTCAAGTTTCCATATATGTCTGTGAGGCCTTCCTGTAAATTTGTCCAACGGGAGCCAACGCTGTATCTCTCCATATCTTGGTAGGTTATTTGAAAAAGACTGGTCAATTTGGCATCTGCGTCTCTGGTTACCACCAATGCCCGCTGTTGTTTTGAGAGCTCCGATGGTGACAGCTGTGAGTTTTCGAACTCCTTGGCAATCTTCTCCAAAGTAACTCGACTGTTGTCATGCACGGTTTGGAGTCGGCCCAGCGTGATGAGCACCTGAGCTTGATCTGAAACACTTTGGACAGCTGCTCCTAATTCTATAAAACTGTCGGTCACAATAACCAATTCATCCCGAGTAGTCACAGCATCGACTTGCTGCTTATGTTCCTTGAGTGCCGTGAAGCTAAGCTCCAAAGCCTTGAGTGTTGGCTCCTTTTGAGTTAGATTCACGCCAAGTGTACTCCGAAGCTCAAAGAAAAGGAGACTTATGTGGGTAGCCAAGACCTCATCTCTGCTGGACTCAGCCAACTTGGTTTTGACCACCGCTTCTTCTAAAGATGAGAGAGTTCTTAGTTGTTGATACTGAGTCTGCGAAACAAGAGCTTCCCGCTCGTAGGTTCGATACTGCAAGATAGCTTGTTGATAATATACTTGGAGCGTCTTAATTTGGTCTGCGTCTGAAGTGGTTTCTACCACTAGATCGCTCAATGACGTAGTTGCAGGAATAACCAAGAGCTGTGAGGTTGTTGGTTGTGCGGTTTCAACAGCTAGCGTGTCTTCTTGTGCCAATACTAGTGTTGTTGATTGCACAAGCGTAGTCAGGGTAAGGGCTACGGCCAATATGAGTGGTAAGGAGTGTTTTTTTTCCATTGTGCTCTCACCGTTCGCTCTGGCTGATTATGACTGCGTAACTTCTTTGTTGCGAACGAAGTTGACTGCAGCATACATTGATTCAAAAGTACCTGTGTCAAACCACTCGCCTTGTACGTGCGCTACGTCAAGCTTTCCTTCTTGTAAGTAAAGATTATTAATATCTGTAATCTCTAGCTCACCACGTGCGGAAGGTTTCAAAAGTGTGGCTTTTTCTATGACCGAGTTGTCATAGATATATAAGCCAGTGACAGCAAAATTTGATTTTGGCTGTTGGGGTTTTTCTTCAATAGAAATCGCTTTGTTATTCTCATCAAACGAGACAACGCCAAAACGTTCGGGGTCACTTACTTGCTTTGCAAAAACTCTACCGCCAGATTGAAATGAAGTAATAGCCTCTGAAAAATTCTCTTCAAAAATATTATCTCCCAGGATAAGTGTGACATTGTCATCACCAACAAAGTTGGTGCCGATAATAAATGCTTGAGCTAAGCCCTCTGGCTTGTCTTGAATTTCGTAGGTAAATTTGCATCCAAAGTCTCTCCCACTACCCAATAGTTTCAAGAAGTCACCCGCATGATCAGGGGCAACGATAATCATAATGTCTTTGATACCAGCAGTTAAGAGCGTCTCCAATGGATAGAAAATCATTGGCTTATTGTAGATAGGCAGAAGTTGCTTGCTAGTAACTTTGGTGAGAGGTGAAAGTCGACTCCCTGAACCACCGGCTAAAATTATTCCCTTCATAAAACTCCTTTACTACTTTCGTAATCATGTCATTGTATCACTGCCCTAGAAAATTAAATGATGAGCAGATACAGCAAACCACAAGCTAACAAAGAAACCATAAAGTACTCGCTCACTACTCTGGTGTTAATCCGTTGCGCTTTCATGTGCGTGGCAACTCCCCAGATAAAATAAAAAACACCCAAACCGATAATGATCAGTCGTAAGGTGTCGCGGTTGGGCCAAAAGAAAACAAATAAACTAGCGGCGACTGCCAAACCAATGAGTAAAATGAGGTACTCTAACCAGTGATGATGGAGCTCGTAAATAATATAGTTGCTACTGGTAGGGCGGGGTGTTTTCATCCAATAACTCCAGACTTAAAGAAAAGTATTAAGTACATAACGACGCCCAAAAGTAAGAAGTGAGCAATATTTTTACCTACCACTCTAGCGGTGGAGCGATGACCAATTGCAACAAAGTCATACAAAAGGGTGAACATGATCAGGATACCAATAGCTAAGAAAACTGCTTTCGTGATGAGTAAGGGAGAGAAACTGGCTTGATCATTTGAGCTGAGTTGTAAGAATGAGCTAGAAATAAGCTGTTTTTGTGAAGGATCTTTTGTGGTTCTTGCCTCGGCACCGGCTTCAGGAACAGTGTCTTGAGTCTGTACCATTTCCTCTGGCGCTGGAGTTGCCGATGAGGTTGGAGTTGGCGATGGCGTTGGTGTTGGCGAAGCTGTGGTGGTTTCAGCTTTCACCTTACCGATAACTTGAGCGTCTGGCTTGGTGGTCTGAGCCTCTCCTTTTGTAGCAACCGTT
>Ga0105049_10010328_pt1 | contig 10719 bp, 5 predicted proteins | sample MAT06_FD_78087 | JGI IMG/M metagenome (GOLD analysis project Ga0105049, IMG submission 78087) | Freshwater microbial communities from Lake Fryxell liftoff mats and glacier meltwater in Antarctica - MAT-06 | ecosystem: Environmental > Aquatic > Freshwater > Ice > Liftoff microbial mat | place... | reverse complement strand
TGCACTCCCCATCCGCGCTGTTCGCTAAAGCGCCGGCCCCGCGTTAGCGCTCGACGCGCAGTTGCAGGAAGCGACGCGGGCGCGCTGGATCGCCGAGGAGAAAGGCATCGCGCACCTCCACGGATTGCCGTTCGCCATTGGCCACCTCCCCGACTTCGACGCCGGGCAAGGCCACGCCGAAGAGCCCGCCCGCCACGCTGGTCGCGAGTTCCGTCCACGGCCCGATCACTTCGTCCGCCCCGAGCACCGCGATGGTGAGATCGGTGCGGCTCGGGTCGCGATCGAACCGCAGGGCGAGCCGGCCCTGCACCGCGGCATGGGTGAGCAGGAGCGGGCCGTCGGCGAGTTGCGGATTGCCGGACAGCGCATATTCACAGAGCGCGCTGAGCCCGTCGTGATCGCGATCCTCTTCCGCGCTGCCACTGCCGCGCCGCGCGGCCCAGGCGGGGAAGCTGTCCTGCACCTGGAGGAGGATTTCCGCCTTGCCGCTGAGCGCGCCATCGGAGGCGGCGCAACGCAGGAGGTAGGTGCCGGGGATGGGGAAGCTCGCGGTGGTGTCCACCGCTGCGGGATTGGAAAAGGTGACGACGCCCGGCCCAAAGACGCGGCTCCAGGTGACGACGAGCCCGGGTGGCGCAGGCCGGCCATCGTCGTTCACCGAGGCATTGAGCGGCTGCCCGGCGGGCAGGATCACGGTGGCGCCGTGGGCCGGGGCCATGATGGCCACGCTCGGGGGTTGATTCGCGCCACCGTCGTTGTCGTCGATCGTGTAAGTGTAGCTGGTGCGTTCGCCGAGCCCGGCCTGCACGGGATTGGAGAGCGTGACCGTCACCGTCTCATGGGGCTCGCCCACGGCGTCATTCACGATCACGAGCGGGATCGTCCGATACTGCTCGCCGGGCGGAAAGGTGAGGGTGCCCGCGGCGAGCGTGTAATCCTGGCCCGCCGTGGCCGTGCCGCCGGTGACGGCGTAACTCACCTGCACCGTGTTGCCGGAGGCATGCGAGAGCTTCACCAGCGCAAAGTCGCGGGTGAGGAACTCGCTCCCCCGATCGCCCGCGAGGTGAAACTCGGCGACTGGCGGCGCGGAGGTGAGCTGGTAGCTGGCCGACTGGACGAAGCTCTCGAGCTGGCCGGCTTTGAAGGCGCGGGCCTTCACCGTGGCGCTGCCGGGCAGGGAAAAGGGCGCGGTGTACACCGCCGACGTGGCCGTGGGCTCGGAGCCATCCGTGGTGTAGCGGATCGTGGCTCCGGTGCTGAAGCCGGAGTCGATGCTGAGCGTGATCGGGATGGGGCCGGTGACGACGCCCGACTGGCGCGGAGCGATGGCGGGCCAGGAGACGCGCGCGCCGGTCGAGAAGAGCACGCAGTCGCCCCCGCGATCGGCGACGCTGAGGCTCGTCACCACATTTCCGGCGCGATCGTAGGAGGTCCGGCCGGCCGGCGGGGTCACGGTCCTGGTCGCGCCGGTCCAGTTCAGATAGCAGATCCCGCCCTCGCATTCCCGCCAGTAGAGCCGATGGCCCACGGTGCGCCCGCTTTCCTGCGCGCTCTGCGCCGGGCTCACCGGACGGCCCAGACGATTGCGCAGGTCGGCCCAGAGGGCGGGGTTGATCTCACGGGAGTCGCGGTCTTTCGGACCGAAGAAAAGATTGTCGCCGCCGATGATCAGGAAGGCCATCCACGAGCGCCGGAGCAGCACGTCGTCGGTCGCGCTCATGGGGACTTCGAGGATCTCCATCTGGCCGGCCGCGGCGCGCTGGATGTCGCGCGAGAACGACTCATAGAAGGCATTGCGATACCAGTCGCTGGTGCCGCCGGCGAGGATCCAGAAGTCTTCGCGGATCACGCCGTCCACGTACTGATTGAACTCCGGGTGGCGGTAGGCCTGGGCGTCGTTCAGGCCGATGTCGTTGCAGGCCAGCCGAATGTTTGGCGCCCACTCCTTGATCTTGCGGAGCATGGAAAGATTTGCGTCCACCCACTCGGCATCGTTCTGCGGGTAGGGCGCGTCCCACGGGAGGTCCTTCACGTAGGTGCCGTTGTCGCTCAGCACGCCGTAGAGACTATAGCGAAAGGTGCAGTTGTCCGCGCCGACCCACCAGTTTTGCAGATAGGGCTGTATGAGCACGGCGGTGGCGTACTTCTTGATCCAAAACTTGATGAAGCGCTCGTCGCGCACATTCAGGCCCTGGTAGGGCATCGCCGGTTCGTAGGCGCCGTAGCTGAAGTAAAGCGGCCGCTTCCGCCCCTGGTAAGTCGCCGTCATGATCATCGAAGGGCGGCCCTGCGCCACCTCGTCGGCATCGTAGGCGACAAACTCCGCCCACGGGAAATAGGCGAAGCCATTCGGCAGATCGTCCACCGCCGCGAAGTGCTGGAGACGCCCGTGGAGGCCTTTGATCGCCCGCGCCGGCATCTGGCTGTACTGGTAGTTCGTGCGTCCAAACTCCGCTCCGTAGCGGTTCCACTGATCGGCCCACGGATAGGTGAAATAACCGCCGCGCTCGGTATCGATCACCGTCCGACCCGCCCGTCCCACGGTCTGCGCCACCGCGACCCCGGCGAGGCTCAAGCTGAGCCCGATCGCGAGAGCAAGTGAACGCCATGAAGAACCGCGGAAAAGGGGGAGGAAGGAGGGCATGAAGGGGCGGGGAAGATTGCAGAAACTTTTTATCAGGCAAGCCTGCCGTCGGCTCCCGCCCGTGCCTCGCGGCCCTGGACTGGAGGAGGGAGAACCTTCGGCGTTCCCGGATGCAAAGTGCGGGACTGCCGCTACCCACCCTCGCTGAGCCGCTTTTTCGGCGCATCGACGAGCATCGTGTGCGCCTCGCGCAGGATCGCGGGCACGCGCCCGGCAAAGGGGTAGCCCTCCAGGGTGGCGCGCAATTTTTCCTCCTCAAAGCGGGCCGCATTTGCGCCCGGAAACCAATGGCCGGCATTCCCCATGAGATTGTACCGCATCCGGCCCCAGCCCGTGAGATCGAGCCCCTTGGCAAAATGCCACAGCCGCACGATCTCCTGCACATTCACCCCGCCGGGCACGTCCACGTAATTCGGCAGCCCGCGCATCCAGCCCGCGCACCACTCCGCGCCATGCACGCGCTCCAGCTCCGCGTGCAGGCGCGCGGCGATCGGCGCGACGACTTCCGCCGCGCGTTCGTAGTGCGCGAGCGCGGCGAGGTGCTCGTCGAAATCCCCCGGCCGCGCCGCGCCGACGCTCAGGGTATGCACCTCGGGACGCGCCAGGGTGTAAAGATCGTTGAAGACGATCGGCGAGAGCGGCGCGCAGAGGGCCTCGAGCTTGGGCGGCGGGGAGAAAAGCATGCCGCCCTTGTCCGTGGGGCTGATGATGAAGACGCCCATGTCGCGCGCCGTGGCGGCCTCCACGGCGGGCCAGTTGTAGTCGTTCACAAAGTACCAGTGGAGATTCACGTAATCGAAAGCGTCGCTCTCGATCGCCCGCAGGATCAGGTCGGTGGTGGCGTGCGTGGAGAAGCCGAGGAAACGGCAGCGCCCCTCCCGCTGGAGCTGGCGCGCCGCGTCGAGGCAGCCGCCCGGGCGCAGCGACCAGTCGAGCAACTCCGCGTCATTCACCCCGTGCAGGGAAAGCAGATCCACGTAGTCGAGCTTCAGGTAGCGCATCGAGGTCTCGAAGGTCTGGAGGAATTCCTGCGCCGTTGCAAACGGCGCGACCTTGGTCTGCACGATGAGCTTTTCCCGCGGCAACTGCGGCAGGATCCACCCGAGCTGCATCTCGCTCGAGCCATAGCCGCGCGCGGTTTCGATGTGATGGATCCCCAGCTCCAGCGCGCGCTGCACCGTGGCCTCGAGGTTCCGCTGCCCCGCCTCCTCCACCTGCGCCGGCGACACGTCGCTCCAGCTCTGCTGGTAGCGCATGCCGCCGCACGAAAAGACCGGCATCTGCAAATTCGTACGACCAAAGCGGCGATATCTCATCGGCCGACTTTTCCTGCTCGCGTCGCTCCGCGCAATGCGGATCGCGGCTTTCGCCCTGCGCCGGGCGCGTCCTGCGCTCCCCCCCGCGCGCTGATTACCCGAGTCGGTACACGATGCGCGCCTTGTTCAGATCGTAAGGAGACATCTCCATCTTCACCCGATCGCCCGTGGTGAGCCGGATGAAACGCTTGCGCATCTTTCCGGAGATGTGCGCGAGCACGAGATGTTTATTGGCGAGCTCGACGCGGAACATGGTCCCGGCGAGCACCGAAGTGATTTTTCCTTCCGTCTGAATGGTATCGTCAACTGGCATAATGAGAGGACTGCAAGCACTGCGGGGGCAGTGCTGAGAAAGCGGCGCGGGCCCGAATTCCGGTGAATGTGCGATCGCTTCCGAGAAGCTCTCCGGACCGGCACACACCGGGCGAAGGGGCGCCGACACTCGCCGTTCTCGTGCCAAACGCAAGGTCTGGTTCGCCCGCGCCGCAGTTATTTCTCCCCGGGGCCGCGGAGGCCATTGCCACGAGGCGCCCTTGGTGGTTCGCTCGCGCGCCTGTGCTCCGCTCTTTCCTCCTCCTGACCACCGCTCTCCTCTTTGCCGGCTGCGCCACCCAGCGCGCGCCACTGCCCACGGTGGCCGCCGTGGATCTCGCCCGCTACGCCGGGCGCTGGCACGAGATCGCCCGGCTCCCGAATTTCTTCCAGAAAGCAGGGGCGCGCGCGACCGCCGACTACACCGCACTCGCCGACGGCTCAATCAAGGTCGTCAATACCGAGACCCGTGCCGATGGGACGCAAAAATCCGTGGAAGGCCGCGCCACCGCCGTGCCCGGCAGCGGCCAGGCCCGGCTGCGCGTGAAGTTTGGCGGTCTGGCCGCGCTCGCGCCTGCCGCCCGGGAAGGCAACTACTGGATCGTCGCGCTCGCGCCGGACTACTCGGTCGCGCTCGTGGGCACGCCGGATCGCAAGTTCCTCTGGCTCCTCGCCCGCGATCCGCAGCTCTCGGAGCGCACCCGCCGCGGCTGGCTTGCCCGGGCGCGTCAGCTCGGTTTTCCGGTCGAGCGCGTGCTCGTGACTCAGTGGCCGGGAGCGGTCTGAGGGCGCGGCAAAATTGCACTTGCCACTGCGGAGACGCCGCGACAATTTCTCGCCCTCGCAAACGGGGTCTTAGCTCAGTTGGTAGAGCGCCTGAATGGCATTCAGGAGGTCAGGGGTTCGAACCCCCTAGGCTCCACTCCTTCGGAAGCACGATGCGCCGGGAGTCAATCGGTGGCTTGGGCCGACCGTGGATTCTACAGGGCGCTTCGGGACGACGGACGGGGGCGACGGAACGCGCACGGCCGCGGGCCGACCTCGGCGTGGCGTAGGGCGGAAGATTGATATTTTTTTCCCGAGCGGGCAGGCTGCTCGCGTTCCGCAACCCCCACCCCATTCCATGAAGCACTCCACCCTCCTCCGCGGGTCGGTCTCTGTCCCTCGATGGCTGCTCGCTCTCGCGGCGGGCGCCCACTTCTCCACAGCCCACGCCGTCGATGTCACGGTGACCGGCGCGGCCGGCGCCAATGGCACGCCGGGCACCAGTAACAACGCGCTGACCCCGGGCACCCCCGGTGGACCGGGCGGCCACGGCGGCGATGCGGTGGCCGATGCGACGAGCGGCGATCCGACTAATCGTGCCACCGCCACCGGCGGCCTCGGAGGGCGGGGTGGCGATGGGGGCTCGGGCAGCGCGGGCGCCGGGGCGGGGGCGGGCGGCAACGGCGGAAATGCGGGCGCGATGGCCAAGACCAACAACTCGAATCCCACGCCGGCCGGGCCGCTCCTCACAAACGCGACGGCGCGCGGCGGCAATGGCGGGCCGGGTGGCTTTGGTGGCTTTGGCGCGGGCGGCACGAATGGCGATGGCGCGAATGGCGGGCTCGGCGGCTCGGCCATCGCCGCGGCGGCGATGACCGGCGCGCTCGGGCTGCCGCTCCCGGGAGTGATGTGGAATGAAGTGCTCGCGGTCGCGACCGGCGGGCTCGGCGGCAATGGCCACTCGCGCGGCGGCGAGCCCGGCGTGGGTGGCGACAGCGGCGCTGGCGGCGGCGCCCTGGCCACGGCCCACGCCAGCGGCGTCACCGGCGCGGGCCACCTCCTCGTCTCGGCGACGCAGACGGGCGGCAGCGCGGGCTTTTCCGCCAGTGGCGGGCAGGCGGGCAATGGCGCGAATTCCGTGATGCTCAACGCCGTGAGTGGCACGACGCTTTTCCCCTATCAGCTCGAGCTGCGGCAGATGGCGGTCGCGGGCGGCGCCGGCCACGCCTTCGATCCCGCAGTGGGCAATGCCATCGAAAACATCCTGACCACGCCCGGCATGGCGGGCCACGCCTCGAGCCTGCTCACCGCGAGCAATCCCGGCGCCGGCATCCTCCTCGCGCAGGTCTCGGCCACCGGGGGCAACGGGGGCGACAATGGCACCGGCATCAATACGCCCTACAGTGGCGGGCCGCTCGTGGTCAGCGGCGACGCCACCGTCGGAGGCTCGGGCACCGCGGGGGCGTCGCTCACGGCGGAGCAAAGCGTCATCGGATTTGTGACCGCGCGGGGCGGCGCGGGTGGGAAGGCCGAGGGCCGCGGCGCGCTCGGCCTCGGGGGAAATGGGGGTGCGGCAGTGCTCGCGCCCATCTTTGGCCAGACGACGACCCCCGGCAGCGTCACGATCACTGCGGTGGCCGCGGGCGGCTCCGGCGGCGGCTCGGAAAAGGGCATCGGCGGAAACGGCGCGGCGGTGAATCTCAGCAACGAACTCGATGGCGATCCCGGCGCGACCGGCCAGCTTTTCCTCATCCAGCGCGCGGTCGGCGGTGCGGGTGGTTTTTCCTTCGATGGCACACTCGGCCAGGCGGGCGACGCGACGAGCACCTTGCACATGACCAAGCCCGTCGAGAGCTTCCGCTCCGAGGTGGTCGCGGAGGGCGGCACCGGCGCGGCGCGGAGATTCACCAGCGGCCTCGCCGGCCCCGGCGGCACCGCCACGGCGAGCAATACCGGGCGCAACAACGCGGGCAGCCTGACCCTGCGCGCCCGGGCCAATGGCGGCGCCGGCGGCGAGGGCAATAACAACATCCCCGGCGCGCCCGCGCTCGCCGCCCAGACCGCGAGCAGCGGCGATGGCGGCCTCGCATTTTCCACCGCCATCGGCACCACGGGCTTCAATGACCTGCCGCTCTTCGTCGATGCGCTGGCCACGGGCGGCAATGCCGGGCAGACGCCGTGGGGCCACGCCGCGCTCGCACTCGGCGATGGGGGAAATGCGGCCTCCACAGCCCAGGGCACGCTGCTCGGGAGCAGCACCGCCGTGGTCGCGAGCAGCGCGGGCGGCGGACGCGGCGGGAGCACCGGCCAGATGGTCGGACCCGGCACCGCTGGCCCCGCGGGCCACGGTGGCCATGCGGACGCCACCGCCAGCGTCGCCGCAGTGGGCGGCTCTGCCTCGGTGAGAGCCTCTGCGGGCGGTGGCGCCGGCGGCGGCACTAGCGCGGCGACTCAACCCGGCGGCAATGGCGGGACGGCGACCGCGAGCGCGTCGGGGATTTCCAGCGGCGACGCGAGTCTCACCGTCGGGGCGTTTGCCTCCGGCGGCGGGGGTGGGGATGGCTTCAATGGCGGAAATGGCGCGAGCACTTCGCTCACCAATGCCGTGACCGGCTCGACCAGCGGCTCGCTCACGCTCCAGCAGCAAGCCGGTGGCGGGCACGGTGGCGCCGCTTTCGGTGCCGGCACTCCGGGCCTCGCCGGCCAGGCGTCGTCTTCGCTCACCCGTGTGGATCTCACCGCGGCGATCCTTTACGGCGACATCCTGGCGGCGGGCGGAAACGGCGGCTCGGTCTTCGCACCGGGCGTCGTCGGCGCAGCCGGCGGCCATGCGCTCGCCGCTCTCGATCTCACGGGGATCGGCGATGTCACCGCGATCGCGGCTGCCATCGGCGGCGCGGGTGGATCCAGCCAGGCCCTCGATGGCGGCGCGCCGGGGCTCGCCACGCTCGGCACCGTGCGGGGAATCTCGACCGGCGGCGGTGCAGTGCTCGTCACTGGCTCGGTAATCGGTGGGAAAGGCGGCAGCACCGGCGCGGCCATGCCGATGCCGGGACAATCCGTGTCGCTGACAAATGCGGTGACCGGCACGACCACCGGCTGGCTCTCGCTCGAGCAGGTCGCCGAGGGCGGAAATGGCGGCACTTTCAATAGCCTCGCGCCCGGCGTCGGCGCGCCCGGCGGTGCGGCTACCAGCATCCTCACGCGGTCGGCCGCGGTGCCTGTGCTCTCCCTCGTCGCCTCCGGGACCGGTGGCATCGGCGGCGCGAGTGCGCTCGGATCGGTGGGCTCCGGCGGCGCCGGGATCGCCACGACGCAGGGCACCAATACCCAGACTGGAGGCTCCGTCGCCGTCTCGGCCCTCGCCCGCGGCGGCCTGCCCGGCCTGCGCTATGGCCTCACGCTCGACGCGACGGCCGGGCGGGCGACGGCCACGGCGACCGGCTCGGCCACGGGCGCTGGGGCGAGCGCGAGCGTCGCAGCCGACGCGGTCTCGCTCCGGCGCGCGAGCGATCCGGGAGGTGGAGACTCGGGGCCGATCCTCGCCAGTACCCAGGGCGACACCGCGCACGCGGTGGCCACCGCCACCGGTCCCGGGGGCACCGTCTCCGCCCGCGCCCAAAGCTACGGCGGCGCGGTGCTCGATCTCGTGACCACGAGCGATGTGAATCTTCTCCAGGCCAGCTCCACCGAGAGCCGGGTGGGCGTGGCCGCGGCATCCGCGAGCCTCACGGGAAACCGGCAGGCTTTCTCCCTCGCCACCGCGCTGCCACTCGCGGTCGATACCGCTTCCGCCGTGTTCGGCAATCCCGACGCGACCATCGCCTTCACCTTGCACGATCCCGACGTCTTTGCGCTCGGCCTGCTCGGCGGCGCCTTTGCCCAGAGCGCCGCCGCCGCGCCGCTCCTCTCCAGCGCCAGCCTCGCGCTCTCCATCGAGACGGCGCAGCTCACCAACCCGCGCCACCTCCTCGTCGGCCTGATGAACCCGACCGTCACCGGTGCCGGGTTCGACACGCTGCGATTCACCCTGTGGGTCGAGGACTCGCTGCTCGTCGATCGCACTTTTACCGACGTGGCCTCCGCGCTCAGTTACTTCGACGATCGGGTCTTCGACTTTGGCCCGATCGACCCGTGGACTCCGCCCCCCTCGCTGGAAGTGCCCACGCTCGATGTCGTCGCGCAATTCACCGTGACCACCAGCGCGCCGGGCGACGGCTTTTCCGCGCAGGCGCTCGTGGCCAATAACCAACCCGTCCCCGAACCCGCCGCCGCGCTGCTCCTCGTCGCTGGGGCGGCCGGCCTCGGGCTCCGCCGTCGGCGCGCGCGGTGAGCTGACGAAGCGCGCGGGCGGCGCGGGCTCTCCGCTTGCGGGTCTGGAGCCGGAGCGTGGGGACCATCGACGGTGTCGAAAAAACCTTTCGAAGTCGGGGTTGAGCGCTTTTACGATCTTGAGTTTCCGTTTTCCTCCCAACCTCCCACCTACCATGCACACCCCCACCCGCCGCACCTTCCTCAAGTCCACCCTCGCCGCTGGCGTCGCGCCGCTCTTCTTGCCGGCGCGCATCTGGTCCGCGGAGACCAAGCCAAATTCGCGAATCAATTTCGCCGTGATCGGCTACGGCAAGCAGGCCCGCGGACTCATGAGCGGGCTCATGGCGAAGCCGGAAGCACAGGCCGTGGCGGTGTGCGACGTGGACACCACGCGCCGCGAGGACGGGAAGAAGGCGGCCGAGGATTTCTACGCGAAGAAGACGGACGCGAACTACAAAGGCTGCGCGGCTTACAATGACTTCCGCGAGTTGCTCGCGCGGAAAGACATCGACGCCGTGGTGATCGCCACGCCGGATCACTGGCACGCGCTCATCGCCATCGCTGCGGCGGAGGCGGGCAAGGACATCTACTGTGAGAAGCCGCTGACGCAGACGATTCACGAAGCGCGCGCGCTGGTCGATGCGGTGCGGAAAAACAAGCGCGTCTTCCAGACCGGCTCGATGCAGCGGTCGTCGCGGGAGTTTCGGGTCGCCTGCGAACTCGTGCGGAACGGTGTGATCGGCAAAGTTTCACGCGTCACCGCGGGCTTCGGCGGCCCGGCGAAGCCCTGCGACCTGCCGAAGCAGGACGCGGAGCCGGGGCTCGATTGGGATCTCTGGCTCGGGCCGGCGCCGATGCGCGATTTCAATGAAATCCTCAGCCCGCGCGGCGTACACAATCATTTCCCGCAATGGCGGCAATATCGCGAATACGGCGGCGGCGGCGTGACCGACTGGGGCGCGCATCACCTCGATATCGCGCACTGGGGCCTCGGCATGGACGACAGTGGGCCGATCGAGATCCTGCCGCCGGGCGACTGGCAGACGGCGAGCGCCGGCGTGAAACTGCGCTATGCAGGCGGGATCGAGGTCGAGCACGTCAAAGAGAACGGCGTCACCTTCTACGGGAGCGACGGCGAGATTTATGTGAATCGCGGCAAGTTCAAGATGACGGTGAAAGGCGTGGAGAAGGGCAAGGCGATCGAGAAGACCGACCAGCCGGGGCTCAACCCGACGCTCGATGCGGTGGAAAAGGAGTTCCTCGCCGATGCGAAGGTGAAGCTCTACGCGAGCACCGACCACAAGGCGGACTTCCTCGCCTCGATCGCCAGCCGCAAGCCACCGATCTGCGACGTGGAAGTCGGCGCCC
>Ga0105049_10010325_pt1 | contig 10721 bp, 8 predicted proteins | sample MAT06_FD_78087 | JGI IMG/M metagenome (GOLD analysis project Ga0105049, IMG submission 78087) | Freshwater microbial communities from Lake Fryxell liftoff mats and glacier meltwater in Antarctica - MAT-06 | ecosystem: Environmental > Aquatic > Freshwater > Ice > Liftoff microbial mat | place... | reverse complement strand
CCGAGAAGAAGTCGATCAAGCTGCCCTGGTGTGACGGTGGTGGCTCCGAAGGGGAGGCGAGCAAGCGTGATGCTGCACCGCCGAAGTCCGCCCCGAAGGGGAAAGCGCCTGCGAAGCCGGTCAACGAAGATCCGGATGCGGGTGGCGAGTAGCGGCTCCCTGACGGTTTCGTCGGTGTTCTCGACCCTGGGAAAGTGGACGCCTGAGAAGCGAAGCCGTTACCGGCGCAGCTGCTGCAGACGCTCACGCGATGCCGCGACATCCTGCTGCGGCACCGCACCAACGAGATCGAGCGACGCACGCTGCTCCGCACCCGTGGCTTGATCGCGCGCACTGACCTGCAGGATCCCGGAGGCGTCGATCACGAAGGTGACCTCGATCGTGGTCTCCCCACGCGGACGTGGTGGCAGGTTCGCGAGCACGAGGTCGCCGACCACCGTGTTGTTGTCGAGGCGGCGCGACTCGCCCTGGCAGATCACGATCCGCACGACCTCCTGACGATCGCGTGCGGTGGTGAACGACTTGCGCTTGGTCGCGGGCAGCCGCTCGTTGCGCCGGATCAGCTCCTCGCAGAAGCCGGCGACGGTGGCGATGCCCAGTCCGCGCGGCGTGACCTCGAGGATCGTCGGGATCGGGCGCTGTGCCAGCTCGGCGGGCCCTGGCGGCAGCCCGGCACCCGGCGGCAGCCCGGCACCCGGCGGGAAGAATGGCGACGGTGGGGTCGGGAACGACGGCAGCTGCTGTAGCGGCGGCGGTACGGTGGGACGTGACTCCTCGAACAGCGAGGGCGGGGGCGCGTAGGGCGAGGAGGGCTGTGGCGCGGGCGCGTAGGGCGAGGGCGCGTAGGGCGACGGATGTGGCGGCGCGAACGGTGAGGGCGGCGGCGCGTAGGGCGAGGGCTGTGGCGGCATGTACGGCGCCTGCGCGAGCGTCGGAGCCGCGTCCGGCGCGACCATCGTCGGTGCGCGCGGTGGTGGTGGCAGCGGCGGCGCCGACGGCCGGCCGGGCGGTTGCCCGGTGAGCGTGGTGCGCGGGACGCTCATCCCCTTGGTCGTCGACCCAGCGGAGGCTTCGGCTGCCATCTTCTCGGCGAGTGCGAGGGCCTCGGAAGTGTCGACCTCGGCGGCGAAGTCGGACGAGAGCATCATCGTCCGCGCTTGTGGCGAGGATCTCGGGGGATTGTTGACGCCGGGGATGGCCACGCCCGAGAGCTGATCGAACTCCGACGCCGGCACGGTGAGTGAAAGCGGCTGCGACTCGTCGTCGGAGGGCAGGTTGCGCGTGTTGGGGCCGCGGTTCGAGGGACGCGGTAGGGCCGGCGAACCGTACGCAGGCTTGCGCGGATCCGGCGTCTTCATCCGCGCGAGCGACTGCGTGTTCGGCAGGCGCTGATCGTATGGATCGGTCACCCCGGGCGTGGTGCCGGCTTCTTCGGCGACCTCGGATTCGGCGCGGTTGACGTAGTGATCGCGCGCGCCACTGCGCGTCAGCGAATAGCCGGTGCTCTCGGTGCCACCGCCCGCCGGATCGCCCGAGGTCGAGCGCTTGACCTGCGGCTCCGCGGCCGTCGGCGCCTGCGTCATCAGCGTCGGCGCGTCCGGAAGGTCGTCGTCTTCCTGCGGCGCAAGCTGGAGGCCCGGCGGTGCGGCTCGTGCGTCCGCGTCGGTGAATGAATCCATCGAGTCCATCGACCCGAAGGAGTCCGATGCCGGCCGCTGGATCGGCACCGACTTCGACGCCCGCCGCTGGCGCGACAGGATCCGCTCGAGCGAGTTCGCCTGGAGCGCGGCGCCGACGGCGACCGCGTCCTCGGGGTTCACATCCGTGCGCGGCGCACGCTCGAAGAACTTGCTGACCTGATCGCGGACGTACGGGATCTTGGTCGTGCCACCGACGAGGATCACGTCGTCGATCCCGGTGATCTCGAGCCCGGCCATCTGGAGCGCTTCCTCGCAGACCGGGAACGTGCGGTCGATGATGTCGGAGACCTGGCTGACGAACTCGTCGCGCGTGATCTCGATCTGCAGATTGAGCGCCGTGCCCTTCGCGCCGTAGGCGATCTCGTCGATCCGCACCACCGCGCGCGAGCGCCGCGAGAGCTCGATCTTCGTCTGTTCGGCGACCGCACGCAGGCGCATCATCGAGATCTCGTTGGTTCGCAGATCGAGGCGATTCTCGGCGAGGAACTTCTGGACCATCTTGTCGACCAGCCGCTCGTCAAGATCGTCGCCGCCGAGGAAGGTGTCGCCCGACGTGCCGAGCACCTCGTAGACCTGATCGTTGAGACGCAGGACGGTGATGTCGAAGGTGCCGCCGCCGAAGTCGTAGACGACGATGACCTCCTTGAGATTGCGCGTGTTGCCGTACGCGAGCGCCGCCGCGGTGGGCTCGTTGAGCACGCGCACGATGGTCAACCCGGCGATCTCACCTGCGGTCGCGGTCGCCGAGCGCTGGGCATCGTTGAAGCTCGCGGGCACGGTGACCACCGCACGCGTCACCGGCACGCCGAGGCGTGCGGTCGCGATGTTCTTCATCTGGTCGAGGACGATCGCGGAGATCTCGGGCGGAGCAAAGTCGCCATCGCGAGTCGCGATCTGCGGCAGCTTGTCCTTGCCGGGCTTGATCTGGAACGGGACGCGCTGCTTGAGGATCTCGACCTCGGGCGAATCGTATGCGCGGCCGATCAGCCGCTTGATTGAATAGATCGTGTTCGCCGGGTCGATCACCTTCCGCTGCTTCGCACCCGCACCGACCACGACGCCGCCGTTCGGATGGAATGACACCACCGATGGGTGAATCTTGTAGCCGCCGTCATCGGGCAGGACCTTGACCACGCCGACCTCGTCCGCGTGTGCGACGACGGAGTTCGACGTCCCGAGATCGATGCCTACGATCGGATCCTTCAAGCCAGCCCCACTTTAACGGGCTGCTTCGACGGAGGCCAGAACCCGGTCATACCAGCGCTCCATCGACCTGCGAAACGGCCACATCCAGCCGTAGGACGGTCCCACGAACTGCTCGATAATGTGCCGGCGGTAAGGGGTGCTTTTGGGGTAATCGCGCCCATACACCTCGCCAGCGGCGCGAATACTCTCGGCATACGCCTCCTTCTCGAAGTAGGCGCGAAACCACGCGAGTCCGAGCGGCAGCGGCAGCAGCACGTAGAGCAGCGCCATCCCGGGCAGGGTGAACCGCTGAAACTGGCGGAGGTGGATCGCCTCGTGGCGGAGCGTCACGTAGCGCGCGTCCGGATCCGTCTGCTCCCAGTCGGCGGTGACGTAGACGGTCTTGCCGATCGTCGTCTGATACGAATCGAGATAGCTCGTCATCTTCCCGAACGTCACGACGACGAGGACGCGATGGATCGCGCGATGGAGCGCGGATTGATCCTTGCGAACGATCCGGAAGCCCGGGATCTCGACACGCAGTGTTTCGACCAGCTTGGCGTAGCGGTTCACGTAGCTGGAGCGTAGCGGGAGTGGAAAAAACTGCGTAGCGTCCCTGCCCCGTGGTGGACCTGAGCAAGCTGAACCCGCCGCAGCGCGAGGCAGCAGCGCACGGGGGAGGCCCGCTGCTGGTCCTCGCGGGTGCCGGGTCGGGCAAGACCCGCGTGATCACGTTCCGAATCGCGCACCTGCTCGCCAACGGCATCCCGCCGCAGGCAATCTGCGCGGTGACGTTCACCAACAAAGCAGCCGAAGAAATGCGCGAGCGTGTCGCGGGCTTGGTGCGCGACAAGGCGACATCTCACAAGCTGACGATCGGCACGTTCCATGCGCTGGGGCTCAACATCCTGAGAGCCGAGCGCAAGGCTCTCGGGATGCCGCGCGGCTTCACGGTCTACGACCAGTCGGATCAGATGGGCGCGCTGCGCGAGGCGCTCCGTCACACCAAGGACATGAGCCGCGATGGCGAGCGCCGGTTCGACGTCAAATCGGTCTGTCGCGGATCTCGCTCGCGAAGAACGCGTTCATCTCCCCCGACGAGTACGCGGGCAATCCCGCCGACGACTACGACGCGATCACCGCGCAGGTCTATCCGAAGTATCAGGAGATGCTGCGCGCCTGCGCGGCGTTCGACTTCGACGATCTGATCGTCGAGCCAGTGCGGCTGTTCCAGCGCGATCAAGAGGTCGGCCGGCGGTGGGCGGAGAAGTTTCGCTACGTGATGGTCGACGAGTTTCAAGACACCAACCGCGCACAGCTCGAGCTGGTGAAGCAGCTGGTCCTCGACCACCAGAATCTGTGCGTCGTCGGCGACGACGATCAATCGACCTACTCGTGGCGTGGCGCCGACCCGACGAACATCCTCCGCTTCGACGAGCTGTTCCCCGGCGCGAAGATCGTCAAGCTCGAACAGAACTACCGCTCGACGACGACCATCCTCGCCGCCGCCAACGAGGTGATCGCGAACAACAAGCAGCGCCACGGCAAGAAGCTGTGGTCGCAGATGCCGGCCGGTGCGCCGATCGTGCACGCCGTCGCGGCGACGCCCGAGGACGAGGCGAAGTGGATCGCCGCGCAGATCCACGAGCTCAAGAAGGACGGCTTCCGCTGGCAGGACATCGCGGTCCTCTACCGCTCGAACATCCAGTCGAAGATCCTCGAGGACGAGCTGCGCCAGGCGACGATCCCGTACGTGATGTACGGCGGCCAGCAGTTCTTCGAGCGCAAGGAGGTCAAGGACGTGATCGCGTACCTGCGCGTCGCCTTGAACCCGCGCGACGAGCTCGCGCTGCGCCGGATCATCAACTACCCGGCGCGCGGCATCGGCGCGACCACCGTCGACAAGCTCGTCACCGCCGCACAGGCGAAGCACGCGACGCTCTGGGACGCGCTGCGTAGCACGGTCACCGGCACCGGTACGTTGCCAGGTTTCAGCGATGTCCCTGTGCTCGCCGACGAGGAGCGCGAATCGACGTACGTCGACACCGAGTTTCGCGGCGCCACGAAGAACGGGATCATCGAGCTCGTGCACGTGGTCTCCGAGCTCGCCGCCTCGATCGCAGACACCGGGGATGTGCTCACCGCGACGCGCACGCTGATCGAGGACATCCGGTTGTTCGACGATCTCAAGATGGCGGCGGGATCGATGGCGGCGGCGCAGCGCCGGATCGACAACGTCGAGGGCCTGATGAATTCACTGACCCGATGGGCGGAGAAGCAGAAGGCAAATCCCGGCACCGAACCGGCCAAGACTAGCAAGGCGGCCCTCGCCGAGTACCTGCGGATGCTGTCGCTCGAGTCGCAGGAAGAGGACAAGGATCAGGGCGCCGATCGCGTCGTGCTGACGACGTTGCATGGCTCGAAGGGCCTCGAGTTTCCGGCGTGCTTCATGATCGGGCTCGAGGAAGAGCTGCTGCCGCACATCCGCACGCTGCAACCGCTGGCGACCGACGTGATGGCAAAGGCCAGCGGCCCGGGGTTGGCCCCTCCTCGCTCGCGAGGCGACGGAAATTCCTCCCCTAACCCCTCCCTTCACACATCCGACGCCGCCTCGCTCGTCGACGTCGATCACGCGACCGACATCAGCGAGGAGCGCCGGCTCTGTTACGTCGGCATCACGCGCGCGCAGCGCAGGCTGTTCCTGACCCGTGCGTGCACGCGCGTGTCACGCGGTCGATCGGTGCCCCGCACGCCCTCGCGGTTCCTGCTCGAGATCCCCGACGAGCTCCTCGAGGTCCTCGACATCGCGGAGGAGCAGCGCAAGGTCGTGCCGACCGCCGAGGTGGCCAGCTTCTTCGCGAGCCTCGCGTTCGACGACTGAGCTGCTTCCGAGGCAGGCCACGAGCTTGAAGTCCTTGATCGTACTTCCAATCATCCGAACCCGAATCCCCGTCACGGGACAGCATGCGTGTCGCACGGGTCGCGGAGGAGTCGCGCGATGCCCAGGTCGCGATCTGTGTGATCGCATGACGTTCGTGATCTTCGACCGATTTCTGGTATGCCGCGGCCATGAAATCCAGTGCGTATCTCTGGGGCCTGCTCGTCGCGTGTAGCGGGAGCTCCTCGAACACCACCGTCACCGGCGGGACGCTCGGCAGCACCCATGACACCAGTGGCGTGCACAGCGCGGGCGCGGACGGTACCCAGAAGGCGGACCCGGCACTCGCCGCGCGTCTCGCGTTCTCGAACCCGGGCGGCATGTGGATGCCGCAGCAGATGACGCTGCCGGGCCATGTCGAGAACTTCAAGAAGATGGGCGTTCCGCTCGCCGCACAGACGCTGTCGGATCCGCTCGCGGCTCCGCTCGCCGCGGTGATCTCGCTCGGTGGCTGCACCGCCTCGTTCGTGTCGGAGGACGGCCTGATCGTCACCAACCACCACTGCGTGCAGGGTGCGCTGCAGCAGAACGCCACCGCCGAGGACAACATCGTCGAGACCGGCTTCCTCGCGAAGACCAAGACCGACGAGCGCCCGGCCGGTCCGACGCAGCACGTCTACGTCGCGCAGGCGTTCAAGGACGTCACCAAGGACATGCGTGACGGCCTCGAGGCGGTCAAGGATCCCGTCGCGCGCAAGGACGAATCGGAGAAGCGCTACAAGAAGCTGCTCGCCGACTGCGAGAAGGACCGCCCGTGGCTGCGCTGCGAGATGCGCGGCTACTTCCGCGGCGGTCAGTACGTGATCGTCGAGAACCTCGACATCAAGGACGTTCGCCTGGTCTACGCGCCGCAGCGCTCGATCGGCAACTACGGCGGCGAGGTCGACAACTGGGCGTGGCCACGCCACACCGGTGATTTCTCGTTCTATCGCGCGTACGTCGGTCGCGACGGCAAGCCGGCCGAGTACGCGAAGGACAACGTCCCGTTCCACCCGAAGCACGTCCTGAAGGTGTCGGCCGCCGGGCTCAAGCCGGGCGACTTCGTGATGGTCACCGGATATCCGGGCTCGACCAGCCGCACCGAGACCGCGTCGGAAGTCCGACACGATGTCGAATGGTTCATGCCGTACCTGATCGCTCACTTGAAGGAGCGCTACGCGATCGCCGAGTCGTTCTACACCAAGGGCGAAGGCGAGACGAAGATCAAGGCCGGCGTGCTCAAGCAGGGCGTGCAGAACGGACTCGAGAAGTTCGAAGGCACGCTCAAGGGCCTGACCAAGGGTGACCTGATGCAGCGCAAGGACGCGCTCGACAAGAAGGTCAAGGAGTGGGCGGCGCAGCCGGGCAACGAGGCGCACAAGGCCTCGATCGACAAGCTCGAGCAGATGATCGCCGATGACAACCGCACCGCGCGCGTCGACTACGATCGCCGGATCGCGTTTGGCGGATCGCGCCTGCTGACCACGGCGCTGTCGCTCACGCGGTGGTCGGAGGAGCGCGTCAAGAAGGATGCGGAGCGCAAGCCCGGCCACCAGGATCGCGACATGACCCGCGCGCTCGCGAGCGCGAAGCAGTTCAAGAAGCAGTACGACCGCACGCTCGACCGCGCGAACTTCCGCCTGTCGCTGACGCGTGCGGCACAGCTGCCCGAAGCCGAGCGCCCGTGGCTCGCGTTGATCCTCGAGACGAAGAAGGGCCAGGCGATCGACGCCGCGCTGATCGACAAGACGCTCGAGGGTTGGTACGGCACGCAGCTGCTCGAGGACGAGAAGCTCCGCGTCGAGCTGCTGCAGAGCGGCACCACCGCGAAGCTCAAGGCGTCGAAGGACCCGTTCATCAAGGCCGCGCAGCGGATCTGGGCGACCTACAAGGCCGACGAGAAGAAGCAGGATGCGAAGAGCGGCGATCTGCTGCTCGTCACGCCGTCGTATGCGCTCGCGATGCGCGAGGTGATGGGCGGTCTGCTCTCGCCCGATGCGAACTCGTCGCTGCGGATCACCTACGGCACGGTGAAGTCGTTCAAGCCGACGTCGAAGGATCCAGCCGACGCACCGTTCACGGTGGCCTCGCAGATCCCGGCGAAGAACACCGGCAAGGAGCCGTTCGACATGCAGCAGCGCGTGCTCGACGCGATCAAGGCGAAGAAGTATGGCAAGTACGCCGCGCCGTCGCTCAATGGCGAGCTGCCCGTCGATTTCCTCTCGGACCTCGACATCACCGGTGGCAACTCGGGCTCGCCGACGCTCAACGATAAGGGCGAGCTGGTCGGGCTCGCGTTCGACGGCACGATCGATGGTGTCGCGTCGGACGTCGTGTTCAACGGCGAGACCACGCGCGTGATCCACGTCGATGCGCGCTACATGCTGTGGACGATGGACGCGGTGGACGGCGCAGATCACCTGCTCAAGGAGATGGGAATCGAGCCGATGCTCGACACCATCCCTGCGGATTCGAAGGCCGGTGGCGGCACTCGCCCGACCGGCGTGAAGTAGCTTCGCCAACCGACTCGCCGGCCAGGCGACCTGCCAGCGGTGTCCAAGTTGCGGACCGCTATGCCTTCACTTCGGCACTCCGCTTGCTCCAAAGGCTCGCATGAAGGCATCTCGGAATAGCGGTCAGTTCTCCGCCGTCGAGGAAGCGTTCTTCCGCGAAGGCAGTCAGATGGAGACGACCGAACCGCTCGAAACCTTTGCCGATCTCGACGAGGGCTTCCAGCGTCCATCGATCTGGCAGCGGTTGCTCGGCAAGAAGCGCTAGCTCACGCAAACCCGACGTAGCTCGGGTCCGTCCCCGAGGCGTCGAGCCAACGAGCGGATTGGCTCAGGTGTTCCTCGCGAGTCCGACGGAACTCGGAATCCGCGTCCCCCGGCCAGCGTCGCAGCGTGCGACGACCGTGCACGCTGGCCGCGCAGCCGACGAGCGGATCAGCTCAGGCGTTCCCGCGCGAGCCCGACGTAGCTCGGGTCCGCGTCCCCTGCGAGCCAGCGTCGCCGGAGGCGTGCCGCGACCACCGCGGTGGTGCCCGAACCGACGAACGGATCGACGACCAGCTGACCCGGCCTGCTCGAGGCCACGATCAGCTTCTCGATCAACGCCTCCGGCTTCTGCGTCACGTGCGGCGTCTTCTCGGTCATCCCGTTGCAGATCACGGGGATCTCGAGCACGTCGCGCGGTTTTGCACCGAGCGGATGCGGCTCCCACTTGTCGCGCCGTACGCCGCGGCCGTACTGCGAGCTGACCGCCTGGATGCGCGCCGGGTACTTGGTGGTGTGCCCGTTGTACGGCACGCGCACGGCATCGACGTCGATCGCGTGCTCGTCCCCACGCAGGTGCAGGATCGACTCGTGCGAGCGGCCCCAGTCGGAGCCGAGGTTCGCCTTGTTCTTGTAGTACCAGACCAGCCAGCGACAGCTCGCGAACCGCTTCGCGCTGCGAACCTTGATCTCGGCGAGGATCTCGGAGAACCCGCAGACGTACGCGGAACCGTGCGGTGCGAGCACGCGTGCGACCTCGGTGAGCCAGCGGTCACACCAGTCGACATAGACCTCCAGGCTCTCGAACTCGTCCCACTTGGCCTTCGCGATCGCGTACGGCGGATCGGTGACGACCAGATCGACGCTCGCGGTCTCCAGCGAGCCGAGCAGCTCCATCACATCGCAGCGCCACAGCTCGCCGAGCTCGGTCGCGTGTGCTCGCGTCGCCGTGGTGCCGACGAGATCCTTCGGCAACGGCAGCTCGCGAACCACGCGGGTCGGACGCTTCGGCACGCCGCGACCCTACACGAACTACTCGCGATAGAAGTGCTTGATGCGCGACCACAGCTCGATCGGATCGAAGCCGAGCAGCGCGAACGGATGCGCACCGGACTCCTTCATCGCATCACGCGCGCGATTCGCGATGCTCGCCGCGGCATCGCGCGTGCGCTGCGGCAGCATCCCGGCGAGTGCATTCGCGGCGCGCCCGGCCATCGCGGCGACCGTGGCACCGCCGAGAAGGCCGAGCAGCCAGGTCGGGATCGGATCGATGATCACGGTCTTCGCGTTGTACTCGCGGGGCAGCTGATCGCTCGGGCCGGTCAGGATCTTCATCAGGCTCGCACGCTCGAGAAACAGCGCGAGCGACGGCGTGCCGAAGCGATCCTCGACGGCGGTCAGCACGCGCTTGTAGCCCTTCTGCCAGTCGCGCGCGAACGCGGCCTCGGGAACCAGATCCGCGATCGCGCGATGGGTCGCGGCACGCACGATGTCGCCGTGTTGTTTGACCGCGATGATCGAGGTGTGGATCCGGCTGCGGTCATCGTCGATCACGTACACGACGAGAGAGCTGCGATCGGGGATCAAGAGATCGAACGTGCGCTGCAACGGCTCGTACGCGGGCGCGGGAAGCACCTCGAGCAGCGGCGGCTCGCTCCACAGGCCCTTGCCAGCGTAGCGCTTGACCGCGCGAAGGGCGACGAGTCCTTGCGCGACGAGATCCTGGTCGAGGCGCAGTGCAGACTCGATGTCGCGCGCGAGCTCGGTCATCACGCTGCGCTCGATCGCGATCACCGCGGCGACCTCGAGCGCCTTCGCGACCGCGGCGAGACCGTTCTCTGGCTCGGTCCACGCGATCGACGCCGGCTCGACGCTACCGCGACCAATCACCACGATCTTGATCGGCTTGCCGCCCTCGAGGATCACGATCGCCCAGGCGGGGGAGGCGACGGCTCCAAGCGCGAGGACGCGCGGTGGCACCAGCAACTGCCACCAGTTCTTCCAGTGGCGTGCGTCGAGTCCGGCGAGATCGAGCTCGGATGAGAGCACGTGTGCAGACTACACGAGTCCGTCGTCAACTTGCGTCGTACGTGAGATGAGGCGAGCATCGCGCGCATGAAGAAGACCATCACACTCGCGACCCTG
>Ga0105049_10010321_pt1 | contig 10721 bp, 12 predicted proteins | sample MAT06_FD_78087 | JGI IMG/M metagenome (GOLD analysis project Ga0105049, IMG submission 78087) | Freshwater microbial communities from Lake Fryxell liftoff mats and glacier meltwater in Antarctica - MAT-06 | ecosystem: Environmental > Aquatic > Freshwater > Ice > Liftoff microbial mat | place... | reverse complement strand
GCCGGTATTTTGCTCATCCCCTTCGGTAATGAAAGTCGTGCCCGCCGGCACCTGGTCGGGGCGCATGTAACTGACGACGATCTTCGCCTCGATCAGGCTGAGCTGCACCAGGGCGGCGGGCGCGGTCAGCAGACGCGCTGCGTGCTCGCGGCTGGAAATGTCGCGTGGCACTGGAGTCGCGGCGTCGGGACGGTCTGGGCTGTCGCTCATGGAATTGCCGTGCTGACGTTCCCTGAAAAAGACGATGCCGACATGGTACCGCAAGGCCACAGCGATGGGTTGTGCGCGCCCGACCATACTTCCGGGTCTGGCGCTCGGAGTCGCCAAGAAGGCTGGCAGTTCGAATTAGCCGCCACCGCGGGCGGTAATCCGCAGCTTTTCGCATCGGTTGCGGTAATAATTGCTTTTGCCACGTTCGTGGCAAAACGGTTTCGCGGGGTGGGATCGGGCATGCACCCGGGATTGGATGAGAGGCAACGGATGACGGATCAATTGGAGGTAGATAGTGTTGCGCCGCCCAGCGCGGCGACCCAGCGCCCGCTGGCCCTGTTGACCCAGGTCTTCAAGACTTACCAGATGGATTCGGTCGAGGTTCCCGTGATCAGGGGCGTGGACATTTTGGTCCGTCACTCGAAGTTCACGGTGCTGCTGGGTCCCTCTGGCAGCGGCAAGACCACCTTGCTGAACATGCTGGGTTGTGTTGACAAACCCGACAAGGGTGAAATTGTGGTGGCTGACGAGAAGGTTGCCGAAATGTCTGATGATGCCCTGTCAGACTTTCGCGCCAGGAACATCGGTTTCATCTTCCAGAATTTCAACCTCTTGCCGGTGCTGAGTGCGTACGAGAATATTGAATATCCGTTGTTGTTGGCGGGTGCCACGCCATCGCAGCGCGGCAAGTTGGTTCCGCGCTTGCTAAAGGCAGTGGGGTTATCAGACCGGGCCAAGAACCTGCCGGGCCAGATGTCTGGTGGGCAGCGTCAGCGTGTGGCTATTGCCCGCGCATTGGCGCGCAAGCCGAAACTGGTGATTGCCGACGAACCCACCGCCAACCTCGATAGCCATACCGGTGCAACAATCCTCGCCCTGATGCGCCGCATGGTGGACGAATATGCGATTTCCTTTATCTTCTCGTCGCACGATCCGGAAGTGATCAAGGCGGCTGATGACACGATCGTTCTGAAGGACGGGTTGATTCAGGAAGTGTGGCGCGACGGGGAGAAGGCCGGATGATGATGACGTTCAATCTGGCGTTGCGCAATTTGCTGCGCAACAGGCGGCGGTCTCTGGCTACGCTGCTCGCAATGGCAATCGGGTCTACTTCGATACTGCTGTTTGGTGGGTTCAAGATCAATATCAGCAATTCGATGCACACGACGCACGTGCAAAAAGACGGTCATCTGCAAATTCAGCATCGCGATTTCTACTTGTACGGAAGCGGTAACCCGACCGCCTATGGCATCACGGATTACACAAAGATTCTGGCCGCAATACAGAACGATGAGGTATTGAAGAAGATGGTCGTTGTTGCTACGCCGGCTCTGCAGTTTGGAGGGATCGCCGGCAATTACGCTGCGGGCGTGTCGCGCACCATCATCGGCAATGGATTTGTTGCAGAAGACATCAATCGAATGCGCCGCTGGAACGACTTTGGTTTGCTGAACCAGGCGCCGCTGTCGGCTTTGGAAGGTGCGTCGCTAGACGCTGCAGTAGTCGGTACGGGCGTGGCGCGGGTGTTGCAGTTGTGCGATGCATTGAAGATCACGCGCTGCGCCAAACCCGAAAAGGAGCAAAAGGAAGAAGGGGCAGCGCTTCCCGACGACATTGCGCAGTTGAGTCTGCAGGAGACGCCTGTCGGCGCCGCCGCCAAGGACGCGGGTGGCCCCAAGATCGAAGTGTTGGTCGTGAATGCCCGAGGTGCTCCCAACGTAACGTCGCTGGAAGTTTTGCGCGCTGAGGATCAAGGCATCAAGGAGCTTGACGAGGTCTCCATGATGATGCATCTATCGAAGCTGCAACAATTGGTCTATGGCAAGTCAGCCCCGAAGGCCACCTCTATCATGGTCCAGTTGCGCCAGTCGGATCAAATTCCTGCCGCCCGCGCGAGGTTGATCGGGCTGGTGGCGGGCTACTCTGCCACGCAACCGCTCGCAGTCCTGGATTTTCGGGAATTGAATCCCTTTTTTGTTCAAACGATGCTGATGTTTGACACCATATTCGGGTTCGTGTTCGTGCTGATCGGCGGCATTGTTTTGTTCACCGTCAGTAATACCATGAATACCACTGTTGTTGAGCGGACGGTCGAGATCGGTACCTTGCGCGCAATTGGTTTGCGGCGTCGCGGAATATTGAACCTGTTTGTGACCGAAGGTGCTCTACTCGGATTGTTCGGCGCCGTCCTTGGTGCGGTGTTGGCGTTGACCTTGGCTTTCGTCATCAACCAGATTGGTTTGCTCTGGCTGCCGCCAGCCAGTGCCACGCCCATTCCGTTCACAGTGACAGTCTGGGGGGAAAACCTGATGATTGTTGGCACAACGGTGGGACTCATCGTAATTGCTGTCGTTTCCGCCTGGTGGCCGGCCTACCGAGCGGCACGGTTGGACGTTGTTGAGGCGTTACGCCACGTTTGATATAGGAGGTACTTAGTCATGAGCTGGATTTTCTCGTTGCTGTTGTTGGTTTTGGCCGGGCCGGGTGCTGCGTTTGCCGCACCCAGTGCCGAAGAGATACTGACCGCCAGCGACGCAATTCGTAATCCCGGTCGACCGTTCAGTGTCACAGTAACCCTCACGGAATTTCTCAATGGGAAGCAGGTCGACACGAACACGTTGAGCAGCTATTCCCTGACCCAGAAACAGGGAGGTCAATTCTCCAGCTTGGTTCGCTTTGTATTGCCGACACGCGACGCGGGCAAGCTGATGTTGAAGAACGGCAATGACATGTGGTTCTACGACCCTACCAACAAGGCAACGGTTCGGTTGTCCCCGCAACAGCGACTCTTGGGGCAGGCATCCAACGGTGACGTAGCAACCGTAAACCTGGCCAGGGATTACAAGGCGACACTGGCAGGGAACGAAGAGATACAAGACGGGGAGCGCAAGACGCGCAAGGCGCACAAACTGACATTGGTGGCGGTTGCACCAGATGTGACTTATGCAACGATTGAGATGTGGGTCGATGTCGAAAACAACCGGCCGCTGAAGGCGCGGTTCTTTGCCGAATCGTCGCGACTGCTGAAGACTGTTTACTATCGCCGGTTCCAGCCGCAGCTGGGCGCAGACCGACCGACGGAATCGGTGATCATTGATGGTCTGAACCCCCAGGCTGTCACCCTGATGCGGTTTTCGGACTACGTCGCCCGTAACATTCCTGAAACCTGGATGCAGAAAGACTTTCTGCCTCGTTTCCAACCGGATTGAACCCATGCGCAACTTGTTGAATCGCAGCTTGCTGCCAACGCTGGCGCTTGTCTTGCTGTGTGGTCCCGCAGCAGTGCGCGGTGCAACCGACGCAGAGGCCGACGCGCTCAATCTTGAGAGCACGGAAGCCAAAGCGCCAGCCAAAGGCAAGGGGGACACCCGGATTTTTGTCGAAGGAGCGCTTGGCACTGCCAGCCAGCGCTACCTGCCTTCCAGCCTCAACTTGCGCCGTGTGTCGTTGGATCTGTCGTACACCGCACGACTGGGCCAGGGAATTCGCTTCGTGGTCTCAGATCGTCTGGATCTGATTCACCCCAGGGATGCTGGCCTGGACGAGACCGTCAACAGCCTGCGCGAGGCCTACGTGAGCTGGCAGCCTGAGGGAGCGAAGTCGGTCTTTGAGTTCGGGCGCATCAATCTGCGCTACGGCCCTGGGTACGGGTACAACCCGACGGATTTTTTTCGCGACGGCAGCTTGCGCGCCTTGACCAGTGCCGACCCCTTTGCGCTGCGCGAGAACAGGCTTGGCTCGGTCATGCTGCGTGGTCAGCAATTGTGGGACGGCGGCTCTTTCTCCGTCGCTTTTTCTCCCAAGCTCGAGAGGACGCCTAGCCTTGACGGATGGAACCTCGACCTCGGCTCAACCAACAACCGTGACCGGCTCCTGCTGGCGCTTGGCACCCAGTTCTCGCAACGCGTGAGCAGCCAGTTGCTGCTGTTCAAGGAGGACGGCCAGTCGGCAACCGTTGGCGCGAACCTGACAGCCCTGCTGTCGGATGCTGCAACGGCCCATCTGGAATGGTCGCGTGGGCGCGAGCCAGACCTGTTCAGCCGTGCCTTGCTGTCGCCGGCAGCGCTGCAGACGCGCAACCGGTTTGTTGGCGGCGTGACCTACACCACGGCGGGCAAGTTGTCGGTCACGGCGGAGTATCAATACAACGGATTCGGCCTGAGCCAGCCGCGCTGGGCTGCGCTTGGCGCCACACCACTGGCCCAGTTCGCATACTTGCGCGAGTCCTTGCGCCTGCAGGACCTGGCGCCGCGCGAGGCTGTTCTGATCTATGTTACACAGAAAAACTTCGGCCTCAAGGACCTCGACTTGACAGCCTATCTGCGCTACAACCCGGGTGACAACAGTCGATTGGCCTGGTTTGAACTGCGCCGCCAGTGGCCCAGTTTTGATCTGGCATTTCAGTTCCAGCAAAACATGGGTCGGCCAGCCAGCGAGTTTGGAATACTGCCGGACCGCCGGATCATGCAGGTCTTGGGGACCTACTACTTTTGATTGGCTGCCCCAGTCCGTTTCAGTGCCGCCGGAAAACAGTTTGACGCCTCCGGTGCACTGAGAAGCTCGATTCTTGTGCCGTTAGGGTGAAGCCAGGGGATCGACCTGCTTCTGCCCGGTTTCGTAACGGGCGAGGATCGGCAAGACCAGTCGGCGCATGAACAAGCCCACCCCACCCCACAGTGTCACAAACCAGAAGGGCACGCCTCCGCTCGGGTTACCAGGGTAACTCCATTCGCCACTGTGCACGCCGGTGTATTCGAATGCGGCACCCAAAAGGATCATGTAACCGACGTAGGCTAGATCGTGGGAGTCATGAAAAAGGACGAGCCCAACCAACAAAAGGGTACCGGTAACGGCCAGCAGTACCGTTGCGTCTGGAATGGAGGCGAAGGCGGCGGCATACAGCAGCGCCAAGGTCCAAATGGTGGCACGATGACCTGCTGCCACCGGGCCACCCAGCAATCGTTTCAAGTGGAGCAGGTAGAAGCCCCACATGAACAACTCATAGACTGGCATTCCGAGCACGTCTGGCGAGGCAAACGAAAAAATGCCTTGCTTGAGAGACAACGCATTCATCACCGTGAAAAAAATACAAACGCAGACGTAGAAAATAGCCTCTACCTTGCTGAGTTTGCGAAAGGTGATGGTCCACAATATCAACAAAGCCGCCAACTTGCCTACGTTTGTTGGCACAAAAGCGATTATTGCAAGTGCAGCAGGAACCTGCAAAAGAAGTGGAAGTACCATTTGTATTTGCATCAGCGTATTTGAAGACGGCAGTCACTGTCAACAAAAAAGGCCCCCGAAGGGGCCATTTGCAAAGCGTCAAACAGGTCGATCAAATCTTGCGACGGCGAGCACTTGCCAATGCCAACAGTCCGAGACCCAGCAAAGCTACAGAAGTCGGCTCCGGAACGACGTTTACACGGCCATTGATAGGGTCATCAATACGCAATGCCCAACCGCCCTGCGCAGGGGTACCACCAGCATCTGCAACGGTTGCGCTGCAGAAGACACCCGGGGTACAGAAAGTGTTGTTGGCACGGAGGTCTGCAGGGGCGTTATTCACAAAAATGAAGCTATCGGTGTCAAACATCGCGGCGTAAGCCCCACCTGTGACTGACAGAAAGCCGGCAGCAAAGCCACTCTGAGGGGTGGACGCTGCAATAAAAACACCGTCAACCGTGATGGTAGTTGACAACGGACCAGGGACACTATCATTAACACCTGGAACCCACTGCGCATTGACAAGCGATCCACCAGCACCAACATTCGAGATCCCGTTATATACGTTCGTGTTGGGTGGGCCTCCAGCAGGAGCGTAACCAAACAGTCCTTGCGCAAAGCCGCCTGCCGTGTTAAATGATCCGAAGGGATTGATGAAAAAGCTGGCAATTCCGCCTGTAGACTTCACTTGAGCGCTGGTGCCGAAGGGGATGATCGTATTCACCTTAATTTGGCTGAAAATCCCAGTAATTTCCGCGCCGTTTTGTCCATCACTCCACAGAGTTGCTTGGCCGTTGCCAGTTACTATGGATGTGACCTTCAGTACACCAAAGTTGTCTACGCCAACGCCGAGCGGCGCCGTGAAGGATTCATAGCCGACCATCTTGATCGAGAAGCTGCCGTCCCACCCGGCGGGCGGGGTCAGGCTAAATATGGGCGCAGCCATAGCACTGAAACTCATCGCTGCGCCAAGTGCGGTCGCGAGATGCCGTAATTTCATGATTTTCTCCTTGAAGGTTTAAGTGGGTAGCGAACTTGGCGAGGCGAATCGCCTAGCGTAATAAATATAAGCATGTTGCGTGCCAAGTATCGGCGACAGGGCGTAACCTGTTGAAAACAAAGACATTTGCACGTAATCATGTCCCTCTGACCAGGTAGCGGGGGCCGGTCTTTGTTTCGAGTGTAAAAAAACCTGACAGGTCAAAACAGTCATTGGCCCGCGCTGCTAGTCACTTCTCAAACGCTGAACCCAAAGAGATGCAGCGAGCCATGGAACGACAGGTTGCCGAGGCAGCTATCGATAACGACCAGGTGCCAGGATGTCATTTGGATCCAAATCGCGACGCAGCCGCTCATGAAACACCTTCGCAGCGGTTTGCAATTCCATTAGTGTTTCCATGGTGTCGATGCCCACTCGGTACGGAAACCAACCTCGCGAGCGCCCTGTCTCGAAGAGTTCCCTGTAGCCGGCGGCAGCGGCGGCGACGGTTGCTGGGTTGTCCCGGTCGAAAACCAATGGGATGGTGCTGTCGAACAACTTGTCGCTCAGCGTGGTCAAAGTGATCAACGGCTCCAGGCCGTGCCGTGGCATCACTTCCATCACCATGTTTACATAGGCGCGCACATCGGCGGGACGCATGGGCACCAAAGGCGCATACCAGATCAGGCCGCACCCGTCTGCCGACGGATTCATTGGAGATGTGGGCGTGGTCCGTTTGTTTCGCCAGTAGGCGAGCGGCAAAGCGGTTTCATTGGGGCGCCCGGCAACGAGCTCCAGAGACTTCACAAGCGTGGCCGTCATGCCTTGCAGCCCGCGGCCGGCGCGCCCGGGAATCAGTCGCGTAAGGCGCGCCAGTTGTTGCGCGCGCCGGGGCGTCAGGAACATCATTCGTGTGGCAATGCTGCCCAACGCAGCTTTGACCTCTCTTTGTGCCGCAGCCACCATGCGGCGGGTGCCATACAGCGTTCCGAAGCCCGTCCAGGGGAATATCTGGTACTGCTTGCCCAATTCGGTCAGTACACTCAGCGGGATCATGCCGCCGGAACCCAATCGGTCCGCAGGGAACGGCGCTGCCATACTTAACACCCGGCGCTGGTTCATCAGGTTTATGCCCCCTACGGTTCCACTCAGTCGCCCCATGATGTTGCGAATACGCAAGACAGCTTCCTCAAGCAATGCGTCGTGCTGAAGGCTGAAAAGGCAAACCTTGATGCACTCGGGACTTCGCGCAAGAATGATGCTCATACGCGTGACAATACCGAAACCACTTTGGGTAAATAGGCCCGCTGAGTAAGGGCCAATGCCCCATTTGAAGAGTCGGGCAAGCTCCTCTCCCCCTGCTTCTCGAAGCGCAGTGCGATATAGCGTGCCATCTGCCAGGACTGCTTCGATATCCGTTGTCGCCCCAAAGTGATCCACGTAGGGCGTAATGCCATAGCCGCGCTCCAGCGCGTTGGCCAGGACACTACAGCTTGGGCCGGCACCGGTTACCGGTACCAGGTAATTGTGGTTTCCAGCGTCCAGGAAGTCGACCAGCATGCCCTGGGTTACACCCGGCTCCAGTGTGACGACGCCGAGTTCAGCGTCAAAGTGCAGGATTTTTCTCAGGCCACCGAGGTCGATGACCACGCAGTTGTCGCGCGCTGGGAGCGCCGTTCCGTAACCCCAGTTGCGTCCGGTGCTGATCGGGTAGACGGGCACAAGATGCGCCTGTGCAATCCGCATCACTTCAGGTAGAAACGAAGCATCAAGGATGCGTAAGGCTGCTGGGATACGTCGCTTGAACCCACTGGCGTCGACGCCATAGGCACGTGCCGATGCCTCCTGCAGCACGACTTGATCCGTTCCCAACAATGCCTGCCATTTCCCAATTGCACCAAGTAAATCCATGCTCAACTCCGGTCAACAACTTTGTTCGGTTATTCGGTGGCAAAGGTAAGCACCGGGAGACACATTTTAGAGATGTGCATCCGGCGCCTGGGCTCGGTCGTAGTCTTGACGGGAAATAACTTTCATGATGCGGGGTGAAGAGTGGACATCATGAAAGTTAGGGGCCAACTGCCAGATAGCCCGTGCCGCCCAGGGCAGGTTGCGGCCGGGCCACCACATCGGAAGTGGGGCCAGTGCCTGTGCCCACGAGTGCCTTGGGCGGCAGGCCATCGGTGCCAGTCATGTGGCGCACGATCAGGGTCTCAAGGCCTTTTTCGGACATGTCGGTTGCGATTGTGCTTCTCCCTGTTCAATCTTGTTTTGGCAGTGGCACCCCTTTATCGGACAGGGTGTAGCCCAACTGCACCATCGCATTTTCAATTGTGGTGTTCGTGAAATCAGTGCCCTGAAAAAACAGGGGTAAATTCATGTCGCGCACCAGCGCATAGGTAAACAGGTCGCCCAGGTTTAAACGCGCTTTCGGGTCAACCTTGTGCTGATGGGCTTGAGCGCCGTCGATGAACTGGGGTAGTATGCCTTGCGTGAAGTCCAGCGTCTCCACCTGCAAGGCTAGCAGCAGTGCCTCCACCAGTTGGGCACCGGGCTCAGGCCCTTGGCGTTGAAAGCGGACAGCCAGGTTTCGGCCCGGGTAGCCGCGCCGGTGTAGAGTTTGTCGGTGGCCTGAAATCCGGTCATGAACAATGGCGCGGTGGCCTCGCCCAGCAAAATGCCCATCAACGCGGATGAGTCAATAACGGCGGCAGGTATCGCCTGCGCCACACCGCTCATTGCGGCAGACCGGCTGCGTCATACAGCATCTCGTTCAGGGGTCTTGCGTCCAGCACCGGCAGGGCATGCATGGTGGCCAGAATGTTGGCCAGCGCTTTGGGGTCGCGCCCGGGCTTGGCGGCCTTGTCGCGCAGCGTACGCGCCTCTTCCAGCAGGCGCATGGTTTCTTTGTTCATGGAGCGGTGGTTGCGCTGCGCCTCACCGGCCAGCCAGTCTTTCAGGTCGGCGGGCATACGCTTGATCAACAGGGTGGCTTTGGTCATCAGCGAGGCCCCGGCCCGGCGCTGGTTCGACATGGGGGCATACGCTTGATCAACAGGGTGGCTTCGGTCATGGGAACCTCTCTAGATAGCGTTGAGATATTCAAATGCTGTCCATTTGTGGCCGACGGCGCGAACATGCATGAAACTGGCCAGTTTGAAAATGTCGTTTCAGAATTCGATAGAGTGTCTGCGGAGCGGGCGAGCAACCCTGGGTATGTGACTCGTCAGTGGCCGTTCTGCCCAAGCGTGGAAGACTGCGGGAGGCCAGAACAAGACAATTTGATTGATTCCTACGGAAGGAGAAGAACATCCGGAAATCCCAATTTGCTCGTGCACTTTCATACCGGCCAAAAACATGCAGTTTCGGGTCGGAGTTCACAGTCCATTCATTGCTTCAGCGACAACTTACCCATTTTCTTCAGTTGCCCCATAGGAAAGTGTCAAAAACGTAGACTTGGCGCGGGTTTAGCGCGATCTTGTGAGGACACCAAATGGGTGAGCAGAAATTTGCCATGAAGCCGGTTGCCGAGGCCTGTGAAAAGGCCTTGGTCACGGATGAGCCTGTGGACAGTCGGCGGTGCCGATGCCCCATCTGCCTACTTCGGCTATTCGGTGGGCATAGTAAAGGCCAAGAGCAATGTTTTAGACTCGCGAACTGAAGACTCGTGAACTAGTTGCAGGTTTGATACATGTGTTGAAGAATCCCTTGTACATCATTGATTTGACGAACAAATACGCTATATTCTTCGCTTGCAATGCACCCTGAAGTGCCAATTGATAAGGAGACCGCGATGCGCACCAAACTGAACCTCGATGGCTGGATCTGGCGTTGGCTTGTGTTGGTTGGCATGTTGGCCATGGTTGTCGGCTGTGCCAACTTTTCCGCGCCCAAGTACCCGCCAGCGCCTGTTTTGGCCGCCACCGCTGATTACAACTACATCGTTGGCCCTGGCGACAACCTGAACATCATCGTCTGGCGCAACCCGGAGTTGTCGATGTCGGTTCCTGTGCGCCCGGACGGCAAGGTCACCACGCCGCTGGTGGACGAGTTGGTTGCGCAGGGCAAAACCTCCAGCCAGATTGCGCGTGAGGTGGAGCAAGCCTTGGCCAAGTTTGTGCGCGACCCGATCGTCACCGTGCTGGTGACCGGTTTCGTCGGTCCGTACAGCGAACAGATTCGCGTGGTGGGCGAGGCGGCCAAGCCACAGGCCCTGCCCTACAAGCAGAAGATGACGCTGCTTGACGTGATGATTGCGGTTGGCGGGCTCACCGACTTTGCCGATGGCAACTCGGCTTCCATCCTGCGT
>Ga0105049_10010319_pt1 | contig 10722 bp, 14 predicted proteins | sample MAT06_FD_78087 | JGI IMG/M metagenome (GOLD analysis project Ga0105049, IMG submission 78087) | Freshwater microbial communities from Lake Fryxell liftoff mats and glacier meltwater in Antarctica - MAT-06 | ecosystem: Environmental > Aquatic > Freshwater > Ice > Liftoff microbial mat | place... | reverse complement strand
GCCGACATAGAGGCAGGTCCCGTCGTCGCCATACATGCGATAGACGCCCGGCTTGTCGGGCGCGCGCCGGGCCTCGTCGCGGTTCAGGTCGGCGGCCTCGAGGGCGTCGGGCTGGCTCGCGGTCTCGGGAATCGGCGCCTCGGTCATCCAACCCGATATAGGCCTAGAAGCGGCGGACCATAAGGACGCCGGCCACCACCAAGCCGACACCGGCGACGCGACCCCAGCTGATCGGCTGTTTCGGCATCCCCATGGCCCCGAAATGATCGAGCACGACGCTGAGCAGCAGCTGGCCGGCCACCATCAGGATGATGGTCGTGGCCACGCCCAGACGCGGCACGCCCCAGGCCGCCGCCACCACAAAGATCGCGCCATACAGACCCCCGACCCAGGCGTACCAGGGCAGGGACCGGGAGGCGGCCATGTCGGGCCGGGTCTGGAGGATGACGGCGAGAATGCCCAGCGCCGCCGTCCCGACCGCGAACGAGACAAAGGCCGCATTCACCGGCGAACCGACCGCCGTCATCATCTTGGCATTGGTCGGGGCCTGGAGGGCGGTGGCGGCTCCGCCGAAGACGACGGCGATCATGGCGAGGAGGGTGGGGTTCATGGAACTGAAGTATCACGCGGCGGGGGCGGTGCGTATGACTTCATGTAATGTTCGGTGAAGGCTAGAGCCTTAAGGGTCAGGCGCGCCATGACGTTCATAAAGGGTGGCCAATCCCCTGTGGTTCCGAGGTGGACGAGGGCGGCAATGACGACCTTGTGATTCAGGTAGATCAGAGGCCCAAGTGGAATCAGCGGCGCGTCGAGCAGGCCGGCGCGGGCGAAGGCGCGCTGGTACAATGCTCGAGCGAGTCGCCCGTTGCCGTCGGCATACGGATGGCTAAGTGCGACCTCGGCGTAGGCGTGGCAGGCGAGGATGAAGGGGTCGGTGCCCATCGCGTCAGCGGCGTTGACGCGGTCGATCCAGCCGGTGGCGACGTCGGGCGGGGCGTAGAGGGTGCGGCGACCGAAACGGTCGGGGGCGCTGGTGATCTGTCCGAACCGATGGCGGACGGGCTCGCCGATCAGGGCCGTTACCAACTGGTCGGCCAGTTCGCTCGTGATCGGAGCGCGCGTCAGCATTGGCCAGAATCCATCGATTGCCACTTCGCTGCCGGCACGAAGCAGAAATCGATCAAACGGAACCGTTCCCTTCGCCCTGTTGATTTCAACCGCGCGGCGACCTAGATCGCTAGCTAGTTCACGCTCAAGCGACAGTGGACGACGACGGCCGCTAACCCAAGCCCTACTGACCTCCACTACTCTAGCGGTCACGACAGCGTTGCCAGCGACTTCCGCCCGAAGTGGCGGGCATTGCAGGCGAACCCACAAAAATCGTGATCTTTTATCCTCTGACGAGATGGATCAGTATCCACTCGGCGAACGGATAAACCTTATTGCCGATCCTTGGACCGAAGCGACAACACGGACCTCTCGACCGCCGTCATCGTTTCCGAAAGCAGTAATCAAGGCTCGATCCTCAGTCTGGCACCGAAATTCCATGGACCGGAAATGCCTGATGCGCCCGAGTTCCATGTTCCATTCGGCCAAGTTGACCTGAACCATCTCCGTCCGATCCGAACGGTATCGGACAATATTCACACCCGATGAATCGCCCGAAGTCCATCCGGTGGTTTGATACTCAAGTCGAACTCGCCTAGCCGGACAATCATAGACGGAAGAGTGGAATGATCGCGCGGGGGGATCATAGGTAACTGGCGAAGGCGGAGGGTCCTGAAGGAGCGCAAGAAGCAGCAAGTGACTCAACACTATGGACACTCCCCATTCGCGTTTGTTCCCTGAGTCTGGCGATTGCCTTGACGATTGTTGTAACTGTCAAACTCATAGAGATTTCCGTCATGCAAAATGTACTGACGGAAATTGTCACTGTCCGCTCCCTGTCTGATCAGGAAATCTGGCCATTCCCAATCTCCCGCGCTTGGCAAATGATGATTGTCGCCGGGAGCTACATCCACCCAAGCTCCGTTGCTGAACCGTTCCGTTGGATGACTATGCACAATACCTACTACCTGATCCCAGCGCTCAAAACCAAAATCGGCGGGCACCGACGTACCGTTCAGCCCGGTAAGAGAGTTATTGTCGCCATCGATCCTGCTGCCCAGGTGAAGTTGGCCATCATCACCTTGCCAGATGAAATAGCCGTACTCTCTACGAGCGGAGTCCGGGAGTCCGTTGATCAGGTTCGCGGCCTGCTCGGCCAAGTCATCAACGCGGCGGTCCATACAATCCGACCAATCATCAGGCCTTGGCGGCGGCGGTGGGTCATACGCATCCTGGCTGGTGTCGTAGCCATCCCAGTCAAACCAATTGGAATCGTAGTCACCACCGCTATACCCGCCGCCACTTGAGCTACGGCGGCCGACAACTAAGACCTCGTCCAGTTCCGACACTACACCGTCCCCGGTTGACAGAGGTGTAGTCCAACTGTCTGCGTCTTCAGCGGTTTTGCTTGTTTGTTGCACCCAAAATTGAGCGCCATCCTGCTGCTACGACCCAAGTGGCTCCGACCACATCGACGAAAGCGGGTCAGTACCCGCGTCAAACATCCAGTCAGACATCAGTCGCCCTTTCTTGTTCTGACAAAGCGATAGAACGACATTTACCCCCCCCTGCAAGTGAAGATTGTATGTCTTCTGCCGCATAAAACTCACCAGTCCCCGCTCACCGCCTGCCCGCCGAACACCTCCCCCAGCCGGTCCCGTGTCGCCCGGTGCGTATCCTCCGGCAGGTCCGCCGGGTCGAACCAGCCAATCTCCGCGATCTCGCCGTGGCTGGTGCGGTCGGTCAGGGTGAAGCGGTCGATCCGGTAAACCAGCACATGGTCGCCCCGGAAGAAGCGCTCATTGGCATGGACGCTGACCAGGGCCGGGCGGCCCTCGACGACGACGCCGGCCTCCTCGTGCATCTCGCGGATCAGGGCGTCCTCGCAGGTCTGGCCGCGTTCGACCCCACCGCCGGGCAGCCACCAGCCGTGCAGATAGGTGTGTCTGACCAGCAGAACATGGCCGTCTGCGTCCACCGCCACGCCGCGCACGCCCAGGGTCATGCCGCGACTCATCCTCGACCAGGCGAAGAACAGCGGGCGGGTGAAGGGCTCGATCCGGGTGCGCCACGTCGTCATGGGGCAACGATAGGCGGTCGCGCGTGCTTGAACAGTCGGCCCCGTCGCTTTATTGCGGGCGCTGCTACAGGAGCATCCCATGCTGGCGCTTTACATAATCCTCGGCTTCGTCGGCGTTCTGGCCGTCATCAACCTGATCGAGTTCGGTCGGATTGACTGATCCGGCGAGCCAAAACCGGCAACGGGGCGGCGCAGCCCTCGTCACCGGTGGCGGCAAGCGAATCGGGCGGGCGATCTGCCTCGAACTGGCGCGGGCCGGATTCGACCTTGTGATCCATCATCGCGGCCCGGGCGGCGCGGCGGAGGCCGTGGCAGCCGAGGTGCGCGCGCTGGGACGGCGCGCGGCGACGGTCCAAGCCGATCTGGCGGACGAAGCCCAGGTCCGGTCGGTCGTGCCGGCGGCGGTCGAGGCCTTCGGGCCGCTGGCGGTTCTGGTCAACAACGCCTCGGTGTTCGAGGACGACCGGGTCGGCGGGCTGGATCGCGGCCTGTGGGACGCGCACATGGAGATCAATCTGCGCGCGCCGGTGGTGCTGGCGGAGGCCTTCGCGGCCCAGGCACCTGACGGGGCGGCGATCGTCAACCTGCTGGACCAGAGGGTGTTGAAGCCGGACCCGCGATTCTTCTCCTATGCCCTGTCGCGGAACGGCCTGTGGTGGGCGACGCGAACCCTGGCCCAGGCGCTGGCTCCGCGTATCCGGGTCAATGGCGTCGGACCCGGCCCGACCCTGCCGTCCATACACCAGAGCGAAGCCGACTTCGTCGCCGAGGCCGGCGCCGTCCCCCTGCAGCGCGCCGGAAGCCCGGAGGCCGTGGCCGCCGCCGTGTTGTGGCTGGTGGACGCGTCGATGGTCACAGGCCAGATGATCGCCGTCGACGGGGGTCAGCACCTGGCCTGGCAGACCCCGGACATCCTGGAGTAAAGCGTGACCGCAGCCCCCCTGCCCTTTCCTGCCGCCGACGCCCCGACCGGGCCGGCCTTCGTCCGCGAAGGCCTGTCGGTCTTCGTGCGCGGCCTGACGCTGGAGGCCGGGATCGGCGTCCATGATCACGAACTGGGTCGGTTGCAGCGACTGGTCATCGACGTGGCCCTGACGCTGACGCCCGCGCCGGTCGAGCGGCTGGGCGACACCATCAACTATGAAACCGTGGCCCAGGCCGCGCGCGCCATCGTCGCCGAGGGTCATGTCGGCCTGGTCGAGACCTTCGCCGAACGTTTGGCCCTCGCCTGTCTGGCCGACGCGCGGGTGCAGCGCTGCGGGGTGCGGATCGAAAAGCCGGGAGCCCTCGAGGGGGCGGTGGCCCCCGGCTGCGAGGTCGTGCTGGCGAGGTGATAGGTGGCGTTCGGCGGTTGCGCGGCGACGGCGCGACGGTCATTGTTGACGGCGGACTTGCCAAGGATTTTCGATGGCCGAACCCGGCGATCCCTCGAACCCGGACGATCACGACGACCTGATCGGCTTCGCCTCGCCGGCGTCGCTGGCCGGGCGGCTGCGCGAGCCGCCCGCACCCGCGCCAGAGCCTGAGCCTGGACCGGAACCCGCAGTCGAGACGACCGGTCCCGGACCACTGTCCCGATCCAGACCGCGGCCCGGCGTGGACACCCGCCTGTCTTCGCCGGCCGTGTCCGCAGACGAGCCTGTGCCTGACGCGGAGGCTACGGCCGCCCCGATACCCGACACCCGACCGGTCGAAGCCGGCTCCATCTTCGAGCCGTCGCGCGAATTCTCGACCCGAGCCAGCCGTCGCAAGGAACCCCAAGGCCTGCCCGGCGGCGGGATGGGGTTGTTCGCCGTCTATGCGCTGATCCTGTTCTCGGTACCGACGGGCGGCGTCTCGGCGTTGATTGGCCTGCTGGCAGTGACCGGCCGCTCGGGACCGGAGGACCCGGTGTCGCGCTCGCACTTCGTCTATCAGCAGCGCACCCTGTGGGCTGCGGCGGTGGCGACGCTGGCGGGTATCATCTTGCTGGTCGCCGCGACCTTTGCGCTGGGCGTGCCGACCCTGTTCTTTCTGGCTTGCTGGATGGTGCTGCGGGGCGCTTCGGGCGTTTGGGCCCTGAAGGCCGGGCGACCGATCGCCAATCCGCGCGGCTGGTGGATCTGAAGGAGACCTGTCGATGTCGCTGACGCCCACCGAAGGCCGTAATGAACCCCGGTTCGAGTCCGGCCACCACGAAGCCGAGGGCAAGGTCCCAGCGCTGGTTGCGTGGGCGCTGTTCATCCTGTCCATCCCCAGCGCCAACACCCTGGTGCTGGTGGGGCTGGTCGTCTCCTATGCCTCGCGGGGGTCGGCAACCGGCGTGGCGCGGGCGCACATCGACGCGCAGATCAGCCTGTTCTGGTCGGCCTTCTGGTGGACCATCGGCCTGTGGATCCTGGTGGCGATCAGCTTCGTCTCGGTCGTCCTTTTTCTGCTCGGCTTCGTCTTCCTGTTGCTCCTGCTGGTGCTGCACATCTGGTTCACTGTGAAGAGCGTGATCGGGCTGGTGAACCTGCTGGGCGACCGCGCGCCCTGAGCCGAGGCTGTCCGGCAACAAGGCCCATGACAACCGGTGTTTCGCCGATTTTTCGGGGAACGCGCCGCGCCCTTCGGTGTTGGCCCCTGTGTCCGCCGGCGGACATGATCGGGGAACCTCCGTGACCGACTTTCGAGATGTCCGCGCCAGCCAGCGGTTCGAACAGGGGTTCGCCGGCCCCGACGGCACCATCGGCACCGTCTTTGCCGACTATTCCGTCCAGGGACAGACGCGGACCATCCTGCATGTCGAGGCGGATCCAGCGTTGCGCGGCACCGGCGCGTCGGGGCGGTTCATGCAGGCGCTGGCCGAACACGCCCGGGCCGAAGGCCTGAAGCTGGCCCCGCGCTGTAGCTATGCCGTGGCCTGGTTGAAACGCCATCCGGAATTCGACGACCTGCTGGCCTGACGCCGTTCCCTTCTACCCCGCCGTGTGCTGGATTTAGCCCTGGTCGGGGGTCAAGGTTCCATGTTCAGCTTGTTGAAGGCCGCGCTGACGGTCGCAGTCACCGTGGCGGTGCCCGCCGTCGCCCAGGCCCAGACCTGGCGCGACTGGGGCGAAGCCGAGGTCCGCGAGCTGGTCTCCGTTGAAAATGGCACGGTCAATGAGGTCACGGTTGGCGAGACCGGCGGGCTTGAGATCTATGCCACCTTGGACGGCTGGCTGAACATGGTCTTCATCGGCACGGACTGCGCGGGCCAGGGACCCACGCAACGCTGCAAGGAGCTGGGTTTCAACGCCCTGTTTGAGGTCAATGACACGGCCCGGTCCCTCGTCTTGGAACGCGAGCTGATCTTCAGGTTCGTCGCCGACATGGCCGACGGCGAGGACTATTTGATCCATCGTCAGGTCGACCTGGGCGGAGGTGCGCCCCTGTCGAACATCCGCGCCCAGCTGGACCAGTTCATCGGCACCGGCGAACAGGTGTCCGAAAGCATCTGGCCCGCGACCGGCGGGAAGGCGACAACCAAGCTACGGTAGACCGGACTTCGGCTGGAGTGGCTGCTGGAGCGGGATCGACTTCCCGCGCATTATGCTGTTCGTCCGAACCATTGTCGGACCGGAGGCGAACATGCCTGATCTCGACCTGTCGACCCTTGGCACCGCCAGCGGACCGCTGCAGACTTGGGTCCTGCCCGCCCTGCTGGGGCTGGGCCTGGCCTCGGCGACCGGGCTGAGGACCTTCCTGCCCATGCTGATGCTGGCGCTGGCGGCCCGGTTCGAGATGTTCGGCGTGCGGCTGATCGACCAGATGGACTGGCTGGTGTCATGGCCGGCCATCGCCGCGCTCGGCGTGGCCACGGTCGTCGAGTTCGCCGGCGACAAGATTCCCGCCATCGACCACGGGCTGAACGCGATCGGCTACGTCACCCGGCCGGTGGCGGGGGCGGTCGCGGCGGGCAGCGTGTTCTGGGGCGTGGATCCGGCGGCGGCGGCCATCGCCGGCATCATCGTCGGCGCGCCGGCGGCGCTGGCGTTCAATGCCGCCCAGACGGGAACCCGGGTTGCGTCGACCACCACGACAGGAGGCCTCGGCAATCCGGTCGTGTCGCTGGTCGAGGACGTGCTGGCCTTCCTGACCGTGATCGTCGCCTTCCTCGCGCCGATCGTCATACCGGTGGTGCTGGTCATTCTGGCCGTGGTGGTGTTCCGGCTGGCGCGGCGCATCCGCGGCCGGCGCGAGCCGCAACCCGTCTAGACAGCGCGACCGACGATCACCTTCAGGGTCTCAGCCTTCATCGGCAGGTCGGTCGCCAGCCGACCGGCCAGTTCGCGCGCGCCGACCGGATAGGCCTCGCCGCCCTCGGCGATCTCCCGGGCCATATCGGACGCCTGTTTCAGCATCTTCTCCAGCGCCTCGATCTGTTCGGCGGCCAGGGCGCGGGCTTCCATCTGCAGGCGTTTGACCCGATCCGCCGTGGTGGCGGGCGCGCGCATCAGGTCGTAAATCGCGGCCTCGCCGGATACCAGACGCAGGTCGGGCTTGGTCGAAATGGTCTTGGGCATGGACAGATCTCCTGCCCGAACGAATGCGAGACGCTGCCCTCGCGTTCCCCGCGCCTGCGACGGTCGCGTGACAACGGCATCATCTGTGGCGCCGCAGCATCAGGCCGCCTGTTCGCTCGGCTCGCGGCGCTTGGCGGTCGCCTCTCGCACGGCGTCCACCGCCCGGTCGACGACCTCCAGTCCCGCGCCCGGGCGGATGCCTTCGACCGTCAGGATGCGGCGGAAGGCACGCGCGCCGGGCCGGCCATGCATCAGCCCCAGCAAGTGCCGCGTCATCGCCGCCAGATGCACCCCTTCGGCCAGTCGCGCCTCCATATAGGGACGGTAGCGGTCGATGGCTTCGAAGGCGTCGGTGTCCGGTGTCGAGGCACCGAACAGGCGGCGGTCGGCCTGTCCCAGGATGGCGGGCTCATGATACGCCGCGCGACCCAGCATGACCCCGTCCAGCCGCACGCCGTCGCCATCGTCGAGATGCGCCTCGGCCTCGTCCAGCGAGGCGATGCCGCCGTTGATGCTGATGTTCAGATGCGGCCGTTCGCGCTTCAACCGGCGGACCAGCCCGTAGTCCAGCGGCGGCACGTCCCGGTTCTCCTTCGGCGACAGGCCTTTCAGCCAGGCCATGCGGGCGTGGATGATGAACACCGCGATGCCGACGGCGGCGCAGGCGTCGACGGTCTCGAACAGGGAGACGGCGGGCTGCTGGTCATCGACGCCAATGCGGCATTTGACCGTGGCGGGAACCGCGACCGCGCCCTTGATGGCGGCCATGCAGTCGGCGACCAGTTGCGGCTCGCGCATCAGACAGGCCCCGAACCGCCCCGACTGGACCCGGTCGGAGGGGCAGCCGACGTTCAGATTGATCTCGTCATAACCGAAGGCCGCACCGATCCGGGCCGCCTCGGCCAGCTGGTCCGGGTCCGAGCCGCCCAGTTGCAGGGCCACCGGATGCTCGACCGCGTCGAAGCCCAGCAGCCGCTGATGGTCGCCGTGCAGGATCGCAGGGGCTGTGACCATCTCGGTGTACAGCAGGGCCTGGGCCGTCAGGGCGCGATGGAACGCCCGGCAATGCCGGTCGGTCCAGTCCATCATCGGGGCGATCGAGAGGCGGCGGTTCAGCATCGCGCCGCGCATACCACAGGAAGGCCGCGCGCGGGATGGCGGCGCTGGCGTCCGTCGCGGATGTTTCATAGGCTGACGGCATGGTCCGGACGATCGTCATCTATGGGGCGGCCCTGGCGCTGGCGACGGCGGCGTTGCAGTGGATTCAGTATCAGGTCTGGGCCCGGTCCCACGCCTACGACCTGTATCTGGCGCTGATGGCGACGGCCTTCCTGGGGCTCGGGGTCTGGGTCGGTGCCCGGCTGTTCCGGAGGCCGATGCCCGCGACGGATTTCGAACCCAATGTCCGCGCCTGCGCCTCGCTGGGTATTTCCAACCGCGAGTTCCAGGTGCTGGAGCTGCTGGCCGGCGGCCGGTCCAACAAGGAGATCGCCCGTGCCCTGTCGGTCTCGCTGAACACGGTCAAGACGCACGTCTCGCATCTGTTCGGCAAGCTGGAGGCGTCGCGTCGCACCCAGGCCATCCTGCGCGCCCGCGAACTGGGTCTGATTCCATAGGAATTCGGGTGAATTGCCCGAAATCACCCCTATGGGCGATTGCCGGACCGGTCCTTAAGGCCACTGTCTGGCGCATCTGAAGCTACCAAGGGAGAGCTGAACATGCTCCGCACCATATTCGCCTTCGGCATTGCCGCGGGCCTCTTCGTCGCCGTTCCGATGTGCCTGATGCTGGCGTTGAATCCCGATCCGGGCGCGATGTCGACATCGCAGGTTACCGGCTATCTGATCATGTTGGTCGCGCTCAGCCTGATCTTCATCGGGGTCAAGCGCTATCGCGACCGGGTCCGGGGCGGCGTGATCAAATTCGTGCCGGCCTTGATGGTCGGCCTGGGGATCAGCGCGGTGGCGGCCGCCATCTATGTGATCGGCTGGGAGATCACCCTGTCGGTCACGAATTTTGCCTTCGCCGAAACCTATGCCCAGGGCGCGATCGACGCGGCGCGCGAGAAGGGGGCGTCGGCCGCCGACATCCAGCAGGTCACCACCCGGATGGCGGAGTTCCGCGAACAATACGCCAATCCGTTTTTCCGCCTGCCGGTTACCTTCATCGAAATCTTCCCGGTCGGGGTGGTGATCTCGCTGATCTCGGCGGCCCTGCTGCGCAACAGCCGGTTCCTTCCGGCGCGGGTACCGGTCGCGGCCTGATTCACGCCCCGGCCTTCACCCGCTCGTCCTCGTCTTCCAGCGCCTCGGCCGCTTCCTCGTTGAGCGCCTGTCCCTCACGGCGGGGTTTGACGTAAGGGGCGGGCCGGGGCGTGACCATGTTTCCGCGCACCAGGCCGCGACCAGCTTGGAGCCCACCGGACAGCTGCAGGGTGAAGCGCTCCTCGTCGCGACGGCGGACGTCGTCGATCGTCTCGCGCGCCTGTTCGCCGGTGAAGCCGAGATCGATCAGCACCTGATACCCGAACACCAGGGCGCTCTCGAAGGTCTCGCGCAACTGGTATTCGACCCCTGCCTGCACCAACCGCATTGAATGGCCGCGGTCGTAGGCGCGCACAAAAAGCTTGGTCAGGGGAAAGGCGGCCTTGACCCGTTCGACGATCAGGTCGGCGACCTCGGCCTTGTCGACGCAGACCAGGATGGTCTCCGCGCTGGCGGCACCCGAGGCGTGCAGCACGTCCAGGCGCGAGCCGTCGCCGTAATAGACCTTGAACCCGAACTTGCCGGCGGCCTGGATCATTTCGACGTCCATATCGATGATGGAAACGTCGACGTCGCGGGCCAGCAGCGGCTGGCAGACGACCTGGGCGAAGCGACCGAAGCCGATCACCAGGACCCGTTCGCGCAGGTTGCTGGCGCGGTCGACCCCGTCGGCGTCATCGGGCGACAGGTCCTCGTTGGGGCGCAGCCGCTCAGCCAGCATGACCCGTAGCGGGGTCAGGGCCAT
>Ga0105049_10010318_pt1 | contig 10722 bp, 3 predicted proteins | sample MAT06_FD_78087 | JGI IMG/M metagenome (GOLD analysis project Ga0105049, IMG submission 78087) | Freshwater microbial communities from Lake Fryxell liftoff mats and glacier meltwater in Antarctica - MAT-06 | ecosystem: Environmental > Aquatic > Freshwater > Ice > Liftoff microbial mat | place... | reverse complement strand
TTATCTAAATTTATTTCTTCTTCATTTTCCTCATCATTTTGGTTTTCATTATTTATTGTAGATGTGTCTTTATTTTCATATATAGAATTATCTAAATTTATTTCTTCTTCATCTTCCTCATCATTTTGGTTTTCATTATTTATTGTAGATGTGTCTTTATTTTCATATATAGAATTATCTAAATTTATTTCTTCTTCATCTTCTAATTCAGTTTCTAATATATTTTTGTTTTCATCTATATTATTATTTCCTATTTGTGGAACAATCTTTAATTCATTACTTTTATCTATATAATTAATAAAATTTCCTTCTTCAATTATTTTATTTTTTGGTTTATTTATGTTGGTATCGATATTATTATTATTTTTATTTTCTGGTAAAACTAAAAGTGAAATATAATAATTTTGTGTTATTAAATAATCTATAAAATCTTTAATACTTATAATGTTAATATTTATTGATTCTGATAATAATAAAATATTTTTATTAATATTTTTTGATTTATCAACATAGTTTTCATTTTCATTTTTCAAATTTTTTATTTTTACTTCATTTTCTTTATTTTCAAAACTATTATTGAAAGTGAAAGATTTTAATTTATTTATAATAATTTCATTTTTTTTAATTTCCTCTTCATAAATAATTAATTCCTTTTTATTAATTTGTATTTCTAAACTTTTTATAGCATTTAATTTTTGTTTTATTTGAGTAAATTGTTTTATTTCATTTTGTAAATTATTATTAATATTTAAAAATTTTTTATAATCATCTGAAACAAGAAATTTTTCGTCTGTAAATAAATCTAATAATGAAAGTGAAAAATCAAATAAATTAAGATTTTTTTTTAAAAGAGAATAATTTTCATCTTGAAATTTTTTAATTGATGTTTCTTTGACATTTATTTCATTTTCATAATTTTGAATTTTTAATTTTTCTTTATTAAGATCTTTTTTTAAATTATTTATTTCAGTATTATTTATTATTGAACTATTAAAATAATTTATGTATACGTTTTTATTTTTTATTAATAATTTATATAAATTAATAAAATAATTTTTAATGTCAATTTTTGAAAATTTGTTTAATTCTTTCAATAATATTTTAGTTTTATTATTAATTTTATTTAATAATTTTGAAAATGATGAAGTAATTGAATTATTTATTTTTGATATAGAATCTATAAATTTTGTTTTACTTAATTTAATAATTGAAGAAATATTGTTGAAACCAATATATAAATTATTTTTTATTAATTCATAAAATGGTATAATATTATATATTATTATATTTTTTATTGGAGATACACTTTCTTTAATATTTTCAAAAATTTTATTTGATTTAAATTTTGTTAAAAAAGTAGAAGGATCAAAAATTGAAAAATCTTTAACATAATTTGATATTTGTTCAAAATATGAAACATTTAAAGATTTATCTAATTCATTAATTTCTTTTTGTAATTTATTAATTTCATTTTGTATTTTATTAATTTCATTATGATCTTCTTCTTTTATTTTATTATTTTTTTCAATATTAGGTTTACTATTATTAATATTGTTTAATTTCATTAATAATAATTTTAATTCATTATTTAAAATTTTCAATTCTTCTTTTTTTAATTGAGATTGTTTTTCTATAATAATTTTAGGATTTATATTAGAAGATGTTTGTTGATCATTTGTTAAAATTGTTTTTTTTAATAATAAATTTTCTTTTAATTTATTAATAGTATCTTGTAAATTTTGAATTTCGATTTCATTATATTGTGTACTAAATGTATAATCATAAAAATTTTTTATTGCATCTGATTTAGATATAAAAATATTTTGTAAATTAAAAATTATTTGATTATTTGTTAAAGAATTTATTTTTTCAGAAAAAGCATTAATAATTTTTAAAAAATTAATTTTTAAAATATTTCCTTTTGAAGAATTATAATATTCTTTTGTAGAAATAAGAGTTTTTAATTTTTCAGATTCTAATATATCCTTTTCTAAACCTAATTTTTGTTCTTGTATTTTTAAATTATAATCTATATATTGAGATTGTTTATCATGAGAAAAATTTATATTTGAATCTATTTTATTAAGTTCTTTTATATCATCTTCATTTAAAGGAGTTAATTGAGATTTTATTAAAGTTTTTTGAGTATATAAATTGACAAGATCTTGAGAAAGTTTAGGTATTTCAATATTATTTAATTCTGTTTGTTTATCAATAAATTTAATTTGATCTTGTGAAATTTTTATTTGTTCTTCATTTAATAATAATACTTCATCTATTATTTTAATAAATTCATTTCCTAATAATTTTACATTATCTTCATTATCATTAACATCAATTTTATTAACATTAATTTTATTTATAGATTCTGAAAATTCTTTTAATAATTGTATTTTTTGATTAAATATTTTTTTTATTTCTTCATTTTTTAGTTCATAAAATTCTTTTATTGATTCTAATTTTTCTACTTCTTCTTTGTCATAAATTGGATTTGTAAAATATAAAGATATTTTTAAAGATTCAATAAAAGAACTTATTGCAGGTGTAAAATTTTGTAAATAATTATTATCTTTTATTGATAAAATTTTAGAAGATAAATCTGAATAATAATTTGATATTTGATTTAATAAATCATTTTTTTTAGTAATAAATGTTTCAAAAATATTTATATTATTTAAAGATTTATACCAAGAATTTACTATAGAATTTATATTTTCATCAATAAATGGTATTTTAAAAAGTAAAGTAATATAATTAATAATACCTCCATTTGAAATTTGTAAAGAAGAACTTATATTAATTGATTTTTGTTTATAGTCATTTAATAATATTTTAAAATTTTCTTGATTTTCAATAATATTATTTAATTTTTGATTATTTGAAAAAATAGATTCTTCAATTGAAAGTTTATCACCTTCATCATTAATATTATTATATTTATAATTTTGAAAAGTTAATAAATTATCTAAAATAATTTTATATTCTTCACTTTCTTTATTTATTGATAATAATAAAGAATCTAAATTTTCTATAAGATTATTATTTTTTAAAATTAATTCTTCAATATTTATTTTAAAAATTAAATCTTGATTAATTAAACCTGTATTAATAAAATCAATATTTTTATATTCATAAATATTTTTATTAATTTGAGTAAAATTTTCTTTGATATTATTAGTAATAGTATTATATGTATTACTTAATGATACTAATTTAGAATATTTTTCTAATAATTGATCTTCTTTTAAATTTATATTATCATTTAATTTTATTAATTTTTCTTTTGATAAAGTTTGAAATAAATAAGAATCTAATAAATTTTTAATATTTGATTTTACATTATTATAATTATCATTTATCCAAAAAATTAATAAAGAAAAGTTTTCAGATATTGGATTTATAATATTAAATATATTATCTTTTAATGAAAAATTTTTTAATTGATCAATAGATTGTATATAAATATTTTCCGCTTTATTAATTAATGAATTAAAACTAATATTTAAATCTTCGAATTTTGTTTTAGTAGTTGTAATAATTGGTTGTAAATAAGAAAATAAATTTTTTGGTAAAGATTTTAAATTATATCCTATATTTTCATTTTCATTTAAAAAAATAATTTTATAAATTTTATCAAAACTAATTTTTGTTATATTAATTTCATTTATATTTTCATTATTATAATTTGGGAAATTATTTATTAAGTCTTTAAATTGTAATTGTTCAGTATTTAAAAATAATTTTTGGTTTTTTAAAGTTTCTAATATTTTATTAATTTCATCTTCTTTTTGAGAAATAACTTCTAAATAATTTTTATTTTTAAATTCAATTTCATTTATTTTTGTATTTAATTCACTTAAATTACTTTCATTAATAATTAAATCTTCATTTAAAATTTTAATATCTTGCATATATTTTATTTTTTTAAAATAATCAGTATTATTCTTTAATTCTTCTTTATTTTCTAAAATATCATTTTTTATAATATTAATCAACATTAATTGTTTACTACGTAAATCAAATAATTCCGATAATCCTTCAATACCAACATTTTTTAAAATTTTAATTTCTTGATTTAAAAAATTGATTTCTTTATTTGATAAATCAATTTCTTCATTTATTAATTTTATATTATCTTTTTTTAAATTTATAAATGATTTTAAATATATTTTTATTTGCAAATTCATATTTTCATTTATTTCAATTTCATTTTTTAAATAATTGTTATATTCAGAATAAGAATATTTTATTTTATTTTTTAATATGTTGTTTTGTATTTTATTTTTTTCTAATAAATCATTGTTAGAATTAGATCTTTCTTTTAAATGTTCTAACTCTTTTTCAGTTACTATATTTATTTCATTTTCTTTAACTCCAATATTATTATAAAATAATGAAAATGAAAAAAATATATTTGATAAATAACTATTTTCATTTTCTTCAATTAATGGTAAATCATCTTTCATTTCAGTTGATTTTTCATTATTAAAAAAATTTAAATAATTTTTTGCTTTATTTAAATAAGAAGTTTTTTGATTTTCAAAATTTATTTTGACTGTAGATTTTAATTTATTAATTATAGGTTTCATATATTCTTCTCTATAATTAATTAAATTTTTATATAAAGAACATTCATCTAATAATTTATTAGTTTGTCCAATTAAATCTTCAATTTCCTCTTTTGTTTTATTTTCTAATTTTTGTAATTCAATAATTTTATCAGTTTTTTGTTCACTTAAACTTTCATTTATTTTTTGTTTAATATAATTATATTCCAATATTTTAGAATCTCTTTTATCAGCTATTATTTGTAAATTTTCATTTTTTAATTGACTTATTTTAAATAATATATTTAAAATATTTGTATTTATTGATTTAGAAGAATTTTCTAAATCAATTAAAGATTGTGTTTCAATTTCATTATTTGATCCATTTTCTTCAATTTTTAATTGTAAAAGAGTTATATCTTTTTGTGTCATTTTAAATTTATTTTCATGTTGTGATAAATTTTCTTCTAAAATAGTTATAATTTTTGTATTATCTAAATATATTTTTGATTTTGGGATATTAAGTAAATTATTTTTCTCTATATTTTCTAATAATTTTTGATTTTCATATAATTTATTAGTTTCTATTAGAGTTGGATTATAAAAAAATTTTGGTACATTAGATAAAAATTCAATAAATTTTTCAGAAATATTTTTATCATATTCTTTAACAAATATTTCAAATGATGATTTATAATTTTCAAAATTATCTAATACACCTTCATCAATTAATTTAATAAATCTATCAAATCGTAGAACCGAAATATCCATTTTAAATTCTTCAAAATTATTTCTTAATTTAATTATTGTGTCACTTTTTAATATATTGAATTTTTCCAATTTTTTAATTAATTCTAAATTTTCTTTTGAAATTGTTTGAATATAATTATCATTTTTAATAATATTTTCTTCTAATTCATTAAACTTTTTATTTTTACTTTGTTCTGATAAATTAAATTCTAAAATTTGATTTTTCATATTTCTATTTTCCTCTTGAACAGATCCTATTTTTTCTTCATAAATTTCTAAATTTTTAGTAAAATCTTTTATAGTATCTTCAATTTTTATTATTCTATCTTTTAAATAATCTAATAAATTTTTTTGATAATTAATTTGTTCTTCTTTATAATTTAATATATCTTTTTCAATATCACTTATTGATTTTATAATTTCATCATTATAAATTTTTGATAAATCAAGTTGATTCTTAAATTCATTTTTATTATTTAAATTAATATTTTCATCAGCAATTTTAATATTTAATTCATTAATTCTTTCTTTTGTAATTGAATAATCTTCATTAAGTTTTATTAAATTATTTTCTTTTAATTCAATTTTTGATTTTATTAAATTTATTTTTTCTTCAAATTCTTTTTCTTGTTTTTCTTGTAAATTACGATCAATAAAATTATTATCTTCTTTATTATTATCATTTTCCTTTTTACTAAAATCAATTAATTTATTACTATTTTCTATAAAATCATTATTTTTTTGTGATTCAATATTAAAAATAGATTGAGTTTTTCCTTCAAGATTTTGTTTATGAAAAATTCTATCAAATCCATATTCCAAAAAAGAATGAATAAATCCTGTTCTTAAAGAATCTGTAAAAACCCTTTTTAAATTTGATGATAAATTTTCTCGTCTTAACATTTGATTTTCTAAAATTATTTCGATAAGTCTTTCTCTTGAATTATTTTTACTTTGTTTCTTTTTTGTAATTCTTTCAGCAATAATCATTAAATTTGAAAAATTTTTAGATTTTAATTCTTTTTTAGAATAAATATCTCCTAAAATAATATTAAAAAATGCATTTTTTGATTCTAATGTATTTAATTTTCTGGGATCTTTAATATTTCTTTTTATTCTATTTATTTGTTCTTTTTCTGTTTCAGATAATTTATATCCTAAACCTTTAATTATCTTATCTATAAAACTATTCCCATAAGAAGATAAATTACTAAATACTAAAGATCTAAATATTTGATTTTGTATTGTACCAGGTTCTAATTTTGATAATATAAGATTTATTCCCTGAGGTAAACCACTAGAAGTAATCAAATTATTTAATAATTCTTTAAATACTTTTTCATCTGTTGTTGATGTAAATAAAACAATAATTCCTACGATAGTACTAGTAGCTAATAAATTTTTATTTTCAACAATTATTTCTTTTATTTCTTGTATAGTTTCTTCTTCTATATATTTATTTCCTTTAGATATTATTTTTATTGGATCATTTTTATCAATTTGAATTTCATCATCATCTTCTTTTTTTTCTTTTATTATTGTAATACTATTATTTTTTGAAATAATTTTTAATAATTCTTCATTTTTAAGTATAATATTTTTTGATGTTAATTCTTTATTAACATAATTATTTTCATCAAAAACATTAATTAAAGGATTTGAATTATAAATTATTTCTGTTTTATTTTCTTCTTCTTTTTCAATTTTTTCATTATTTTTAATAGATTCTTTCATTTCAGCTTTTGTATCTTTATCTAATACATTAACTAATGCAAGAATATTATTTATTTTAAATTTTCCAGATGTTAATAATTCAAATATTTTATTTGGAATATTTCTTAATATTGAAACAGTATTAATAATACTACTTTTAGTTATTAAAAATCCTTTAGTGAGTATTAAAATAATTCCACTAACTATAATTTTTGATGTTATATAATTATTTAAAATATCATAAACATTTGGTTGTATTTGTGGTACAATTGATCCATCAGGTCTTATAATTATTTTGGGAGGATTAATAGCTCCTACATTTTCTAAAAATCCTTTTGCTCCTTTTCCTAATAAACCAGATTCTGCTGCTGAATAAGAAAAAGAAGCAGCTTCTTGAGTTATTAATGATAAAATATCGCGAGTAGTAAAAGAAGTATAATCTTGAGGTTTATTAATACCCATTTTTTTTAATAAATCATTTAAAAAACTAAGATGAATTTTTTTATTAAATATTTTTTTTATTTTAGGTATTTTTTCTAATTCATTAAATGTTCTTTCTGATAATAATTTTACTCCCATGACAAGAGATGTTTTTAAAAAAAATCCAGTCACAAGAGTTGGAAATTTGTTTATTGCAATTGTTGATAATACTTCACTAAAATTACTTAAAGATGTAAATGGAGTTATTGATGAATATTGAACAAGAGCTGGTACTAAAAATAAAGTCATACTAAATGTTAATCCGAATATAATAGGTCTTGTATTAGAATATAAAAAATGAAATACTTTTTTCATCAAAGTCTTTTCTGAAATATTATTATTACTACTAAATTTTTGACGATACAAATTAAGAATTTCTGTTGTACATTCTTCATCTGTTTTAGTTTTTGAAGATAATAAAATTTTATTTAATCTTTCAAAAGTATTTAAAGTAATTTTTTTATTAATAAAATTTTTATATGTCTCTGATAAAAAATTTATTTTTTGATCAATTTTAAAAGAAGGATTTAAATAATTCAAAATAAATTGTTGCTTATTATTTTGATTAATTTTTAAATATAAAAGTTTTAATAATTGGTAATTTTTTTCATTTTCATTTTCATTTTTATTTTTTATTTTTTCTAAAGTTAAAAATTGTTTTTCATTATTCTTTATTTTAGATTCAATATTTTTCAATTTTGAATAATTGTCATTTTTTGAATAAATAAATTTTAACTTTTCAATATTTGATTCTGAAATTAGATTTTTGTCTTTGTCTTTTCCTTTTTGATAAAAATCATTTGCTATTTTATTTTGATTATTGAAATTTATATTTTTATTATTAGATAAAAATTCTGGAATATAATTACTCATTTTTTTTTTATGTTTTTAAAAAAAAAAAAAAAAAATTTTAATATAAAAAAAAAAAAAAAAAATTTTAAAAAAAAAAAAAAAAAAAAATATTTTAAAAAAAAAAAATAATTTTTTGAAATTTTTATAATTACTTCTAAAAGAAAAAAATAAAATAAAATAAAAATTATTAATTATGGATATTTATATAAAAGAAAATTATTCTTCACATATAAGAAATAATGAAAATTCTAATTGTCCAATATGTGAACATTCAAATTCATTCTGTGTTAAGATAAATGATGGAGGCAGCGATAATTGTGAGAATTGTGGATTAATTTATCATTTTTGTAAAAAAGGAAAATATGTTTTTGGATCTCCTGGACCTTATTTATGTGAGAACTGTAAAAAAAAAAAATATCTTGATGATTGGAGAAAAAAATTTTATAAAAAAAAAAAGAAAGAATTGTGTCCTGTTTGTAATCATTTATCTTCAGAAAAAATAGAAAATTCAAAAATAATTTGTTGTGAAAGTTGTTATATAAATTATCATTTTTGTAATAAAAAAAAAATATATTTGTTTAGCAAATTACCTTGCATTTATTGTAAAAAGGAATAAATAAATAAATTTAAAATATTGATTTAATTTAAAAACATAATGTATTGATTTTTTCGTATAATTTTTCATAACAAATTTGAAATTGAAAATAAAGAATATCTTGATATGCATGATAATGTTTCACATTTGTTGAATAAAAATCATTAAAGAATAAACTATCAGAGGTTTCTTTTTTTAAAATCCAATTTTTAGTTTCATTTAAATCTAAACTTTTAAGTAAAATATTTATCGAATTGAAAAAATTATTTTCAGTGCCTTCATAAAATCCAAAATTATTCATAAAAGAATCTTTTGAATTTAATTTACCAAAATATAACATCATTATTTTAATTATATAAATAATTTTTGTTCTTATAGTAATTAGAGGTAAAAAATTTTTATTTTTATAAATCTCTAACGTTTTTATAATTCTATTATCATCTAAATAATCATAATTTGTAGATAAATGGAATTCAATAGCATGTATAATTTCATTTAAAGGATCTTCTTTTGGATTAAAATAAATTGATAATTTTTCATTATTTATTATAAAATCTAATATATCTTTAGATTCATATCTAATAAAAAATTTAAAATATTCCCCTTCTTTATCTTCCATAATTCCTTTCTTCATAAAAAATTTTATTAATTTTTGTTTTAAATTATAAAAAGGATTATTAGATGGTATATAATTATAATATTCAAATCCCCAAACTAAAAATTATTATTATATTTAGAAAAAAAATTAATTCATTATATTTTTTTAATATTTATTTTTTTACCTCTATTGGAATTGATATTCTTAAAATCTATTTCTTTAAATATCCTTTCTTCATTCAAAGAATTTATTAAACTGTTATAACTTTGATTGTTATAATTGGGATTTTTTAATGAAAATAAATTTTTAAACATTAAAAATACAGTATAAGAAGATATCTTTTCTTTAATAAAATCAGATAAATTATTAAATAAATTATTTCTATCTTTTGGAGAAACAGACATATATAATTTATAAAATAATGAGTATTCATTAATAACTAAATAATCAAAATAATTATTTAATAAAAATAAAATAAACCATAAACCATCAGTAGTATTATTATTAATATTTTGAGTTTTATTAAAAACTGTTTTTTCATTATTTAATTGTTTTATAACTCCAGTATTTTGCTTTTTGTTTTTTCTGCGGTAATAAATTGCGTTATTTTTTTTAATATTATTAAATATATTTTTTTTTTTAAAAATTATTTTAGTAGCTTGTCTATATTGAAAAATTTCACCATTACGAATATAAAATTCCATTCTTTTACTTTAATAATAATAATAAAAAAAATTTTAAAGTTTTTTGTTTATTTTTGGAAATCAAAAAATGTTTACATAAATTTTTTTATTTTTAAAACGTCATTTTTTTTTGTTTTCAATTAGATATTATTAAAACAATTAAAAATGAGAAAAAAAAAATATATTTTAATATAAATTTACCTGAAATGTCAATTAATTAATAATTGTTATTTTATTATAAGTATAGAGATTAATTTTTTTTTTGACATGTCAATTATTAATAATTGACATGTTGATAATCAATTATTGTGAATAAAAATTTTATGGTTCCTTGAACCGATTACCTGAGGGTGCTAAACTCTGAAATTTTATTTTTTGACATGTCAATTATTATTTTTTGACATGTCAATTATTAATAATTGACATGTTGATAATCAATTATTGTGAATAAAAATTTTATGGTTCCTTGAACCGATTACCTGAGGGTGCTAAAATCTGAAATTT
>Ga0105049_10010316_pt1 | contig 10725 bp, 9 predicted proteins | sample MAT06_FD_78087 | JGI IMG/M metagenome (GOLD analysis project Ga0105049, IMG submission 78087) | Freshwater microbial communities from Lake Fryxell liftoff mats and glacier meltwater in Antarctica - MAT-06 | ecosystem: Environmental > Aquatic > Freshwater > Ice > Liftoff microbial mat | place... | reverse complement strand
GCAGCACCCCTGGCGCAGAGCCTGCCGCCCGCAGCCCCGCCGCCGCCGACGTTGCCTGCGCTGGCTGAACTGGCGCCCCGGCCGCCCCAACCGGTGCCCAGCCTGTCGGCCGAGATTCGAGCCACGGAATTGCCGCCCGATCTGCTGGCGCCGCCCACGCCGTTGGAGATCACCCCGCCGCGACAGGTGGTGACGCCGCAACCACAGCCGCGCCCCAGCCCGCCACCGCGCCCGGTGCAGCAGGCCCAACCAGCCCCGCGCCTGCCCGGCATGGTGCTGCCCGAAGGCTTCAATCTCTCGCAACCCCGGCCTGTGCCAGGACGCCCGACCGGGCCACGCGCGCCCCTGGATCTTTCGGTCGATTCCCGCTTCCTGGAAGGCCGCACCTCGGCCGATCCGGTGGTGCAGGTGCGTGGCGCGCAAGTGGGGCCGAACTGGTCCAACGCCTTCCGACGCTGGCTTGACCAGAATTTGCGCTACCCGCCCCAGGCGGTGCAGGAGGGCGACAGCGGCACGGTCCGGGTGCGCATCATCGCCGACCCCGACGGCACGGTGCGCAGCGTGCGTCTGCTGCAGCAATCGGCCTCGCCCTGGTTGAATTCCGGCACCACACGGCCCTTCGCCGGGGCGCGGCTGCCGGCCTTTCCGCCGGGCGCCGACCCCAATGGCGTTGAGGTGGACCTGACGGTGAACTACGTGCTCATCCGGCGCTGACCCTTGCAAAAGCCGCCGGCAGCCCCCTACTGCGCGGCATGATCACGCGTTCTGAAATCCTTATTCTCGGCCTGACCGCCGGCGTCATTGGCAGCCTGGTGGGTGGGCTGATGCTGGGTGTGGGGTTGGGGTTGGTGGTGAGTGGCGCGCATGCTGGGTGGCTGCTGGTGCTGCCGGCGGCGCCGATTTCCGGGCTGCTGGGCTATGTGCTGGCGCGCAAGCTGGCGCGGCAGTTGCCGCAGTAGGTAGATTTCGAGCCACGCATGCCCGGGAAAGCCGGCAAACCTCGTCGGCGTGAGCGACTGATCACCGAAAGCCCATGCGCAGCCGCTGCTCCGCCGCCACCAAATCCGGCGGGGTCGAGAGATGGAACCACAGCCCGTCATGCACCAGCCCGAACAGCCGGCCCGCGGCGGCCGCGCTGTCATAGCAGCGATTGAGGCTGAAGGGCGCCACCGGCTCGGGTGCCACAAGTCCGGGTGCCACAGGTTCCGGCGCGACAAGTCCGGGCGCCAGAATCTGGATGCCCGAGAAGATGTAAGGCGCCAGCACATGCCGCGGCGGGCGGGCCAGGCGGCCCCAGCCATCCATCAGGAAATCGCCCCGTCCCACCTCGCCCTCCACCTGCGTGGTGCGGACCAGCAGCAGCAGCGCGTCCATCCGTGCCGGGTCGAAACCCCGCAGCAGGCGGGTCAGGGCCGGGGTCGGGCCATCCAGCCAATAGGCATCGCCGTTGACGACAGGGAACGGCGCCTCGCCCAGCAAGGGCAGCGCCTGGCGCACGCCGCCGCCGGTTTCCAGCAATTCGGACTCCAATTGCACCCGCACCCGCGGGTTCTTCCGCCCGGCCATGGCGGCGACCACGCGTTCGGCCTTCCAATGCGCATTGACCACGGCCTGGGTCACCCCGGAATCATGCAGCCGATCCAGCGCGTGATCCAGCAGGCTGCGGCCGCGCAACATCAGCAACGGCTTGGCGGTGTCATTGGTCAGGGGCCGCATGCGTTGGCCCAGTCCGGCGGCGAGAACCATGGCCCTCATGGGTTGCCCCGCTTTGCGTCCGGCAGATGGGCCGCGAGGAAATCGCGCAGCGGCGCCGTCGCCGGGTGTTCCAGGGCGCGGGCCAGCAGCGCCCAGCAGCGCGGGCCATGCGCCAGGTAGTGCTGCCTGCCGTCGCGCCGATCCAGCCGGACCCACAGCGCCGCCACCCGCAGATGCCGCTGCGCCGCATGCACCGCCATGGCCGCGGCCAGATCGCGCGCGCCGCTGCGTGACTGATACCGGGCGATGGCGGCATCGCGGATCGCCGGCGGCACATCACGCCTGGCATCCTCGACCAGCGAGACGAGATCATAGGCCGGGTGCCCCAGCGCGCCATCCTGGAAATCCAGCAACCCCATACCTTGCCCCAGCGGCATCAGATTGGCCGGGAAATAATCGCGATGGACAAAGCCATCGGCCTGAAACGGGGCGAGCATGACGGCCAGGGCGGCGTCCAGCCCCACGCGGACCTCGTCACCGGCGACGGCACCCATGGCGGCAGGCCACCACCAGTCCAGGAAGGTGGCGGCGGTGGCGCGCTGCATCTCGGCCACGCCCCAGCGCGGCAGGCCGGCCATCGGCGGCGCCGCGTGCAGCGCGGCCAGGGTCTCGGCCGCCGCGAGGTAGAGCGGTTCGGGCGCGGCGCCGGCATCGAGCAGCCCGGCCATCGTGCGGGGGCCGAAATCCTGCACGATGAGCAGCCCAGCCGCGGCATCCTCGGCCAGGATGCGCGGCGCGGGCAGGCCATGGGCTGCCAGATGCCGCGCGATGGCACTGAAGGGGCGAACATCCTCAGGCGGGGGGGCGTGCATCAGCAGCGCGGGTTCGGGGCCGCCATGCAGGCGGGTGTAGCGGCGCAAGCTGGCATCGGCCGGCAAAGGCTCAGCGCGGGCGTCGGCGAAGCCGTGGGCGGCCAGGAAGCCGTGGGCGGCAAGGAAGGCGTGGGTCACAGCCGGCCCTCCCAGCCATGCAGCGTCACGTCGCGGGCATCCTCATCGATCGGTCGCAGCGCGACATGCAATGCCCGGGGCGGTGTCAGCCCGCCCAGCCGCTCAGGCCATTCGACCAGCACGATATCGGCCAGCGCATCCTCCCAGCCCAATTCCTGCAGATCGGCCGGGCCATCGAGCCGGTAGAGGTCGAAATGATGCGCCTGGCCGCCGCCAGGCAGGGGATAGCTCTGCACCAGCGTGTAGCTGGGCGAGGGCACCTCCAGCGCCGGGTCGCCCGTCAGTGCGCGCAGAAAGGCCCGTGCCAGCGCGGATTTTCCGGCCCCCAGCGGGCCGCTGAGCAGCAACGCATCGCCCGGACGGGCCAGGCTGGCCAGGCGGGCGGCAAGGGCTTGGGTGGCGGTGAGGTCGGGCAGAATCATGGGGCCCACCAATCTGCCGCGTCGCGCCGCGCCGCGCTATCCTCGTGCCATGTCGTATGCAAAAGCCGAGCAGGCGCTCAAGCGCATCCCGCTGTTCAAGCCGCTCATCGAGCAGGTCGGCCCCTGCACCATGGAGATCGAGCAGCGCGAACCCTATGAGGCATTGGTGCACGCCATCTCCCACCAGCAGGTGCATGGCAATGCCGCCCGCGCCATCATGGGGCGGCTTTTGGCGCTGCATGCGGGGCCGGGCTTTCCGCCGCCGGAATTCATCCTGGCCCTGCCGGTCGAGGCGATGCGCGGCTGCGGCTTTTCCGGCAGCAAGGTGGCGGCCATCCGCGACATCGCGGAGAAGGCGGCTGGTGGCCTCGTGCCCAGCCATGCCGACGCGCAGCGGCTGGATGACGCGGCCCTGATCGAGCGGCTGGTCGCCATCCGCGGCGTCGGCCGCTGGACGGTGGAGATGCTGCTGATGTTCACCCTGGCCCGGCCCGACATCCTGCCGGTGGATGATTTCGGCGTGCGCGAGGGCTACCGCCTGGCCGCGGGGCTGGAGGCGCAGCCCAGGCCCCGGGCATTGGCCGAGATCGGGCTGGCCTGGGCGCCGCATCGCACGGTCGCCGCCTGGTATCTCTGGCGCCGGGCGGACATGGCGAAGAAGATCAAGCCCGTGGCGCCGGCGTGAACAAGGCGCCGCGGGTTCACCGCCCACCAGACGCAGAACAGCGCCAATGGCCCAACCGCCATCCAGGCCGCCCTCTGCCATGCCGAATTCGATTCCTGGTTTGCCCGCCCGCTGGCTCCGCCTCTGCCCAAGAACCACACATCGCGCCATCGCGCGCCCGGTCTGGCGACTTGCCAGGCAAGCGCGATGCCAGCAGGGCACGGGGCTTGCTTGGGCCGGGCACAGTGCAAGGAATGCCCGCATGCCCACCATCCCCGCCGACCCCTATGCCTGGCCTTTCGACGGCGCGCTGACGTCGGAAAACACCGCGCTGATCGTCATCGACATGCAGACGGATTTCTGCGGCAAGGGCGGCTATGTGGACACGATGGGCTATGATCTTTCGCTGACCAGGGCGCCGATCGAGCCGATCCAGCGCGTGCTGGGGGCGATGCGGGCCAAGGGTTTTTGGGTGATCCACACGCGGGAGGGGCACCGGCCCGACCTGTCCGACCTGCCGGCGAACAAGCGCTGGCGGTCGCAGCAGATCGGCGCGGGGATCGGCGACCCGGGGCCCTGCGGGAAGATCCTGGTGCGCGGCGAGAAGGGCTGGGAGATCATCGAGGAACTGGCGCCACTGCCTGGCGAGACCATCATCGACAAGCCGGGCAAGGGCAGCTTCTGCGCCACCGACCTGGAACTGATCCTGCGCCTGCGCGGCATCCGCAACCTGGTGCTGACGGGGATCACCACCGATGTCTGCGTGCACACGACGATGCGCGAGGCCAATGACCGCGGCTTCGAATGCCTGATCCTGGAGGATTGCTGCGGGGCGACGGATGCCGGCAACCATGCGGCGGCCATCAAGATGGTGAAGATGCAGGGCGGGGTTTTTGGGGCAGTGGCGGATTCGGCCGCGCTGATCGCCGGCCTGCCGTGATCGAAGGCGCCGGAACCATTCAGCCGGCACGCAATCCGACAAGCAGCGGCGCCCAGCGTGCCGTCTCCCGCGCCATCATGGCGCTGAATTCGGCGGGGCCTCCCGCCAGCGACAGGCTGCCCTGGTCCGACAGCCGGCGCAGCGCCCCAGGGTCGCGCGTGGCCGCCATGAAGGCCTCGCTCAGCCGGGCCAGGATTTCGGGCGGCACCCCGCGGGGGGCGACTATGCCCGCGGTAGAACCATTCTCGAAGCCAGGCAGCCCCGCCTCGGCCGCTGTCGGCACCTCGGGCAACTGCGCCACGCGCGCGGCACCCGCCACGCACAATGCACGCAGGGTGCCGGCGCGGACCTGCTCGGCCAGTACCACCACCGCCTCGGCCGTCGCGGTCACCTGGGCGGTAAGCACGGCCTGCACGCCCTCGGCGCCGGAGCGGAAATGCACATCGAGGAACCGGGTGCCGGACAGGCTTTGCAGCAGCAGCATGCTCTGATGCGGGCTGGAGCCTACGCCGGCCGTGCTCCAGCTCATCGCCTCGGGTGCCGCGCGGGCGGCGGCCAGCAGGGCGGCCAGCGAAGCATGCGGGCCGGCCGTGACCAGCACATGCGGCGATGTGGCGACCAGCGCCAGCGGCTCGAAATCCCGCAGCGGGTCGAAGGGCATGCGCGGGTAGAGCACCGGGTTGGCGGCAAACATGCCGCTGGAGGCGAGCATGATCGTCTGCCCATCGGGGGCGGCGCGGGTCAGCGCCTCGCCCGCGATGTTGCCGCCAGCGCCCGGCCGGTTCTCGATGATGATCGGCTGGCCCAGCGCGCGGGCGGCGGGCTCGGCCACGATGCGCGCGACCACATCGGAAATGCCGCCTGCGCCGAAGGGCACCAGCATCCGGACGGGGCGCGATTGCGCCAAGGCGGGAGTGGCCAGCAGCAGGGGCAGGGCGCGGCGGGGAAAGGGCATCTGGCGACTCCAGCGAAGAACATGATGAGTGTGGCGCGGATTGGGCGAAACAACAGCCATGCGCGCCTTCATTCTGACCATTTTTTGGCTGCCAAGGGCCACCGCCATGGCTTGAACCGCGCCAGTTCCGCCCACCACCGTCACACTTTTGGGCACTGGCAGCCCGCCGCCGGTGATGGAGCGCTTCGGCCCCGCCACGCTGGTGCGGGGTGGCGGCGTCTCGCTGCTTTTCGACGCCGGGCGCGGCGTCACCCAGCGCCTGTGGCAGGCGCGCATCCCGCTGGGCTGGGAGAATGCATTGTTCCCAAGCCACCTGCATCCAGACCATGTGATGGGCCTGCCGGACCTGCTCCTGACTGGCTGGCTCACCTCGCCCTTCGGCCAGCGCCCGGGGCCGCTGCGGGTGATGGGGCCGCCGGGCACGGCGCGAATGACCCATCATCTGCCGGCCTGCCACGACATGATGCTGCCGAGCGACCTGGTGGTGCCGCCGCACCCGCACCACCCATGCCGGGCCGCGGGTGGTGGGAGCGGACCGCAGGGCCTTCGGCATCGGGCCGGAGGCCGTGCGGGGACTGGCGCGGTAGAGCGGGGTGCGCTGCGGCGGCAACGCCGAACAGGTTCAATCCCCCGACCACGGCCCTACCGTTCGCCCAGCAGGGTGATGCCCAACTCGCCCCAGCTGGGGAAGGCATGGGTGATCCGCCAGCCGAAATGGCCGATCAGCCGCCGCCATGCCGCCTCGGTCATGAACCAGTTCCACATGCCGCCCCAGGCGGCCACGCCGGTGGGTGAGAGCAGATCCGGCGGGCGCAGGAACTGGTCCAGCACTGCGCCGCGGGCGACCATCAGCCGCCGCACCGCCTCCAGGCGCGGGTCGTCGGGCAGGAATCCCGGCACGGCATCGCCCTCGGCCAGCCCGCCCTCATCCAGCGGCATCCGGACGGTGGTGACCGCCAGGAAGCGCCTGGAGTGCCGGCTCAGCCGCTCCAGCACCAGATAAGGGTCGCGCGCGTGAAAAAGCTGCGCGACGTGAATGATGTCCGCATACGGCACCAGTCGCAGCATGGCGTGGCCATCCGCCGGGTCCTGGGTGAGGGTGGAAAAGCGCCCACCAAACCCGGCGCAAGCCTGCTGCAGCGGCGCCCAGAGGCTGGCGGGCAGTGGCACGGCTTCGATGTGGAGCGCGCGGCTGGCGCCGGCCTCCAGCGCCAGTTGGGCGTGTTCGAGCAGCGGATTGCCCAGGCCGCCGAGTTGCAGGTAGCTCAGGCCCCGGGCGTGGCTGGCCAGCCATTCCGCGAAGCTGGTGTCGGTCATGGCGCCAGAGCCCCAGCTTCGGCCAGCCCATGTTCGGCGAGGGCCAGTTGCAGGGCGCGGCCGGAAGCGGGCCGCAGCGCCGGCCAGGCCACCGCCGCACGCGCCCCTGGCGGCAAGCCGGCAAAGGCCGCGGCCAGGGCGGCGATGAAGCCGGCATCATCCTGAAAAGCCGACGCCAGCCCCAGCAGCACCGCAAAGCCCTGCGCCCCCCTGCCCTGGCGCCGCATCGCCGCCGCCTGATCGATCGTGATGGCCGGCAGGTCCTGCAGGCTGGCCAGGCCATGGGTCGCGATATGGGCCAACAGGGCGTCCAGCTCCTGGACGCGGCCATGCCGGCGTGTGTTGTGGAAGACGTGGCGGTACCAGACCTCGCTATCGGCTTCGCCCCGCGCGACCAGCGCCGCCCAGGCCTCGGCCGCCGCCCGGGGCTGGCCGGAACGTTCCATCAACCGGGCGATCAGCTTGAGGTAGTGGCCGCTCCGGCGGTCGGCCACCGTCATGGCGGCGGGGATTTCCTCCGCGTTGCGGGGCTGTTCCGCCGCATAATGCAACGCCATCCCCGCCACCCCGCGCAGCCGCGCCGGCAGGCCAGCCAGCGCGGGCGGCCCGGGAAGGGGCGGCGGTACCGCGGCATCGGCCAGGATTTCGGGCAGCATCATCACGCCGCCGCTCTCCTCGGCCAGGGCGCCGGCGAAGCCCCGGGTGCCAGCCAGCGCCAGGCAGCGGCCGCCGCGCGCGCGCAAAGCCGGCAGGTCGAGCAGCACGAGGTGACCTATGGTGCCGCCCGGCCGCAGCAGCGCCAGGTCAGCACCGCCGCCCAGCGGGGCGCTCGCGCTGTCCCAGGCGGCGATGGCGGGGGCGCTGCCGGCCAGGGCAGCGCGTCGCAGCGCCAGCAAGGCCGCGGGCCGCAGCCGAACGGCCTCACCGCACAGCACGGCGAAGCGCGTCTCACAGGCGGCCAGGGCGGCGGCAAGCCCGTCGGTCCCGATACGGAAAGGCCGGCTTGCCGTGCCCGTGGGCAGGGCCGCGTCGGGCTCGGGCTCGGGCTCGGGCAGCAAAATGGTGGTGGCGAAGCAGTCCAACCCCTGCCCCGCCAGGCTGGCCAGCAGGCTGCCGCGCGGCGGACAGATCAGCGTCAGATCGGGCGAGGCCGGTTGCGCCAGCAGCGCCAGAGCGGCGGCTGCGGGCCGCTGCCAGCCGGTGAGGCGCGGCGCCTGGCCGGCGGGCGGCGGCGGCATGGCCGGCGAGGCTTCCGGCAGTGCGGGCAATGCCGCCAGCGCGGCGGCGAAGGGTCTTTCGGCGCGGGGCAAAACCCTGATGCAAGGCCAGCGCCGCGCCGCGCGGGCGGTGACGAGGTTTTCCGTGGCCAGCGCGGGAATGCCCGCGGCGCCGCAGAATTCCAGCCATTCCGGCGGCAAGGCCCGGGCGGCGGTGAAGAGGGCCAGGCGGCCCGGCGCGGCGAGATATTGCAACGCCTGCTGCGGCGTCTCCAACGCCAGAACCTGCCAATCCACCCGCTCGCCCAGCCCCGCCAGGGCCTGGGTTGCGTCGCCCAGGGTCACCGCATCGGGTTGGCCCAGAAAGGTGACGGGCAGCGGAAAGGGCCGGCGCGCCGCCGCCCGGGACAGCACCGCCACGGCAAATTCCAGCCCCGCCTCGCTGCCAAGCGGCAGGGGAAAGACCAGCTCGTTCAGGGCGGCGGAAGGGGTGGTGGGGACGGGCCAGACCACGGGCGCCACACCCTCCAGCGCCGGTGCATCGGGCCGTGCCGCGATCGCCCGCGCCACTTCTGCACCGCAGGCAAGCACATGGTCGGCCAGGCGCATCGCCTGGCGTTCCATCTCGTCCCGCAGCAGCGGCCCAGGATCGCCGATGAAACGCGACTGCTCCTCCATCTGGAACAGCACGGGGCCGCGGGCATGCAGCAGGATCGTGGTGTCGAGATGGGCGAGGCCGGCGGCGCGGCGGGCCAGGGCACAGGCCAGCAGCCCGCCGCGCTCCGGCGCATGCACAAGGTCGGGCGCCAGCGCCACCAGCGCCCGGTCGACCGCCAGGGCCTGGGCCATCGTGTCCGTGGCGGTCGCAATGTGCAGTCCAATCCCGCGGCTCCGCAGCGCCTGGGCCAGCGGGGTGGCATCGGCCGGGCCGGGGCATTGGGGTGTCAGCAGCAGCAGCGTCACCCGCGCGCCGGTTTCGGCCAGGGCGTCGAGCAATGGCTCGGCCCAGATCGCCAGCATCCGGTCCTGCCCGGCCATCTGGGAAAAATCGGGCGCGACATGCCAGGAGAGCACCACGGCATGCTGCCCCACCGCGTCACGCAACAGGCCAAAGCGCGGCCTGCCGGGCCAGTTATACGGGGAGGTCATGGCGCTTCCTCGGCCGGCAGCAAATCGGCCAACTCCTCCAAGCCCTGGGTGATCCAGGCGCGGGCGGCGGTGATCCTGCCCTGGCGCAACAGGCGGCGCGCGACCTCCTCGGACAGGCGCAGGCCAGTGCGGCGGTCGGCGGCCAGAAGCATGGTGCGCGGCGCCGCTTCCATCGGCCGGCACAGCGCGACCCGCGCCAGCAGCCTGGGCAGCCGCGCGTCATCGGGTGCCGCAGCCATCATCGCGGGCAGCCAGCGCAGCGCCACGCTCGCATCGCCCGCCAGCAGCGCCTGCACCGCCGCGCGATAGCGGAATTCCGCGCCGCAGGCCGCGCCTTCATCAATGCCGAATTCCGGCCAGGCGCCGCTGATCGCCCGGCCAGCCCAATAGCTCCAGCCATTGCGCTGCTGCGCCGCGTGCTCGGCGCCATGGGTGAAGGCGAGGAGGCGGGCCAGTGCGGGCTCCAGTCCCTCCAGCGCTGGGCGGAGGGGCCGGCGGTGGCTCCAATAGAGCCGTTCGTTGCTCATCCCCTTGGCCATGTTCACGCTGGAGAAGCGGTACATGTACAGCGCCTGCGGGATGATGATCAGCTTTCGGCCGTCGCGCGCCAGGGCGGCGCCGATCTCGTAATCCTCGCAGCCCAATTCGCGCTCATCGGTGTAGCCGCCGAGCGACTCGAAGGCCTCGCGCCGGAACATCACATTCACATCGCCATAGACATTCCACACCACGCCCAGATCGGCCGGGCCGCCGGTGGGGAAGAATTCCACCCGGTCCGGCCGCTCATCGCCCAACGCGTCATGCTCGCCCTCGAACAGCGCCTGCAGCGCGCCCACGGCATCGGCGCCGGTGGCGAGCAGGGCGCGGAGCATGGTCTCCACCTCATGCGGGCGGGCCAGGTTGTCGTCATCCATCACCAGGATGAAGGCGCCGCGCGCGGCCCGGGCGGCGGTGTTGCGGCTGGCCGATTGCCATTGCTCCGTCGCGTTGCGGATGATCTGCCAGCCGCGCGCGGCAAAATCCGCCTCCTGCGCATCGAGCCAGGCCTGGGTTTCGGCGGCGGGGCTGGCATCATCCACCAGCACCACCTCCAGCGCCGGCCAGGTCTGCGCGCGCAGGCTGTCGATGGTCTGCGCCAGCAGCGCGGGGCGGTTGAAATGCGAGATGCAGACCGAGACCAGGGGCCGCGGCTCCGGCCAGGCGTGGCTGATCGGCGGCGGGGCGGATTGCGCGGCCAGGAAGGGCAGCAGCGGCGTGGGCTCAGCGGGCGCGGCGAGTGCGCGGGGACCGATCAGGCCCGCCACCACAGCGGCGACCTCAAGCGGCAGCACGGCCAACCCCAGCGCAGCCGCATCG
>Ga0105049_10010315_pt1 | contig 10725 bp, 6 predicted proteins | sample MAT06_FD_78087 | JGI IMG/M metagenome (GOLD analysis project Ga0105049, IMG submission 78087) | Freshwater microbial communities from Lake Fryxell liftoff mats and glacier meltwater in Antarctica - MAT-06 | ecosystem: Environmental > Aquatic > Freshwater > Ice > Liftoff microbial mat | place... | reverse complement strand
TATGAAAGGCCTGTTCAACGTGCTGGAAATTGCCCGCCAGCGCAGTTTGAAAAAAGTGTATTTTCCTTCGTCCATCGCCGTTTTTGGCCGCGAGGCCGCCCATCGCGACACGCCGCAGTACGAGGTACTCATCCCGGAGACGGTGTATGGCATCAGCAAAGTGGCTGGCGAGAACTGGTGCAACTACTACTATCGTCGCTACGGGCTGGATGTGCGTTCGTTGCGTTATCCGGGCATCATTGGCTACCAGAGCATGCCCGGCGGCGGCACGACCGACTATGCCGTGGACATTTATCACTATGCCGTGCGGGGCGAGGCATACGAGTGTTTTCTGAGTGCCAATACCCGCCTGCCCATGCTGTATATGCCCGATGCCATCCGGGCCACCATCGAAGTGATGGAAGCACCGGCCAACCGCCTTTCGGTGCGGACGAGTTATAATCTGGCGGGCATGAGTTTTACGCCCGATGAGGTGGCCCACAGCATTCGCCGCGAAGTGCCGGATTTTAAGATCAAATACAAACCTGATTTCCGGCAGGCCATTGCCGACTCGTGGCCAGCCAGCACGGATGACTCGAAGGCGCGTCTGGACTGGGGCTGGAAACCGGAATTCGATTTAAGCCGAATGACCACCGATATGCTGCTGCACCTGCAGCAGCCGTACCGGCGGGTTTAGCCGCCGAAAATAACAGCAGCTATAACAGTAGGTGTAGCCGCGAAAAATATTGTTTTGCGTTTTGAAAAACATAAAGTGCCCGCAGCCCGCGTTTACCAAACCCGAAAGAGGTTTTTACAAACGAAATCTCTTTTTATGCTTTTAAAAACAAGTAAACCATACCTTTGCCGCTACCAGCCGAACGTAAGGGAAGCCGGGCGAATTGCACCAAAAATTATCAAAAACGCCGAATAACTGTCGGCACCTTCTCATCCCACGCAAGTTCATGGATCCGCTTAAACAACAATTCTACGAAAAATCGCAAGCACTCGCCAAAGAGGTGAAAGGGCTGCTCAAAGCACACGGCGACAAGAAGGTGGACGACGTAGCGTTGGACCAGTTGTACGGCGGTATGCGCGACATCACCTCGATGATCTGGGAACCCTCGCTGCTCGATGCCGAAGAAGGCATTCGTTTTCGCGGCTATTCTATTCCGGAATTGCGCGAAAAACTGCCCCGTGCGCCCAATGGCCAGGAACCATTGCCGGAAGGTCTTTTCTGGCTGATGCTCGTGGGGGACATTCCCACGCAGGAACAGGTGAAATGGCTCACCGAAGACTGGGTACGCCGGGCCAATGTGCCGGAACACGTGTTCCGGGCCATAGATGCCCTGCCCGTGGAAACGCATCCGATGACCAAGTTTTCCGTCGGTATTATGGCCATGCAAAATACCAGCGTGTTCGCCCAACACTACACTATGGGCATGAAGAAATCGGAGTATTGGGATGCCACTTACGAGGATACGATGAACTTGATCGCCCGGCTCCCCCGGCTAGCGGCGTATATTTTCCGGCGGTTATATCATCAGGGCGAGCAGGTGTTGCCCGATATTTCGCTGGATTGGGGTGGCAATTTTGCGCACATGCTCGGCTTTGAGGATGAAGGCTTTAGAGAATATATGCGCCTGTTCCTGACCATCCACGCCGACCACGAAGGCGGCAACGGTTCGGCACATACTACGCATTTGGTCGGTTCCATGCTCAGCGATCCTTACCTTTCTTTGAGCGCGGGCATGAATGCCTTGTCTGGCCCACTGCATGGCCTGGCCAATCAGGAAGTCCTGCGCTGGATACTCAAAATGGTGGATACCCTCGGCACTTCCAAACCCAGCCGCGAACAGATCGCCGATTACGTAAAAAGCACACTGGCCAGCGGGCAGGTGATCCCCGGTTACGGCCACGCGGTGCTGCGCAAACCCGATCCGCGCTTCATCGCCCAGCGTCAGTTTGCGGAGGCCAATACGCCCGACAGCGATCTGGTGCAGATTGTCTGGAAAATATTTGACGTGGTGCCGCCCATCCTCAGCAGCCTGGGTAAAGTGAAAAATCCCTGGCCCAATGTGGACGCGCATTCCGGTTCCATTCTGCTGCACTATGGCTTGAAAGAATACAATTATTACACGGTCATTTTCGGGGTCAGTCGCGCTTTGGGCGTGTTGGCCGCACAGTGCTGGAGCCGGGCCTTGGGCATGCCATTGGAGCGCCCAAAATCAGTGACCACGGCCTGGGTGAAAGAACACTTAGTCAAAGAATACGGGGTGGTCGCTGCGCATTGACCGGAAATTTTGATCGCCCAATTTTTTGGGGGAGAACATACGGAAGCACTTCAGTATGTCCTCCATTTTTTTACTTACCCCCCCATTCCTCAAATCCCTGCGCTAATTTTCTATGAAAAAATGCACCCCGATGGTGTTCTTGCTGGCGGCATTCTTCCAATTACCGGCGGTTTGGGCGGCTAAATATTTCGACTTTTCGCCAGCCGTACGGGATGCTTACCAAAAGGCCATCAGTCTGCGGGTGGCCGAAAGCCAGGCCGGACTGGAAGCCCTGAAAACCAGTGAGCCGGACAACCTGATGACGCTGTATGTGGCTAACTACGTGGACTTTGTCACCGTTTTTGCTAACGAAAACCAAGCGGAATACAGTCGCCTTTCCCGCAATATGGAGCCACGGCTGGATAAAATATCGCGCGGAGATCGCCAGTCTCCCTACTACCTCTACACGCAGGCGGAGATCCGCTTGCAATGGGCCATTTTACGGATGCGATTCAGTGATTACCTGGCCGCAGCCAGCGACATCAAGCAGGCCTACGCGCTTTTGGAAGAAAATCAGCGGCGTTTCCCCGATTTTATGGCCAACAAAATGAGCCTCGGTATTATGCACGCGCTGGTGGGCAATGTACCGGAGGATTTTCGCTGGGTGCTGCGCGGGCTGGGCGGCATGAGTGGCAGCACGGCGCAGGGCGTTCGCGAGATGGAAGAAGTGCTGGCTTACGCCAAAAATAACGAGTTCATTTTCCGGGATGAAGCGGTGGTGGCCTATTCGTTTTTGCAGTTATTTCTCAATAATCAGGGCGAATTGGCCTGGAAAACCATCAAAAGCAGCCAACTCACGCCAAAAACCAATCCACTGGCCGCCTTCGTGATGGCCACCGTGGCCATGCGCATGGGGCACAATGACGAAGCCATCCGCTACTTGCAGGAAAGTCCCGGCGGAGCGGCCTATTTGTCCTTTCCCAGGCGTACTTATTTGCTTGGTCTGGCGAAGTTGCGCCGTCTGGATACCGATGCAAACGGCCCGCTGCAAACTTTTTTGACCACTTCCAAAGGTACCAACGGCATCAAGGAAGGCTATCAAAAACTGGCCTGGCATCATTTGCTGAATGGAAACACGGCTGCTTATACGGCCAATATTGAATATGTGAAAACGAAGGGCGGATCGAGCGACGAAGGCGACGTGGCGGCACTGCGCGATGCTAAAAGCGGCGAATGGCCCGACGTACGGCTGCTGAAAGCGCGTTTGCTCTTCGACGGCGGCTATTACCAGCGTGCTTACGACCTGTTGGCCGACGCCGGACCGCAGTACGCTTCCAACCATCGGCTCGATCTGGAATATGGCTACCGCCTCGGTCGGATCACCCATCGCATGGGCAAATCTTACGATGCGGCCCGCTGGTATAATCAGACCATCGAGCGTGGAGCCAACGATCCGACGTACTTTGCCTGCAATGCGGCATTGCAGTTGGGGCTGCTTTATGAAGAAAAGAAAGACTTTGCGCAAGCCAAACGGGCCTATAACCGTTGTTTGGCGTTGAAGCCGGAGGCCTACTCGACCAGTATGCACGCCCAGGCGAAAGCGGGTTTGGGGCGATTGAAATAAATAAGTAAAATTGCAAAAGGAGCGCAGTGACATCCCGGTTTTCATCGGGAAGGCAAATGGAGCAAAGCGACATCCCGGTTTTTTATCGGGATAGGCAATTCTGAGCGTGTTCAGTTAAGTGTGGCACACCTTTGATAAATAGTTGATCCTTTGATGATCAAATTTAGGTGTGCCATACTTTTTTGAACACGCTCGCAATTCTCAACCAATACATTATCGTTTTTTTGACATGAAAAACCTGATTTTTCCCGCGCTCTTCGCGCTGCTTACCCTCGCCTCCTGTGCCGTAAAGCCGGTGGCCAATTTTACTTTGCCGACGCAAAAAATAGTGGCACCCAGCAATGTCACTTTTGCCAACACCTCCCTGAAGGCCGAGACTTATGCCTGGGATTTTGGCGATGGCGGCACCTCCACCGCAGCCAATCCCACCCACCGCTACACCCACAGCGGTAATTATACCGTCACGCTCAAAGCCACTAAAGGCTCTAAATCTGTTATTAACAAACAAATGATCCAGGTAACTGCACCCGAACGCTGCCTCGTCGAGATCGAAACCGATTTCGGTACGATGACCGCTGAACTTTACAATGCGACACCCAAACACCGCGACAACTTCATCAAACTGGCCGAAGCAGGCTATTTTAATGATCTGTTGTTCCACCGCGTCATCAATGGCTTTATGATTCAGGGTGGCGACCCTGATTCGCGCGACGCTGCGGCTGGCAAGCAACTTGGTATGGGCGGCCCATCCTACCAGGTTCCTGCCGAATTCGTGGATTCGCTGGTCCACCTCAAAGGCGCATTGGCGGCAGCCCGTACCGGCGGCCCTTCCAACCCGGAAAAGAAATCGAGCGGTTCACAATTCTATGTCGTGCAGGGTGGCCCTATCACCGAGGCAACGCTCAACCAGATGGAAACCATGAAGCATTTTCATTATACGCCGGAGCAACGCGCTGCCTATCTGGCCGAAGGCGGCACGCCAAGTCTGGACCGCGACTACACCGTCTTTGGCCGCGTCATCAAAGGGCTGGATATTATTGATCAAATAGCCGCTACCCAGACCAGTGCCGGTGACCGCCCCGTGAAAGACGTGAAAATGAAAATCCTGGTCATTAAGTAGTTTATTGGTTGATTAGTTGACTGGTTTATTAGTACCGTTAATTCGTGGCTACTTAACCAGTCAACCGATCAACCAACCAACCAGTCAACCAGTCAACCATTATGTCCAACCGTTCGTTACCATTGCTGGTGTTGCTGGCCGTCGTACTGTTGGGCGCGGTGTTCTATTTTTTCTATGAATCTACGCAGCCCAAGTTCGATTGGCAAGAGTCTTCCTGGAACAAAAAGGCCTACCGCGAGCGCAGCGATCAGCCTTACGGCACCCGAATTGCTTATCGGTTGCTGGAAAATTATTTTCCCGGCCAGACGCTGACGAAGATCAGTAAGGATGTGGCCGATGAATTGCCGAAAGACAGCGTGGGAGGGCGTAACTACGTTTTTGTAGGGGAGGCACTTTATCTGGACTCGTTGAGTACCAGCCGGTTACTGGAGTTTGTGGCGGCTGGTAACACGGCTTTCCTTGCCAGTAAGACCATTCCTTTCGACCTGATGTTCCATTTATATTACTCCGAATGCAACGAGGTCGGCTGGGATGACTACGCGACTACGACGGATACTTTTGCCAAGTTGAGCCTGCGGGAACCACCCTTGCCAGACGACCCGGTTTTCTATTACGCCTTTCAAAATAAAAAGCAGGACTACGCCTGGCATTATATTCCGGACGCATATTTCTGCTCCGACCAGCCGCAGCGTCCACTGGGCTATGTGAACGATTCGGTGGTAGGTTTTGCGGAATTTCCTTTTGGGCAGGGGCGTTTTTTGCTGCATACCAATCCCCTGGTTTTCTCCAATTTCAGCCTCCTGCGGGCGGAAACACGGCCTTATGTCGAAGGGGTCTGGTCGCATCTGGCGGTGGGGGATACTTGGTGGGACGATCTGAGCCAGGTGCCCGAGGCCGTTGCCCGTCGGCGCAATCGCGGCACCCGGGGCGGGTTGGAAGATGAACATCCGCTGACGTTTATTTTGCAGCAACCTGCCCTGGCCTGGGCCTGGTATTTACTGGCCGGCCTGGCGGGCGCGTGGCTGTTTTTTCGCGCCAAACGTCGCCAGCGCATTATTCCGATATTGCCCAAAAATGAAAATTCTTCCTACGAGTTCATCAGTACTATTGCTAATCTGCATTTCCGGGAGCGGGACTACCAGGCCCAAAGCATCCAGCAAATGAAACTGTTCCTGGCCCAATTACGCGAACGCTATGGCGTGGTGGCCAACGTGGATGCGGTTAGTTTGCTGCCGCGTACCGACGATGATTTTTTCCGGCGATTAGCCAAATTATCGGAAGTGCCGGAGCCTCATATCCGCGATATTTTTACCCGGTATGCCGATACTATGCGCTATGAACCTACCGAGCAAATGATGGTAGATTTGCACCTGATGATGGAAGGTTTTTTTAAGCGAGCGAAATAGAGGGGGTGCGGCTCCTGTTTGCAATGCACCCAAACACATCTATCATCTTGTAACCCCCGAACTTTAGTCGGGGGCATTAGAACGCTCTATATAACATCTATCATCTTTGCACAACATCCACATCAGAATACTGCAACATTCTGAAAGACCACATTAAAACCTTTGACAAACTCATTTTTGAAGACATCTGGCGTTTCATCCAATAATACAAAATCTAAAAATGACCACTACCGAAAACGAACCCTTCGAGCCACAAGAAGATTTTCTGCCGGAAGAAACTCCCGTTTCTGACCCGATCCCCCAAGGCGTGGACGTGCGCCCGGTGCGCGAGCGGGCCGAGCGAGTCAAAGCACAGATCAGCCAGGTCATCGTCGGGCAGGAGGATATGCTCGATCTGTTGGTGGTGGCCTTGTTTATCGGCGGACACGTGCTGCTGGAAGGCGTACCGGGCATTGCCAAGACGCTGACGGCCAAGTTGTTGGCCCAAACGATCAATACGTCGTTCGGTCGCATCCAGTTTACGCCCGATCTAATGCCCGCCGACGTAGTGGGTACGCCGGTATTCAATATGAAACACTCAGAGTTCAGTTTCAAACCGGGGCCAGTATTCTCCAATATCGTACTGATTGACGAGATCAACCGCTCGCCAGCCAAAACCCAGGCGGCTTTATTCGAGGTTATGGAAGAAAAGCAGGTGACCGTGGACGGCGTGACTTACCCGATGGAAAGCCCGTTTTTTGTGATTGCCACCCAGAATCCCATCGAGCAGGAAGGCACTTACAAATTACCGGAAGCGCAACTCGACCGTTTTCTATTCAAAATCATCCTGCAATATCCCAGTCTGGAAGAGGAAAAATTGATCCTCCGTCGCTTTCGCAACGATTTCAGCGGCATCCTGCGCAAACAAGTGCAGCAGGTACTTACACCCAGCGACATTGCCGATTGTCAGCGACGCATCGAGCAGGTCTATATCCGCGAAGAGCTGCTGGACTACATCGCTGCCATTGTGCATAATACGCGCAACAACACCGACCTCTTCCTCGGGGCTAGTCCGCGCGCGTCTTTGGCCCTGATGAAAACGGCCAAGGCCGTAGCCGCCATGAGCGGGCGCAACTTTGTGACCCCCGATGACATTCGCTACGTCTCTTTCCCGGTGCTCAATCACCGGGTCATCCTGACTCCCGAACGCGACATGGAAGGCTTTACGACCCGCGAAGTGCTGGATGAAATTGTCAAGAAAATAGAGGTGCCGAGGTAAGAAGATAAAATAGCAAAAGGCAATTAGCAAGGTAAATAAGTAGGGGGGGGCAAAATTAATCGAGGTTATTTTTGTCGTAACTGGCTGATTATCATTGCCTATCCCGATAAAAACCGGGATGTCACTTTTCTCCATTTGCCTATCCCGATAAAAACCGGGATGTCACTTTGCTCCATTTGCCTTTTGCAATTTTGCTTATTTACTTATGTGTTGCTAGTTTGCTGCTTGCCAGTTTGTCTTTTTGTTTTATTACAAATTAACACTATGGTATAAAAATTGAAGTAAGGCATGTCTATCATGTCGCCCAATCCATTCGCTAAATCGCTCAACGTGTTGCTCGCCGATGTCCATCCCATCTTCGTGGAAGGGCTGCAAACCGTATTATCTTCCGCGCACGGAAAATTCCGCTATCACATCAATGGGGTAGCGCGCACTGGCAAGCAGGTCACCGACCTGCTGCGCGAGCTGCCCACGGACCTGCTTTTAATGGAACTGAACCTGCCCGATGCCGAAGGCATTGAAATATTACCAATGCTCAAAAAAAGTTTTGGCAATACGCGGGTGGTCGTGATGACCGTGCAGGACGATCCGCGGCTGGTGAAAGCCGCGTTCCGGGCCGGAGCAGATGGATATTTGCTCAAATCCGGGGCTACCGAAGAGTTGTTTCAAGCCATCGAACAGGTGGTGGCAGGCCATACGTTCACGGGCAGCGGCGTGTTGCTGCTGGAGCAAAACCAGTCGGCCAAGAATAATAGTCACCCGGATAAGACTTTTGCCCACAGGCATGGCCTGACCCGTCGGGAGATTGAAATAATGCGTTATATCGGGCAGGCTTTGAACAACAAAGACATTGCTTCGCGATTATTTATCAGCGATCAAACGGTCAGCGTACACCGGAAAAATATTATGCGCAAGCTGCGGGTCAACAATACCGCTACCCTGATTAAAATTGCCTTCGAGAACAACCTGGTTTGAAGGTACTGGTGCGCACCCTTCCAAGGGAGAGTTTGTCTGTTTCCAGCATTTACCCATCTTTAAGGGGTGAAAGGCATGATTTTTGCATTAATGCGGGGCTATTCCAAAGCGTTAAATTTTGGGTTTTATAAGCTCAAAAATTTGAGTTTTGGCCATTGGTCTCTACCTTTGGGCAGATTTTTCATCAACTTTTTTTCCTAATCTCATGAAGAAAGCGAATTCTACACAAATTACGCAGGTATGTGGCGGATTGATGTTATTGATAATGCTTTTGTTTTCAAGCATTTCGGCATCCGCCCAATGCACTTTAGTCTGCAATGACTTAGTGCAAATTTCCCTCGACCAGGATTGCGAGGTAGCCATCAACCCGGATATGATTCTCGAAGGGGGAGGTTGCCCGAATGGCAACCTGATCGTCGAAATGAAGGTCGGTATCTGGGTGCCCGCCATCCTCACCAGTGCCCAGATCAATCAAACCATCCAGGTACGGGTACGGGATTTGGTCTCCGGTAATATTTGCTGGGGATACGTCCACGTAGAAGATAAATTGGCCCCCGTCATTACCTGTACGAACATTTCCCTGTCCTGTGCGGTGTCGGATTATTCGCCCGGTTATTTACTCAATGTCTTGAATATCAACCCTGCCTATCCGTTGGTGGACGACAATTGTGGACCCTTTGTCCTAACCCACCTGGACACCTGGCACGATTTGCCCTGCGGCGGTACTATCAACGGATTTACCAACGTAAGTGCCTATGTAGTGCGCAAGTGGACGGCTACGGATCCCAGCGGCAATTTCTCTATTTGTACGCAATTTATCTACTTTTTCCGTCGCCGCATACAAAATATTGTTTTTCCGCCCAATGTGACGGTTAGCTGCGCAAACCCCAGTACGGACCCCGATCTAACGGGTATTCCTTATATTTTTGACTTCGGCATCCAATTTCCGCTGTTCCCTAATAACACTTATTGCGAACTAAACGTCATCTACACGGATCAGGTACTACAGGTATGTGACGGGAGTTTCAAAATACTACGCACCTGGACTGCGTACGACTGGTGTCTGCCCAATACGCCACTACCACCCAATACCAATCCACTCACTTACGTACAGATCATCAATGTACTGGATGAGGTCGGCCCCGAGTTTGAATGCCCGGCGGATGTGACCATCAGTGCCAATCAGGACAACTGCTGTGCCATAACGGACTTGCCGGACGTACTCATTACCGACAACTGTTCGCGCATCAGCGGCATTCAGGCGATGATTACTACTTTCGACGCTTTTAACCCTACCCAGCAAACGGGGATGATCGCGATAAACGGCACCATATCCAATTTCCCTGGCAACAACCTCTGGGTGCCAGATACCATGGGCGTTTTTGGCCTCAATAGTACTTGCCTGCCGTTAGGAACCCACACGGTTACTTATATTGTGACCGACGCTTGCGGTAATACCACGGATTGTACGTTCCGCCTGACGGTACTCGATCTGGAACCGCCGACCGCCTCCTGCGATCAGACCACCACGGTTTCGGTGGTCAACGACGATCCGTTTGACTGCTACGGCCCGGCTGGCCCGAACAACGTGCCGGCTGCTTTCGGTCCCTGTGAGTTCGGTGCTGTGGTGCTGATCCCGGCGAAAAACTTCGACGACGGTTCTTACGACAACTGTAATAACGTGTATTTCACCGCACAGCGGATGAATGCCTCGCCCTGTATCGCGGGCCTGAACAAGCGTAACGGCCGCCCGAACTGTGCCGACAACACCCAGGATCCAATCTCCGAGTTTGAACTGGCTACGCTGGAAAATGATACGATCAAGTTCTACTGCTGCGAAGTGGGTACGACGCAGACGATCATCCTGCGCGTATATCAGGTGGATGCCAACGGCAACGCCATGCGCGACCTGGACGGCGAGCTGATCTTCAACTCTTGCATGGTGCAAGTAGAAGTACAAGACAAGTTGAAACCAACTTGCATTGCTCCTCCAACCGCGATTGTGCATTGCAAAAACTTCGATCCCACGCTGTGGGGTTACGGTATTCCACAAATCGCGGATAACTGTTGCCTGCTTTCTGCACCGAACAACT
>Ga0105049_10010312_pt1 | contig 10728 bp, 10 predicted proteins | sample MAT06_FD_78087 | JGI IMG/M metagenome (GOLD analysis project Ga0105049, IMG submission 78087) | Freshwater microbial communities from Lake Fryxell liftoff mats and glacier meltwater in Antarctica - MAT-06 | ecosystem: Environmental > Aquatic > Freshwater > Ice > Liftoff microbial mat | place... | reverse complement strand
TTTTTTGGTGTTTCTATTGAATCTCTGCTAAATCGTGATTTCGGTAGTGAAGGAATAGGAGAGGGGCCTTCTCCTGATTCGGTCATCCGGAAAGAGGCAATTCAAAAAAAGACGGGGCCAACTATTCTTACACTTACTCTCGATAAAAATGGAAAAGACAATATTGAATGGGTTCCTGTAAAAGCAGCGGCAGGTTATACCACCGGATTCGGAGATCCCGACTTTATCCAGGAGCTTCCGGCTTTTCAGATCCCTTTTCTGGATCAACGGAAAAAATACAGGGCTTTTACGATTGAGGGCGACAGTATGCTTCCAATACCATCAGGGTCCATGATTTTTGCTGAGTATATGGATAACTGGGGTCAGATAAAAGACGATACCGCCTGCATCGTGGTTACCCATACCGAAGGAATTGTATTTAAGAGGGTTTTCAACTATTTGAATAGCCAAAACTGTCTGCTGTTGGTATCAAGCAATTCGGCTTTTGCTCCGTATCTGGTTGGAGCTTCTGATGTTCTTGAGCTTTGGAAGTTTGCTGGTTTTTTCTCCGATAAGCTTCCAGGGAAGTAATTATTATTCGAGATTAAAGTGCTATTGAATAGATATTTAACCAGATTATTCATCACTTGGTTTTTTTGGTAAAATCATATTTGCCATCCGGTGATACTGAAAAGGAGAGTGGTCTGCCTGTGTTTTTATAAACATTGTATCCATCCACCAGATTTTCCCAAAAGGCCACATGGCTACTCTGATTCTTTTCAATAAGCTTTTTGTATTCGCTCTTTCCCGGCTCTGCAGGAAAGATATAAACCGGAATTCTGTATTGTCCACTATTTCTGGCTTTTACGGCATAAAGATATATTTCTTCGATGCCTTCGTTGGTCATTGGAAGGCAACCTATGGTAATACAAGCTCCATGAATCATAATCTGGCCACCCAGTTTCTTGCTCTTAGCAAGGATTTTATCGGAAGCGTTTGGATAATTTATTCCCAGGGCCAGATGATATGAACTTACAGGATTAAATCGTTCTACATGGTAAAATCCTTCCGGTACCTGCCAGTCACCTTCTTTTCGTTTTGGTCCTGGCTTTCCTGATGAAGCACAAATTTCGTAATCCTTTATTTTTTTCATCTTTTCATCTGGATTCCCTGCCCAGATTTCGAGGCGTTGTTCTTCTTTAAATGCCATAATCGTTATATGAAAATTGTCTTTTGAAATCCGGTTCGACTCCAGGGTTTTACTAACCATCTTTTCTGTATTTTGATACGCCTGCCGGACCCGTTCATATTTTTTCTGTTCTGCTTCAAAAGATATAGGCAATGCGGTTATCAGGCTTGCGCAGTTCGCTGCAATGAGAATGTGTATCATTGAATTATTCATTATATGTGCAACAACGAACACAACCGTCTGATTATTACTTGAAAAGAAATATCATTATGTTTTATAATTTATATTATGTTAAGTAATGATGGGCAAGCTCCTCTTGCTCTACCGTGCTGCTCTTGGATCCATCTTACGGGGAAGCTTATACATTTCATAAACCTCCAGACTCAGAAAGCCAAATTCGTCTACCACTTTTCCACAAAGACGATATACTCCCACACCACGAAATGGTGATTTGACTAAACTGGGTGGAAAATGAATCGTGTCCAGAAAATGTCCTTCATGGTCAATGAAACATCCAAAATTCATTCGATCTCCACGAACAGTACGGACGGGTTTAATTGTGATCAGGTAGCCGTAAATTTCAACTCGTTTTCCCTTAAACCGAAACAGATTGCTCGCAGTGCAACTCTGTTCCAGGATGGATCTGCCTAATCCGTCCTGGTCTGATGGTGGTTTTAGGTCGATGGCTGTTTGCGGGGCAGTCCAGTTTTGTAGCGAAAATCCAGATGGAAGTTCTGAATTGAGATGTATTATATTCAGATTGTCAGACATTTATGTGTTATTAAGAATTTGATATCAGTGCCAATTCTTTCCCGTTTTTGCCCACCAATTCAACTGCATTCCGACCAAAAACCTCCTCCCCTGTGCTTTCGGCTATTTTGTGGACGTGCGAATCGATGGAAATTTCTTCTACCAGTCTGTCTAACTTGTTTATTTTCAGCCTATCAGCCTCTTCATTCCATTCACTCAACGTAAATGGAGAGGTAAGTGGGAATCCCAGCAATTCGATTTCATCATAGGCATTTTCAACGAAGTGCTCCGGCGAAAGCTCAGGCAGGTATATCTCCTGAGTATACCCCTCTCCTGAATCAAAATCAAATAATTCAGCAACAACCGGCCCGGGTCGTTTTCCATGATACAACATATGTGCCTCCCAAAGCAACTCCTTTTTACTTTGCCCTGTAAAGCGAAGTGCTCCGATTCGGATCAGGATAATCATCTGCTCCAGGCCCATGGAAACACGCCGAACCAGATTCGATAAACTTCGGTAATCACCTCCCCTTTCACGCTCATTTACAATCTCCTTTGCCACTTTGCTTTCAAGACTTTTGAGGTGAACAAAGCCAAGAAAAATCCGGTCTTTTTTAATGCATGTTAATACACGGGACTTATTGATACAAGGGGGCTCAATAATGGCTCCGCAGCGACGTGCCTCATGAATGTAGACTTCTGTACGGTAAAATCCTCCAAAATTATTGATTACGGCTACCATAAATTCCTTCGGATAATAAGACTTCAGAAACAAACTCTGGTAGCTTTCCACAGCAAAACTGGCCGAATGCGCCTTACTGAAAGAGTAGCCGGAAAAACTTTCAATCTGTCTCCATACTTCTGCTGTTATATTTTCCGGATATCCTTTTCTGGCACAGGAATTAAAAAACTTATCCCGGATTTTCTGGAATTCATTCCGGGACCGAAACTTTCCGCTCATGCCACGGCGAAGTACATCAGCTTCTGCAAGTGACAGACCAGCAAAGTGATGCGCCACTTTGATTACATCTTCCTGGTAAACCATAACCCCATAGGTTTCCCGCAACAAAGGCTCCATTGCCGGGTGGATATAAGTGAAGCTTTGAGGGTTGTGAAAACGGAAAATATACTCTTTCATCATACCACTTTTGGCCACACCCGGGCGGATGATGGACGAAGCGGCCACCAGAGTGAGATAATCATCACAACGTAGTTTGCTTAACAGCTGCCTCATACCGGGTGATTCGATGTAAAAGCATCCCAAAGTTTCCGAACTGCGAATCTGGTTTCGTATAGTTTCATCCTCCTTAAATCGTTGAATGGCATGTACATCCACATGAATGCCCTGATTCTCATAGATTATATCGACCGCTTCCTTAATATGTCCTAATCCCCTTTGACTGAGAATATCGAATTTGGCAAAACCAATTTCTTCAGCCGTGTACATATCAAACTGCGTTGTTATAAAGCCCTTGGGTGGCATGTGAATGGCGGTGTACCGATAAATGCTCTCTTCTGAAATAAGGATTCCGCCGGCATGAATGGACAGATGTCCGGGCATATCTTTCATCATCCCTGCAAAGCGACGAATCCATTGCATGGTCTTACTGTCCTGATACGTTTGTGGATTGTCAGACATCTGGTCAATATCGGCTTTAGGCATTCCAAAGACCTTTCCCAGCTCCCTTAGGATTGAATTATCCTGATATGTGACATAGGTTCCGAGCATTATAACATGCTCCGGGTCGTACTTATTAAATATGTATGACTGTATTTCCTCCCGCTCATCCCAGCTGAAATCTACATCAAAATCGGGTGGGGATGTACGGTATGGATTAATAAATCGTTCAAAGTATAAATCAAGCTCAATGGGATCAACATCGGTGATACCCAGACAGTAGGCAACGATGGAGTTAGCACCGGATCCTCGTCCAACATGGAAGTAACCCTTACTGCGGGCATATCGGATAATATCCCAGGTAATGAGGAAATAGGCAACAAAACCCAGTTGCTCAATTATTTCCAATTCCTTAAATACCCGCTCAATCGCAATTTTGTTATTATTCCCATATCGGTAACTGAGCCCCTCCTCTGCCAGCGAATAAAGCAGCGTTCTATCTTCATTGGAGCTGTTGGAGAAGATTTTCTTGTTTTTGGATTCGTGAAAAATGAAGGGAAAATCGCATTTGGCTAACAGCATTTCTGCACGGAAAATGAGTTCAGGTACTTCTCTGTAGCAATGGAGCATTTGTTCCGGTGATGAAAAATACTCATCAGGAAGCGCATAGCTGTCCGGACTCAGTTTACTTAACAAAGTATTCTGTTCAATACAACGCAATAGCCGGTGCAGGTCAAACCCCTTTCTATCGATAAAAACAACCGGCTGCCAGGCAAGAGCCTTGCTTTGCCAATCGGACCCGGTAGCGGTATGATTCTGGTTCAGAAACCTCCACTGCTCCAGGAAGGAAGGTCGGATAGCCATCCACTCCCCTTGCATAGGTGGTCGTTTTGGAAGATTTTCGGGTGGATAAATCCAGAAAACATCTTCAAATTCAGGGGCTTCCTCCGGAAACGGAGCCTTTTTTATCAGAAAAGAACTAAGCCAACGATTGATCAGGGTAAAGCCGTCCTGAGATTGTGCAAGGGCGATGTAACAAAGCTTGAAGTTATTTCGGAACTCAACTCCTGCAACGGGTTCAATATGAGAATCCTGACAAAATTTTACAAAATCGAAAAAACCGGAAGTATTGTTGATATCTGTAAGGGCCATCCGGGTAATTCCCAGGGCAGATGCCGCCTTCACCAGGTCTTCCGGAGAAAGTACTCCATGATTGAGACTAAAGTGTGTATGACAATTGAGATACATATACCAATTTTACTGGATTTTCGAAAATCAAAAATACCAATATAATTAGAATAAATACCAATATTAATAGAAATTATATTTTTCAGACCATCTGTTAAAAATCCAAAACTGATTTATCTCACTGAATAACAATCCAGTAAGATGAGTCAATCAAATGAGTTGAATGATAAGGTAAACCTACAAGATATTGAAAAGGAGGGAGCCGAAAAGCTTTACCTGATCTGGAGAACGACCTGTTTTTTTGAGAGCCGGAAAGATGCCAATGAGCGACTCCATCGGTTTTGAAGATGAAGATTGTATGCATGAGACGCAATAAGCAATATACTTCCAGCATAGGAAATAAGGTGCTCAGATTCTGTAATTACCTCATAACCAATTCCAATTGTAAACACAGCAAAGGCTACCCAAAGAAAAAGGGAGGAACGCACATAGACGGATTTACGGGAAGATTGCCAAACGGCCAACAGACAGGTTAACCAAAAAAACAGATTCCAGACTTCCCCTGCGAAAAAGGAGCCAACACCAAGTCCAACAGACCCCAACGCAATTAATTGAGGGGCCAGACAGTGGATCAAACATAGAAAACTTCCCCCGGCACCCACAAAATCTGCATTCAGAACGGATTCTGCAACAGTTTCAATTTCCATATTCTCTGATACAGAAAATTGTACTTCTTTTTCCAGAACCGATGTTGATGTTTCCAAATTCTTTTTTGCAACTATGTCGCAAAAATAAGAAACTTATTTCTTCTCCAAAAAGAATCTTCAAAATTTTCCGGTACTTACTCCTGTTCAATGCGTGAACAGTTCAATGTATAAAAAGCCGGAAGGTTGGATTTCCGTGTTCTTTTTTCTTTTAATCCAACGTTATGAATCTTTAATCCATTTACACCCGATGCAAAAAGAATGACCTCGGGCAGGCCTTTTCCAAAAAGGGTCGCTTCCGGATAAGCCTCTGGAAGATATGGGATGTCTCCTCTCCTACTTCCAATCGAATTAGAATCCACAGGGCTATAGTTCAAAGTCATATTTTCAAATACCACATCTTCAATATTACCGGAATCTACAGCCGTTACATGGCAGGCAAGGTCATAGGTCCATTCTGCCGATACGTTCGAAAAACGAACATTCCGTATCCTGCTGTTCGCAGGATTGGTGAGAGAAGCTTCACTTCTTCTGTTCCGGGTGCCCTGTCGAATAAAGAAAGGGATTTTAACCCCTTCAATCGTCACATTGTCAATCGTCACATTTTCCAATTCTCCCCCATCCACCATGGTCAATGCAATGCCTGATATGGCCACCTGCCTTTTATAAAACGTGCTTTTGAACTGTGGAGCTATTATCCGAATGTTTTTAACGGTAATATTCCGTATGCCACCCTCTGTTTCAGTCCCCACTTTTAATGCATTGCAATTGCTCGACAGTACACAATCTCTGATCTGAACAGAATCCATTGCAATGTTGCTTAGCGATTTAAGTACCAGAGCATCGTCGTCTGAATCGATTTGGCAATTTAAAATCTGAACGTTTTTACACCCGTCCAGATCCAGTCCATCATTGTTTTTACTACCGAAATTAGACACTTTCAAATTTCGGATAGTCAGGTATTGGCAAGCCTGGTAGAGCTGCATCCAGGAAGGAGAATTTAGTAAACGAATGTTTTCAATCTGCACATTCCGGCAATCCTGCATCCAAATATTCATCCATCGGGCTTCGATCCTTTTTTCATTCCAGGCTTTATACACAACCGAACCCTGCCCATCAATAATGCCCTGGCCCGTAATCCCGATATTTGTTTGGCCTATAGCAATAATAAGAGCACGATTATGGTGATTTTCTCTTCCCTTATACCAGATCAGTTTACTTGATTGGGCAGGAAACAAACTTAAAATTGTATCTCCGGTTAGGCTTGTTTGTTTTGGAATATTGAGAATTACACCAGATTTAAGTAGCAGCGTTCCGATTCTGATTATTCCTTCGGGAAGAATTACTTCTCCCCCACCGCTTTTTGAACAGGAATCTATTGCCTTCTGAATGAGATCTGTGTTCAGAACAGCATCGATCCCGACACCCCTGACTTTTAGTTTTTGGCCTCTTTTACCGGAAATCAGACTGGCATCCATTTTAAAAACCTGGAAAAGGCAAAAAAAAATAATTGAGACGACTCGTATGTATCTGTTCGGTATTGGTATCAAAATGAGCTTCTGTTTTCTATTTCCGGCAAAGAAACAGATTGATTTGATGTTGAAATTTTAAAATTCGCTTTATCTTGTGTTATCAATCAAAACTGATAATAATTAGGAAAATCTAAAACAGTATTCCTAACTTGCATGTTAGTCTGGTAATTCTGTAAAAAAACCAGATTCTAATTATTCATCTTAACACACAGTACTCCGTGATTATTATTCTCTTTTTTGTTATTCACTGGTATCTTTCTCTTTTTTCTCAAACATTCTTTCTTCACCGTTATTCGGCTCACGGAATGTTTGTTATGAACAAATTCTGGGAAAAGTTTTTTTACGCTTTTACCTACATCACTCAAGGTTCATCCTATTTAAGCCCAAGAGCATATGCCGTACTTCATCGTATGCACCATGCTTATTCAGACACGGAAAAAGATCCGCACACGCCACATCATGCATCTAATGTTTTCACAATGATGTGGAAAACAAAAGCCATTTATAACAACATTCTTGGTTATAAAGAAGACGTTGAAAAACGATTTTCTGCCAATTTGCCTGACTGGAAGTTTATTGAAAAACTAGGCGATAGCTGGTACAGCAGAGTAGGCTGGGGAACGTTTTACGTTTTATTGTATATTAAATTTGTTCCTGCCGATATGTGGTATTTATTCCTTTTACTCCCTGTTCATTTCTTAATGGGACCTGTCCACGGCGCAATCGTTAATTGGAGCGGTCACATGTATGGATATCAGAATTTTGACAATCACGACAAAAGCAGGAATTCACTCGCTATGGATTTTCTGATGATGGGTGAATTGTACCAGAATAACCACCACAAATTGCCTAACCGTGTTAATTTTGGAGTAAAGTGGTTTGAATTTGATCCAACCTATCCGGTAATTCGAATTCTGGATCTTCTGGGAATCATTAAGTTAAAACCAGTAAAGGCTTAATTTCCGAATAAATAGCTGCAAAAGTTTGTATTCGATTTTCCTTTGCATACTTTTGCGGCCCGTTTGCGGATGTGGCGAAACTGGTAGACGCACTAGACTTAGGATCTAGCGCCGCGAGGCATGGGGGTTCGAGTCCCTTCATCCGCACAATCATTAAAAGCCCCATTGTTACTGATGGGGCTTTTTGTTTAAAACAAAAACTGTACGAACCGTGGAAATTGTATTCGAAAAGAAAGAAAACTCCTCAGCACTTCTCACCATCTCAATTGGCCCTGGTGATTATCAATCGGATTATCAATCCAAGATTAAAGACTATTCTAAAAAAGTTCAGATGAAGGGGTTCAGGCCTGGAAAGGTTCCACGAGACCTTGTTGAGCGTATGTACGGTTCATCACTTAAGAGTGAAGCCATTAATTCGGTATTGAACAAATCGATCGATAAATACCTACGCGACAATGAAATTGATGTATTAGGTGATTTGATTACAGAAGAATCAATTCCGGAAGCAGAGCAATCTACCGACGAACAACTTAATTTTTCTTTTCTGATGGCTATCCGTCCTGATATAAAATACCCATCTTTAGACCAAATTGAGATTCAATATCCGGAAATCGAAGTGGGTGAAGATCGTGTTAATGATTTTATCACCGATCTCACAAAACGGTATGGTCAAATGGCAGAGGGTGACACCATTGCAGAAGGTGATTTAATCAAAGGTCAATTGACTGCCAATGATGGGAGTTTTGAAACAGAATCGTCATTTCCTTTCAGTCGGATAAAAGAAGGTTATCAATCTCAGTTTCTTGGAAAGAAAGTGGGTGAATCTATTGAATTCCCTATTGAAGAGGCTTTTGCCAAAAATGAAGTAAAGTATGTGACTGGAACATTCAAAGAAAAAGACCGTGAGTTTTCCGGCCTTTTCAACCTGAAAATTTCCGGGGTTAGTACAACTGTTCCTGCAGAATTAAATTCAGATTTATTTGATAAAGCAGTTGGAAAAGGTAAAGCATCGAATGAAGATGAATTCAAAGCAGCTGTACGTGAGCTTTTTGTGAATACATACTCAGGCGAATCCGAGAGTTATTTTCAAATGGTAGTGGAGAAGACACTTTTCGAAAAATCAGAATTTGTTTTAGCGGAGGATGTCGTTTCCAAAGTAATCCGTAAAAGGAGCGAAGGAAAAATGTCTCAGGAAGAATTGGAATCATTCATTCCCAAATACATCCGATCAATGAAAACCAATCTCATTAAAGGAAAGTTAGCTGAAGATCATAACCTGAGGATTTCAGAAGAAGATTTGCTGGATGCTGCTAAAAGTCAGATTGCGGCAGATTTTCAACAAATGGGATATGGAAATCTTGGGGACGAGTTTATTGAAAAGTATGCACATACTTATCTTGAAGAGAAAGACAAAAACAACAGAGATCGGATGGCAGAGAAATCTTTATCTGCCAAAATCGCTTCTTTAATGCACGAGAAAGGCAAAATTGTCAGAAATGTTGTCTCAATTGAAAAATTCAATCAATTGGTTGAAGAATTGAATTAGTCTTGCAAAACCGTTTCTACTTTTTATGAATCTGCAAAACGAATTCAGAAAATATGCTGTCCACCATCAGGGAATGAGTGGCCACACAATTGATGATTACATGAGTCATATCGGCGATATCAGCCGCCCTCTTGTTGAAAATACAACCCAATACATCATTGAAGAACGTCCAGTCAGGTTTGCCCAGATTGACGTTTTTTCAAGACTGATCATGGATCGGATCATTTTTTTCGGAACGCCCGTTGATGATCAGATAGCCAACATTGTGATCGCTCAAATGTTGTTTCTTGAATCTTCGGATCCCAAGAAAGACATTATGATGTACATTAATTCACCTGGTGGTTCCGTTTATGCAGGAATGGGTATTTACGACACGATGCAGTTTATCAGGCCTGAAGTATCAACCATTTGCACATCGCTGGCTGCTTCGATGGGTGCCGTGTTATTAGCAGGAGGGGCAAAAGGAAAACGAACCGCTCTACCTCACGCAAGGGTTATGATACACCAACCATCCGGAGGTGCCCAGGGTAAATCTACTGACATAGAGATCACTGCCAAGGAAATTGTGAAACTGAGAGTAGAACTTTATGAAATTCTTGCTTCACACACTGGTCAAACGGTTGAACAAATCGAGATAGATTCAGAACGGGACAAATGGTTCCGGGCATCTGAGGCCAAGGAATACGGACTCATTGACGAGGTGCTTGTAAAGGCATAATATCTATCATTTGCCGAAAATCAGCTGCAATCCAGGAATAATCTGGTTTCTTTGTATTCTTGAAGAATGTCGGTTTATTCAAATTTCATTTGACCTCCACCACTAAAATAAATTAATTTGGCTAGATCAATTAGCTGCTCCTTCTGCGGAAGGAATAAAAAAGACGTCGTATTAATGGTTTCAGGTCCGGATGTACACATTTGCAATTTCTGCATTGAAAAAGCATATGAGATTCTGGAAGATGAGCTTAATACACAAAAAAAGACGGCATTAACTCCTCATTCCGGAGGTTACCATCTGATAAAACCAATCGAAATGAAAAGGTTTCTTGATGAGTTTGTCATTGGGCAGGATGAAGCAAAGAAAATATTATCGGTTGCTGTTTACAATCACTATAAACGCCTTGAGCAAAGTCGGTTAAAAGATGATGATGTTCAGATTGAAAAGTCAAATATCATTATGGTTGGTGAAACCGGAACAGGAAAAACCTACCTGGCCAGAACACTTGCGAAGAAACTAAATGTTCCTTTTTGCATTGCCGATGC
>Ga0105049_10010311_pt1 | contig 10728 bp, 9 predicted proteins | sample MAT06_FD_78087 | JGI IMG/M metagenome (GOLD analysis project Ga0105049, IMG submission 78087) | Freshwater microbial communities from Lake Fryxell liftoff mats and glacier meltwater in Antarctica - MAT-06 | ecosystem: Environmental > Aquatic > Freshwater > Ice > Liftoff microbial mat | place... | reverse complement strand
TTGCGGTTTGCACAGGATGCAGTTGTCCATTTGCCACGCCTTCCACGGTGATTACTTCACGCTCTGCGATCGCGCCCAAAGGAATCAGGCAACTATTCACGGCTTGATAGTGGGGTTTGCCATCTGCCCCTTTGCCAATCAACGCAACAGTGCAGGCTCCACAATCGCCGTCGCCGCAGCCTTCCTTGGTGCCAATGCGATCGCTCTGCCGCAAGTATTCCAGCAGCGTACACGTTGGGTCGGCATCTTTGAGACAAACCAGTTCGCCATTAATGGTGAGCGTGAGTTGATTACTAATTGCGTGAGTCACCGTTGTCGTCCATGCAAAGAATGAGAGATATCGTGAAGCGAACTAGAAACATTGCCAAAGACCTAGCCAAAGACCTAACAACGGATACTGTATCCACTTCAAGAGAAGACTTTATGTAGTTTGAGTGACATTTTAACCTGTTGGGCATTTGAATTCATCGGCTCATAGGGCGAGTACGGTTCCCTCATAGCGCCTACTCTGTTACAAAAAGCAATCAAATTGTTGACCCACTTTTTTTGTTTTTTTGGCGAATAGTATCACTTTCGCAGTCATATTGATGTTTTCATCTTTATAAATTTGCCTTACGAAAATTTAAAAGAATAGACCGACTTAACCTTCTCTTTACTGAAGGGTTGTAATCTTGTGGGGTCACAATGTGAGGATGATAAGCTTATGGTTTCCTTAATGAAGGTAAGTCGTTGGGCACTCTCGGCTTCAGCGATCGCTTTAGCAGCAGGTCTTGCTTCTTGTGGACCCAGTGCCCCTCCAACGACAGGCGGCACCCCCGCTGTAGGCACTAGCCCCGCAGCCGGCGGTGGCGGCACTATTTCTATTAGTGGTGCTGGAGCTTCAGCCCCCAACGCGCTTTATCAGCGTTGGTTTTCTGAATACCGCACGGTCAAGCCGAATGTGCAAGTTAGCTACCAGTCGATCGGAAGTGGCGCTGGTATCAACCAATTTTTGGCGGAGACGGTTGATTTCGGGGCAACAGATGATCCGGTTAAGGATACCGATCGCTCTAAATCTCCCCAAGCGCGCGGAACGATGATTCAAATTCCGACCACCGGTCTGTTCGTGGTCTTTGCTTATAATCTTGAGGGCGTTAAAGATCTGAAGCTTTCCCGCGCAACCTACTGCGGGATTGCCGATGGTACGATCAAAACCTGGAATGATCCCAAGATTACCAAGGATAATGCTGGTGCTAATCTGCCTAGCACTCCCATTACGTTCGTGTTTCGCTCAGATGGTAGCGGTACGACTGCAATCTTCACCAATCATTTGGCGAAAGCTTGCCCCGGCTGGAAGCCCGGAGCCGGTAAATCCATTCAGTGGCTCACGGGTCAGGGTGCAAAAGGGAATGAAGGCGTAACAGCTCAGATTAAGCAATCTCCTGGCGCGATCGGGTATGTTGAGTTCACCTACGCCAGAGAAAACCAGTTGAACATGGCGGCGTTGCAGAATAAGGCAGGAGATTTTGTTGTTCCTACGCCAGAAGCAGCCGCTAAATCCTTGGATGGCGAAAAGCCCAATGAGCAATTTGTGATTTCCGTTCCCGATCCGGCAGGAAAAGGTGCCTATCCAATTGTGAGCTTGACCTACGTTTTGCTCTATGGAAACTATCCTGCTCCTAAAGGTACAACGCTCAAAGATTTGTTTACCTGGACACAGAAGGATAGTAAAGCTCAGGCGGCGACCACTGAGCTAGGCTTCATTCCGCTACCGGATAGTCTTGTGTCTGACATTGTAACCAAACTTGAAGCGATTGAAGAGAAGTAGCGCTCTCCGCCAGCCACTCCGGGACACACCGCCTGGAGTGGCTGAAGATCCAAAGGAATCTGAACAAGTCGATTAGTGTTTTAGGTGGACGGCGGATTAGAGATTTAAGTAGATTTTTCAACACGCTAGATTTACGATTATGGCTCCAGCAGTAGACAATAATCCGGGTATGTCTTACGAGCGCACTCAAACAGCGCGAACTGTGGACAGTGGCTTTAAGTGGGTAACAGCGATCTTTGCTCTTGGCATCGTAGCGACCCTGTTGGCGATCGCGCTGCAAGTGGGGAGGGATGCGCTTCCAGCGATTCAAAAATTTGGCATTATCGACTTTGTGACGGGGGTTAGCTGGAACCCTGTAGAAGACACCTACGGAGCCTGGACTCAAATCTATGGCACCCTCGTTACTGCATTTATCGCCTTGCTGATTGCGGTTCCCATTGGCGTTGGTGTTGCCATTATCTTGAGCGAAGATTTTTTGCCGACTAGGGTGCAGCAGCCTCTGGTGTTTATGGTAGAACTGTTAGCAGCGATTCCCAGTGTGGTTTACGGGTTATGGGGAATTTTTGTTCTGTCTCCCTTCCTGCAAGGTCCCATGACTTGGATTTATCAAACGTTTGGTTGGATTCCCTTATTCAGCACACCTCCGACGGGGCGAGGCATCTACATCGCGTCGATTATTCTGGCAATCATGATTCTGCCAATTATTTCATCGATCTCGAGAGACTCGTTGGTGGGAGTCAATCCAACCCTGCGCCAAGCGGCTTACGGATTGGGCGCGACTCGGTGGGAAACGCTGCTTCAGGTGATTATTCCAACTGCGATTTCTGGAATTATTGGCGGCGTGATGCTGGCGTTGGGTCGGGCGATGGGCGAGACGATGGCAGTCACCATGTTGATTGGTAATGCCAATCGACCCTCTCCATCACTGTTTGCTCAAGGGTCAACGATTTCGGCGCTACTAGCAAACCAATTTGCTGAAGCGTCTGGACTTCAGGTGGCATCTTTGATGTACGCAGCTTTGATCTTGTTTGGCTTAACGCTGTTGGTCAATGTCCTGGCTGAATTTATTGTGAGAAAAGTTGAGATCAAGAAACTTTAGCAGGGTCGGCGATCGCTGAAGTTTATCTGTTCACCGCCAAACCCAGTATTTGAACCTTATCGAAGTTAAGCATTCTGAGAAGTTATTATGACCAGCCAAGAGTTCCCTGCATCCCTAGCCAAAGGCAGAAGCTTAGAACGCACCGTCACATCCAAGACGATCTTTTCCAGTGTGATGACGGGTCTGGTGTTTGCCTGCGCGATTCTCGCCCTGATTCCATTACTTGCACTCCTGTTTTACGTGATTTCCAAAGGGGCTGTCCGGCTAAGTCCGCAGTTGTTTACTCAGTTGCCACCCCCACCTTTTCAACGCGATTCCCCTCAGTTTTCTTCGGGTGGTTTTGGGAATGCGATAGTGGGAACCTTTATGACGGTCGTGATTGCTTCGCTGATTAGTATTCCGTTTGGAATTTTATCTGCGATTTATCTGTCTGAATTTGCTCGCGATACTAAACTTGCAAACGCGGTCAGCTTTTTTACGAACGTTTTGAGTGGAGTCCCCTCGATCGTCATGGGCGTGTTTGCGTATAGTCTGATCGTAATAGCGATTACATCGCTTGTGAAGGGTTCTCCATCTTACTCAGCCATAGCGGCAGGTTTTGCCTTGGCAGTCTTGATGCTGCCCACAATTGTGAGAACGTCCACTGAGGCTTTAGAGTCTGTTCCCAATAACTTGCGTCAGGCTTCGACCGGTTTGGGCGCATCCAACTATCAAACGATCCTTAGGGTCATTCTCCCAACGGCAGTTCCAGCCATCCTCACGGGGATCATCCTGGCGATCGCCCGCGCCGCCGGAGAGACGGCACCTATCATCTTTACAGCATTGTTTAGCAACTTCTGGAACTGGGACCCTTGGCAACCCACGGCTACGTTATCGGTGCTGGTTTACAACTTTGCGATTAGCCCATTCGCCAACTGGCAAGAGCTTGCCTGGGCTGCCTCCCTCGTTTTGATTACGTTAGTATTGTTTGCTAACGTGTTGGCTCGTTGGATAATCCGCAAACGTTAGCGATGGCTCAAGGGTTCTTCAAATGATTGATTTGTCGTTTATCCAGTCACTTTCCACCTACCAACATTGACCTATGACCTCCAATCTTCATCAAAGCGTTCAAACTGATAACGTCTTGCACACAGAAAACGTCAACATATATTACGGTGATTTTCTTGCAGTCAAGGAAGTCAACCTCGATGTTCCCAAAAACGCAATCACTGCATTCATTGGTCCTTCCGGTTGCGGTAAAAGCACCGTGCTACGTTGCTTCAATCGATTGAATGACTTGATTAAGTCATTTCACTTAGATGGCAAGATTCTATATAATGGTCAAGACATATATGCACCCGAAATTGATGCGGTTGAAGTGCGGCGGCAAATTGGCATGGTGTTTCAGCAGCCGAACCCTTTTCCAAAATCGATCTACGACAATATTGCCTTTGGTCCTCGCCTATTAGGCTACAAGGGTGATATGGATGAACTGGTTGAGCGATCGCTTAAGCGTGGGGCACTTTGGGAGGATGTCAAAGATAAGCTGAAGGCAATGGGAACAAATATATCCGGTGGTCAACAGCAGCGGCTTTGTATTGCCAGAGCGATCGCCGTTCAGCCAGAAGTAATTTTGATGGATGAGCCTTGCGCTTCCCTTGACCCCGTTTCAACCATGAAAATCGAAGATCTGATGCAGGAGCTAAAAGAGGATTACACCCTTATAATTGTGACGCACAATATGCAGCAGGCATCTCGCGCTTCCGATTACACCGCCTTTTTTAACGTTCAGGCAAACGAAGAAGGACAACGCACCGGGTTTATTGAAGAATACGATCGCACCGAATCGATTTTCCAGAGTCCTAAGAAAAAGGCAACTCAAGAATACGTCAGTGGTCGCTTTGGTTAAGCAATTTAATCCCATCAAACTTTGCTGGTAATTTTTAGCTAACAGCAACTATTGGGTCAGTTTTAGGTGAGCAGAATGTTCACCTATTTTTTTACAGGATTTCAATCGCTGCTGGTCGTGGACTGCCCGTATCGAGATAGGATAATGGCAGACTCTTGAAATCATTGCGAAATGTAAAGAGTTTAGACGTTGTTTCAATATCCCCTAACTGTATATGAAGCGCTATTGGTCTCGCTTACTTGCTTTTGTTTTGGTTCTTTTCGTTAGCTTCGGGAATAGCTCAGCCGCTTTTGCTGGCTCTACTTTAACTGGCGATTATCGTCAAGATACTGTATCTGTTGTTAATAGTCTGAGAGAAGCGCTTCAACTACCTGCGGATTCTCCAGAAAGAATTGCTTTTCAAGCTCAGGCTAAGCAGCTAATTAACGATTTTTCGTCACGCTATCGTCGGGATGGAGCCTTGTCTAAGCTGCCTTCTTTTACCACAATGCGAACTGCCTTAAATTCCTTGGCAGGGCACTATAGTTCCTATCCTAATCGCCCTGTGCCACAGAAGATGAAAGATCGACTAGAGCAGGAGTTTAAGCAGATTGAAACATCCTTAGAGCGGGGTTCCTAAGTTTCTCTTAATGTCTGCCTATCCAAAGAAAGGGATACTTTGTAGGTATCCCTTTCTTTTAAGAAAAATATCTTTATAAACAGGACTTACGCAAATCAACCGAAATTTGCCCCCCAACCCCCAATACTGGGGGAGCTAGAGATCAAAGTCCCCCAGTATTGGGGGATTTAGGGGGCAGGTGCGTAAGTCCTAATAAGCAAACCTACTTTGTAGAAGCTTGGTATGGGTTTAACATTGCTTCAGATGGGTCGGGGTGTAGTAAACCATTGAGTAGAGAAGCAGGACGTTGACCATGGGGCCAAGCAAAAGCGTGCTTAAAGGCAGCATCTTGACACGCTTGCAATTGCTCAAACCCAATAATATCGTGGGTTAGAAGATTTTCATACTCAAAAGGTAAGCGAACGTTGTGCAATCCAGCATTGTCAGTGCAAATCGCAATATCTACACCCGCTTCAAAGCAGCGATCGAATACTTGTTTTAGCTGCGAAATATTATCCAACGTCCCTGTTTGTAGATAGGTTGTTGGGCATATTTCAAGGCACTGCTTCTGTTCGGCAATTTGTTTGAGCAGGTGAGGCTGTTGCAGCGGAATTTGGATTCCGTGACCAATTCGCATTAGGTAAGGCAAAAGTTCGGCATGGCAGCCATCGCGAGTTTCATAAAGATGCCCCGTTGTGTTTAAACCCAGCGATCGCGCATAGGCATAGAGTCTCACAAACTCTTCCATCCGCTCTCCATAGTGATTATCACCCCCCGCTATATCAATCCCGCATACATAATCTCGATTTTGAGCCGCCAAATCTACAATGGCGCGGTTCACTTCATAGGGCAATCTGACGTGCATACATAAGATTTGGCTGGTCACAATCGGATACTCATTCAGTTGGCTAGCTTGACCCACTACTTGCACAATTTCCGTCATTAAATCAATTCGCTGAGGTTGACTCAAATGATCGGGGGTGCGGAGATAAGGCGTGTAGCGCAACTCCAGATAAGCTAGATTCTCAAAAATGTAAGCGCCCCGCATCAATCGATAAATGAAATAGGGTAAAGCCTCAACTGTTTGCACCCCTTCTACCAAAGTATGAAGTTCCAAATACTCATCTAAAGTATTACGAGGACGAGTGTAAAAGTCTTCAAACTCTGAATAATTAAGAAAGCGCTGGACTAATTCAGAGCCGTTGCGTTCCAAATAACGCCACAAAACTCTAGGAACAACGGAGCCTCCCAAATGACGATGAAGTTCAGCATATAAAGCCACAAAAACCTCTTCAAATAGTACTAATGGTTAAGTCGATTGCGGTAAGTAAACTGACCACAAAAAAGTTTTAGATCCTTTTCTAGATCATAGAAAACATTTATCGATTCAGGGTCAAACTGAAAGATTTCAATCCTACGAACTTAAAGGACGTTTTAAAAGTATTGAGGGGTCAAATTTAAGCCAACCGTCTGACCATAATTACGACGCAGCGCTTTTTGAGTGCCACAAATCCTTTGGTTTGCTCAGGTCGCAGCACCACCTGGACAAGCCATCGGCGTTTTGCCTCTCGAATCCAAATCACTGAGCAATTCATCGGGAAGCAAGCTACATCCCAACCCTGCTTTGCACAACCTGCGGTCTACTCCCCAAGGAGAAGGGCTTTCAGAATTTTCCGGTTCACTCTCCCAGAGCGGCAGAGGGACTTTAATCCGGCTCCCCTTCTCCTATTTTGGGAGAAGGGTTGGGGGATGAGGGCGTATTTGCGAAACTGGGATGCGCCCGTCGCACATTGGGTTTATTTAGAATTTAGATCTGGCTACTCGTAATCTTCTTCATACTCATCCCAGTTGTCTGATTTCAAAGTGCGGGGTTCCCAGTCGTCATCCAGTTCCGCATAGAGTTTCAAGGGTTTCAGATGCGCTGCGGGTGGTTCGAGTTCAACTAGATTGAGTTCACGGTCATCCGGGCGATCGCTGCGGGTATTGCGTAGATTCAACGGTGTCAGTCGCACTTGACCGACTTCATTGGGATAGCTAGGTTGTATCTCGTTGTTCATTTCATCCTCTGGGGATGGCAGTAGCTCATCAAGATGCAAAGGCTTGACAACGCGAGTAATCGCCTCTTGCACAAAGGATTTGATAAATTCATCTTTGCGGTTGAGTTGAAATTGACGCTGCACTACCTCTGTAATGCCGCCATCGCCCCAATCTTGATCTTGGCGGAAGTATTCAATAAAGCTTTTGCCTGCGATCCGGGTCAGGTAGGCAGCCGTAACCGCTTGAATGGCGCGTCCGACGATGATGCCGCCGATGCTGAGTTGCAGTGCTGTGGTCACCAAGGTAATCGCGCCTTTGACAATGCCCAAACCCGTCAAAGTTTTGGCTAACGATAGCGCCAACTCTCGCCCCCGCTCTAAGTTAATCTCGCAGCCATAGACGCGCCCAATTTCGACCACCATTTGGGCATTGATAGCAGCGGCTGCCAACATATCGACGACGGGTAACGGCGTGGCAGCAACTACTCCAGCGCCGATCCACTGAAAGCGATCGACAATTTTGTCAGCTTGGCGACGGCGTTGGGCATCAATTAACTCACGGGCTTTATCGGCAAGCCGTTGAGATTGCAGCAGGATATTGTCTGCCAGCAAATCTTCGCCTTCAGCCCGCAACACGGCAACCATCCGCCGAATCAGCGGCATGATGTCGGGGTCGGGAGTCAGCGTAGTGCCATCTTCCAACCGCACCGATCGAGGATTAGCGGAAACCGCGATCACATCAGAGGGGGAAATAATGCCCCGGACTCGTTCGCGTAGTCGCGCCAAAATGAGTTCGCGATCGCTATCCAAATACAAGTCAGATTTATTCAAAATCACCAGCGATCGCTTGCCAATTTCCGCCAGTGTTTTCAACGGATCGTATTCTGATTGTCGCAAATCATTATCCAGCACAAACAGCAGCAAATCAGCTTCCGTCGCCAGTTGCCGCGCCAGTTTTTCGCGCTCTGTGCCTGCTACGCCTGCCTCCAGAATTCCGGGAGTGTCAGTGATCACAATTTCCCGATTCATCCCTTTCAGTTCCAGCACATAGGTTTCGCCCACCTCTGTAATGCCCATGGGTGCCCCAACTTGCCCCACCACTCGCCCAATCAGCGCATTGACAAGAGAGGTTTTGCCAGCCGACCCCGTGCCAAATACCACAACCTGCAAATTGCCCTGAGAAAGGCTGTGTTCAATTTCTCGCGATCGCGTTAGCAGTTCTTGTCGTGCCACTTCATCTTGAATTTGCGATACCTGTTTCCGCACTGCTTTCAAGTTTTCTGCTGCTGCTTCTGCCTTCGCTGCTGGCACTTTGGGATCTACGCGCCGTCGTTTTTTCTGCTGCGTGTTGGGCAAATAAAACAAGTAGTAAACCAGGGAAGCGACAAGGGTGCCAATCAGGGCAATCAACACGAAGATCAACAACTGCCCCAACAACGGATAGTAGCCCACTTGCCAAAATAGGCGTTGCAGCGATTCAATCAGCCAGATCATCAATCCTAAGATGACGATAAAACCGATGATTAAAGTGACCAGACGGGGCAAACGCATAAGTGCGATCGAAGAAATGCCAGCTATCTGCTCTATTCTAAAGCGATAAGCAGTTTGCTGAAGTTTACCCGCTTGTTTCAGAAGCAGGCATTTAAATTAGGACTTACGCACTCGCCCCCTAAATCCCCCAATTCTGGGGGACTTTGATCTCTAGCTACCCCAGAATTGGGGGTTGGGGGGGCAAATTTCGGTTGATTTGCGTAAGTCCTGTAAATGATTTAAATGTTAAAAAGGGGCACTTGCAAGCACCCCTTCTTAGCTAAAAATTACGCTGAATTGGAATTAGGCGCACTTTATGGTTTGCGAATATCCTTTGCCATATTGCGGAACATATCCATGCTGGAGTCGGCACGGCGACGTTCACGCACTTCTGCTGGAGTAGGGGTTGAAGCAGTGGTGTTGGGTTGAGCAGCGCCAAAAGACGACTGTGCTACATCCATTTTCTTTTGCTTCCTAGCGGTCATGGAAGATACTTCCGTATTGAGGTCGGGAACTATGCCATCGATACTTTTTGCGTAGGTGCGCTTGATATTTTTCACGGTACGCATATAGTCTATGTTGCCCATGCTAGTTGCACTATCTGCATCTAAGAAATAGGCATCAGAATTTTGCTTAACTCGCTGAGGCACGGGCTTCACTTTTTCAGGTTTTGGGGTGGCGGCTTCATCGGGCTGCCGCCTAGAAAATAAACCTCTGATAAATCCAGTCACAATGTCTCCCTACCTGTTTTGTTGCAGTGTGTTGACCCATATTAATAATAATAACAAGAGAGACTATCTCTTGAGAACTAGAGATTGTAAGGATTTCAAGGTTTTTGGAGAAATAAAGGCGCGATCGCCTACACAATCCAATTGCTAGCCTCAACCCTAAGATTTCACTGATCGCGCCATTAAAAACGACAAAATATGAGCGCCAACTTCGGCAGCATAGTCTTGAGGCAAAGAGTGGGTTGCTTCGGGCAAGATCACCAGTTGAGCATTAGGAATCTCACGGGCATAGGTTTCACTGTGCCAAAGGGGAATAGTGTCGTCGCGATCGCCGGTAATCACCAGGGTTGGAGTTTGGAGACGATGAATCTCTTTCTCGATGGTATCGATCGCATCCTCAGGACGAATGCGATCGACTAAGAACGATCGCGCGGCTGGCTGGCTGTTCAATTCGCCCCGCATCCAGGCGATCTTGGCTAACGTCTCTTTCTGTCCAAATAAGCCTGCAAAAGGTGCAAATCCATTTAGCATCCAATCAATCAGGGGCGTTTGCCAAAGAATGGGGCGCAAATGATCATATCGTCCAGCAAAGCTGTCATCTCGAATTCCCGCTGGAGCCAGCAAGATTAATCCTTTGACCGCAGTGGGATAAGCCAAAGCATAAGCAGCAGCGACCCACCCGCCAAACGAATGTCCCATGATGTAGCATGGTTCTAGATTTTGAGCCTGGATAAACTGCCGGACAAACTCAACTTCTTTCGCAACATCATATTGAATATCGGGTTTGGCAGAATCACCAAAGCCTAATAAATCCAGCGCAATACAGTGGATTTGGGAATGCATTTGAGCTTGTAAATGTGCCATTAGCGGCAACCAGCATTTTCCACTACCCATAAACCCGTGCAGCATCAGCAAGGGTACGCCGCGACCTTCTTCTAAATAAGCCGCTGGGTGAGGATTAGAGGTCTGAAGAAAGTCTAGGTTGAGGTATTGGATTTGTTTTTCAATCATGCTGAATTGGAAAATGTTAGATTATTTTTCT
>Ga0105049_10010309_pt1 | contig 10728 bp, 13 predicted proteins | sample MAT06_FD_78087 | JGI IMG/M metagenome (GOLD analysis project Ga0105049, IMG submission 78087) | Freshwater microbial communities from Lake Fryxell liftoff mats and glacier meltwater in Antarctica - MAT-06 | ecosystem: Environmental > Aquatic > Freshwater > Ice > Liftoff microbial mat | place... | reverse complement strand
GCGTGGGATGGGCTGTTGCTCGCGGCGGCTGCGATGAAGATCGCGATCCCGAAGCCACGCCCGAAGTTCGCACACGCGGCGACCGCGACGGTCGGTCCGTGGCGGCTGTTCGGCAGCTATCACGTCAGCCAGCAGAACACGTTCACCGGTCGGCTCACCGAGGCGATGCTCGACGACGTGTTCGTGAAGGCGCGGGTGTCGCTCTAGATGAACGCGAGGTCGAGCGAGACTGCGGCGTGCACGTCGTCGTAGCAGGAGCCGCTGGCTTCGAGGAGGCTGGTGTTGATCGTTTTCGGCAACAACCGCGCCATGAAAACTTGATCGAAATCGATCAGTTGCGACGGCGTGTTTCGGCGAGTGCCGATCAACACCACCTCCTGGCCGGCTTCGCCGTGGCTGCAACCGGTTTCTTCACGCGCAGCGCCTCGTGGGATCGGTGATGTTGACCAAGCTGGTCGGCAACGCGACCTCGCGAATGGTGTCCTCGACGAGATCCCTCGCAACACCGGAGGACTTGGCCAGCGATCCACGGACCGCCAGCATGCAAGGGCGACACGCAGCGATCTGCTCGACGAGAACGCTGCGCTGCTTCACGCACACGATCGCGACGTCGAGGCGTCTTGCCCCGGCGCGTCTGCAAGCGGGCAAGGTACCGAGATCGAAGCCGTTGGGCGGCGCGACCAGCGCCACGGCATGCCCTCCTTGATGTCGGGCTTCTGAAAGTAAGGACGTGCCCCAGTAACCCACCCGTGCCATGGGAATGAATGGTGCCATTCCGAACGTCTAGTCGCTGACACCATGGAGCAATCCGTGCAGCAACCTGAGGAACAACTTCCCCCCCTTCCCATCACGGTCGACGAGCGGATCCCGATCTCGTTCGCAGGGACGTGCGATCTGGCGATCTGGTGCAAGCTGCTCCGCGACAAGGGGTGGGCCGGCCCTCGCATCGCGCGCGGGCTCGGGCGAAGCGAGGGCTACGTCAACAACCTGATCCGCGTCGTCGATCGAGCGTCACCGCTGGTGATGCTGCGCTGGCGCGAGGAGCAATCGGGTCAGCTGAGCGCCGTGTGTGCGACCGACTGGCTCGTGCAGATCTGTCTGCTGCCGCACGACAAGCAGAACGAAGAGCTCAGTCGTCGCGTCGCGACCTCGGGGTAGCTCTGCGCGACTGATGCACGCCGCTCAGCTTCCAGAAGCTTCGCGTCTATCGACGCTCGATCGAGCTCCCGATCAGCTGCTTCGCGCCCCTCGCGCGGCGTCGACAACGAGCGGTTGCCACCCGGCCATGCGTTCCTCGTGACACCAGATGGGGACAGTCTCCACTTGCGACGTTGCGATCAGGCTCGAGCGCCACGCGAAAGTCAGATCTCGTGCAGAGACGGCGCCGAGGATCGCACTCGATCCGTGGACCAGATCCGGGCTCGCTGTGGTGCCGGACCGTGAAGCAGGGGCACAAACTCCCTCCGACGCTCGCCCAGGTGGCTGAGATCTAAGGGCCCACGGCTGGCAACGGTTTCGCAGTGCTGCAGGTCTCATGTCCGTGCGCGTTCCTCCGAGCATTGCGATCTCGGTGGGGCTGCACGCGCTGCTCGCGGTCCTGTGGAACGTGGTCGACGTCAGTCCGCCGCCGCCGGTCGAGGTGGCCGTGGGTACGGTCCTCGAGCTCGTCGAGCCGCGCGCCGACGAGCCCGTCGAGATCGTCATGCTCGATGCCGCTGCGCTCGCAAAGCTCACGACTCCCGACGTGACGCCACCGGTCGCGACGGCACGCTCCGAAGTCCAACGATCCGAGGTCCAACGTTCCGAGGTCCGACGTCCGATGGCATCGATCGCGCGTGCCACGGATCCGCGTGCAATGGAACCGACCACCGAGCCGCGCGCGCCATCGCCATGGCTCGACCTCCGCAAGGGCCGCGATCTCGAGGGGCGTGGTCGCGATGCCTTGCGAGTCCCGACCGCCGCGCTCGAACGGATCGCGGGTGGCGCCGAAGGGATTCCTCGGTCCGTGGTCGAGACCAACACTCCCGGGATGAGCGGGATTGGAGCACTGGCACCGTCTCTCGTCACGGCGACGATCACGCCGGGTGGCCGTGGCAGCTACAAGGTCGACGACCTGGTGTTCAACGGGAAGATCGCCCCCGATGGTTCGGTCTCGATCAAGGACAAGCGGAACCTCCAGCACCAGTTCAAGTCGTGGTCGCACATCAAGAAGGTGCTGCGCACCGCCGGACCACTCGCTCTGCTCGCGATCGACTTCGACATCACCGACGCGCTGATGCGCAAGAAGAAGATCGATCCGTACGCGAGCCGCAAGCTGGCATTTCTCGACGAGACCCGCGATGCCCGCGTCGAGCTCGGCACCGAGTATCGGAAGCAGGTGCTCGCGCGCACGTCCGAGATCGTGCGGCAGAACCTCGAGGCGATGTGGGCGATGACGTCCGACCCGGCCGCGCGCAGGACGGCGCTCTTCGAGATGTGGGACGAGGTCGACGAGACCGGCGAAGAGGAGCTGGTCGCCGCCGGGACCGCCGCGCGTGCGTCGATCATCGGCTTCCTCCGCGCGCGCGTTCCCGCCGCTGGGTCGACCGCCTTCACGGCCAGCGAGCTCGCGGCGTTCAACGGCAAGCGCCATTCGCGCGCCGTGTTCGCTCCCTATTGAAGGAGCCGGGATTCGTCAACTTCCTGAACCGCCTGCGTGCGCTCTGGATCTATTCGAGAGCCTCGGAGTCGGCCTGCTCGGGTTCTCGTTCGCGCGGTTCGCGCTCGAGCCTGTTCGTGCTCGTCAACGGCATCGGCATGGTCGCGCTCGGCGCGATCGGCTTCTACGAGCCCGCGCAGGTCTGGCTCGCCGAGACGTTCAACCTGACGACGGTGTCGTCGACGGTCGAGCTCGCGACCGGCATCGCCTCGTTGATGATCTACGCGCGCTACCGTGCCCTGGCTCGGGCTCGCCTAGCTCGCCTAGCTCGCCTAGCTCGGTAGTCGCGACCGCGCCTCGTCGATCGCGGTGCGTGCGGCGATCCGCATGCGTGCGAGCTGCGCGAGCTCGTCGGGCGTTGGCTCGGGGCGATGCTGGTACCACTTGTCGAGCCAGCGCAGCGCCGCGAACGGAGACGCGATCGCCACGGCCGCACCGACGAACGACAGCGGCGGCGGCAGCAGCACCATCGAGCCGGCGATCAGCCCGCTCATCCAGATCGGATAGACGAGCAGCGCGGCACCCAGCTTGATCGTCGAGACCGCATCGGGATCGTACTTGCGCGCGACCCACCGCGGGATGAAGTAGGGGATCGCATACAGCGCGATCCCCGACGCCGCGAGTGGCGCCAGCAACGCGCGCTTCCACCTCCGTCCATCGTCGACACGCTGCTCGACCACGCGCCCACCCACCACTCGCGTGTCCTCGAGCCCGAGCCGCTCGAGCTCCGTGTAGTAGGCATCGACGTGCTCGGCGACGCGCGCGATCAACTTCGGATCGACGGTCTTCAGGGTGCGGTTCGCGAGCTCGACCTGCCGGCCGATGCCGCTCCACTTGCCGAGCGAGCGATCGCCCTCGTCGTTCGCGAACAGCTCCGCGACGCGCGCGACGCGCAGCCTCTCTTCGTGGGTCTCGCCCTCGATGAGCAGCTCCGAGAGATCCGCGTTCATCACCTCCGTCGCGTTCTTGATCCGCTCTTCTTCATCCGCACCCGGCACGTCCGCGAATCGCCGCACCGGTCCCCACAGCACCAGGCAGCGCGAGCGAAAGTCGCTGCGCGCGTCGAACTCGAGTGCGGCGGCCTGGAACGTCGGCGGAATCCCGCGCGAGCTCTCGGCCGCGAGCAGCATCCGTGCGGCACCGGTGCGAAGTGGTGCCAGATGGGGCTCGCTGTGACTCGTACCCTCGGGGAAGATCAGAATGTTTCCGCCACCCGAGAGGTGTGCGGCGATCTTGTCGAACATCTCGGCGTTCTGCGACGCGTCCTTGTTCGCGTTGTCCTTCCGCCGCACGATCGGCACCGCGCCCGCACGATCGAGCAGCCACTTGAGCCCGGGGACGTCCCACAGCGTCGACTTCGCGACCGGGGAGATCTCGCACGCCGCATCGGTCAGCACGAGCACGGGATCGATCAGCGCGTTGGTGTGATTCGACACGATCACGCGCCCCTGCGTCTCCGGGCCGGGCGCCTGCCCGACGCGCTCGATGTCGCGAAAGTACAGCCGCATCAGCCGCCGGAACGTCGAGACCAGCGCGCCGCGGACCTTCGAGGTCCCTTGCTTCGCAGCAGGCCCGGCGATCGTCTCGTGCGGTAGCGTCGTTTCCATGGCCGCCTAGCGTGCCACGGAACGCGGTTCTCAGGCCGCGCGTTCGATCTGGAACTGGCCGCCGTTCCACACGGTCATCGGCGTCAGCACGTGCTGGCGCTGCTTGCCGCTCGCGCTGTGCTCCTCGCACCACCAGGCCTCGCCCTCGCTCTGCTCGCGGATCGCGACGCACACCCCACACTGCCGCGCGTCGTACGCCTGCGGCATGCCGACGATCAGCGTCGGACACGTCGCGTTCGCGATCACCAGATTCGGCAGCGCCTTGCTCGACGGCCGCGCGTGATGCAGCCCGAACTCGCCCATCACGATCAGGTCGGCCGCGACCTCCGATGCGAGCTGCACGATCTGCTCGTCGGGGCGGCCCTTGCGAACATGCAGCCGTGCGCGCCACTCGCGAGCATGCTGGTTGAACGCCTCGAGCGTTCCATACACGCGCTCCCACAACGCCTGCTTGACCTCGTCGGCGGTCGGATTGCGCTTCTCGCGAACAGTCAGCAGATGGAGCTCGGGCGCATCGTGCCGGGCGGCCTGGTCGAGGGCGTGCTCGAGGACCATGTCCGAGTACTCGGAGAGGTCGAGACCGACCACGATCCGATACCGGCGGACCCGCGGCCGCACCTGCGATTCATGCTGTTCCGACATGGGTCGCACTCGTTGCAGTCCACATGCCGTCGGCTCGTTGCGGCACGGGCGCACGGTGGACTTTGACGAAGCGGCCATGGCAGTGTCTCGCCGTGTCCGTCCGCGACCCGAACGCTCCTGAGCTGCGCGCCGTCGCACCGCTGGTCGCGCTCGGCGATCCGCCACGCTTCGTGGCACCGATCACGCTGATCGCGAACGGCACGCGCGTGATCGGCGTGACCAGCGCCGAGATCCTGCGCACGATCCCGGGTGCCCACCTCGCCGTCACGCACCTCGACGGCAGCATCGCTGCCACCGTCGTCCACTGGAACGTCGGCCGCGACGCGGACGTCGGCCTCGTCGACTCGAGGGCACGTTCGATGGCGACCTCGTGCCGCTGACGATCAGTGACGTCCACGCGAGTGTCGATGTCCACGGCGCACCCGCCGCGATCATCACGATCGAAGCGACCACCACTGGCTACGCACGCTCGCTGATCCCGGTGGTCGTCGACAGCGACGATGCCGGCGGCATGAGCGACGCGATGGTCTGGCTCGCGAGCCCGATCGATCCTGCGCACGCGAACGTCGAGGTCGAAGGCGCGTGCCTGTTCGCGTGGCTGCCGCGCGAACCGGCGCGCGGTCGTGCGAAGGGCGAGGTCGTCGCGTTCGCGGTCGGCTATCCGTATCGCATCGGCATCGCGAAGCCCCGTGACACGCCCGTGATCGCCGAGCTCGCGGGGCTCGAGGATCTCGGCCGCGCGTTGATCTCGAGGGCCGTGACCAAGGAGCGGGAGCTCCCGCCGGTCACCGGCGAGATCGTCGACAAGGGCAGCGGCGATGTCGATCCGCTCGCCGGCCTCGACGACTGAATTCGTTGCCGCGCGTTGGTGGCGAGCCGCCGGCGGGGCTTCGATGACTACTTCTTCTGCCAGAAGCTGACTTCGACCAGGCTGATCGTGTCGGTCGGCTTCTCGGACTTGGTGAAGATGTGGACGTCACCGAAGTCGAACATCACCGAGTCCTTGCCGTACGGCTGCGTGGCACCCGGGCGACCCTTGATCGTGCCGATCGTGTTGAAGTTGTAGAAGCCCTTCGTATCGAGTGCGACACGACCCTTGAACAACTTGTTCGGTGAGAAGTCCGTGCCCATCGCCTTGTACGGCATGGTCAGCGAGATCGCGCGACCGTTGAACGGCTCGTAGACGACGAGGCCGAGGTCATCCCACGTGTGGATGCGGTTCGCGGCGCCCTTCGTGTCCCAGACGCGCGAGGCCTTGCCGAGGATCTTCACGAGGTCGACAACCATCGGCCGGCCACCGATCTCCTTGCCGTTCAGCTTCACACCACCACTGCTCGTGACCTCGACCTTGACGTCAGCAGCCGCACCGACAACGTCACCAGTACCGCCACCACCGACAGCCGGCGGCGTCTTGTCCTTCTGCCAGTAGCTGATCTCGACGAGGTCGATCGTGTTGTTGCCCTTCGAGGTCGTGAACACGTGGACGTCGCCCTTGTCGAACACGATCGAGTCCTTGCCGTACGGCTGACCCGCACCCGGGCGCTGCAGGATCGTGGAGATGCTCAGCGACGACGGCATCGTCTTGCCGTCGACAGTGATCGTGCCGCCGAACATCACCGACGGATCGAACGAGCTGCCCATCGGGCGATACGGGAACGTCGTCGAGATGCAGCGACCATCGCGCGGCTCGTAGACGATCAGGCCGAGCTTGTCCCAGGTGTGCACGCGGTTGCCGGTGCCGCCCGAGTCCCAGACGCGATCCGGCTTGCCGTAGATCGCCTCGATGTCCTTGAGGTACGGCTTCCCGCTGACGCCGACGCCATTCATCGACACCGACGTGCCGGTGATCGCGATCTTGATGTCGCGCGTGTTCTGGTACCCGCCGCCGCCACCGCCGCCGTTGTTGACCACCGGCGCGGCCTTGGCGTTCTTCCACATGCTGAGCTCGACCAGCTCGATGTCGGAGGTCTTCGACGTGGTGAACACGTTGAAGTCACCCTTCGCGATCACCACCGACGCCGCGCCGTATGGCTGCGTCGCGCCCGGGCGGCCCTTCACCGCCGACAGATCGGTCGACGCGAAGAACGCATAACCGTCGACGGTGATCGAGCCCGCGAACATCGTCGCCGGGTCGTATGCCATGCCCATTGGCTTGTACGGGAACGTCGCCGAGATCGCGCGACCGTCGTTCGGCTCGTAGATGATCAGGCCGAGCTTGTCCCAGGTGTGCACCCGGTTGACGCCGTCCTTGACCGACCACACGCGATCGGGCTTGCCGTAGATGCCTTCCCAGTCGGTGAGCTGCGGCGTGCCGGTGAGGGCGACGCCGTTCGCGACGATCGCGGTGCCGCTGATCGCGAGGTTGACGTCCTGCGTGCGCGTCGGATAGCGACCCGGGCGAACGCCGACAACCGGCGGTGCTTCGGGCAACTTGCCCGAGGAACCACCCTGGAGCTTCTCGAGCGCCTGCTTGGCCTTGTAGGCGTTTGGGTACGCGTCGAGGTACTGGCGGTACGCAGCGATCGCGTCGTCCTTCTTGTACGCGAGGCGATATGCCTCAGCCTTGCCCCACAGCGCGGGCTCGAACTTGCCGTTGATCGAGAGCGCCTTGTCGAAGCGCGAGTGTGCGTTGGTCCACTTCGACTGCTTCGCCATGCAGTTTCCGGAACCGACGAGCGCCTCGAGGCCGCGCGGGTTGACCTGCAGCGCCTTCGCGTAGAGCTCTTCGGCCTTGGTGCAGTTGTAGGCGTCGGCGGCGTCGTTCGCCTGGATCACGAGTGCGTCGTAGCCACCGCCACCCGGGCGAAGACCCGGATTCGTCCTCACAATGCCGACGCAGATCGCCTTGCCTTCGTCCGCGGGATCGCGCTTCGAGGCGTACGCTTTCCCGTCGCTGTGCGCCTTCGGACAGTTACATCCGACGCCGCGGACCGGCGTGCCGGGTGCGCACTCATACGAGGTGACCGGCGCGTCGGCGACGGCCGTGTTCACGAGACAGATCAAGAAGAGGATCCCTAGACGGATCCCGCGTGTTCCCACCATGCGGTCGATAATGACACAGGACCCAACGCGGTACCCACCCCTTGAGCAGTCGCCGATGTCGCCGATGTCGCCGATGTCGCCGATGTCATTGGGCGTGTGCTACCAAGCCGGCGTGAAGGTCGGGACCTGGAACGTCAACGGCATTCGCAAGCGATCCACCGAGGTGCTGTCGTGGATCGATCGCGAGGAGCCCGACGTGGTGTGCCTGCAGGAGACCAAGGCCGCGCTCGGACAGGTGCCGCAACACGTGGTCGACGTCGCGGGCTATCACTGCCACTGGCACGGTCATGCCGGGTACTCGGGCGTCGCGCTGATGCTGCGGCAGAAGACGTTCGGCGATCCCCCGAAGTGGGTCCACCCACCGTTCGACATGGAGACCCGGATCGTCGTCGCCGAGGTCGGCAAGCTGGTGATCGGTTCGGTCTACGGGCCGAACGGCGGCAAGGACTACGGCGCGAAGATCGAGTTCTGGAAGCAGCTCGTGCTGTGGGCCGCGGAGCTCCGCGAGCAGGACAAGCACCTCGTGCTCGCGGGCGACTTCAACATCGCGCGGCTCGGCATCGACGTTCACCCGATGCTGCGCAAGCCGATGATCGGCCAGAGCAGCGAGGAGCGCGTGCTGTTCGAGCAGTTCCTCTCACACGGGCTCGTCGACGTCCACCGTCGCGTCGATCCCGACAACGATCGGCTATTCACCTGGTGGGCGCCGTGGCGCAACCTGCGCCAGCGCAACATCGGCTGGCGGCTCGACTACGTCGCCGCGAGCACCGCGCTCGTCGACGACCACGTCCACTGCGTCAGTTACCGAGAGATCGGGACCAGCGATCACGGTCAGGTGATCGCGAACATTGGAGACACGCCGGTCTAGGTCGTCCTCGTCATCGAACCGCCGCGGCACGTGGTCCTTGCGGCACTTGCTCTTCGGCATCAGGGCTTGAGCTTCGGCTTCGGCTTCGGCTTCTCGCGGCTCGCCGACTGCCGTGGCTCTTCAGCCCGTCCTTCGGGACTCGCGCTGCTCGCGGTGGATTCCGTGGATTCCGTGGATTCCGTGTCCTCGGTGTCGTCGTCGAGCACCTCGGGCGGGTCCCCATCGGTATCGTTCACGTAGCTCTCGGCGGCGGCGCCACCGTCGCTGCGGGTTTTCCCGAACCGTTCGTCGGGCTCGCGCTGATCAGAGAGTTGCCACTCGCCGGCGGCGAAGCTGTTGTGGTGATCGTTACGGGCCTCATCGCGAGAGCGTTCACCCGGCTTGCTTTCCTTGGGTCCAGACATTGGGGTCCTCCTGTTCGGAGGAGTTGCAAGGGGTAGGCCTACAGCAACGTGAGCGCGGGTGCGGAGATCGCCGACGACGGCAACGATCGCATCGCGATGCGGATCTCCGCGAGCGCGCTGCCTGCCGTGAATCGCGCGCGGTCGAGCGCGAGCACGACGTCACCGGGGTCGCCGTAGTCGGTGGTCTGGTCGGGCAAGTAGCCGAGCTTCTCGAAGACGCGGCGAGAAGCGACGTTCTGGGGCACCACCGACGCGTAGATCCGCTCGAGCCCGAGCGTGGTGAAGCCGAATGCGTGGATCATCGTCGCGAAGCGCGTACCGAGGCCCTGGCCCTGCGCGTCGGGGGAGACGATCAAGAACGCGAATTCTGCGCGGCGATTGGCGATGCCGCGCAGGTCACCGTCACCGACGAACACACCGTCGCGAAACAGCAGGAACGGGCGAGCGCCGTCGGCGAACATCGCGTCGTAGACCTCGATCACGTCCATCTCGGAGAGCGGCGCGGTGTGACCGAGCAGCGGCGCGTTGCGCGGATCGTTGTAGGCGAGGGTGAGGGCGCCGACGTGCGTGCGGACCTCGTCGAGTGTCGGCTCGATCGCCGTCAGCTCGTTCCAGGTGATCGCTACGGGCACAGCGCCATCACCGCGAGATCGTCGAGGATGACCGTGTCCACTACATTGGCGGTTCGCGACCGCCCCAGCACGCTGACCGTGACAGCGCTCGGCTTCAGGATTGGCTGCGGAGCTGTGCGCTGCATGGGAGCAGCCGCGGTCTCCCAGACGATCGTACCCGTCGCGGGATCGTGGCGCACACGCAAGCGGGTATCGGTGGACTCTGTGATCAACGCAGTGTTCATCATCGTTGTGGAGTAATACATGCCCAGCTGATTCGACCGTGTGACGATCGCGAAGCTGTTGTCGTCGTCGATCGTGACGAACACGCCGGCCTCGGCGTCGATCGCCGACGGATCGACCACGGTGATCTCGATCGCGCCACCGGTGAGGTCGAACGTCTGCTTGCCGATCAGCCCGACCTCGGAGGTGATGTCCGTCCCCTCGATCTCGAACTGGATCGTGCCACTCGAGACCATGAACGGGAACACGGCGGGCGTCGAGGTCCAGATGTCGGGTCGCGGTTGATCGAACGACTCGGTCAAGCAGGTCTGTACGCCGGCGTCGGGCGTCGCGTCGGCGAGCGGGCCATCCAGTGCGAGGAACGTGTTGTCGTCGTCGAGCCCGAAGACCGCGTTGCAGCCGATCGCTAGAGCGCACGATGCGATCCACGGGTACGCTCGACCAGTCACCATGTTCGAGCATACACGCGTCGCCCTGGTCTCCGCGGTCGTCGCGTGCTCGAGCTCACCGCCACCGCCGACCGACCGGCCGATCGACGATCACGCACACTACGAAGGTCGACAGATCGCCGACACCTGCTCGTACCTCGGCGCCGACTGGCTCGACCGCGCCG
>Ga0105049_10010308_pt1 | contig 10729 bp, 7 predicted proteins | sample MAT06_FD_78087 | JGI IMG/M metagenome (GOLD analysis project Ga0105049, IMG submission 78087) | Freshwater microbial communities from Lake Fryxell liftoff mats and glacier meltwater in Antarctica - MAT-06 | ecosystem: Environmental > Aquatic > Freshwater > Ice > Liftoff microbial mat | place... | reverse complement strand
CTGCGGCGGGCGGCTGGTGGGCGTACTGGCCCTGTTCGCCTCGGCCGCAATCTCGGCCCGAACAGCCGCGGCCCTGACCGTCACCGCGGACCTGTTGGCGCTCGGCATCGTTCGCAAGCGGGCCGAGGCCGCCGTCCGGGATCAGGAGGCCCGCCACCGGGCGGTCATGCAATCGGCTCTCGACTGCATCATCACCATCGACCGCCACGGCCGGGTGATCGAGTTCAACCCGGCGGCCGAACAGACGTTCGGGTACACTCGGGATGAAGTGATCGGCCGCGAACTGGTCGGGCTGATCATTCCGGACATACACCGAAATGCCCACACCGCCGGCCTGCAGCGGTTTCTGGCCACCGGCGAGTCCCAGGTGCTTAGGCAGCGGTTGGTCGGGCTACCCGCCGTCCGCAAGGACGGCACCCACTTCCCAACCGAGCTGACGATCGTACCGATCGAATTGGACGGCGAACAAGTGTTTACGGCCTTCCTCCGGGACATCACTAAATCTCAGATGGTGGACGAGCAGCGGCTGGCAGTCGAGGCTGATCTTCAGCGGGCCAAAGAGACTGCCGAGGCTGCAAGTTTGGCCAAAAGCCAGTTCATGGCCAACATGAGCCACGAGCTGCGGACGCCCCTGTCGGCCATTCTTGGTTACACCGAGATACTCCTCGACCCGTCCCTCACTCACGAGCAAAGAGTCGAGCGAAAACAGGCCATCTTGCGGAACGGTCGGCACCTGCTACGGCTAATCAACGACGTCCTCGACCTGTCCAAGATCGAGGCCGGCAAGCTCGAACTGGAATCGCTTCCGTGCCGGGTGTGGCGGGTGGTTCGGGAATGCCTTTCGTCCATCGAGCCTGCCGCCAACGAAAAGGGGTTGACTCTGCTGGCCACCGCCAAGGGGCCGCTCCCGTACCTCCTTCAGACCGACCCCACCCGCCTCCGGCAGGTGCTCGACAACTTGCTTTCGAATGCCGTCAAGTTCACCGCCGCCGGCACGATCGAGCTGCGGGTGCGGCTGGACGACTCGGCCGGCCGGCTGCTATTTGAGGTTCGGGACCAAGGCCTCGGCATCACCGCAGCGCAAATGCTACGGTTGTTCCAGCCGTTTACCCAAGCGGACGCGAGCACCACCCGTCAGTATGGGGGCACCGGCCTCGGGCTGAACATCTGCAAGCGCCTGGCGACCGCCCTCGGCGGCGACCTGACGGTAAGGTCCGAGTACGGGAAGGGGAGCTGCTTCACCTTCTTACTTCCGGTTTCCACCGGGGAGGTGGCCAACCTCGTAATGGTGTCCGATCTTTTGCCTGACTCGACACTGATCCCTAAGCCCGCTCGACAGCTGCGATTGGCCGGTCACATTCTGTTGGCCGAAGACAGTTTGGACAACCAGCGTATCATTCGCTACTTTCTGGAGAGGGCCGGGGCTTCCGTCGAGGTGGTCGTCAATGGTCGGGAGGCCGTCGATCGGGCGCTCGCCGGACGGTTCGACTTGGTGCTCATGGACATGCAGATGCCCGAAATGGACGGGTACACGGCCGCCCGGCAACTGCGACTCCACCTCTACGACCGCCCGGTCATTGCCCTCACCGCCAATGCCATGGCCGGCGACGAGCAACGGTGTTTGGAAGCGGGTTGTACGGGCTACTTGCCGAAGCCGGTGGACAATGACCGCCTGGTGGCAACGATCCACACGCACCTCCGAAGAGGGTCTCGAACGCGTCCGCCGCTTCAGGCCCAGCCGTCCACCCAAGACGATCTGGTCGAGCTGACCCTCCAGCCGCCGGCGGACCCGACCGCCGCTACCATCGCCGATATGCCCGACATTCTCGCCGATCTTTTACGCGAGTACAGGGCCACCCTGCCCGAAGCGGCGACCGAGGTGCGGCAGGCCGCGTCCGAGCCGGCGAAATTGGCCGCCCTCGCCCACAAGGTCCGCGGGACAGCCGGCATGTACGAGTTGCGGGAACTGGCGGCACGAGCCGGCGAAGTGGAGGACGCCCTCCGAAAGACCATAGACTTACCGACCCGTCGTAGGTTCGCCGAGCGGCTGGCCACGGCTCTCGAACAGGAGGGGCAACGATGACGATACGACTTGCGGTGGTGCAACACGGCGATTTCTTACAGGCGCGCCAGGCCGTTGCTGCCGGGTCGGAGTCGTACTTCGGCATGACGCATTCGGTTCAGGTGCTCGACCGGCTGCTGGCCGGGCATCCGCATCTGGTGGTGAGCCTAAATGCGCCTGCGGGAGACGCAATGGAAGGCGACGGGCGATATGTCGGCTGCCCAGCACCGGCCGGCGGTCGGTTGCCGTGGCAAGTGACGGCCTGGCGGTGGGCCGGAAGGATCATCGCGGAGTTGGAGAGATTCCGCCCGACGCACCTCCTGACGCGAATCGGCGGGGTGACGGCCGCCCGCATACTCGGCTGGGCCGATCGCCGGCAGGTGCCGACGCTGGCCGTCTTTCACGGTTACCTTTCGACCGGCACCGTCCGCGATCGACTGACCAACCGCTGGCTCGCCCATCGGCTCAACCGTCCGCACGTGGCCCGGGCAGCCAATCACCGTCGCCCCGCAGCCAACAGCCTGATCCGAGCGGGGGTCGACTCGGCGAAAGTCGCGGCGTTCGACTGGCCGGGGCAGCGGCGGCCGCACGACCTCCCGGCCCGCACGGACTTCAACGCCGAGTCGCCTGAGCTCTTTTACTGCGGCACCCTGGACCGGCTCAAGGGCGTGATCGACCTAGTTGAAGCAGTCGGGCTTCTCCGCCGGCAGGGGCTGGCCGTCCGGGCGACGCTCGCCGGCGACGGACCCGACCGAAAGGAATTACAACAAGCCATTGACCGGCTGCCGCCCGGCGCTGTCCGGTTAATCGGTCAAGTGCCGAACGCCGAGGTGTTCACCCGGATGCGGGCGGCCGATGTCGTCGTGGTGCCGTCGCATCATGGGTTCAGCGAGGGGTTCCCGAAGGCCCTCACCGAAGGGCTTGCCAGCCGCACCCCAGTGGTATGCTCGGATCACCCGGTGTTCGTCGAGGCGCTCCGCGGGTCGGAGGGGGTGCGGTGGTTCCGGGCGGCCGACCCGGCGACGTTGGCCGCCGCCGTGGGGGAACTGATTGGCGACCCCGCCCTTTACCGTCGCACCTCCGACGCGGGCATTGAAGCCTACGAGCGGGACGACAGCCCGCTCATGTTCGGGGATCTGATCGATGAATGGGCTGCGGGTATGAAATAAGGCAGCCCCGCTAAAGTACCGCCGCCAGTCGCTCGGCACGCAGCCGTCCGCACTCGGCCCAAGTGAACGCGGCCGCCCGGCGGATGGCCGCAGCACCGAGATTCGCTCTAAGCCCGTCGTCCGCCGCCAGCCGCCGAAACGCTTCGGCCCAAAGTTCGGGTCGGTCGGGCGGCAAGACGATCGCCCCGTCCGCTTCGTCTCGGGCCACTCGACCGGCACCCATCGGCGACACGACCACCGGCCGACCGACTCCCATCGCCTCGTAAGTGACGAGCGGCCCACCCTCCTCGAAACTGGGGAAGGCGAATGCGTCGGCCGACCGGTAGGTCGTGCCGATGTCGCTAACGTGGCCCAGCCGTACCACGTCCGGCCGGGCGAAGTCCGCCGCCCGTCGGCTCAAGAGGTCGTCGGTCACGCGACCGGCGAACAGCAACTGGCCTGCTACGCCGGACAGCTTCCAGGCGTCGAGCAGTCGATGTGCACCCTTCCGCTGGCAAGCTAGGCCGACGAACAACACTTTCAGTCCCGAACCAGCGTTAACGCCGCCGGGCGCCCCGACCCGGTCGGGCGACCAGCCGTAGCTGACCGGCAGGATTTTCCGGGTCGGCACCCCGTTCGCGGTCAGCGATTCATCCACCAGAGGGCTGGGCGAAAAGATGAAGTCGGCCAATTCGAGTTCGGCTCGCTCCTCGGCGATGAGTGCGTCGGTGATGGCGTGGTCCGGGGGCCAGCCGATGGCGGACGCCTCGGCGTCGAGCACCGCTCGGGCCGTCGCCGTATGGCAGTTGATCCGCTCGGTCACCACGACCGCGCCTCGAGCTTTGGCCGTGCGATACACGTCGAGGCTGGTGCCGGGCCAGAGGTACGCGACATCCCCCGACCGCAGAGCCCGAAGAAACCGCCGCTCAGCCAGCCGGTTCACTCCGGGCACGCCGATGACCCGGTAGGCCAGGCGGGCGACCGCCCTCGGCAGGGCGTCGCGAGTGAACGGCCCGCGCCCCCCAGTGGCCGAGGCCGGAACCCGTAGTTGGACATTGAAGCCGTGCAGCACCATCCCACCCAGAATACCCGCGATGACGTGGCTGTTAGCCCCGCCGGTGTTGAAGTGCGGGAACAGAGCGAGTACTCGTCGGTTCATAAAGGCCCGTCCGGCGTCGGCATCGGGAACACGGGTCGCGGGCCGAGACCGCGAACCCAGTCGTAGACCGCCAGCACCTGACCGGCTTTGGCATCCCAGGTGAATCGTTCGGCCACTCGCGCCGCCGCCGCCGCCCCCTTTATCGACAGCACGCGCGGATCGGCGACGATGCCGTCGAGCACCGCCCGCAAGTCTCGGACGATCCGCTCGCGCGGGCCGATCGGGACCGTCCAGCCGGTAGTCGGAGTCACCAGTTCGCCGGGGCCGCCGTAGTTGACGACGACCGGAGGCAGGCCGCCAGCCATCGCTTCCAAAACGACCCCGCCGCCAAACTCGCGGACGCTCGGGAAGACGAACACGTCCGCCTCGGCCAGGCGCGAAGCGAGTCGGTCGTGCGGTATCCACCCGGCCAGTTCCACGTTCGGTCCTAACTCTGCGGCCCGGCGGACCAACTCCGGCATCTGCGGCCCGTCGCCGATCACGGTCACATGAAGCTTACCTGCCCGGACCGACTCGGCGGCCGCATCCAGCAGCATATCGGCCCCCTTGTAAGGGACGAGCCGGCCAACGAAGACCGCCCGCACCGCCCCCCCGGGCGGCCTCGGCGGCAGCGGCGTGCGGGGTGGAAACCGCGCCGGGTTGATGGCGTTTTCAGGCAGGTAGAACGCCTTCCGCTGCACCTCCAGAGGCTCCAGCTTCCAGGTGTCGATCGACCCGATGAGCAGCGCGGAAGCGTCTCGCCGGGTCGAGCGGTAGCCGGGCAGCAGCTTGTACGCTCCCCGCAGGTACGACAGCCATTCCTTCTCTCTGCGGCGGGCGGCGTCGAACCCGGTCGGCCACGGCACCCCGCCGTTCCACGGCCCGGCCACGAACGGCACCCCGGCCCGGCGGCAGTGAGTGGCGAGAAGGCTGGGCACTGTCGGGCTGACCGGCGTCACCCGGTGGACCACGTCGAACCGACCGCGCAGCAGTTCCCGCCCGAACCTCGCCCACACCCGCCGCTCGAACTCGTAGTTCATGCGCGACGACAAGGCGGTCAGCGTCGTCCACCCCTTACCCGTGCCGCCTCTTAGCCGTTCGCCTAACTTCCAGATGGGACCGGCGACGGACTCGGTGTCTATCGCCGTGTAATCCCGGCCGGCCGTCAGCCCGGCCCGGTCGAAGGCGGCGGCGTTCCGCACTTGGGTGACGACGTGGGCGTCGTTCCGGGCCGCAATGGCCTGGGTCAACGACCAACCGACGAGCGGAACGCTCACCCACTCCGGGTTGCAAGCCTCGGCCACGAGTAGAACTCTGTGCATCATTTGCCCCCCGCTTTCGCCCGTACCCACGCCGCAGCCACCAGACTCCCGCCGACGACCGTCACGGCCATGCCGCCGAATAGTAGGCGGGTCAGCGGGTCGGCAGCCGAGGCCGTCCATTCGGCAGCCGTCAGCAGAGCCAACAGCACCGTGAGAACCAGGTCCGCCCGCAGCCCGGGAACGCCGAGCCGGCGGTAGCGGGCGGCGGTGAACAGGTATCGGGCGAGGTCGGCCAGCACGAACCCTACGACCATGCCCGACAGCCCACAGAGGTACGCCCCGCCGCCGGCCAGCGGCACCAGCGCGACCAGTTTGACCGCGCTCGCCGCCGCCGTGCGACGGGCCTGCCCGGCAGCCATCAACCCGGCGGCCTGAAAGCCCTGAAGGAGTTGGAACCAGGCCGCCCAGGCCAACAGCCGGACGAGGTCGCCCGCCGGGTGGTACGCCGCCGGGTAAAGCAGCAGGACCGCCGCCGGGGCGGTGGCCGCCATGCCGGCCAACAGCAGCCAGCCGAACCGCACGGCGAGGGAATAGTAAGCGGCGAGTTGGCCGACCTGCTCCGGGTGGTCTTGGAGCCGGCCGAAGAGGGGTAGCAGCCAGTTGCCGGCCAGCCCCTGAGCGAGGTACCCGGGTACGGCGGCGAACATGGCCGCGACGTGATATACGCCGAGAGTGGCGACCGACACCGCCGCACCGACGACCAGCCGATCAATCTGGTTGGTGAGGAAGCTGAGCAGGGTGCCCACGAACACCCACCGGCCGAACTGCAAAAGGTTAGCCATCTCGACCCGGTCCCACGCCCAGCGGTGCCGATGCCGGGGCAACGCTACGTGGCTTAAGAAGAGCGTGATGGCGTACGCCAACAGCGAACCGGCCACCAGCGCCCATGCGGTCGGCCGTATCCAGACCCAGCCGATGGCTAGCGCGGTTGATGCCACGTAAGCGATGAGCTGGATGAGCATCAGCCGGGCCTGGGCCAGCCGCCGGGCTTGGGTGATCATCACAACCGAGTTGAACCCGCCGAGGACGGCGGTGAACCCGGCCGCAGGTAAGAGCACGAGCAGTTGCGGCTCGCCGTACACCACAACCGCGGGCCAAGCGACGAGCGCGGTCGCCAACCAGATGAGCCCGCCGCGGACGACCGCCACCGTCCAGGCTACGTCCAACAGACGAGGGTCTTCCGCCCGCCGGTGTTGGAGCACCCAGGCGGTGATGCCTACGTCCGACACCATGTGAACCCCCTGGAGGAGGAGGTTCACCAGGGCCATCAGCCCGAATACCTCGGGGGCAACAAGCCTAGCCAGCACTAAGTTCGCGGCAAACCGGAACAGTTGCAGCCCAGCGTAACCGCCTGCCAACCAGGCGGCACCGTGGAGCACCGTGTCCGGCCGGGGCGGCTCCGGTCGAGGCATAATGTTGACATCAATGGCCGAATCCTGACGTATTTGGATTTTTGTCACTCACCCACCCTTACAGCGTGCTACATCTTAACACAGAAACTTACTGGTGATGACGACTTAGATAAATCCGCCGGCGCTGCCGGTGGCGGAAAGCTGTATATGCCCGCATCGATCCGCGCCCTGCTGGCCGACGACGATGATTTCTTCCGCCGGGCGTTCGCGGCCAGGCTGCGGATCGCCGTCCCCGAGGTGGAACTGACCGACCGGGCTACCCCGGACGTGTCCGGTCAGTTCGACGTCTACTTCTTGGACAACCACTTCGCCGCCGTGCCGCTCGCAGGCGACCTGGTGGCGACGGCACGGCTGGCCAGTCCGACAGCCCTGATCATTGCCCTTTCAGGTCATCTTGACGCTGACACCCTCCGCCGGCTGATTAACGAAGGCTGTAACGGCGCAGTTACGAAGGGCGATACGGCCGACATGGCCCGGTGCTTCGAAGTGGTACGGGCCTACGCCGCCAACTTGGCGCCGAAGCCGGTCGGACTGGGACGCACGCTCCGGTCGATCACCGACCTTATCCGCGAGTGGAACGCGCGGCTCGATAAAAATCTTGCGGCCGAGGTCCGCTAACCATGTCCGATCTAATGTCCATGAGCCAGACCCTCCCGGTGAGGATCTGGGGAATGATCCAGCAGGCGGCTGCCATCGTGGCGCTGGTGTTCTTGGCCCCGCTATTCGGCGTCCTATACCTCGCCGTCCGGCTTACCTCGGCGGGTCCGTTTTTGTACGCGCAATCCCGGCCCGGCCTGGCCGGTCGAATGTTCTGGGTGTGGAAGGTTCGCACGATGCGGGTGGGAAGCGACAAGGATGTTGCCAACGCCTTAGCGGTCACTCGGTCAAATCCTCAGGTGACGACCGTCGGCCGATACCTACGCGACCTCAAACTGGACGAGCTGCCGCAACTCTGGAACGTGGTACGGGGGCAAATGCGGGTTGTTGGTCCTCGGCCCATCGCTCCGGCCTTGCACGAGTGGCTGTGTCTGGCACTGCCGGGATTCGAGCGGCGGCTGGACGTGCCCCCCGGGCTGACCAACGTCGGCCAGGTGTGCATCTACGACAACGCCGACGGGAATCGGGTGGTCGAGGACTGGCGGCTGCGGTTGGAGGCCGACCTGCACTACATTCGGCACCGGTCGGTCAGCTACGACTTGATCCTGATCGTCATGACGACCGTGTTCGTGGCCCGCAAATTCGCCCGCCAGTTAGGTCTATCGCGGCAGGCGACCGATCGGGTCAAGGTGTCGGTATGAACGCGCTGGTGCCGATCGCCCTCTACGGCTGGGTGCCGGCCTGTCTGATTCTGTTCGCAACACTCCCCAAACATCGGGCGGTGATGGTCGCGTTTCTGATCGCCTGGCTGTTCCTGCCGGTCGTCCACGAGCCGGTACTGGGAATCCGGTGGACCAAGATGCGGGCGACCTGTTACGGGCTGCTGCTAGCGGCTTTGGTCTATGACGCCGCACGGCTGTTTGCCTTCACCCCGAAGCTATGGGACCTACCGGTGCTGGCCTGGTGTACCTGCCCGTTCCCGTCGTCCATGGCTAACAGCCTTGGAGTGTACGATGGGCTGAGTCAATCGCTGGAAATGACCGTCGTTTGGGGGCTGCCGTACCTTCTCGGTCGGGTGTACCTAAACACGTCCGCAGCGCTGATGGAACTGTGCGTGGCGATGGTCGCCAGTGGACTGGTGTACTGCCCGTTCTGCCTCGTCGAAGTGCAGATGAGTCCGCAGATGCACACCTGGGTGTACGGCTACTTCCCGCACAGCTTCGCCCAAACGGTGCGGTTCGGCGGGTATCGGCCGGCCGTTTTCATGGAGCATGGCCTGGCAGTCGGCACGTGGCTGACGAGTGCCAGCCTGATCGCTTTCTGGCTGTGGTGGACGGGGGCGGTCACTAAACTTCCGCTCGTTTATGGCCGGTTATTACCTATGGGTCTGGTGGCCGCCGGTTTGGCGGTCGTCACCGTCCTATGCAAATCGAGCGGGGCCATCGGCCTGGGGGTGGTGGGCTGGATGGTACTCATGGCCTGCCGGTACGTCCGGCCACTTGCCCCCGTGCTATTGCTCGTCCTGAGCGGCCTGTTCCCGGCTTATTGTTATTCCCGCGGCAGCGGTGCATGGAGCGGCATGGATCTCGGCGAGGCCATGGCCGATGCGTTCGATCGGGACCGGGCGGCGTCGTTCATCTTTCGGCTGGACAACGAGAACATTCTGATCGAGAAGGCGGTGGAGGCGCCCGTGTTCGGCTGGGGCGGCTGGGGCCGTAACCGGGTGTTCGACCGGGAGGGCAAGGACATCACCGTCACCGACGGGCTGTGGATTATCGCCCTCGGCGAGCGAGGCATGTACGGGCTGGCCGCCTTGTCCGCCACACTTCTGGCACCCGGTCTGCGAGGCGTGGCCTTGTTCCCGACCCGCGTGTGGGCCAACACTCGGTTCGCCCCGGCGGCCGTGTTGACCGTCGTGCTCGTACTGTACGCTGTGGACAGCCTGCTGAATGCGATGGTCAACCCGGTCATGATGCTCGTCGCCGGCGGGGTGATGAGCATCAACCCAGACCAACTGGACGGGGAATCGGCGACGACCTCCAGTTCGGCCACCCCGCTGCCGGCCGATCGGCCCCGAGTGGTCCGCAAATATTTCACCGAAACGACGCCGGCGGGTGTGGAGTCATGACGCGTGTGCTTGCGGTCATTGTCAACTACCGCACGGCCGGGCTGGCGTGCGACTGCCTGGACGCAGTCGCCCGGCTACCGGAGGTGGCCGCCGGGGAACTGACGGTCGTGGTGGCCGACAACGCCTCCGGCGACGGGTCGGCGGAACGACTCACGGTCCACGTCGGCGAACGCAAATACGACTGGTGCCGAGTGGTCGCCCGGCCGGCCAACGACGGATTCGCCGCCGGTAACACTGCGGTGATCGCCCCAGCCGTGAGCGGCCCCGCCCCGCCGGACGCTGTCTGGCTCCTCAACCCCGATACGGCCCCCCGACCGGACGCCCTGGCGCCGCTCGTGGAGGCCCTGAGAAATCCGCGGGTAGGTCTGGTCGGCAGCCGCCTGGAAAACTCGGACGGCACGCCTCAGCGTTCGGCCTTCCGACTGCCGAGCATGTGGAGCGAGTTCGAGCGTGCGGCTCGCACCGGGCCGGTCTCGCGGCTGTTGGCCAACCACCTGCTGGCCCCGCCGTTGCCCGCCTGTGCGAGCGATGTCGGCTGGCTGTCCGGCGCCAGTCTGCTGGTCCGGCGCGAGGTCTTCACCACCGCCGGGCACTTAGACCCCGGATATTTCCTCTACTTCGAAGAGACCGACTTCTGCCGCCGCGCCGGTCGGGCCGGGTGGAGGTGTCGGTACGAGCCGGCCAGCCAGGTGGTCCATCTGGTCGGGCAGGCGACCGGCGTGGACGGCCGCAACGCCCGGCCGAAGCCGGTGCCGGGGTACTGGTTCGCGTCCCGCAGGCGGTACTTCGAGACGGCACAAGGGGTAGTCGTGGCGCGAGTGGCCGACTTCGGCTGGCTGGCGGGCCACGCGATCTGGCGGCTGCGTCGGCGGCTGGAGCGGCGGCCGGACCACGACCCGCCCGGACTGGTTCGCGACCTCCT
>Ga0105049_10010306_pt1 | contig 10730 bp, 8 predicted proteins | sample MAT06_FD_78087 | JGI IMG/M metagenome (GOLD analysis project Ga0105049, IMG submission 78087) | Freshwater microbial communities from Lake Fryxell liftoff mats and glacier meltwater in Antarctica - MAT-06 | ecosystem: Environmental > Aquatic > Freshwater > Ice > Liftoff microbial mat | place... | reverse complement strand
CGTTCCATTCGGGCAGCGCGCGCAGCCGGTTCGTTGCCGCTGCCATCAGCCCTGCGGGCGCTTCCGCAATCAGCTGCGCGGCCTTTTCCTCCATCACCAGCGGACGCGCGGCGAACAGAAACATCGCCCCGGTGGCAATGTCCAACATCGATTTGGCGCGCACCTTGATGACCGCCATGGCGCGCGTCAGCAAATCCATTTCGCCTGCGTCAAGGACGCGGCCCAGCGTTTCCGCCAGTTGCGGTGCCACCAGTGCCGCCAGCCGTTGGTCATCGGCCTCCCGCAGATAATGGCCGTTCAGAGAGTCGAGCTTTTTGAAATCAAACCGGGACGGACTGCGGCCCACATTGGCCAAATCGAACCACGCGGTCGCCTGTTCGCGGCTGATTATCTCGTCATCGCCGTGCCCCCAGCCCAGCCGGAGCAAATAGTTGTTCACCGCTTCGGGCAGATAGCCCAGTTCGTCACGATAGGCGTCAACCCCCAGCGCGCCGTGCCGCTTGGACAGCTTTGCCCCGTCGGCTCCATGGATCAGCGGTACATGCGCATAAATCGGCTCTGCCCACCCCATTGCGCGGATCAGGGCCAGTTGACGAAACGCGTTGTTAAGGTGATCATCGCCGCGAATGATATGCGTGACGCCCATATCCTGATCGTCAACCACCACGCTCAGCATATAGGTCGGCGTGCCGTCGGAACGCAGCAGGATGAAATCGTCCAGCTCGGCATTCTGGACCGTCACGTCGCTCTGTACGCGATCCGCTATGGTCACGGCACCATCCTGCGGGGCTTTCAGCCGGATGACAGGCGCGCCATTCCCCCGGTCGGTGCGGTCGCGCCACGGGCTGCTCACGCGGAACGGCAGGCGCTTTTCCTGCGCCACAGCCCGCATCGCCGCCAGCTCTTCCTGCGTCAGCCAGCATTCATAGGCGTGGCCAGCGGCAAGCAGGTGCTGCGCTACCTCGGCATGCCGGTCGGCGCGGGCAAATTGATACATAACCGCGCCGTCCCAATTCAGGTCGAGCCAGCGCATACCGTCCAATATCGCGTCAATTGCCGCATCGGTCGAACGCGCCCGGTCGGTATCTTCGATCCGCAGCAGGAATTTGCCACCATGGTGGCGCGCAAACAACCAGTTGAACAATGCCGTGCGTGCGCCGCCAATATGCAAAAAGCCAGTCGGCGACGGAGCAAAGCGGGTCACGACGACGGAGCCGGACACGGGATCGACGGCACGGTTATTGGTTGTCACAAGCGAAATCTTTGCTCAATCTGGATAAAGCGCCCGTCCGGGCCGCTGGGAAAGCTCTAGCATGGCAACAGTGCCGCTTCAAACGCCCATTGCACGGGCTATTCTTACGCTGCCTGCGCGGCTGGAAGCGCAGCTTGAGGCTGAGCGTGACCGGATCGGCCTGTGGCTGCCCGTGGCAATAGGGGCGGGGATAGCCCTGTGGTTCCTGCTGCCCCACCCAATGGCGTGGGGCGGGGCGGCGGCGTTGCTTGGTGCGGCTGCGGTAGCAGGGGCACTGTTATCGCCAACGTCGCGCGGCGCAATGCTGGTGCGGCGCGGCGCGGGGGCAACAGGGTTCGGCTTGCTGCTGGTCTGGGCGCATGCTTCGTACGTCGCAACCACGGTTGTGGCACACCCGGTAACGACCAGCTTTGCCGCCATCATCCTGTCGGTTGAACCGATGCCGGCGCGGGCAACAATCCGATTGGTGGTCGCACCGCAGCAGCGCGGCGATCTGCCCCCCCGCATTCGCCTGACCCTGGCAACGCGCGATGCGCCGTCCGCGCCGCTTGCGGTGGGACAGGGGATAGCCTTGCGCGCACGGTTGATGCCCCCGCCCGGTCCGGCCTTGCCCGGCGGTTATGATTTTGCGCAGCGCGCGTGGTTTGACGGCCTTGGCGCGGTTGGCAGTGTGATTGGCACGCCGGTCATTGCGGCCAATGGGGGCTCTGCCGATTCTGGCCTGCGCGCGCGGCTAAGTGCGCATATTCAATCGCGGCTTGAACCCGGCGCAGCGGGCATCGCAGCGGCATTTGCGAGCGGTGATCGCGGCGCGATCAGCGAGGCCGATGCCGAAGCGATGCAGCGCAGCGGGCTGGCGCATTTGTTGTCGATCAGCGGGCTGCATGTCACGGCCATGGTTGGCGGCGTGATCTTTCTGCTGATGCGCGTGCTGGCGCTGCATCAACGGCTGGCGCGGCGAGGCTGGGTGCCGTTGTTCGCTGCTGCTGGCGGGGCGCTGGCCGGGATTGGTTACACATTGCTGACCGGGGCAGAGGTGCCAACGGTGCGGTCATGCATCGCCGCGCTGCTGGTGCTTGCCGCGCTGGCGCTGGGGCGCGAGGCGGTGACACTGCGGCTGGTCGCGGCGGGGGCGCTGCTGGTCATGCTGCTGTGGCCTCAGGCGGTTGTCGGCCCCAGTTTTCAGCTTAGCTTCGCCGCCGTGACGGCCATTGTCGCGCTGCACGAACATCCGCGTGTGCAGGGCTGGCTGGCGCGGCGCGAGGACGGCGTGTTGCGCGGCGCGGCGCGGCTGATTGGCGGGTTAATCCTGACCGGGGTGGTGATTGAACTGGTGCTGACGCCCATTGCGCTGTTCCATTTTCACAAGGCGGGGCTTTACGGCGCGCTCGCCAATGTCGTTGCGATTCCGCTCACAACCTTTGTCGTCATGCCGTTTGAAACGCTGGCGCTGCTGCTGGATATTGCGGGGCTGGGGGCTCCAGCCTGGTGGGTAGTTCAACAGGCGCTGGATCTGCTGCTGGCACTGGCGCACGGCGTCGCCGGCGCACCGGGCGCGGTGATCACGCTGCCGCGCCCGCCTGCTGCCGGTTTCGGGCTTGCCGTGGCCGGGTTGCTGTGGGTCATGCTGTGGCAGCGGCGCTGGCGCTGGTGGGGATTGCTGTCCATATTGCCGGGCACGATGCTGATGGCTGCGGCGCCAGTGCCCGACATCCTGATCACTGGCGATGGCCGCCATGTTGCCGCGCGAATGGACGACGGCAGTTTTGCCACGCTGCGCGCCCGGGCAGGCGATTATGTGCGCGATCAGCTTGGCGAAGCGGCGGGGAATGACACGGATATGGTCGCGCTGGCCGACGTGCCGGGCAGCGAATGTAATGCGGACTTCTGTCGTTGGATAATGGATCGCGGCGAGCGCCGCTGGACCATATTGGCGACGCGTGGCCGGACGCGGGTCGATGGCGGCGAACTGGCCGCCGCCTGCGCCGCTGCGGACATTGTCATCGCCGACCGCTGGTTACCGACGGGATGCCGCGCCCGGTGGCTGACGCTTGATCGCGATGCGTTTGACTTGCACGGCGGCGTTGCCATCCGGCTCGACCCGGCTCGGATCAGCACAGCCATTGACCCCGCCGACGCGCACCCGTGGCGGCGACCACAACAGGTTAGTGGTAACGACGAAGCAGGCCCGCCAGCTTACCCTGCACCATGACCCGGTTCGCGGCAAACCGCTGGTGTTCGAACGCGGCATTGGCCGGATCAAGCCGGATCATCGCGCCTTCACGGCGGAAATATTTGAGCGTTGCGTCCTGGCCATCGACCAGTGCGACGACAATATCGCCCTCGCGCGCCGTATCGGCCTTTTGGATCAGCGCATAATCACCATCAAGTATGCCGGCCTCGACCATCGAATCGCCTGAAACCTCCAGCGCGTAATGATCACCGGGGCCAAGCAGGGCGGCGGGGACCGCAAGCTGGCTGCTGCCCTCAAACGCCTCAATCGGAACACCAGCAGCGATGCGACCATGCAGCGGCAGTTCGATAATGTCATTGGCGGCCATCGGCGTCCGCGCAGGCGCCTTGCGCAGCGGCACGACATTGTCGCGATCATCGTGCCGTGTCGCCGTGTCGCTCTTCATTGCGTCGGGCAAACGGGTCACTTCCAATGCGCGGGCGCGATTGGGCAGGCGGCGCAGGAAACCCCGCTCTTCAAGTGCGCTGATCAGCCGGTGAATGCCTGATTTTGATTTCAGCCCAAGGGCCTCCTTCATCTCTTCAAACGAAGGAGAAATACCGCTGGCATCAAGCCGATGCTGGATGAAGATGAGCAATTCATGCTGTTTAGCGGTTAGCATCGCAGGGCTTCCTTTGCTGATCGGCCGTTGGACATAAAAGGAACAGCTAAAGAACAAACCATGTCATGTCAAGCGGTGGTAGCAACCCGCCATTCAAATCACGATATAAGGTGCCAGCGTACCGGCGGTCTGCGCTGTGGCCCCGGCTTCACGGATCAACAGGGCATTGGCCGCAGCAAGGCTGGCAAGGCCGCCGCTGTCCTGGTTGCCACAGGGCAGCAGGCCATGTCCATCGAACACCGCGCGCAGATAATCTCGGCGCTGGCCGCCTGGGCCAAGATCGCTGCCAAGCGGGGCATGGGCAATCGCGGGCAGGGGGGCCGACGCCCCGGCCAAATACCGGATCAGCGGCAGCAAAAACAGGTGCGCCGTGACAAAGGCCGACGCCGGGTTGCCTGGCAGGCCAAGTATCATTGCTCTGCCCAAACGCGCCGCCATCAAAGGTTTCCCCGGTCGCATCGCAACTTTCCAAAAATCAGGCGGCGCACCCAGTGACGTAATGGCGGCGTGCACATGGTCATGATCGCCGACCGACGCGCCGCCGATCGTGACAATGACGTCATGCGCGCCGCTGGCATCATGGATAGCGTCGATAATGGCCGCGCGGTCATCGCCAACATGGGTCATTGTCCCCAGCGTCGTGGGCACCCTGGCGAGCAGCGCGGCAAGCATGACGCCATTGCTTTCGGGGATCTGCGCGCGTCCCACCGGCGCCCCGGGTGCGACCAACTCGTCCCCGGTGGTGATGATCGCAACATGCGGCATGGTGCCGACGGATAGGGCGGCATAGCCGGCCATTGCAGCAAGCGCGACACCGGCGGGCGTAACCTGCGATCCGATCGCCAGCAGCGCTGCGCTCTCGTTAAAATCACTGCCGGCCGCGCGCACATGCTGTCCCGCCAATGCTGGGCCTTCGCCGGTTAGTGTGATGACATCGGCGTCCGCCACCGCATCTTCCTGCACCAACACCGTATCGGCACCACCGGGCAGCGGCGCACCGGTAAAGATGCGCATTGCCTCTTTCGCGGCAATCGACCGGTCGGGCCATTGGCCAGCGGCAATGCTCCCAGAAAATCGCCATGGCCCCGGCAGATCGGCAAAGCGGATTGCATAGCCATCCATCGCCGCAAGCGCCGCAGCGGGCTGGCTGCGCCGAGCGATGAGGGGTTCAGCAAGGAAGCGGCCGATGGTGCCGGGCAGAGGAAGGGTTTCGCGCAACAGCGGCCTCGCCAGCGCAAATATCCGCGCCTGCGCCTCCTCCACCCGCAACAGCCCAGTCACGGCGCGCGCCAGTCGCCGGACTTTCCGCCATTTTTGGATATTAATTTTATATTGTCAATAATCATGGATTTATCAATTGACTTTGCCATATCATATAGGGTCAGAAGAGCTATTGAGACAGCGGTCAGCGCCTCCATCTCGACCCCGGTCTGACCCGTCAGCCGGACGGTGGCGGTGGCGCGAATGCCATGGTCCTCAAAGTCGAAATCGACCGCGACCTTGGACAGCATCAACGGATGGCACAGCGGGATCAGCGTGCTGGCGCGCTTGGCGGCCATAATTCCCGCGATCCGCGCCGTGGCCAGCACGTCGCCCTTGCTTGCAGCGCCATCGCGGATCGCGGCCAGCGCCTGGTCGGACATGGTGATCCGCCCCTGCGCCACTGCCTCACGCACCGTGGCGGTTTTTGCTGACACATCGACCATAACGGCCTGCCCGGCGTCATCGAGATGGGTGAGCTTGGTCATGTGCCCGTCAACAAGGTCCGCGTCGCCGCCGCGAGATCATCCTGCCGCATCAGGCTTTCGCCCACCAGAAAGGTCCGGATGCCCGATGCGGCCATACGCTGGCAATCGGCATGGCTGGCAATACCGCTTTCGCAAACAAGCAGCGCATCGGCAGGCGCCATAGCAGCAAGCCGCTCCGTAGTGGCAAGATCAACCTCGAACGTCTTGAGATTACGGTTATTTATGCCAATCAAGCGTGATCGCAGCTGTGTTAATGCGCGCTCCATCTCGCGTGCGTCATGCACCTCGACAAGCACTTCAAGACCCAGATCATGTGCTGCCGCCTCAATCTCTGCCATCACCCCATCGTCCAACGCCGCGACGATGATCAGGATCGCGTCCGCCCCCATCGCCCGCGCCTCGGCGCATTGCCACGGATCGACCATGAAATCCTTGCGCAGAACGGGCAGGTCGCACGCGGCGCGCGCCGCGATCAGATAATCCTCATGCCCCTGAAAATAGGGCGCATCGGTCAGCACCGACAGGCAAGCCGCGCCGCCGGCGGCATAGGCGCGCGCATGGGCAGGCGGATCGAAATCGGCGCGGATCAGGCCTTTGGACGGGCTGGCCTTCTTTACCTCGGCGATCAGTGCAAAGCCGCTGGCGGCCTTGGTGCGGAGCGCGGCTTCAAATCCCCGCACCGGTGATGGCCGCGCATAGTGCGCAAGACCCAAGGGTCGCCGCGCAGCGACTTCCACGCGTTTGGCAGCGCAGATTTCTGCGAGTTTATCGGTCATACCAAATACCCGTGCTCATCCCAGCCCCTCGACCATCTCGGCCAGTTCCAGCCAGCGTTCTTCGGCGGCATCCTTTTCCCCGCGCAAGGCATCAAGCTTCGCGGTCAGCGCCGTAAAGCGGCTGTGGTCTTTCACGAACAAGTTCCCATCGGCCAGCTCTGCTTCCGTCGCGGCCACCGCGCGCTCGATTTCCGTAACCCGCGCGGGCAGCAGGTCATAATCGCGCTGATCCTTGTACGTCAGTTTTTTGCGCGGCGCAGCCGCCATGATCGCCGCCACCGCCCCTTTGGACGAAGCTGTCTTCACTGCACGCGCGGGTGCCCGTTTCGCTTCCCAGTCGGCATAACCACCAGCGACGATATCGATTTTGCCCGACCCGTCCATCCCAAGTGTCACTGTGACCGTCCGGTCCAGGAAATCACGGTCATGGCTGACGAGCAGCACGGTGCCGTCATAATCCGCGATGACTTCCTGAAGCAGGTCGAGCGTTTCAAGATCAAGATCGTTGGTCGGCTCGTCGAGGACCAGCAAATTCGATTCGCGCGCAAATTCCCGTGCTAGCAACAACCGCGACCGCTCACCGCCCGACAGCGCGCCCACCTTGGCATCAACCAGCCCCGGTTCGAACAGGAAATCCTTCAAATATCCGATGATGTGTTTCTTGACGCCGCGGACCTCGACCCAATCGCCGCCATCGGCCAATATATCGCGCACGGATTTTTCCGGGACCATCAGGCTGCGGTGCTGGTCAATCACAATGCCATTCAGCGACTGCGCCAGCGTGATCTTGCCGCTGCTCGGCGCAAGTTCGCCAGTCAGCAGTTTGAGCAACGTCGATTTGCCCGCGCCATTCGCGCCAACAATGCCGATGCGGTCGCCGCGCTGCACCCGAAAGCTGAAATCCTTGATGATGGTGCGCTCACCGAAACTGACGCTGACCCCATTGGCGACAATCACCGATTTCGACCGTACATCGTCATTCTGCAAACCCAGCTTGGCGACGCCAGGTCCGCCGATCATGGCCGCGCGGGTGGCGCGCATCGCGTGCAGTTTTTCCAGCCGCCCTTGGTTACGCTTGCGCCGCCCGGTAACGCCGCGCTCCAGCCAGTGCGCCTCAAGCCGCAGCTTGGAATCGAGCTTGTCGGCGGCCCGCGCTTCCTCTGCGGTAATCGTCTCCATCCACGCGTCGAACCCGCCAAAACCGATATCCTTGCGCCGGATTGCGCCGCGATCAAGCCACAAGGTCTGCCGCGTCAGCCGGGTCAGGAACGTGCGGTCATGGCTGATTGCCACAAATGCACCGGTATACCGCGCCAGCCACCCCTCCAGCCAATCGATGGCGGTCAGGTCCAGGTGGTTGGTCGGTTCGTCAAGCAACAGCACGTCAGGTTCCATCGCCAGCGCGCGAGCGATGGCGGCGCGGCGGCGCTCGCCTCCGCTGGCCGACGCGGCGCTGCGCGCCATGTCGATGCCCAGTTGCCCGGCAATCGCCTCCACCGCATGTTCAATCGGGGGCCGCGCGCCGTGCAGCGCAAAATCCATCAGCGTCGCATATCCGCGAAAATCAGGTTCCTGTTCCAGCATCACGACGTTGGTGCCGGGCACGATAACGCGCTTGCCTTCGTCGGCCTCAATCTGATTGCCCAACAATTTCAGCAGCGTCGTCTTACCCGCGCCATTGCGCCCGATCAGCGCCAGCCGATCGCTTGGCCCGACATAGATATCAAGTTCGCGGAACAACCATCCGCTGCCTTGCACCAGGCCAAGTTTCTCATAAGATAGGGTGGGGGCTGCCATGATGGCCGCCGCGCTAGCCGTCCGTTCAGCATCACGCAAGCACGGCGCGGGCACAGCACGCAGGCCGGACGCTGATCCGGCGAACAGGAGTAAGATTTATATGCGCAATCTTTTGATCACCGGGGCCGCGATGGTCGCCGCCGCCGCCGCACTTCCCGCCCCCGCCCTGGCGCAGGGCCAGGCGCCATCCGATGGCGTCATGGTCAGTTTTTCGGTGAGCGAGGAAGTCAAGAAGGCGCCTGATCGCGCAAGCATTGGAGCGGGCGTAACCACGACAGGACCAACCGCTGTAGAGGCTCTGCGTGCGAACAGCATCGCCATGGACAAGCTGATCTCGGCGGCGAAAAAGGCCGGCATCCGCCCCACCGACATCCAGACCACCGGTATCAATATTTCGCCGCAATATGATTATCGCCCACAGGAACAGGGCCAGCCGCCCAAACTGACCGGGTATCAGGCCAGCAACCAGGTCCGCGTCGTATCGCGCGACATTGCCGGTCTTGGGGTGCTGATCGACACGCTGATTGCGGCGGGCGGGACCAATATCGACGGCCCCAGCTTTTTTGTCGCCAACCCTGATGCCATGCTAGACGGCGCGCGCGCCGCAGTATTGGCCAAGGCCAACGCCCGCGCCGCCGACTATGCGCGGCTGACGGGTTACCGTGAGGCGCGCCTGATTGCCCTTACCGAAGGTGGCGGCTGGATACCCAGCCCACAACCGGTGATGCAAATGGGCCGCGCCGAAATGGCCGCCGACGCCAAAATGGCTGCCCCGGTCCAGCCGGGCGAAGTTGGCAATACGCTGACTGTGCAAGTGCAATACCGGCTGGTGCGTTGATCGCAGCCCCTCTCCATGCTCGGTGCATGGAGAGGGGCGCTCCACGATTGCAGGGGGCGACCAAAGTTTCTCACCCCCCCGCGTCCCACGGCCAAGGCCGTTCGCGGAACCATTTGGTGATGATGTACTTGCGTCCTTTGCGCACTTTCATCCCATGGTGCAGGGTGTCGGGGTTGGGGTGCGCTCCGTCGCTGGACTCGTGCATATTGTTCCATGCGAGCAACTTGCCAGTTTCGGGCTGATGCAGCTTGCCCGTACTCAGGAACCGCGTGGCCCCGCCCGCGTCGGGCTGGTTAAGGTAGACCATCATGGTCCAGCTGCGCTGCCCCGCGACGCTGCAATATTTGTCCCAGTCCATCCCGTTTGGGTCGAAATAATCGGTATGCGCTTTGAATTCCTGCCCCACATCATAAACCTGACCCTGAATGGGCTCGCCATAGGGCAGGGAAATGCCCGCCAGATCATGCAGCCCCGCGTTGAGTGCGATGACCAGCGGGTCGTCATGGTCAAGGTCGCATGTGCTGCTGGTGCGAAAGGCGTCGTCGCCGTTGGTATCGGCAATGGTTGATGGTTTCAGGTCGCGGTCGATATGCGCGATCAGCGCGGCGCAGGTGTCGGCATCCAGCCAGCGGGGAAGAATGAACTGGGTCAGCTTGAGCGACGGCGCGCGCCGGGCGCCCGGGGTCGCGGCAAGCCGTGCCGCCGTCTGGTCCGCGCCCGAAGGTACAAGGTCTGCAGGGCGTTGATCAGCGTACATAACGCATGTTTAACGCGGACTGCGCGCGCGAACAATGCTTGACGAAAGCCTTATATCGCGCCTAGTGCGCAGCGTCGGTTGGCGGTATGTCTTGCACTGCTTGCCACATATGGCGGTCATAGCTCAGTTGGTTAGAGCGCCGGCTTGTGGTGCCGGAGGTCGCGGGTTCGAGCCCCGTTGGTCGCCCCATTTTCCCCACGTGACACGGCTACGCCATTGCTTTATTGCACTGCCACGTAATTTCCTTACTTGGCCAGGCAAGGGCATATAATGACAGCCGTATGGGACTATCCCGATTTCGATGATCATGAACACGTGTCATGTTTTCGCGACCGCGACAGCGGACTGACGGCGGTAATTGCGGTCCATTCAACCCACCTTGGCCCCGGCGCAGGCGGGGTGCGGTTCTGGCATTATGCTGACCGCGCCGCCGCCGTCACCGATGCGCTGCGCCTGTCGCGCGGCATGAGTTATAAAAATGCTATGGCCGGCCTTCCAATGGGCGGAGGCAAAGGCGTGATACTGGCCGAACCGGGGCAGGCCAAAACCCCTGCGCTGCTCGCCGCCTTTGGCCGCGCCATCGAACGGCTGGGCGGGGCCTATGTTACGGCAGAAGACGTCGGCATGACCGACGCTGATATGGTCACCATCGCCGCGCAGACGCGTCACGTGTCGGGCTTGCCCGTGGCGCGCGGGGCGGCTGGGGG
>Ga0105049_10010305_pt1 | contig 10730 bp, 9 predicted proteins | sample MAT06_FD_78087 | JGI IMG/M metagenome (GOLD analysis project Ga0105049, IMG submission 78087) | Freshwater microbial communities from Lake Fryxell liftoff mats and glacier meltwater in Antarctica - MAT-06 | ecosystem: Environmental > Aquatic > Freshwater > Ice > Liftoff microbial mat | place... | reverse complement strand
TGGCCCAGCGATTCCAGGTGGCGCGCCACCCTTTCGCTCTCGGTGCTCGCCCCGAACAGGATCCGGGCCAGCGGCCGCTCGCCGAACACGGCCGTGAACCGCTCCCGGCTGGTGGCGATCCGACGGTCGGTGATCGTGCCGTCGTCCGCTTTGATGGACAGCCAACGCTCGCGCTTGTGCAGATCCAGGCTTATGATCTCCATGGTGACTGGCCTCCCGGTGTGCGCCCCGTTGCGAGACGGTGAGCGCGTGGATAGCGGTGGGGCGATGCGTGTCTCCACGATACCGCAGAGGACTAGCCACCGCTTCATACCAACTATCCCGCAGCGACAATGTGAGGCCTCGCTGATCGACGTGCAGCAGGCAATAAACGCTCGCATGGCGCGCGGCCTTGAGGTGTTGATGGCAGCACTGCTGTTCGGCCTGGCCTCGCCGCGCCTCGCACTGGGACGCAAGGCCGCGCAGCATCAGGCGCTGCCGGACGCCCCTCACGCGGTGTCGAAGGCAATGTCGTGGTCGACATGAGCTTGACCCTCTACGCGATGGCAAGGCTGATCTAGCAGGGCGACTTCGATGATGTTGACTCACTGACCGACCGCCTGCAGCGGAGACAGCTGCCGGAACCGCTGCTGTCGGCTTGGGACGACTTCATCTCCCACGTCGGCTGGCGCGGCGGCGAGGAGATGGATGTGGCCAGCCCGCGCTACGCCGACGATCCGCGGATCACGCTGCGGCAGATGGCGGCCATGGCGACGACCGAGGGATTCGACCTCACCTTCGAGGATCTCGCGCGGCCGCAGCGCGAGCAGGCGCCGTTGCCAAGGCCGGAAGAGCCGGGTGTGCTGCGCGGCATAGCGGTGTCGGCGGGCACCGTTCTCGGTCCGGTTCGCACCCCGCACAGCGCCGACGGCGCGCGCATTGCTCCCGGCGACATCCTGATCGCACACACCACCGACCCCGGCTGGACGCCGCTATTCGTCAACGCCACCGCCGTGGTGCTCGAAGTCGGCGGCGTGCTGCAGCACGGCGCGGTGATCGCGCGCGAGTTCGGCAAGCCTTGCGCCGCCGGTATTGCCGGCATCGTCAAGGCCTTCAGCGACGGTGACTGGGTCGAGGTGGACGGCAGCGCCGGCACCGTTCGGCGGGTCGAGTGATAGAAGCGGTGAACCGCTCCCGACTGGTCGCGATGCGGCGCTTTGAGATCGTGCCGTCGTCGGCTTTGACCGCCAGCTTTCGCTCGCGTGAAAGCCGATCCGGGCGAGTGACGTGAGATGAAACCCTACAGCCGCGGCAGGACGTACGGGGGGTATGGTCGCCCCATCGAACCCGTCCGGTCATCTCTATCGGCCCGTGGAAACGCATCGCCCGCACAGCCATGGTCTTGATCATCTGAGCATGATCGTGTCAGGTACCGTTATCGAGACCGTTCATGGACGACGCGAAGTGGCGGGACCACTCAGCGTGGTATTCAAAGCGGCGGGTGTCGTTCATGCCAACGCCTTCGGGCCGCTCGGTGCGCGGTTGTTGCAAATTCGCATCCCTGAGGCAATTACCGAGCAGACACTGGACGATGACCGCACGCTAGCGAGTTGGCGATGGTTCAGGGACCCGGAAGTCAGCACGGCCTTTCTGCGACTCGCGCTGCGCCCTCGCGCGAACGAAACCAACGCATTTGAAAATTCCGACGACGCAGAAATGGCGGACTTGCTGGCGCTGCTTTCGCGCCGGCCTGCCCTCCCACCTCACGGGCTGCCACCACGTTGGCTCTCGGAGCTGATCGACACGATTCGGCTCAATCCGCAACCACCCGGTCGTGTTGCAGACATCGCTGGAAAAGCTGGCGTCCATCCAGTGTATCTGGCGCGCTGTGTCCGGCGATGGTACGGGCATGGTGTGGCCGATGAGCTCCGTCGTTGCCGTCTGGCTCGCGCGGTGGAAGCTGTCGCACTCCGGGGAGACTCTATGTCAGCGGTTGCCCATGAGTGTGGCTACGCCGATCACCCACACTTCTGCCGAGACATGCGCCAGACGATCGGCGTTTCCCCAGCGAGTCTGCGCGAGAAACTGGCCGCCGTCCGCTTTGCCCCTCCAGCCCCGCTGTCTCCAGTCCGTCCAGCTGCGGGTTGAGCAAACGGAGGTTGCCAATATTCAAGACAACGTGGTTGCTGTTGGTCCAGACTCCATGAAAACCACTATCCGGAGTCACCGATGGACTATTCGACCGCCTACCGCCTGACTGCGTTGGCACTCGCAATCACCACCACCGCAAATGCACAGACGCTGCGCCCTGCTCCTGCAGATGTAACGGCCAAAGTCGCTACGTTCGTGCAGCGCGCGTTCGCGACCGGCGTGACACCTGCACTGGGCGTTGGCGTCATCATGGATGGTCGCACGATTTACACCGTCAACCTCGGCATGGCCGATCACACCAGCAACATACCGGCCAATGATCGGACGCTCTGGTACGTCGCCTCCACGAGTAAATCCTTCATGGGATTCTCACTCTCGCTGTTGGCCGCGCGTGATCAGCTTGAACTCGACACGCCGATCGCCACACTGCTCCCGGAAGCGCGATGGGCCGACGGTGTCGATCCGAACGCGATTACACTGGCGCAGTTCCTCTCGCATCGTTCAGGACTGAGCGGCAACGGCATCGTACTGAGCACCGCGTTCACCGGTACCATTCCCGAAGCCACCCTTGCACAGTGGCTTCGACTGAATGAACCGACCGGGTCCCGTGACATGGACTACAGCAACCTCGGCTACGAAGTGGGCAGTATGGTGCTCAATCACTTTTCGAACGATGGGTGGCGCGGATTCGAACAGCGGGAGGTGTTTGAGAAAGCCGGAATGCGTGAGACATATAGCCGAGTATCAGGATTGGATCGGCGCCGCATTGCAAACCCCCATGATGTCACAGCACAAGGCACCTACAAAACAGCACCGTTCGCCAAAACCGACCGCACCATGTCTGCCGCCGGTGGTCACTTGGCAACCATCGCTGACCTTGCTCGTTGGACCATCGTGCAATGTGACTCGGGCCGAATTGACGGCCGCCAGATCTTTCCCGCAGAAGCGGTCCGCATCAGTCACACGCTGCTGGCTCCGCACACCAGGGAACGGTCACGAATCTTTGGCCCCTTTGCACGGGAAGGCTGGTCACCCGGATGGGACATCGGGAGCTATGAGGGGGAACCGATGATCTCGCGCTTCGGGGGATACATGACGACACGATCGCACCTGTCATTCCTTCCTGATAGACGCGTCGGCGTGGTCGCTGAAGCAACCGGTGGCTTGGGCAGCCCGTTGACCGATGTCATCGCCGCCTATGTCTATGACCTCGAAGCCGGCCGCGAAAACGCGTTGGCAAAAGCCGACTCGGCGCTGGCCGCACTGGTATCTCGCTTCCGCGCCACGGCCACGGCAAGCGCCGCTGGCGACAGTGTACGTCTGGCACGACAGGCGGTCCCGCTGCGTCATCCGCTGGCCGCATTCGCGGGTCGATACACCGCTCCCGGCTACGGCACCATCAGCTTTACGATGCGAGGCGGTCAGCTTGCCTACACATGGGGCGACCAGTCCAGTCCGGCGGAGAGCTATAACGCCGACCAGGATCAGCTCCGCATCGAAATCGGGGGGAGCGGTACCGTTGTCCGTTTCGTGTTCACGGGCATCACGGCGTATTCTCTTGAAATGTTTGGAGCAACCTTTACGCGCGATCGATAAGTCCACCTGCGCGATACCGCAGAGGACCACCCACCGCTTGTTCTGCTCGGGTTTCGCCACGTCCTCGACGACGACGAAGCCGAGCTTCGTCGTGTAGAAGGCGATGGCGTCATCGCAGTCGTGAACGACCAACGCGACATGAGCGATCGTTCGCTTCCCGGCCATCCTGATTTCGGATCGAGGCGTGACGTTTTCCAGGCGGCCTCGCCATTTACCTTCCCACCGCGCTCCTTCAAGCGGCGCCGGTAGAGACCCCGGGGAGTGTGACGTGTAACGCCTCACGTTCAGCTGCGGGCGAACAACATAAAATGCGAGCGCAGCGAGCTTCCGACTCGCCCGTCTGCAGCAAGCATCGTTATGCCGCACCCTGCCGCTGCGTGGGGCGCACGGAAAGCAGATCGTCATCACGGACAGCGCGCACATCACCGCTGCGGAGCGTGAGGAGCGCCTGCGTGCGACCCGAGGCTGTGACGAAATCGACTTCCACGGCATCCGTCGAATACAGCTGCACGATGGCGCCGATATCGCCGGCGCAGAGGCCGACATCGGGGAGATCATGTGTCAGCACGACGGTATGAAGTTCTCGAAAGGCTGTCATCGCAGATTCCCTGGGTGCGCTGTGACGAACCGCGGTCGTGTCTCGCCGGTCAGAATGATCCAGACCGTCACCACGAGCGCCGTCTCCCCGGACGGACCTTGGACAATACCACGGATCTCATGCTTCTGTCCAAACACGGACGCGGCGGCCACTCCTGCTTCGCCTTCCCGACCAAGTTTCAGCAACGCAAATTGGAGCGTTGGCCATTCGACGCGCGTGAAGCCGAGCGATGCGCAAAAAGCGCGCCTTCGAACGCCCCACGGGACGTTCGCGCGAGAGCAGGTAGGCCTTCACCTTCGCCGCATCACAAATTGCGTGTTCAGCGTCGGGAGGCTTCACGTGTCATCCGTTTCGCGATGTGTGCGGTAGAACGCCTCGCGTTCAGCTGCAGCCGCATCCAATAGAAGCGCGCGACGCGCGCCAACAACAGCGCGGCTGTCAGTCTGCAACGGTTTGTTAGCGAGCATCGCTTCGATGCCGTGGACGCTACAGCAAGTCGCGAAACTGATCGATGGTCAGCCCTGCGTCGCGGACAATCCCACCCATCGTAAAGGCATTGACGGGGTTGTGCCGCGGAACGGTGAGAATACGCTGCCCGTCCGTGAGCACGATATGCTTCCCTTGGCGTGCAATCCGAAAGCCGACCTTCTCCAACACCCGCACAGCATCAAATGGTTGACGCCGGCGAGCTTCGGCACAGGTTACGCGACCTCGACTTCACGCACATCGGCATCGCTCAACAGTGCGTCGCGCACCGCGAGATAATCGACGATGGCGTCTCGAATGTTCGCGAGGGCCTCCGTTTCATTCGCACCCTGCGACCAGCAGCCGGGTAAGCCTGGCACCGAGACCGAGATGCCTTCGTCGGAACGAGTAAGCGCGATCTTGTATCTCATCTGACCTCCGGGTTGCATGAAGCATATCACCAACGGCCAAACGTGCCAACTGACCGGATGCCGCCGTGGGCAAGTGTTGGGAACGGCACTAACCGACCGCAATTCTCCGTCGGGCCACCACGGAAACGAATGCCATCATGCGGCCATGCAAGCCAGTCTGTCTAGCTCGCTAACGCCTGTTCACTCGACCGATGTATCGCCGGAAAAGTAATCTATTTCCGGGACGCCTCCCATTTCCCCACTAGGCTCGCCACTGCGCAAGTCGTCCGAAGCGCGCAATCCCAGCGCTTCGTCCCCACCAGAAGTAGGCACCGCGGCGCTAGCTCGACCGATCTAACGCGCAGCGCGGAGACACCGCCACGACGCATAACAACGGGGCGCACGAGGTTCGCCCTACCCCCTACCCCTTACTTCCTAATCAGTACCCAAAACCCAGTACCCCGCCCCAAAACCCTCACCGCAACGGCAAAAAATCACGACGGAACGCGAAGTCTCCCATCGCCTGCGCCACACTGGTAAACTCGCGCGTCGTTCCGGCTGTGCACCACGTGACACGATCCACGGCCGGGAGCAACAATGGGAGTTCGTGTCCCGTCAGCACCACCGCGCCACCGGCCCGCGCGAAGGCGCGCAACGCCGAAAGGATTCGCTCGGCGTCGAGCGGCGCGATGCCGCGTAACGGTTCGTCGAGAATCAGCACGCGCGGCGCACGGATCAGGGCGCACGCCACTTCGGCACGTCGACGCTCACCGCCAGAAAGTTGGCGCGGCTTCGATGCCAGCACCGCGGTGATCCCCATCAGCTCGCACACGTCACGCACAGCGGCAGTGCGATGGAAACGGTCACCGATCCACGACAGCTGCATCCCAACCGACACGCGTGGATGCAAAAGGTCTCGGTCGGGGAGGAAGAACACGCCGCGATCGGCGAGCCACGGCAGCGACACCGCGAGCCTGCCCGCGCCATCCACGCGCACCACACCGGAATCAGGCGCGAGACTGCCCGCCATGATACGAAGCAATGTGGACTTCCCTGCGCCGTTGCGCCCGAGCAGTCCGATCACGAGGCCGGGGATCGCACGTACCGAGCCGGATTTCAGCACGAGACGCTCACCATAGCGCTTCGCCACACAATCGGCTTCGAGAGTGGGTGGGCCCAGCGCGGGCGCATCAGACACGCGACGATCCCAACGAAAAAGCGAGCACGATCTCGCCGAGCAGCGCGGGCGCAGCGGCAACGGCAGCGAGCCGGGTGCGTGAAACGCCGAGGTTCGGGAAGAGATCGGGCGCGCCGTTCCGACGCTGGTCGATCGTCACGAGCAGCACCGTGAATCCAACGAGGCCGATGCCGATCAACAGTCCCGCCAGATCCGCCGCCGACTTCGCGGCGAACGACAGGGGAATCGTGGCCGCGATCCGTACGGCGATGTACACCATTGCAGCCTGTCGAAGCTGAAGGGAAATGAACGGATCGGGACGCATACAGCGTGATACCTATCACCAGCGATACCGTTCCCCAGGCATCGCGCGCACCTTCGTCAGCCCAACTTCACCTCGATGGTCTTCCATTTGCCCTGCTCAAACCGCCACACGCTCAACGCACATCGGAGCGCGTGGCCGAGCACGATCGCCAGCCAGATGTCACTCGGCACGAGTTGTCTCGTCGTCTGGAGCGCGGCAAGCATGCCGATCGGCAGCGCAAACTGCGAGACGAGCGTGATGAACAGTGGGCTACGTGTGTCGCCGGTACCCTGAAGTCCGCCCGTAAAGGTGAGCGCTACCGTGATGAACAGGCCCGACACGCTCAGATACGCCAGCAGTTCGGTGCCGATCCGCACGGTGTCCACCTGAGTGAGGCCGAACAATCCAAGCAGCGCACCCGGAATGGTGAGAAACAGCGTGCCCACCACGACCGCAATCACGAGTCCCATGCGCGCTGCCTGCCACACCGCCTGTGTGCTGCGCTCCGGTTGGTTGGCACCGAGGTTCTGCCCGGCGATCGCGGCGGCGGCACCCATGAGACCCACCGAGGTCCACGTGACCAGCGAAAACAGCTGCGAGTATCCCACCGCGTACGCCGCCTGCGCCTCGGCGCTCATGCTGGTGGCGCCGATGAAGCGCAGCAACATCACACCGGCGACGTTCATCGCGATACCCTGCAACCCCGTGGGCAATCCGAACCGGAAGAGCGCACGGATGATCTCCCAATCGGGCTTCCAACTCACGCCGCGGAAGTCGATCACCCACGCGCCACTGAACAGCTTCCAAATCGCGTACGCCCCCACAATCCCACTCGACAACACCGTACCCATGGCGGCACCACGCGTGCCGAAAGCCGGCACGGGACCGAAGCCGCGTATGAACAACACGTTGAACAGGATATTGCCGACCGTGACCGCGAGTCCAAGCTTGAGCGGTGTCTTGGAATCGCCAGCCGAGCGAAGCGCGCCGCCCAGCATGAAGAAGAGCATCATGCCGAAACCGAACACGAACATGATACGCAAAAACGGCAGCGACTCTTCAAGCACCGCAGGCGTGGCATTCACGAGACCGAGTAACCATGGCGCAGCAAAGTAGCCGATGGGGGCCAACACGCCGACGGACAAGACGACGGCCAGCAGAAACGCCTGCGACGCTGCGCGCTGCACGCCCGCTTCGTCGCCGGCGCCGGCGAAGCGCGCGATCAGCACGCCCATGCCGCTGAACAATGACGCCAGAAACACCATCACGACCAGGAAGATCTGCAAACCGACACCGATACCGGCGTTGCCGGCGAAGCCGACGAGGTGACCGACCATGGCGTGGTCGATCATACCCTGCAGCCCGCCGATCATGTTCTGCAATACGGTCGGCCACGCCATACGCCACATCGCCGGGCCGATCGGCCCATCGATGATGGACCGATCCAACTTTCGTGCGGTCGCGGGAGAACTAGCCAACGAGCGCCGGCTCACTGCGGCGCACGAGCGTGAGGATGGAGTACACGGCCACCGCCTCGTTGTCCTGATTGATCACCTCCACGTCCCACTCCACGACGCCCTGCGGAATCGTACCCTCGGGCGCGTCCTTCGCCGTTTTCTGCTTCACCGTGAGGCGCACGTGAATGGTATCGCCCGGATACACCGGCTTAGTGAAGCGCAGCTTCTCCATACCGTAGTTCGCCAGCACCGGCCCCAACGACGGCTCCACGAATAGTCCGGCTGCCGCCGACACGATGAAGTAGCCGTGCGCCACGCGCCCTTCGAACACGCCATTACTGCGCGCGTCGTCGTCGTTCATGTGCGCATAGAACGTGTCGCCACTGAGATCGGCGAAGGCTTCGATATCGCCCAGCGTGATCGTGCGCGACTTGGTGATCAGCGTGTCGCCGATCTCGAGCTCGTCGAACGTTTTGCGGAACGGATGCACGGTATCCGAATACTCGTCGGCGCCCTTGGTCCACTCGCGCGTGATCGCCGTGATCATGCTGGGGCTGCCCTGCAACGCGACACGCTGCATGTAATGCGTGACGCCGCGCGCGCCACCCATTTCCTCACCACCGCCAGCGCGTCCCGGACCTCCATGCACGAGCTGCGGCAGCGGCGATCCGTGCCCCGTACTCTCCTTCGCACTGGTGCGATCGAGCACCAGCATGCGACCGTGAAATGCCGCCGTGCCCAGTATCACGTCGCGCGCCACCTTCGGATCGGCGGTGACCAATGACCCTACCAGCGAGCCCTTACCCATGCGCGCCAGTTGTATCGCTTCGTCAATCGAGTGATACGGCATGACCGTGTTCACGGGGCCGAACGCCTCGATGTCGTGCGCCTCGAGCCGCGTGAGCGGATTATCGCACACCATCAGCATCGGGGCGAAGAACGCACCCTTGTCGCGATCGGCGCCCACCACATCGTAATCGCCGCCACCGTACACCAGCTCGGCACCATGACGGATCATCTCGGCGGCCGACCGCACGGCGTTCACCTGCGCGCGACTGGCCAACGGTCCCATGCGAACGCCTTCCGCCGTGGGTGCCCCGATGGTCGTGGAAGCAAGACGCTTCGAGAGGGCCTTGATCACGTCGTCTTCGAGTCCGGCGGGTACGATCGAGCGACGGATCGCGGTGCACTTCTGCCCCGCCTTCGTCGTCATCTCGCGCGTGACTTCCTTGATGAACAGGTCGAACTCTTCGGTGCCCGGCACCGCATCGGGGCCGAGAATGGAGCAGTTGAGCGAGTCGGCTTCCATGTTGAAACGCACGGAATTCTTGAGCACCGCTGCACCGCTCTTGAGCTTCTGCCCGGTGGCCGCCGATCCTGTGAAGGCCACGACATCCTGCTCTTCGAGATGATCGAGCATGTCACCGGCACTGCCGCACACAAGCTGAATAGCGCCAGCAGGAAGAATGCCCGTGTCCACGATCGTGCGGAACACGGCTTCGGCCAGATGACTGCCCGCCGTGGCCGGCTTCACGATGCACGGCACACCGGCCAGCAGCGCAGGGGCCAACTTTTCGAGCATGCCCCACACGGGGAAGTTGAAAGCGTTGATGTGCACGGCCACGCCTTCAATGGGCACCAGGATGTGCCGGCCCACAAACGTGCCGTTTTTCGACAACGGTTCGGTGGGACCTTCCACATGGAAACACTCGTTGGGAAATTCGCGACGTCCACGACTCGAATAGGCGAAGAAGGTGCCGATACCGCCGTCGATGTCGACCCACGAGTCGGTCTTCGTGGCGCCAGTGAGATAGGACAGCACGTAGAAGTCATCCTTGCGCTCCATCAGCACCTTGGCGATAGCCTTGAGCATCGCCGCGCGCTGGTGGAACGTGAGCGCTCGCATTCTTGGGCCGCCCACCGAGCGGGCGTAGTGCATCATCGCCTTGAAATCGAGTCCCTCGCTGGACGACTCGCCGATCTTCTCACCCGTTACGGCATCGAACAGATCGGCCTTGCGGCCGGTGCCTTCGACCCACTGGCCCAGCGCATAATTCTTGAGCATGTACATCACGTGGTTCCTCCCTCGCGGGTGTCCTTCCAGTTTTTCAACACGCTCGATTGCGTGGGGCGATCAACGGGGACTTCACGCAGCGGCTCCACGGCGCGCCAACTCGCGCGCATGGCAGCGGGCAGCTGCTGATACAATTGCGTGCCCGACGACTTCCAGTCCAGCATGTCATCGGTCACGTCTTTCACGATCCGGGCAGGATTCCCGACGACCACTTTGCGCGGAGGAATCTCCATACCGGTGGGTACGAAACACAGCGCACCGATCACACACTCCGCGCCAACCACCGCGTTGTCCATGATCACGGCATTCATGCCGATCAGCGCATTGGCTCCTATGTGCGCGCCGTGCACGATCGCACCATGGCCGATGTGCGCACTCGCCTCCAAGCGAACGACGACGCCCGGGAACATGTGAATCGTGCAGTTCTCCTGCACGTTGCAACCGTCTTCGATCACAATGCCGCCCCAGTCGCCACGAATGGCGGCACCGGGTCCCACATACACGTCGCGACCGATGATC
>Ga0105049_10010304_pt1 | contig 10730 bp, 11 predicted proteins | sample MAT06_FD_78087 | JGI IMG/M metagenome (GOLD analysis project Ga0105049, IMG submission 78087) | Freshwater microbial communities from Lake Fryxell liftoff mats and glacier meltwater in Antarctica - MAT-06 | ecosystem: Environmental > Aquatic > Freshwater > Ice > Liftoff microbial mat | place... | reverse complement strand
GCCCCCGCCCTGATCGCAGTCGAACCGCGTCTGGTGCCGGACGGCGGCAGCTATGTCGTGCGTGGCCAACTGCCCGGCGATGCGGTCTGGGGGGTCCGGGTCGTGCCGCGCGGCGGCGATGTCGCAGCGCCCATCACCTCGGCCGAGGGGCTGGTCGCCACCTGGAACCGCGCCTTCCGCCTGTCGACGCTGGGGATGGCACCTGGACCCTATGATGCCGTTCTGATTGATGAAAACGGCAACGAACAGACGCGCACCCGGTTCTCGGTCGTCGCCCGCGACGGCCGCCCCACCCTCTCGGTCGCCGAGGCCATTGTCGCCCAGGGCGCAGGCGTAACCGTCCGCTGGTCAGGTGCCCCCGGCCTGCGGTTCGACTGGATCGGCGTCTATGCGGCGGGCGATCCGGATGTCTACAACTACCTCGCCTTTGCCTATACCGGTGCCATTCTGGACGGCGAGATGACGCTGACCCCGGATCTGTACTACGAAGAGTTGGCCCCCGGCGACTATGAATTGCGGCTGATGGCCGACGATCACTATGTCGCGCTCGCCGCAACCCGGTTCACCGTGACCGCGCCATAGATCCATGGCAATGCCGCCGGGCGGGGCTCGATGCCCCGGCCCGGCGGCTGCCTTTGGGGGGTCGGGCCTCGCCTGTCACCACTTGGGGGATGCGGGTCGCGGGGGGCGTGTTGCGGCTGCGGCGGCAGGCGATGGACCCGTCGATCAGCACCATGCCGATGCCCGGCAGGTTGCCCTGCGCCACTGACTCCAGCAGCCCCGCCCCCGGCGCGTGCTGCGCGCGGTCCATCAGCCTCGGGTCCGCCGCCATCCCCACCGCCAGCAGCCCGGCATCCAGCCGCCGTTGCCGCGCGGTGTTGCCGGTCGCCAGGCAGAACGCCAGTTCCGCAGGCAGATCGCCCGGCGCCGACAGCATCGCCACCATGCGCAGGATGCCCAGGGGGCTGCACCCCCGACCCCGCCGGACCATCGGTGCCCGGAATCACCCGCTCCAACTGCCCCATCTCGCGCGCCAGCCGCAGCGTATACAGTGCGGCGCGTTCGTTGCCGTTATCCACGATCTCCAGCGCCGCCTTGCACCCTTGGCAGATGCACCGGATCTGGTCATCGGGCAGGGCGGTATGGCCGCCGTTGATATGGCCGACCACATCCGTCCCGGCGTCGAGCACCATGTCCGCGTCGATCAGGCCAGAGCCGGGGATGGACGGGCCGCCGGTATGGATGGTGCTTTGCATGCCGTTTGCCCGCGCCCAATCCACCATCTTCCGCGCGGTCGGCCCGTCCTTGACGCTGCCCAGCCCCACCTCGCCCAGCAGCGTCACGCCCGCCGCCGCAAGGTCGGCGAAATCGCCCGCCTCCATCCCGTGTCCGATCACCGGCGCACCCGCCATCACCTTGACCCCCCGAAGGACGAAAGCTGGCGTAGAAACGCTGGGTGGCAATCGCCATCGCCTTCAATCCCACGATCTCGCGCGGGCGGCCGGGCATATGCACCTCGCCGGCTGAAATCATCGTGGTGACGCCGCCGTTCAGGGTGCTGTCGATCCAGTTCAACTGGTTCTGGCGCAGGGTATGGTCGCCCACGACCGGGTGCACATGGCTGTCGATCAGTCCGGGCGACAGCGCGCAGCCCATCGCGTCGATGGTCAGGGTCGCGTGGTCGGTGTCCATCAGTGGCCCATGCCCGATGGCGCTGATGCGGCCATCGACGGCGATCAGGCAATCGGCATCCAGGATCGGCTGTTCCAGCATCCCCGACAGCATCAGCCCGATATTGCGGATCACCAGCTTGCCCGTTGCCGGGACGCCTGCTGTCGGGTCCATCCCCTTGCCCCCCGGTTCAGTCCTTCAACCCGATCGTCTTGTCGTCGGCCCAGGACAGCCAGACCGGCCCGGTATCGGGCAGATGCGCCATGTCCTGATCGCGGTCGGTGACTTTCAACTGTTGTCCGTGCCAGTCCAGCACGCAAGTGCCCATCGCACCGGCGAAAATGCGCCCGACCAGCCGCGCCTGGATGCGGTTGTGCGCGGCAGGTTCGGCGACGGACAGCGCGATATGTTCCGGCCTGACGGCAACCGCCGTCGTCCCTTGCGGCACGGCGATCAGCGTGCCGCCCGGCAGGCGCAGGCCGCCCGGTTCGGGCGTGCCGGTCAGCACGTTCGCCTCGCCCAGAAACCGCGCGGTAAAGGCGTCGGGCGGGGCGGCATAGACGGCGCGGGGCGGGCCTTCGGCAATCAGGCGGCCGTCGCGCAGGATGCCGATCCGGTCTGACAGGGTCAGCGCCTCTTCCTGGTCATGGGTGACAAAGATCGTGGTGATGCCGACCTCGCGCTGTATCCGCCGCAACTCGATCTGCATGTCCAGCCGCAGCGATTTGTCCAGTGCAGACAGCGGCTCGTCCAGCAGCAGCACCCGGGGCCGGGTCACGATCGCGCGCGCCATCGCGACGCGCTGGCGTTGGCCGCCCGACAGCTCGTGCGGCTTGCGCGCGGCATAGGGGCGCAACTGGACCAGGTCCAGCACCTCGCCCACCCGCCTTGCCGCCTCCGGCCCCGATACGCGGCGCACGTCCAGGCCAAAGCGCACATTTTCCGCCACGGTCATGTTGGGAAACAGGGCATAGCTTTGAAACACCATGCCGATCTGCCGCGACTCGACCGGGACATGCTCGACCGGCTGGCCCCCCATCAGCACACGGCCGGCATCGGGGGTGACAAAGCCTGCGATGGCGCGCAGCAGCGTGGTCTTGCCGCTGCCCGATGGCCCCAGCAGCCCAAAGAACTGACCATCGGGAAAGTCCAGCGTGACATCGTCCAGCGCCGGTGTGCCGGCATAGCGTTTGGTCAGGTTCTCGACCCGCACCTCGGCCATCAGCGGTCGCCCCCGAACCGGAAACCGCGGGCGGCCAGCAGCATCACCAGCATCGACACCACGATGATGATGGTGGATATGGCGTTGATTTCCGGGGTAAATCCCTTGCGGATCGCGGTATAGATCAGCACCGGCAGTGTCATATCACCGGGTTCGGCCAGGAAATAGCTGACCACGAACTGATCGAAACTGACCGCGAACGCGAACAGGCCGCCCGCGATGACGCCGGGGGCCAGAAACGGCAAGGTGACGCGGCGGGTGATGGTCCATTGCGTGGCACCCAGCGAGCGCGCCGCCTCCTCCAGCAACGGATCGAACCCGGCCAGCCGGGCGCTGACCACCACGATCACGTAGGGCACCGCCAGCGCGACATGGCCGACGATCACCGCCGGCGCGCCGCGCGGGATGCCGATGGCAAAGAAAAAGATCAGCATCGCCGTGCCGGTGATCAGCCAGGGGATGGCGATGGGCGGGAACAGCAGCGCCTGCAACAACCGCTTGCCCGGGAACTTGTAGCGGAAAAAGGCCAGCGACGCGGCGGTGCCCAGGACGGTCGCGATCACCGTCACCACGACGGCAATCCACACCGATTGCCAGGAAGCTGCAAGAATTTCGGCATTGCCGGCCAGTTTCACGTACCATTCGGTCGAAAATGTGAAAGGCAGCTGATAGAACGGCGAGGCATTGAAGCTCATCGCCGCCATCGCCAGAATCGGCGCATAAAGAAAGAACAGCACAAGGGCCAACCAAAGCCTGCCGGCAATGCGCAGGGTCATGCCGCCCTCCGCAGGACCGGGGCGGCGATGGCCAGGATCACCAGCACCACCGCCAGCAGGCAAAACGACAGCGCCGCGCCCAGGGGCCAGTTGAACACGGCGATGAACTGATCCTCGATCACGGTGCCGAAATAGGTGCCGACGCGGCCGCCCAGGATGCGCGGTTCCATGAACGATCCCACCACGGGGACGAATATCAGCACTGCCCCTGCGATCAGCCCCGGCGCGGCCAGCGGGATCAAGAGCCGCCACAGGATGCGCAGCGGCCCGGCCCCCAGCGAGCGCGCGGCCTCGATCAGGGCATCGTCGATGCCCTGCAAGGCCAGATAGCAGGTCAGGATCATGTAGGGCAGATAGGAATGCACCAGCCCGATCACGATGGCCGACTGGCTGAACATCAGGTTCACATCCACCGGCCAGGGGCTGATCCAGTTTACCGCGCTGTCCAGCACGCCATTGCCGCGCAGCACGATGGCCCAGGAAAATATCCGTACCAGCGAGTTCGACCAGAACGGCAGGATCACCAGCAGAAACAACGCCTCGCGCGCGCGACCCCTGATCGCCTTGGCCAGCACCAGCGCGCAGGGAAACCCGATCAGCGCGCACAGGGCGGTGACGATCAGCCCCAGTTCCAGCGACTTGCCCAGCAGGATGCGATAGGTCGGGTTGGTCAGCGCCCGGGCAAAGTTGTCCAGCGTCAGGGACGCCTCGCGCCCGCCGAACGGCACGTCGGTCAGGAACGCGAACCACAGCATCGCTGACAGCGGCAGGAACACCGCCGCTGTCAGCCACAGATAGGCCGGGGCCAACAGGCCAGCCAGACGCCCCCTGTCGGCCCGGGCCAGCACCCTATTGCTGGGCCTTGAGATCCTGCCACAGCGCCAGATACGCCTCGCGGTCCTCGTCCGATACCGGCTGCATGAACTGCACCCGCGCCACCACGGCGGGGTCGCCCAGCACGGCGCGGTTGAACGAGGTTTCGGGCAGCGCGGCGGCTGCGGCGGCGTTGGCGGATGCAGGCGCGCCGTCCGGTTCCCAGCGGACATAGAAATCGGGGTCGATCATCCAGTCGATGAACGCGTGCGCCGCCGCCTGATGGGTGGACGTGGCCGGGATCGACAACCCGTCCAGCCAGCCGATGGCCCCTTCGTCGGGCACCACGAATGCCACCGGCAGACCGGCTGCGGCACTGCGCGCGGCCGAGCCCGACCAATAGGTGCCGATGGCGAAATCGCCCGCCGCCATGAACTGGTTCCAGTCGTTTTCGCTGCTCCAATACGCGCTGATCTGCGGCATCAGCGCGGCCAGCTTGGCGCGCACGGCGTCCAGGTCGGTGATGTCGTTGATGTTCTGCCCGGTGGCGAGGGCTGCGAACTGCACCGCCTCCAGCGCATCGTCGCGGATCGATACCCGGCCCGCATAGGCCGGATCCCAGAACACGGCCAGCGAGGTGGGCGGTTCGGCGAAAACGTCCGTCGAGACCGCGAACGAGGTCAACCCCCAGGTCCAGGGCACACCATACAGTGCGCCGCCCGGCGACAGATCGGGATTGCCCGCAAGCGAGGGGTCAAGGTCGGCGAAATTGGCAATCAGCGTGGGGTCGATCGGGGCCAGCAGCCCCTCGGCCTGGGCCTGGGCGGTAAAGGCCGAGTTGATCAGCACAACGTCATAGGCGCCCGGATTGGTGCGCAGCTTGGTCAGCATTTCCTGTTCGGAGTTGAAGTAGTCATGCACCACCGTATGGCCGGTGGCGGCGGTAAAAGCCGCGACCGCCCAGGGCAGGTCGGTGCCATAGCCCTGCCAGTTCAGCATCCGGATTTCATCGGCCAAGGCAGGCGCGGTCAGCAGCGCAAGGGCGCAGGTCAGCGTCAGTCGCATGAGGTCATCTCCTGTGATTGTGGCGGGTCAAGGGAAAGGATCGCCAGAACGGCGGCAGGGTCGGGCGCGGCCAGCGGCCCATGCGCCGTGGTCGACAGCGCGGCGGCGATATTGGCGATGCGGGCCGCACGTTCGGGCGTTTCGCCACGGGCCAGCGCGGCGATGAAGGTGCCGATATGCACGTCGCCCGCACCATTGGTATCGACCGGGCGCACGGCAAACGGGCGGATATGAACGGCCTGGCCGCCGGCGCGGGCCAGCCAGGCCCCATTTTCCCCCGTTCGCACCACCGCGCCGCCGCCGGTGGGGCGGTCTGCGGCCAGCAGGGTCGCGGCCGCGCCCGGCGCTTGCGCACCGGTCATCACCTGCGCCTCGGCCCGGTTGGCGCTGATCCACAGCGCAACGCGGCGGGCGGCGGCCAGCGCGGCGGGGTCCAGCCGGTCCACGATCGGGGTCGGGTCGAACACCAGACGCACGCCCAAAGGCAGCGTGCCCAGCCAGCCGGTCAGTGCCATGCGGCTGCCATCATAATACAACCCATAGCCCGACAGCAGCAGCCAGTCATCGGGCAACAGCGGCAGGCTGACCAGATCGACCGGGCTGACCCAGCCATCCGCCCCTTCGACCGCGACAAAGCTGCGCTCGCCCGCGTCATCGACCAGCACGGTGCACATGCCCTGATCGCGCGCGCCCTTGGCGGCAGACAGGGCGGTGATCTCATGCTCTTGCAGCGCCTGGGCGACCATGCGCGCCAGGGGCCCCCGGCCCAGACGGCCGCCATAGGCGACGGCCATCCCGGCACGTTTGGCCGCGACCATGGCATTCATCCCGCCGCCGGCGGACAGGGTCAGGCCATGCACCAGCGCCTCGCTCCCCGGTTCGGGCAGAGCGGCGATGCGGTAAACCGCGTCGACAATCGCGCCCGACATCTGCACCAGCCGGCTGCCCTGCATCACGACGCCCTTTGCATGCCGACCGCCCGGCGCATCGCCACAAGGTCGGCGACCAATGGCGCCAGGTCCAGCCGGTTCACCGACAGGACCAGCGCCACCTTGTCCTGTGGCAGCGCCGCACGCCCCGCGCAAGCCGCAGCCATGCCGCAGGCGATGGCCCCGATGGTATCGGTGTCATCGCCGAGGTTGGCCGCGATCAGCGCTGCGGTCCAGGGGTCGCCCGCAGCCAGCCGCACCACCCCGAACGCCGCCGCGACCGAGGCGCTGCTGGCGACCGAGGTGCCGATGCCGTCCGCCAGTGCCACCGCATCGCCGCCATCGGCCAGCCGCAGGGCCAGCGCGATGCGCCCGGCCATGTCACGCGCGCCCGTCTGCGCGCCAAGCGCCGCGCCGGCACGGGCGGCGGCGAGAGCGGGGGGGATGGCCCGTTCGAACGACATCCCGGCCACGCCGCAACTGATCACCATGGCCACGGCACTGGCGGCGGCAATCGCCTCGGCCGTGGCATGGGTGACGCGCGACACCGTGGCGACGCGGGCGGCCATTGCGGCGGGGTCGCCCGGCGGCGTGGCGATGCCGACGGGCCCGATCCGCATGGCGGCCCCGTTGGTGGTGCCCTGCAGCCCGGTCTGATCGGGCGGCACTCCGGCCAACAAACGTTCCAGCGCGCGTTTGGTGGACGGCCCCAGCAGGTCGCGCAGACCGCGCGCGGCAATCCCCGCCTCCCAGTTCAGCAGGTCGTGCGCCCAGGCGATCTGGTCAAAGCCGGGCGCGTCGGCGATCAGGCGGCGGGCCAGCAGCAGCGTCTGTTCGGTGTCATCGGTGATCTGACCGGCGCGCAGCCCATGGCTGACCGGATGGCCGGAATAGGGCGCGATCAGGTCATTGATCCGGCCATGGCGGGCTGCAATCTCGGCCCGCGACAGGGTCTGCGACGGCATTCCCGCCGCGTCGCCCAACGCTCCGCCCAAAAGGGCCGCCATGGCGCGGTCTTGCGCGACATCCACCGGGCAGATCATCGCTGGCCGCCGATCCGCGATGTCAGGGTCCAGTCAGGGTGCCGGTCCGGCCCTTGACCACCCTGGCCCGGCCGGTTTGCGCGGTCGCATCCCGCGATAGCGGCCGCATTGCCCTTGCCGGTCAGCGCGACGACCTGACGCCCCATGTCCGGCACACCCATCCTAGAACGCCAGCCGCAGGCCGAACCGGGCCGGGTCAAGCGTGCTTTCCACATAATCCAGCACGCCGCCACCGGCCAGTCGCGTCACCCGCTCCAGCCGCAGCATCGGGTCGCCTGCGTGGCGGCCCATGATGGTGGCATCGTCCTGACCCAGTTGGGCAATCACGCTGACTGACTCCTCTCCGCTGACCGAAACCAAGGCCAGTTCCTGCAATGTGCGGCTCAGCGACCCTTCTTGCAGACCATTGGTTAACACATCCTGAAAGTCTGCCCGCCAGGGCAGGCGGGCCCGCTCGAGCGAGATGCCAAGCCCGGCGTCCAGGCAATGACGCAGCCGGTCGATGCACAGATAGTCGCCCGCGCCCTGCCGCACCCCGGTCAGGAACCGGTCGGCCCTGGAACAGGGGCCCCGGGCAACGCCCAGCAGGCGCGTGACCACCCGCGATGTGCCGTGCGACAAGGCGACGGTCCAGCCCAGGCTGCTGTCGATGGTGGTGCCGTCATAGGTGACGAATGACCCGATCCCGGTGCGGGTGGCGATCAATCCCCGGCGCGACAGCATCTGCAGGCCCCGCCGCACCGTATTGCGGCCGACCGCAAAGCGGGCCATCAGCGCGCCCTCGCTTTGCAGCCGCACGCCATGCCCGATCAGCCCGGCACGGATGTCGCGCTCGATGGCGTGGGCCACCTGTTCGGATTTGGCGGCTGTGATCGGGGCGGACATCGGCGCTGGCCTTTTCGTGCAGGCACCTGTTCCTACCTGTTCTAGTTGCTCACCACGCCGGCTGTCAATGCCACGATCCGCCCTGGCGCAAGGTCGCGGCCCGGCCGGTGCCTCCGCGACCGCCAACAGTCAGCGCCATCCCGCCCCGCCGAAGGGGCGCGGCCCGGCCCGCGCCTCCGCGACCGCCAACAGTCAGCGCCATCCCGCCCCGCCGAAGGGGCGTGGCCCGGTCGGCGCGTCCATGCCCGCCAACAGTCAGCGCCATCCCGCCCCGCCGAAGGGGCGCGGCCCGGCCGGCGCGTCCATGCCCGCCAACGGTCAGCGCCATCCCGCCCAGGCGCACGGTTGCGGCCCAGCCGCCGCGTCCGCGACTGCCAAAGGTCAACGCCATCCCTGCCAGGATCAGCGCCACCCCGGCGGCACGGGCCCAGCCGCTGCCGGGCGCGCCGGTGATCAGATCCAGCGCCACGCCCGTCACCATCTGCCCGCCGATCACCAGCAGCGCCGTTGTTGCAGCCCCGATCCGCGCCACCAACCAGCTGGCAGCCGCGATGAACAGCACCCCGATCAGTCCGCCGATCCAGGCCTGCCAGGGGGTATTTGCCAGTCCCGGCGGCCACAGCCCGCCCAGCACCATGCCTGTTGCCCCGCAGCGCCAGCAGGCCCAGCACGGCCAGCGCCGGCAGGGTCGCCGTCCCGTGCGCGGCGACCGAGGAAAAGAACGGCGTGCTTGCCGCGCCCATCTGGCCGTTGAACAACACCATGAGCGTCAGCAGGCCGCCGGTGCCAAAGGCAGCAAGCAAGGGGAACCAGGCAGGCATGGCGGATCCGTGTCGACAGCGGCTGCCGCTCTGTCCAGACCGGCCCTGCGCCACTGCAAGCGAAAGCAAGTTGTCAACCAATCGGCGCTAGCGTCGAATCCGTGGGCTGATGAGACCCGAAAGCTGGATGTTTGCCAATGCCGCTGCGTGTGCTGCTGTGCTGTTTGTTCATGACCCTTGCCTTGCCTGTGCTGGGCCAGGACCGGCAAACACTGGGTGTTGGCCGTATATTCTCCAACGATTTCATTGGTGATGGCCATGATCGCTGGCGCAGCGGGGCTTACTCGCTGTCGATCCTGCGTGGCCCGGCCTGGGATGGAAGCCCACCGCCGCAACCGGGCCAGTTGCTGGAGTATCGCCTGCGGGCAGAGATCATCGCGCCGGGCACCGTGTCGCCGCTGGATCGGCCCTATGCCGGGACGCTGGCGTTGGCGCTGGCGACACACGCGGCGCTGGGCGACCATGATCTGAGCCTGGGGGTCGAAACCGTTGTGATCGGGCCGCAGACCGGGTTGTTCGACTTTCAGACCTGGTTTCACGATCTGGCCAGCCTGCCCGCACCGCGTGGCGGGGCCAGCCAATTGCCCGACGCGGTTTATCCCGGTGCGTTTGTCGAATTGGCCCACCCGCTGCATGTGTCGCCCACCGTCACCCTGCGCCCTTTTGCCGAGGCGCGGGTCGGGGCCGAGGATCTGGTCCGTATCGGCGCGGAGGTGATCATCGGCCCGGTCGGCCAGCGCGACCTGTGGCTGCGCGATGTCACCACCGGCCAGCTGTACCGGGGCATCACCGACCGGCAGACCGGGCTGGCTCTGGTCGCGGGGGCTGATTTCGCCCGGGTGGACGACAGCGCCTATCTGCCCGCCGACCGTGGCTTTGCCGCCCGCGACCGCCGCAGCCGGGCCAGGATCGGTGTCCATTGGCAATTGGGCGACACCTTGTCGCTGTTCTATGGCGCGACCTGGCTATCGCCAGAATTCCAGGGCCAGCCACAGGGGCAGGTGCTGGGCTCGCTGACCCTCAATGTCACTTTCTGAATTAATAGTTAACGACCGATCCTGATCCAACTTGCCCGGAAAACGGGCGTTCTGCTAGATCAGGGCCGAAGCTCGCGCAACAGATGCGGGCACGGTTGAGGCGACGACAGATTGGCACAGATCCTCTCGGGCTCTGGGGGCACGTTCGTGATATCCTGGGCGCAGACGCAGCTGGACGGGCAATCGAACGTGCCGCCGGCGGCGCTGGCCGTGGGCGCGCAATGGTCCTGGACAGGCGAGGCGGTGCGCCTGGACGGCCCCGCCGGGGTTGAACTGGTGCCCGAGTCGGCCACGATGGCGGACCTGCGCCGTCGCGCGGCTGGCCAGGTGCGCCGGCTGTTGCGCGCGGTCAGTCTGGACGCCGCACACCCCGCCAACGGGCGACCGACCGCGCCGCCCGCCGCCGCCCATGCCGCGCCGCCCGCCGCGCCACGGGTCGCGACCCTCGGGACTTTGACAAACTGGCGG
>Ga0105049_10010303_pt1 | contig 10731 bp, 7 predicted proteins | sample MAT06_FD_78087 | JGI IMG/M metagenome (GOLD analysis project Ga0105049, IMG submission 78087) | Freshwater microbial communities from Lake Fryxell liftoff mats and glacier meltwater in Antarctica - MAT-06 | ecosystem: Environmental > Aquatic > Freshwater > Ice > Liftoff microbial mat | place... | reverse complement strand
GGGCAGGGGCAACAGCGGTGTGGGCAGGGGCAACAGCGGTGTGGGCAGTGGCAACAGCGGTGTGGGCAGTGGCAACAGCGGCGTGGGCAGGGGCAACGTCAGCGTGGGCAGGGGCAACGGTGTTCGGAATGCCTGCCGGGGCGTTTGACGCGTCCGGTGCGAGGCTGGCGACCAGTTCCGGGGCGAATGCCGCCGAACCAGAGGCTTGCGACAGCGGCGCGCGCAGGAATGCGGGCAGTGCCACGGCCTGCACCGGCTGCGATTGGGTCACTGCGGCGACGCGTTTCAACCGCGCGCCGCGTGCAGCGTTGATGTCGAAGGTCAGAACAGGGCCGCTCACATCCGCCCTCCATCCACCAAAGTCCCCAGGCGCGCCGCGATCCGCAGTTCCACCACCGCAATCTCGTAAGCCACATCCACCGCCGCGCGTTCAGCGCGCAGGCGGGTTTCAAACACGCCGACGGTTTCGGGGACCGACCGCTGCCCGGCGCGCTGTTGGGCCGAGAACAGGGTGTAATTCGCCGCCGCCTGATCGGCGAGGTTCCGCGTCTCGGCCGCCTGACGGCGCAGGGTCGCCAGCCGCCCCTGCAGCGCCGCGACATCGCGCGCCGCCTGTTCGCGTTCCTGTCCGACGCGCGCCTGTACGGCGGCGGCCTGTGCATCCTCGGCCTGCATCGCGGCCCCCATGCCGGGGCCGATGCCATTCGGCGCGGCAATCGTCAGGCCGATCCCGGTGCCGTTCGCCCCGATATCGCCACCAGCCGACAGGCCGGGCAGATAGCCTGCGCGCGCCACACCCGCCGCAGCCACGGCCCGCCGCCCCTCGGCCTCGGCCTGCATCACGCTCAGCGCGACGGCGGTCGGCGACGGGTCAGCGATGGCTGACAGGCCGGTCACATGGTCCAGCGGGGTTGCCGCCATCGCCTGCAATTCGGCCAGCGCCACCATGGCTGCCTCGCGATCCGCCGCCAGATCGGCGCGCATCTGGTCCTGTTTCTGCGTCACCACCTGCAGATCGGCGCGGTCGGTCACCCCGGCGGCGACGCGTTCGCGCATGATCCAGGCGAAATGCTCCATGTCCGCCTCGGCCCCGGCACTGACGGCGGCGCGGGCGCGGGCGGCCTCGGCCCGCAAATACAGTTCGAGCGCGGCCAGCACCCTTGCGTTGCTATCCTCGGCCAGCAGCACGGCGGCAACCTCGACATCGGCCTGCGCGTGGTCCCGTTCGGCCCGGCGCGCGCCATGGTCGATGATCGCCTGATTGACCACCAGCGACGTCACAACCGCCCCGAGCGAGGTCAGGTTCACCCCCGGCCCCAGCCGTGGCAGCCAGTTCAGCGACTGCGCCTGGCTGCGCAGCATCGCGGCGCGCAGGTCCGCCTCGGCGGCGCGGGTATTGGCGGCCATCACCGCATCGGCGACCGTGGCCAAAGGCCCCGGTTCCAGCACCGACACGCGGTTCAGCAGCCCTTCGATCAGGGCAGAGTTGGTGCCGTCTTCCATCCGTGCATCCAGCAAGGGCGCGGCGGGGCCAAGGTCGGGCGCGGTGGCAGCGCGGCTTGCGTCACCGCCGCCGCCAAAGCATGCGGCAAGCGCGGTCACGGCCAGCAACGCTGCCGCTGTTCCGATGCGTGCTTGACCTTGCCTCACCTTTTACCCCCTGAAACGACTGGTCTTTTGCCAGGTCTGCCGGTCTTGCCAAACATGGCGGGCGGGCCGGTTCGTCCGGCCCTGCCCGGGGTGTTGTCGTCAGGTATGGACCGTGATCGCCTCGTCGATGATCAGCGTGCCACCGTTGGTGCCCAGCGAATAGACATCATAGGTGCGCCCGTCGATGGTCTGGGTCGCCCCGGTGGCCGCCCCGCCCAGGATGTTCACCGTATCGTCCAGCCCGCCATGCACGGTCAGCACGTTGGAATGCGCAGCCAGCGATTCCAGATCGGACGCGGTCAGGGTCAGCACCGAATCCTCGGCGAATTGCAGGTCGATCGCCTCGATGTTGAACGCGTCCAGGCCGGGATTGCCGATGTTGACGTTGTTGGTCAGCGTCTCTTCCAGCACGAACAGGGTCGAGGTGGCGTTGCCGCTGGTATCCGACGCCGTCATCACCAGATGCGAGCCATTCGGGATCGGATCGCCACTGAAGTCATAGACGGTCTGGCCTGCAACAAAGGGGTTGTTGACCGCGTTGAAGTCGACAGACCCGACCGAACCGTTTCCGGCGACATGATGCAGTTCGACGGTGTCGGTGGTGGTGTCGATGGCCAGAGCGATGACGCCGCTGCCGGCGCGGGTATAGCTTTCGATCAGCGGCGCGTCGGGCGGTGTGGTGTCGACGCTGAACGTATCGTCAAGGGTGCGGGTATTGCCGACCGGGTCGGTGGCGTGGATCGACACATTGGCGGTGTATTCGCCGCTGGGCACCTCGGCCCCGGTATAGCTGACCGACCAGTGCCCGTCCGCCGCCACAGTGGCCGCACGGCTGACGCCTTCGAACGTGACCATCACGGTCGAGCCGATTTCGACGGTGCCGGTCAGGGTGATGCCGTCCTGCGCCTCGGCCCGGTTGACCAGATCGTCGCCTTCGACGGCGGCCAAGGTCAGCGGTTCCACCACCGTGTCGATCCGCACCTGATGGGTCAGGTCGCGGGTATTGCCGGCAAGATCGGTCGCCGTGGCGGTGATGGTGGTGTCATATTGCCCATCGGCGATGCCGCTGGCGGCAAAACTCGCGCTCCACGCGCCATCGGCCCCGGCGACGACGGTGCGGGTGGCACCGGCAAAGGTGATGTTCACCGTCGACCCGACCTCGACCGTGCCGGACAGGATCACGCCATCGGCCTCCTCGGCTGCGTTGACGATGTTGTCGCCTTCGACCGGGGTGGTGAGGGTAAAAGGCACGACTTCGGTGTCGATCTGGACCGCGTCCGTGACTTCCTTGAAGTTACCGGCGGCATCGGTGATCGAGGCCGAGATCGGCGCCAAGTAAGTGCCTTCCGGCACCTCGGCCGACAGGAACAACGAGGACCAGGTGCCATCCGCCGCAGCCACGACCTGATGCGTGGCGCTGCCCAGCGAGACGGTGACGGTCAGGCCCGGCGTCGCGGTGCCATGGATCATCACCCCGTCCGAGCGTTCGACGAAGTTCACCACATCGTCGATTTCGATCGGCAGGGGCGACAGGGTCACGTCGCCTGCCACCGTGTCGATCGTGACGTTTTCGCTGACCGACGCGGTATTGCCCGCCGCGTCCGTGGCGTTGACCACGACCTGGGTCGAAAACTCTCCCGTCGGCAGGCTGCCCGCCGGATAGGTAACCGTCCAGGCCCCGTTCGCCGCGACCGTGGCCGCCAGGCTGATGCCGGCCAGCGTGACCGACACGGTCGAGCCGATTTCCACCATGCCGGTCAGGGTGATCGGCTGGCCCTGTTCGGCAGCGTTGATGATGCCGTCGCTGCCAACCACGCCCGAGGTGATGGTCAGAGTGTTGACAAAGGTGTCGATGGTGACATTGCCCGACGCGCTGGCGATATTTCCCGCAACATCGGTGGACACGGCAGTGACGGCGGCCAGCGTTTCGCCCGAGGGGATGCCCGCGGCGGCGAAATTGGCGCTCCAGGTGCCGCCCGCCGTGGCGGTCACGGTCTGGCTGACGCCCGCCATGGTGACGACGACCGCTGCCCCCGCCTCGGCGGTGCCGGTCAGGGTCACGCCATCGGCGCGCTCGACAAAGTTCACCACGCCATCGGTTTCGACCGTGGCTGTCTCGATCGTGACGACGGTTTCGGTATCGACATCAAAGGTGCCGGTCGACGTGGCGGTATTGCCCGCTGCATCGGTGGATACCGCAGTGACCGACGCCTGATAGATCCCGGTCGCAATTTCGCTGGTGGCAAAGTTCACCGTCCAGGTGCCCGTCGCGCTGGCGACAACGGTATGGGACACCGCCCCCACCGTCACCACGACCGACGCGCCAGCCTCGGCCGTGCCGCTGATCGGCACGCCAAGGGCGTGTTCGGCGTGGTTGACGTGGTTGTTGCCGCCGATGATGGCCGTGTTGATCGTCACCGCCGTCTCGGTGTCGATCTGGAATGATCCAGCGATGGTGATGGTGTTGTCATGCGCATCCACCGCCGTCACGCTGACACTTTGGGTCAGCACGCCTGCGGGCAGTGCGGCGGCAGGCAGGGCCAGCGACCATGTCGCGCCGGTCACAATGGCGGTATAGGTCACGGTGTTGATGACGACCGTGACGGTCGAACCGGCCTCGACCGTGCCGGTCAGGGTGACGACGCCATCATGTTCGACCGCGTTCACCATGCCGTCGCCGCCGACCGCGTCTTCGTCAAAGGTCACGCCGACTTCGGTATCCACCACCAGCGCATCGTTGATGGTGATGGTCTTGCCATCCAGGCTGACGGTCACCACCACCGGGGTTTCATAGGTGCCGGTGTCGATCTGGTCAGGCGGGAACAGCACCGACCAAGTGCCGGTCGGGGTGATGACGGTGGTCTGCTGATGCCCTTGGATGGTGACAACCACTGTCGCACCCGGCGTGCCGGTGCCGCTGATGCCGACGCCATCGGCTTGATCCTCGGCATTCACCACATGGCCGACATCCTTGGTGCCTTGCAGGATGGTGCCGGTCGGGTTGTCCCTGTCGTCGTCCTCGCCCAGCACGGCGGTGCCGACGCCCAGGCCGATCAGCCCCAGCAACGGCAGTGCGATGCCGCCCAGCAGCGGGAACGCGGCCAGCATGCCGACCCCGTCATCGTCAGCCGGGGCCAGCACCTGGCCGACCTGACCATCGTCGCCATGGACGAAATACAGATCGTCCTCGGGGCTCCATTTGCCGAACACGTCCTGTTCGACATAGTTGGCGTAGAAGGTGCCGTTCATGCCGGGGGCAAGCGTGACTTCCGCCAACAGCCCGTCATACGAGATGAACAGATCGCTGATCGGCTGTCCGTCGGCACCAAAATAGTGCTGGATGACAATGACCCGCCCATCGGACAGGGTCACATGCAGCGCGTCCCCGATCTGGATATAGCTGACGATCTGGGATCGGGCCAGGTTGAGCGAGATATCCGCCCCCTGCGCCGCCATGACTGCCGGGGCGGCACCGTCGCCGCCCACGAATCCACGCTGTAGTCCGCCCGCGCTATCGCGGACGACGAACTCGATCGACGTCATAATGTACCGCTCCGCCTCATGCTGCCCGTCTTGCTGCGGGCCGCTTTTTCATTGCGGTCAAAGTAGCTTGGGTGTGATTCGTTGGCTAGGGGAAAAAATCGGGCCGCATGACTTATGCCCGGGCCCGAACGGCATAGGGGCGGCAATCGTGGCAGGTTTGACACAATCGCGCCCCCGGCCCGCCCGATTTCGCCCCAGCGCGGCGGGACCGGCTCGGGCAGGTTCGCCTCAGGGCCTTGCCGACGGAATGCGATCATGGCCTTCGCGCACCGCGTTGAAGGCCGCCCCCAGCAGCACCAGATAGGCGCTGAGGTAAAGCCACAGCAGCAGCGCCACCACCGCGCCGATCGAGCCATAGATCTGGTTGTAATTGGGGAAATTCGACATGTAGAACGACAGCCCCGCCGAGGCCCCCAGCCAGGCCACGATCACCAGCAGCGCCCCCGGCGTCATGAAGATCGACCGCCTGACCCGCCGGTTCGGGCCAAAGCGGTACAACAGGGCCAGACCGACCAGCATCAGGGCCAGCGCGGTGCCCCAGCGCAGCAAGGTCAGCATCTCGGCCGTGCCGCGATCCAGGGGCAGATAGGCCAGCAGGATCGGGGCGACAAACACGATGGTCAGTGCGGCCACCGACATCACCAGCAGCACCAGGGTCATCACGACCGAAAACGCCAGATGCCCCAGGCCGCCGCGACTTGGGATCGCATAGATCGCGTTCAGCCCCTGCACCAGTGCCCCCACCCCCGCCCGCGCCGACCACAGCGCGATCAGCACCGACAGCACCGTGGTCCAGCCCAGCGTCATGCTGCCTGCCGACAAAAGCGCCGTCACCTGATCGTCGATCAGCACATAGGCGTCATGGGGGATCACCTCGCGCAGCAGTTGCAACTCCGCCTCGACCACAGCGGGATCGGCAAAGATGCCGAACAGCGCGATCAGCGCGGCGATGCCGGGAAAGATCGAAAAGGCGGCATAGAACGCCACCCCGGCGGCAATCAGGTCCAGATGGGTGCGGCTGGTCAGTCGCCAGACCCGACGCAGTCTTTCAAGCCAGATTGCCATGCGCCGTGGCGGTTGCCACCTGCCCATCTTCTCCAACGCGCCACCTCCCCCCCGACCCAGTTCCGCGACAACCGGCTGCCGCCTTTGGAATGACCATACAGGCCGGTTGATCCGTTGCGAAAGGGGTTGCAACCGATTGCAGTTGCGCGCAGCCTTGGCCATTGGGCGCAGCGGACGGGGGTGGGATGGCGGTTACGTTGCGCGATGTGGCGCTGGCGGCGGGGGTATCGCCATCGGCGGTGTCGCGCGCGTTCACGCCCGGCGCATCGGTCGCCGCGCCGACCCGGGCGCGGGTGATGGCCGCGGCCGAGCGGCTGGGCTATCTGCCCAACCGCCTGGCCTCGAGCCTCAGCACCGGGCGGACCCGGCTGGTGGGGTTGATCGCCGACGATTTCGTCAACCCGTTCTTTCTGGGCGTGTTCGATCTGTTCACCCAAGGGTTGCAGGCACAGGGACTGCGACCGTTGCTGATCAATCTGTCCGGCCAGACTGCGCCGGATGGCCCGCTGCGGATGCTGCGCGAATATGCGGTCGAGGCGGCGATCCTGGTGTCGGCCACCCTGCCCGCCAGCTTTGCGGCGGCCTTTGCGCAGGCGGGCATCCCCATCGTGCATGCCTTTGCCACCAGCGGGGCCGATCCTGCCGTGGCGACGGCAGGGATCGACGACGTGGCCGCCGGGCGGCTGGCGGGGCGGGTGCTGGCCGCGCGCGGCTATCGCAAACCCGCCTTCGTCGGCGGGCCGCGCAGCACGTTGCCGACCCGCGACCGGCTGGCCGGGTTTTGCGCGGGGTTCGGAGACGCGCCCCGCGTCGCGCATGCTCAGGCGTTCAGTTTCGCTGCGGGCCGGGCGGCAATGCAGGCGCTGCTGCGGGACGGGCCGCCGGACGCGGTGTTCGGGGCCGATGACGTGCTGTCGCTGGGCGCGATATCCGCCCTGCGCGACGCAGGGTTCGCTGTGCCGCAGGATGTCGGCGTGATCGGGCTGAACGACATGCCGATGGCCGGCTGGGACGGCGTCGCGCTGACCACCATCGCCCAGCCGGTCGCCGCCATCGTGGCCGCCGTCATCGGCCTGACGCTGGACAGGATCAGCGGCGGGACTGCGCCATCCCGGGTGTTTGCGGCAACCCTGGTCGAGCGGGCGACGCTGCGGCGTCAGCCGGACGTGCCGGGGTCGCGGTAAACCACCAACGCGGTCAGCGCGGTCAGCGGCAATTCCAGCAGGCGCATCGCGGCCAGGCTGATCTGGCTGCCCGACCCGTCCGGCCCGCCGGATGGCCGCAATTCCAGCGCGACGGATCTGCCGGTCGACGCATCCTCGACACGGCCCATCGTCACCGCGCTGACCAGCGGCGTCTTCAGCCAGATCCCCGGCTCGGCCGGCGGGCCCAGCGCCGCAATCGTGCTGCCCAGCCGCGTTTCGCTGGCCGGGGCGGGGATGGCGACTGCGGCGGCGCGTTGTGCGGCGGTGGTGGTGTCGAACTCCTCGACCGTGGTCGCCAAGGCCGACGGTGGCGGCGCGGCCATGGCTGGCGTCGGGTCGCCCGGGGCCACCGCAGGCGTCGATGCGACCTGCGGCGGCGGGATGGCGAACGCCTCGCGCAAGGCGACGCAGCCGGACAACGACAGCAGGGCGGGGGCGACAAGGACCACGATGCGCATGCACGCAATCTAGCGCGGTGTTCGTCACCACGCAACTGCGTGAGGCCCGCTTGCGCCGGGCCTTGGCGGGGCATAGCCTGCGGTACATGGACATGGCCCCCCTGATCGACCCGTTTCAGCGCGCGATCCGTTATCTGCGGGTGTCCGTCACAGACCGCTGCGATTTTCGCTGCGTTTACTGCATGTCCGAAAACATGACCTTCCTGCCCAAGCGCGACCTGCTGACGCTGGAAGAACTGGACCGCCTGTGCAGCGCCTTCATCCGTTCGGGCGTGGAAAAGCTGCGCATCACCGGCGGCGAGCCGCTGGTGCGCCGTGACATCCTGACATTCTTTGCCGCGATGGGGCGGCATCTGGAAACCGGCGCGCTGAAAGAGCTGACGCTGACCACCAATGGCAGCCAGTTGGAGCGGTTTGCCGCCGATCTGGCGGCGACGGGGGTGCGGCGGATCAACGTGTCGCTTGACACGCTGGACGATGCAAAATTTGCCCGGATCACCCGCTGGGGCCGACTGCCGCAGGTGCTGCGCGGCATCGACGCCGCACAAGGCGCGGGATTGCGGGTCAAGATCAACGCCGTGGCGCTGAAGGGTTTCAACGAGGACGAGTTGTTCGCCCTGACCGCGTGGTGCGCCGCGCGCGACGTCGATCTGACCTGGATCGAGGTGATGCCGATGGGCGATATCGGCAACGAAAACCGGCTGGATCAGTTCTGGTCGCTGCGCGACCTTCGCGCGCGGCTGGCCGAACGTTTCACCCTGACCGACCTGGCCGAACGCAGCGGCGGTCCGGCACGCTATGTCCGGCTGGCCGAGACCGGGCAGAAGGTCGGCTTCATCACCCCGCTGTCGCATAACTTCTGCGAAAGCTGCAATCGCGTGCGGCTGACCTGCACCGGCGAGATTTATACCTGCCTGGGGCAAGAGGGACACTCCGACCTGCGCGCGCCGCTGCGGGCCAGCCCTGATGACGCGCTGCTGGATGCTGCCATCCGCGCCGCCATCGGGCTGAAACCCAAAGGGCACGATTTTGACTATGGCCGCCAGACCGTGGCCGGCCAGGTCAGCCGCCACATGAGCCATACTGGCGGATGAGGCCGCTGCCCTTGCTGGCCTATGGCCTGGCCGCGCGCCTGCTGGGACCGCTGGTGTTTGCCCGCGTGGCACGGCGACTGGCGGCGCAAGGGGTTGCGGCGGCGCGCATTGCCGAACGGCGGGGGGTGGCAGGACTGCCGCGCCCGGCGGGTCGGCTGATCTGGTTTCATGCGGCCAGCGTCGGGGAAAGCCTGTCGATCCTGCCGGTGGTGGCGCGGTTGGCCGGGCCGGGGCTGACCTGTCTGGTCACGACCGGCACCGCGACATCGGCCCAGATCCTGCCCCCCCGCCTGCCCGCCCATGCGCTGCATCAATTTGCGCCGCTGGACAGCGCGCCCTATGTCGCCCGGTTCCTGCGCCACTGGCGGCCTGATCTGGCAGTTTGCGTCGAAAGCGAGATCTGGCCTGAAACGCTGCGCCTGCTGGACCGGCAAGGCACGCCGCGCGTGCTGCTGAATGCCCGGCTGTCGGACCGGTCGCTGGCGCGCTGGGGCAAACGGCCCGCCAGCGCCCGCGCGCTGTTCGGCGGCTTTGCCGCGATCATTGCGCAAAGTCCGGCGCTGCGCGACGCACTGGCGGCGATGGGCTGCACCCCTGCCCGGCTGAGCGTCGGCGGCAACATGAAGGCGGCCGCCGGCGCGCCACCCGCCGACGCAGCCGCGCTGGCCGGGCTGAACGCCGCCAGCGCCGGCCGCCCGGTCTGGGCCGCCGTTTCCACCCATGCAGGCGAAGAGGCGGCCGCGCTGGCCGCACACCGGCAGGTACTGGCCGGTCAAGCGGACGCGCTGTTGATCCTGTGCCCGCGCCACCCCGACCGCGCACCCGACCTGATGGCGCTGATTGCCGCGACCGGCCTGACCGTGACCCGCCGCAGCCTGGCGCAAGGCCCGGTGGCGCAGGTCTTTCTGGCCGACACGATGGGCGAAACGGGCCTGTGGTTCCGGCTGGCCCCGGTGGTTTTTCTGGGTGGCTCGCTGGTCGACAAGGGCGGCCATAACCCGTGGGAGGTTGCGGCCTGCGGTGCCGCGTTGCTGACCGGACGATACCTGAGCAACGTGGCACAAGACATGGAAACGCTGACGCAATCGGGCGCAGCCCGGATCATCCCGGACGCGGCGGCCCTTGGCCCGGCAGTCGCCGGCCTGCTGGCCGACCCCGCCGCCGCGCAGGCGATGGGCCGGGCCGGGCGGGCCACCATCCGCGCCGTCGCCAGCAGGCTGGACCAGATCGAAGCCGACTTTCGCCATCTGTTACCCGGCCCGGGGCGCAACACATAGGGCCGGTCCCTTTGCCCCCGGACCTGCCTCCCGATCGGACCGAAGCAGCGGCCCGTGCGGGCCTGCAGCGGTTTGGGTCTGATCCCGATCGTTCCGGCCAAGCAGCGGCGATGGACCGGGGCGCGGACGGAGCAGGCTCGCCTGAACCTTGGCAGAGGCGATGCACCGGAGCGCCCAGCGGAGGCGACTTGCCTCGACACCGGCAGAGGCGATGCAGCCGAGCGCCGAGCAGTGGCGACTTGCAGGAGCACTGGCGAAGGCGAAGCGCCGGGGTGCCTAGCGGAGGCGACGCGCAGGACCGCTGGCGAAGGCGAAGGCGAATTGCGCGCCCACGCGATCCTGTCGGGCGCTGACCGTGGTTTCCAACGGAAAGGAGCCTGTGGCCCGATCATCAAGAGCCAAAACCAGTGCAGACCGCTTCAGTTCAGCGGCATCCGGC
>Ga0105049_10010302_pt1 | contig 10731 bp, 9 predicted proteins | sample MAT06_FD_78087 | JGI IMG/M metagenome (GOLD analysis project Ga0105049, IMG submission 78087) | Freshwater microbial communities from Lake Fryxell liftoff mats and glacier meltwater in Antarctica - MAT-06 | ecosystem: Environmental > Aquatic > Freshwater > Ice > Liftoff microbial mat | place... | reverse complement strand
GCCGGGAATCACATCAGGATTGACCGGGCGCGGGCCGGCGTGTGGCGAATCCTTGCCGATGCCGGTCTGCGCAGTGCTGTCGCTGGTTTTGGGGTCGGTTAGAACCGCCTTGGGGGTGGTGTTGGCATTGGCCCGGACAATCTCATCCGCATTTAACGGCGTTGGGGCACCCTTCTCCTCGGGCAATTTTGCCTTCTCGTCACCCGGCAGAATATACTCTGCACCCTCCCACGGGCTCATGAAATCAAAGGTCCGGAAATCCTGCGCGAGCTTGACGGGCTCATACACCACGCGCTTGGCCTCTTCGGAATAGCGCAGCTCGACATAGCCCGATAGCGGGAAATCCCGGCGCTGGGGATGACCGCGAAAGCCGTAATCGGTCAGAATTCGGCGCAAATCCATGTTGCCATCGAACAATACGCCATACATGTCGTACACTTCGCGCTCCAACCAACCCGCAACCGGCCAGATATCGGTCACCGATGGTACCGGTTTTACCTCATTTGTCATTACCCGCACGCGAATACGGTGGTTCCGGGTTAGGGACAGGAGGTGATAGCAAACGTCAAACCGATCCTCACGATCAAGATAATCGACGCCGGCAATCTCCATAAGCTGTTGATATTCAAGGCCCGGCGTATCTCGCAGCGCAACCATCACCTCGATCAGTCGCTCGCGCGCGACCATGATTGACACTTCCCCCACCGATTCCTCAGTGTAAAGCAGAGCATCACCCAAAGCCGCCTCCGCCGCCTCAATCACCCCATCATTGGCGGCATAGGCAGGCGCCGGTGCCCTCACCGTTCGATCGTCCCGACGCGCCTGATCTTCCGCTGCAACTGCATAATGCCATACAGCAATGCTTCGGCCGTGGGCGGGCAGCCGGGCACGTAAATGTCGACCGGCACAATCCTGTCACACCCGCGCACCACCGAATAGCTGTAGTGATAATAGCCACCGCCATTGGCACAGCTGCCCATCGAGATAACGTATTTCGGCTCGCTCATCTGATCATAAACGCGGCGCAGTGCAGGTGCCATTTTGTTGCACAGCGTGCCCGCCACGATCATCACGTCCGATTGGCGCGGGCTTGCGCGCGGCGCAGCGCCGAAGCGTTCCAGATCATAGCGTGGCATGTTGACGTGGATCATCTCTACAGCGCAGCACGCCAACCCGAAGGTCATCCACCAAAGCGATCCGGTTCGCGCCCATTGGAACAAATCCTCGGTCGAAGTGACGAGAAATCCCTTGTCGCCAAGCTCGTTATTCATGTCGTTCAGGAACGCAACGTCAGGCAATGTGCCGGGCGCGGGTGCCGCAGTGAGTTCTACTCCCAATCGAGCGCTCCCTTTTTCCACGCATAGGCCAGACCCAGCGCCAGCTCAGCGATAAAGATCATCATCGAAAACCACGCCACCCAGCCCAGCTTAAATACTGAAACCGCCCAGGGGTAAAGGAACGCTGCCTCCAGATCGAAAACGATGAACAGGATTGCGACGAGATAAAAGCGCACATCAAACTGACTCCGCGAATCCTCAAACGCCGGGAAGCCGCACTCATATTCAGTCAGCTTTTCGGGCGTCGGCTTGTGTGTGCCGGTCATCCGCGAGACCGCCATCGGCGCAAAAACAAACGCGCCGGACAGTAAGAGCGCAACCCCGATGAAGAGCAGAATCGGAAGATATTGTGACAGATCGACCAAGGGTTCCTCGCAACTGCGAAAATCAATGAAGCGGGCTTATTGAAGCGGGCTTTAGGACGATGGCTTGGGGGGAGCAAGGGCGGTGGGCAGCATTATCCCGCCGTTTTGGTATCCGATCAGAATCGCGCGTCCAACAAAAGCATCATAAAGTGGTTATGCGGGCTTTCCACGTAACCGGCATAGGGTCCGCAATCGATAAAGCCGAACCGGCGGTATAGTGCATGAGCGGGGGCATAAGAAGCGCTGGTGCCCGTTTCCAGAATGAGCCGGTGCCAACCCCGTGCCTGCGCCTGGGTGATCAGATGGCCAAGCAACAGCACTGCAACGCCGCGCCGCAGATGCGCCGGGTGGGTGCGCATCGATTTTACCTCACCCTCCCCTGCGCCCAAATCCTTGAGTGCGGCACAGCCCAGCAACGCATTTTTCTCCCACAAGGTCCACAGCATGATCCCGGGCGCACGGAGCGCGTCTATCCCCAATGCAAACGCGTGTTGCGGCGGCGTTCCGGCATGCGCTGCTGCGAGGTGCAGAGCAATGAGCGCGGTAATTTCAAGTCCAGTCGCGTCGTCCTGAACAATCCGAAAACCAGCCATGCTCATTGCGCGGGTTTCGCCATTTCCTCGGGCGCTCCGCCCCAGATTCGATTGGCCTCAACATAACCATTACGGCCGTGCACGTCGATCCAGCACCAGCCGCGCGCACATTTGCTGATCCGACCGACGACACCGGGGGCTGCCCGCCAGAGTATCTTCGCACCGAATCGCGGCGCTTCGAGCAGCTCAGCGTTGGTGCCGGTGATGATGGCGGTGCGGGTATCGCTCAACAGATTGACAAGCATCCAGCCCTGCGTTCCTTCCGGATCCTCAATCTTTCGCCATTCCTTGTACACATCAACCACTTTTACCGGCAGGTCGGACCGCTGATAAAGCCAGCTTGCCGGATAATCCCGCCCCGGACCTGTCCGCATTCTTGCCTTTGCAGCGGCTATAGAGGCAAAATACGGCAAACTTCGCTTTTGTGCTTCTGCCTCATCGACGGCGCATCCAATGAATAGGACCGCAACCACGACGATCCGCCCCCAAGCCCGAATCTGCATCGTGCAACCTCCTGAAAATACAGCGCCCAGTTACTGCCAAGCACCTTCGTTGTTCAACCACCGTTGACGCAGCAAGCGGGAGCCGCCAATTCATGATCCATGGTCGATCAAAGACGCCCGATGCCGAAGATATCCCATCCGCGGGTTACTGTGACGCGTGAGCTATCCAATGCGGTGATGGACCGGATGGAACAACTCTTCGACACACAACTCAATCGTGATGACGCACCGATGAATCGTGCCGCTTTGGTCGCGGCGCTGGCGGATTGCGATGTGCTGGTCCCAACGGTTACCGATGAAATCGATGCCGAACTTATTGCGCAGGCGGGTGAGCAGCTCCGGTTGATTGCCAATTTCGGCGCAGGCGTAAATCACATCGATCTGAAAGCTGCGCGCAAGCGGGGCATTATCGTAACGAACACGCCTGGCGTCCTGACTGAAGACACAGCCGACATGACGATGGCGCTGATTGTATCGGTCCCTCGTAGGCTCGCTGAAGGCGAAAAGCTGGTCCGATCAGGCCAATGGAAAGGTTGGAGCCCGGGCGGCATGCTCGGCCACCGGATCGGCGGCAAGGCGCTTGGTATTCTCGGTATGGGCCGAATCGGTCAGGCCGTTGCTCGGCGCGCGGCCGCATTCGGCCTGTCGATCCATTATCATAACCGTCACCGGCTCCCTAAAGTGGTTGAGGATTTGCTGGGCGCGACGTGGCACGCGTCGCTTGACGATATGCTTGAAAAGATTGACATCCTGACCATTCACACGCCCCGCAACAGCGAAAGTGAGAACATTATCGATGCTCGCCGCATTAAATTGTTACGACCGCACGTCTATCTGATCAACGCGTCGCGCGGCGGCATTGTTGATGAAGATGCCCTGATTGACGCCCTGAAGTCGGATCGGTTGGCGGGTGCTGGACTCGATGTTTGGACGCATGAACCCGAAATCGACCCCCGCTTGTTGGCGCTGCCAAATGTTGTGATGACACCTCATATGGGCTCTGCGACATTTGAAGGGCGCGCAGCTACAGGGGAACGTGTGATTACAAACATCCGGGTCTGGGCCGACGGCCACCGCCCGCCCGATCAGGTTCTTGATGGCTGGGCCTGATTTTTAACCGGCCTGTCGATCAGGCTTTCGTGTAGCGCCTCCATATCCTCGCCCAAGGACTGCAGCGTGATGCGCGCGCTGCGCATCTCCGCCTCGCTCAAACCTGCACCAAGTTGTGCCATTATGACTGATTCGCGCAAATAGATCGCCTGAACGGCCCGGCTCCCTTTCTCGCTCAATCGCAATTTAGGCGACCTTTTGTGTCGGGGATTGACGTCGGCGATCAATAATCCGTCCACGATCATCTCGGTCGCAAGCCGTTGCACAAACTGCCGCGAAACCGAACGTTCTGCCGCAATCTCGGTAAAGGTCAGCGGTTGTCCTTTTGCCATAAGAAGCAGAACGGACCGGGCCGCCGCCCCTATCGCTTGCCGATCATGCAGCAGATCCGCAGAGGACGTCATCCGGTGATAGGTTTGGGTAAGCGCCGCAATCAAGAGCGCGAGTTCCTTTGTGCGTGCAGCAAGGTCAGTCATTGCATCATCCCGGGCCAGATAAGGCAGCAAGCAACATTGTCGTTGCCGTCGTCGAAAAGCTAGTCCGACACAGTATGTCTAACAAAACCAGCGATTTCGCCGCTATCGGCCAAGTTCGGCTTTGTTGACGGCAGTGCTGGACACCCCCTCAGTCCCCCGTCAAAATCCGATCGACCAGTTGCTTCACCGTTGGCACAAATCCGTTTGCGTAGAACGGGTCCTGCTTAAATTTATATGCGCCATGGCCTGCAAACATAAGGTTGGCATCGGTATCACCGCCATGGGCGATATCCTGCAAGGTTTTCTGGATGCAGAAGGAACGCGGGTCAGCCAACCGGCCGGTCGAATTAGTCTCGCTGTCCTTCCAAGATGAAAAGGCGCATTGACTGAGGCATCCCATGCAATCGGACTGATCTTTGCGGATCATGGACTTTTCTTGGGGGGTTACAAATACCAGCGTGTAGTCGGGGGTCTTGAGGGCATCGGTAAACCCCGCCCCAAACCATGACCGCGCCCGAAGCAGGTCATTACTGGTCACCCAAAAATTCTTGCCACGTACCCCGACATCTAGTTGGAACTGATGATCGCCAGCCGCTTCAGTGGAATAGGGAATCTGGCGTTCAGACCTTGCCTCAAGCGCGCGCAGGAAGGGGTTACGAACCGCGCTAGAATAAAAGCCCGTTGGCGAGAAGCGGTGGAGCAACACCTCCCCTTCTTCGATATGAGACAGCTTGTCCTTCCAGCCCTGCGGTATCGGGCTTTCCTGCGTCAGAAGTGGCCGGGTCCCGAATTGAAAGGCAATCTGCCCCAGTTCAGGGTTGTCGATCCAGTTGCTCCAATCGCGCAGGAACCAGACGCCGCCTGCCATGACGATCGGAACATCGTCCGAAATACCACCCTCGCGCATCGTCTCACGTAGCGCCTTCACGCGAGGATAAGGGTCTTCGGGCTTGCGCGGGTCCTCCGCATTGGAAAGTCCGTTGTGACCACCTGCCAGCCAAGGGTCCTCGTAAACAACCGCAGACAGCCATTCGGACGCCTTTGAATAGGCGCGTTTCCACAGCGCACGAAAGGCGCGTGCCGAACTGATGATCGGCAAATAGCTCACTTGATAAGAGGCGGTGATTTCCGACAGCTTATAGGGCATGCCTGCCCCGCAGGTCACCCCGGATACCATGCCACGAGTGCGATCGAGCACGCCATGCAGCACACGCTGCGCGCCACCCATCTCCCACAAAACGTTGATGTTGATCGCACCGTTGCCCCCTGCGATGTCATAGGCGCGCCGCACCTGTTCGACCGCACCTTCGATGGCGTATTCGACCAGTTCCTCGTGCCGTTCCCGTCGGGTGAGCGCACGGTAGATTTGTGGAACGATCTTGCCCTCGGCATCAAAACTGTCGGCGTTGACTGCCGACACAGTACCAATGCCGCCCGCCGCCGCCCAGGCACCCGCGCTCGCATGATTGGTCGCTGCAACCCCTTTGCCGCCCTCTACCAAGGGCCACACTTCCCGGCCCCCGTAAATGATCGGCTTCACGCCCTTGAACAAAACATTTTCTCCATCAGTTTGAAGTCTGCTATCACGCTGCGGCCATTAGCGGCGAACAAAATACGACTCAGTCAAACACCCCTGGTTTGCCGATTGCGGCACTATAAAGACGGCGATATGCCGCCACCATAGCCGCCTCGCCATATTCGTCGCGCGCCTTTTCCCGATTTGCGATGCCGATCACCCGTCGCAGGTCTTGATTGTCGACCAATTTTTGGATTGCGTCGCGCAGAAACACTTCGCCATGATGTTCGCAGATGAATGGTGCGTTGGCGCTCGACACCATGGCTCGCAAATCGCCTACCGGGGGGGCAGCAATGGGCACGCCCGCCGCCATCGCCTCGACGACCGAAATTGGGAATTGTTCACTTCGCGACGACAGTGCGCAGATATCAAACAAGCCAACGAAGCGACTAGGATCGGGCAGGAAACCGGGCAAATGAAACCGATCGGCAAGCCCCATCGCTTTGGCCGCCTGTTCAATGTTTGCGCGTTCGGGTCCCTCGCCGACAATGACCAGCCTTACCCGCCCTGATACCCCGCCGACGGCGCGGACCAACATGGGCAAGTCCTTGACTGTTCGCAGGCCCGCCAGCGTCCCCACCACAACCTCCCCGGCTTTTTGCCGAAACCCGGGAATTGCGCGGGCAACGGGTGCGATGGCATAACGATCAACATCAATCCCGTTCGCGATGCGATAGACGCGATCCGTAGGCTGTCTCCAGACACGCCGTGCAATCGTCGCTAACGTCTGGGAAGGCACAACCAGCGCATACGCCGCGCCAAGTGCGATCCGGCGATAAACGTTGCGCTCCGCCTTGAGCCCGCCCGATTCGTCGGCATTAAAGCCGTCTTCGTGATGGACCAGTGGCGGGACGCCCTTGGAAAAAACACGCCGCGCCATGACGCCATCAATCGCGCCCCAATTATACGTCAGCACCAAATCGAAGCGGCGCATATAGCGCGCGATTTCCTCATATCGCGCAACGGAGGGCCGACCGGTCAATGGTGGCGGGTCTTGCGCGATTTCATGCTGAATTCCGCTATCGATTGCTGCGCGCGCGCCCAGCTGCCCGGGCACGCCCGAGACGATGGTGTGTCGGGCGCGATCACCGAACAGGTTCATCAGGCGCACCGCGCGCGCTTCCTTGCCGCCCAGATCAAAGCTCGAATGGAGATGGAGAATATGGATGGGCTGAACCACTAACGCGTCGCGATCAACCGACGTTCAGATCGACAAGCACACGCTCGAGCCACCGATTCAAGGCCGGTTGCACCTCAGGCTCGTCAAGCGTCGGGGCATGACCAACCCGCGGAACGGTCACCAACGCCGACGCATCAAGCGCCGCAAACATCCGGTCGGCGATCGGCGCTGCGAGAATGTCCGAATGTTCGCCCCGGACGATGAGAACTGGAACGTCGTTCAATGGATCGAGCGTCCGCCACATATCCGGCCCTGCCTCGTTGCCCGGCACACGAAAGGGCTCGGCAATCTTCATGTCATAATCTAGCACGATTTTACCCGAGTTGTTGAGACGATACAGTCGCTTTGCCATCGCGAGCCAGTCGCTGATTGCGTAATCCGGGTGGGCGTTAGCATTGGTATCAGCGACGGCGCGGGCCGCATGCATCCAGGTTGGCCACGAACTGCTTTTGCCGACATAAGACCGGATGCGCGACAAGCCCGATGTATCAATCTCAGGCCCGACATCATTCAAAACTGCGCCCACCAGCCGCGCACGCCCTGTGCCCGCGAGCAACATCGCGACGATCCCGCCAAGCGAAGTACCGATGGCGATATAGTGCGCACAACCAAGCTCGACGAGCAATTTTTCGATGTCCTGCACATACACAAGCGGGACATAGGTCATCGGGTCCTTTGCATAACCACTTTCTCCCCGCCCTCGAAAATCGACCGTTACAACGCGCCATTCTGCTGAAAGCCGCTCGGCGAGTCGCTCATAATCGCGCGCATTCCGGGTTAGCCCGGGCAAGCAGATGATGGGCGGTCGACCTTCAGCGGCCGCAGCATTGCGCGGCGCGTAATCACGTGCATGCAGACGAACGCCATCATTCGACCACCAATAAAAATTTTCATACGCCGTCATGGTTGCGTCCCAGCGATTACAACCTCCATATTGCCGCATGATCGCAAAGCCGCAACCCGTCCGCTATCGCCCCGCAACCGCCATTCTGCAACTTGGCGAGGGCTTTTACGATCCGGTCGAGCCGGCACGATTCCCACAAACCAAAATTCGGTTTCGCAATGATCGCGCGGCTGCGACAATTGGGCTCGATCAGCTGGATGACACCGCATGGATCAACCATTTTGGACGCTTCGCGCCGCTTCCCGGCAGCCTGGATCAGCCGCTGGCCTTGCGGTATCACGGTCACCAGTTTCGTGTGTACAATTCTGAAATCGGTGATGGTCGGGGTTTTCTATTCGCGCAATTGCTTGATGCGCAAGGGCGGCTGCTCGATCTTGGCACCAAGGGTTCGGGACAAACGCCATGGAGCCGGTTTGGTGACGGTCGGCTGACGTTAAAGGGTGGTGTTCGGGAAGTTCTTGCTACTGAGATGCTCGAAGCATTGGGCGTTTCTACCTCACGCAGCTTTTCGCTGATCGAAACGGGCGAGGCACTTGAGCGCAACGATGAACCCTCGCCCGCCCGTTCAGCAGTGCTCGTTCGCCTGAATCACAGCCATATTCGGATCGGCAGTTTCCAGCGACTCGCCTATTTTCGAGATGCGGCAGGGCTGCGGCAGCTAACGAATTATGTTCTGGGCCATTATTTTGGTGAAGAGGGAGGAGATGACGGGCCTGCCCGCCTGCTTGACCATGTCGTGCGGCGCACTGCGCGGTTGGCGGGTCAATTTATGGCGGCCGGCTTTGTCCACGGCGTGCTCAACAGCGACAACATCAACGTGACAGGCGAAAGTTTTGATTATGGCCCCTGGCGCTTTGTCCCCATCTGGGATCCTGACTTTACAGCCGCGTATTTCGATCAAAACGGCCTCTATGCTTTTGGGCGACAGCCAGAGGCCATCTATTGGGACGTGATGCAGTTGGCCCTATCGCTACGGCAGATCGCAACGGAAGATGCGCTGATTCCGGTGATGGAGCGGTTTGGCGCGCATTATCAAGCCGCCGTGACTGACGCGATCTTGTGGCGCCTCGGTTTCATCCCCGCAGACCAAGACCGCGATCAGGCGACCATCCAGGCAATTGAGCGCGCCCTTCGCTCCAGCCAAGTGCCGATTGATACGTTCTTTTTCGACTGTTTTGGAGGTGATATTCCGCATCGCTACGGCGCTGCCTTCGATGAAGCGCGGAGCGCACTGGCGGGCTATGCGCCTCGCAAGTCCCGCACGCATCCGTTTTGGCAAGGGCCGCCTTGTTCGATGCTCATAGACGAAGTCGAGGCAATCTGGGCCGACATCGCCGAATTCGAAGACTGGTCGGCCTTCCATGCAAAGATTACCCGTATAAGAGATTTTGGCGCGGCAATCGCCGATCGACGCCACGCTGTTGGCAATTACGCATTTTTTGGGGCAAGAGCCTGCCGCGAGGGGAAACAACACCAGATGGCTGTGCAGGAAATCGTCTCGATTGAACCGGCGACTGGCGTCGAACTGTGGCGCCACCCATGCGGCGATGCCGACGCCGAAGTGTTGATCGCACGGGAAAGTTGGGCAGCCTGGGCGGCGGAACCGCTGGCATTCAGACTAGAGGCACTCCGCCGGTTCGCCAATGTCGTGCGGGCCAAGGCCGATGAATTTTCCGATCTGATTGCCCGAGAAACGGGCAAGCCGCTTTGGGAGGCGCGCACCGAGATCGAATCGGTCATTGCCAAGGTCAATATTTCGGCAACCGCCTATGCCGAACGAAGCTCACAGCGGCGGCTCGATTCTCAAATGGGCGCACGCACGGCTGTTCGACACAAACCGCACGGGGTATTGGCCGTGCTGGGGCCGTATAACTTTCCCGCGCATCTGCCCAATGGACACATCATTCCGGCGCTGCTCGCGGGCAATGCAGTCGTATTCAAGCCATCTGAAAAGACCCCCGCGACGGGGGCCATGCTCGTCCGTTGTCTGCATGAGGCAGGTGTGCCGCAAGGCTGTGTCCGGCTGTTGATTGGTGGTCCGGCAGAGGGCAAGGTGCTGGCAAACCATCCGGACATTGATGGCTTGCTCTTTACAGGCTCAGCACGCACGGGGATTGCGCTCAATCGGGCGTTTGCCGACAAGCCTGAAAAGATTTTGGCGCTTGAAATGGGCGGCAACAATCCAATTCTTGCCTGGGACGCACCTGATTTGCAATCGGCGGCGGTGCTGATTGTGCAGTCCGCCTTTACCAGCGCTGGTCAACGCTGCACCGCTGCACGACGGCTGATCGTAAACGAACATATCCATAAGCCCTTGATGGAAGAGCTTGCCAAAGTGCTGGACCGGGTGATTGTGGGCGATCCCCATGCCGATCCGGCCCCCTTTATGGGACCGGTAATTGATAACGAGGCAGCAGACATGCTGACTGAAAGCTTCCTAACGCTGATGTCACGCGGCGGCCGCCCCGTCCGCCACATGCAGCGCCCGCTGAATGACCGACCTTTCCTCACCCCCGGCGTCATCGACGTGACGGAAATGAACGATCGGCCCGATATCGAACTTTTTGGTCCAATCCTTCAGGTTATTCGGACGACCAGTTTCGTAGATGCCATCGCAGAGGCAAACAACACTCGTTACGGACTGTCCGCCTCACTGATAAGCCAGGATCCAAAACTTTACGATCAGT
>Ga0105049_10010301_pt1 | contig 10733 bp, 9 predicted proteins | sample MAT06_FD_78087 | JGI IMG/M metagenome (GOLD analysis project Ga0105049, IMG submission 78087) | Freshwater microbial communities from Lake Fryxell liftoff mats and glacier meltwater in Antarctica - MAT-06 | ecosystem: Environmental > Aquatic > Freshwater > Ice > Liftoff microbial mat | place... | reverse complement strand
TTGGCGGCCAGTGCCGCATGGGCAATGGGCACCAGCGGCGCACCCTGGCCGCCGGCGGCCACATCGGCCGAGCGGAAATCGAAGGCGACGGACAGCCCGGTCAGTTGCGCCAGCAAGGCGGCATCGCCCACCTGCCAGGTCCGGCCCTCGGCCGGGCGGTGCAGAATGGTCTGGCCATGGAAGCCCAACAGCTCGGTGTCCTCGCCCAGCGACTTCAGGGTTTCGGCGCGGACCTTGATCACCGCCTGTGCATGCCGTTCGGTCAGGCGGCGGACCACATCGGCCAGCCATGGGTCGGCAGGGTCCAGGCCCGGGGCGGCGTCGAGCAGCGTGCGCAGGTCGCGCCGCAGTTCCGGCGCATAGGGCAGGGTGATGGCGGGGCCGAGCCGGCTGACCCGCTCGCCATCCGTCTCCACCCAAGCAGCATCCACGCCGTCCAGGCTGGTGCCGCTCATCAATCCGATGGTTTTCAGCGTGCGGATGGCCAACATGCCCGCTTGTTTCCCTGCTCCCGAGACATCACGCTGACGCGCCTCCCCGAGTCAAGGCAAGCGCCCAATTGCGGCCGGCGTGGCCAGGGTTCATTCTTGCGGGATGACAGATCTCACAGGGCGCATCGCGCTGATCACCGGGGCCCAGCAGGGCATTGGCGCGGCCTGCGCATGGGCGATGGCGCAGGCCGGCGCCGATGTGGCGATCAACTGGCTGGATGAGGAGCCGCTGGCGTTGGCGGCCAGCATCCGCGCGCTGGGCCGGCGCTGCGCGCTGCTGCAAGGCAGTGTCGCCACGGTGGCCGAGGGCCGTGCGCTGCATGCGGCGGCGGTGGCCGCACTGGGCGTGCCCGACATCCTGGTGAACAATGCCGGCATCTTCCCGCGCTGCGAGTTCCTGGAGATGGAGGAGGCGCAGTGGGATGCGGTGCTGGGCATCAATCTCAAGGCCGGTGCCTTCCTGACGCAGAGTTTCGCGCGCGCGCTGGCGGGCCGGCCTGGTTCGGTGGTGAACCTCTCCTCCTCCGCCGTGCGGGGCGACCCGCGGGGGGTGCATTATTCTTCCTCCAAGAACGGCGTGATCGGGCTGACGCGCTCCACCGCCCTGGCCCTGGCGCCGCTGGGCATCCGGGTCAACGCCATCGCACCGGGGCTGACCGACACGGCGCAGCCGCGCTATGGCAGTACCGAGGATGAGATCCAGGAGCGGGTGAAGGGCTTCCCCCTCGGCCGCATGGGCCAGCCTTCCGAGATCGCCGACCTCGCGGTCTTCCTGGCCTCCAGCAAGACGGGCTTCGTCACCGGGCAGGTCTGGCACATCAATGGCGGCATGTATCTTGCGTAGGTTTGCCGGGGTCTTCCCCTATCTCGTCTCGCCGATCGGGCCGGATGGCGCGGTACTGGAGGGGACACTTCGGGCGCTGGTGGAACACCTCATCGCATCGGGCGTGCATGGGCTGACGCCGCTCGGCTCCACCGGCGAATTCGCCTATCTCAACGCGCATCAGCGGCGCGAGATCGTGCGTCTCGTCGTGCAGGAGACCCGTGGCCGGGTGCCGGTGATCGCCGGCGTGGCGGCGACGACCACCGCCGATGCCGTGGCCCAGGCACGTGACTACGCAGGGTTGGGCGTGGACGGCATCCTGGCCATGATGGAGGCGTATTTCCCCATCGCCGAGGCTGGTGTGGTGGCGTATTTCACTGCCGTCGCGGACGCCACCGATCTGCCCGTGGTACTCTACACCAACCCGAATTTCCAGCGCAGCGATTTGTCGCTCGGCGCCATAGAAAAGCTCAGTCACCATCCGCGGATCGTGGCCATCAAGGATGCCTCGACCAATACCGGGCGGCTGCTCTCCATCCTCAACCGCGTGGAGGGGCGGTTGGATGTGTTCTCGGCCTCCGCCCATATCCCGGCCGCGGTGATGCTGATCGGCGGTGTGGGCTGGATGGCGTGGCCGGCCTGCGTCATTCCCCGGCAATCGGTGAAGCTCTATGATCTATGCCGCGCCCGCGACTGGACGGCGGCCTTGCCGCTGCAACGCAAGCTCTGGCGGATCAACGAGCTTTTCGCGCAATACGCGCTGGCCGCCTGCATCAAGGGCGCACTGGAATGGCAGGGTTTTGCGGTGGGCGATCCGCTGCCGCCACAGGCCCCGCTTTCCGCCGAAGGCCGCGCGGCTGTGACCGCTGCGCTGGCTGCCCTCGATGGATGAGGATGACGACGAGGAAGGCGCGCCCATTCCCGCGGGCAGACCCTTCTACATGACCCCCACGGGCTATGCCGCCATCCAGGAGGAGCTGCGCAGGCTTTGGTATGATGAGCGCACCAAGGTGGTGGAAATCGTCTCCTGGGCCGCGGCACTGGGCGACCGGTCGGAGAACGCCGACTACCAATATGGCAAGCGCCGCCTGCGCGAGATCGACCGCCGCGTGCGTTTTCTCCGCAAACGCGTCGACGCCGCCCAGGTGGTGGACCCGGCGGCGCAGACGCGGCGTGACCGGGTGTTCTTTGGCGCCACCGTCACCTATGCCCGCGCCGATGACAGCGAGACCACCGTGATGATCGTGGGCAGCGAGGAGGCCGATGCCGAGCGCGGCCGCATTTCCTGGCTGGCCCCCATCGCCCGCGCGCTGCTGGGCAAGGGCGTGGGCGACATGGCGCGCGTGCAGCTTCCCACCGGGGCGGAGGCGTTGGAAATCCTGGCCATCCACTACCCTTGAGCGCCCGGGCGCGCGCCGTGCTTGCCCTGGGCCTGACGCAGACCATGGCCTGGGGAGGAACCTACTACCTGCCCGCCATCCTGGCGGCACCCATGGCGCGCGATCTGGGGCTGGCCACGTCCACCGTGTTCGCGGTGTTCTCGGCGGCGCTGCTGCTTTCGGCCTTTCTCGGCCCGGCGGCGGGGCGGGCCATAGACCGGCATGGCGGGCATGGCCTGCTCATCGCCTCCAACCTGGCGATGAGCCTGGGCCTGGTATTGCTGGCGGTGGCGCAGGGGTTTTGGGGGTTGGCCCTGGCCTGGGCGGTGATCGGCTTGGGCATGGGCATCGGGCTTTACGAGGCCGCCTTCGCCACACTCGCCAAGCTGTTCGGTGCGGGCGCGCGCGGCCCGATCAGCGCGATCACCCTGTTCGCGGGCTTCGCCAGCACCGTGGCCTGGCCACTTTCGACCTGGCTGGAGGCGGAGCTTGGCTGGCGCGGCGCTTGCCTGGTCTGGGCCGCCATCATGCCGGCCCTGGGGCTGCCGCTCAATGGGCTGCTGCTGCCGCGCAGGGCCGAGGCTTCGGTGGCCGCCGCGGTGGCCGTCGCCCCCCCCGGCAAGCCGCCGGGGCTGCTGGCACTGGGGCTGTTGGCCTATGTCTTTGCCGTGGCAGGCTTCACCTCGGCCGCATTGGCGGCGCACTTGCCAGGCATGCTGACCATGGCCGGCGTGGGCGCGGGTGCTGTGGTGCTGGCCGGCGCGCTGCTCGGGCCGGCGCAGGTCGGCGCGCGGCTGCTGGAGATTGGCGTGCTGCGGCGCTGGAGCCCACTGGTTTCCGCCACCCTGGCCAATGCCGCGCATCCGCTGGGGGTGGTGTTGCTGCTGGTGTGGGGGGCGCCGGCCGCCATCGCCTTCGTGCTGCTGCATGGCGGCGGCAACGGCATCCTGACGATCGCGCGCGGCACGCTGCCACTGGCGCTGTTCGGCCCGCAGGGTTACGGCGCACGCACCGGCTGGCTGGCGGTGCCAGCGCGCTTCGCCGCGGCCGCCGCACCCGTGCTGTTCGGCCTGCTGCTGGAGCGTTTCGGCGTGGCGGCGATGGGTTTCACCGCCGCCCTTTCGCTCGGCGCCATCGCAGCCCTGCTTATCCTGGCGCGCGGAGCATCCGCAGCAGCGCCGCGTTGAAGGCGTCCGGCGCCTCATACATCACCCAATGGCCGGCGCCGGGGGTGATTTCGCTCAGCAATTCCGGACGGGCGGCATGCAGCATGGCCAGGCGCGCGGGGATATGCGGCCAGGCCACCTGATCGAACTCGCCCCAGATCGCCCGCATGGGTGCGCGCACATGCGGCAATTGGTCCTTCAGCGATGAGCCGGAGGCGAAGCCACGGCTGCGCAGCCGGGCATGCACCGTGTTCCATTCCTGGATCCGCACCGCCTCGTCATCGATGGCAACGGGGTTCTTCAGCATCAGCGCGTTGAGGTTGAGGCGGTGGGTGGCCACGCGCTCCTCGCCGGTCTTGTCGCGGATTTTCAGCAGCTCCACCGGCTGGCGCTCAAAGCCCAGCGAGGCCGCGCCCACGATGGTGTGGCTGCGGATATGCCCGCCCTCGATGGCCGCCAGATGAGTGCCGATATTGGCGCCGAAGGAAAAGCCGGCCAGATCGTAATGCCGATCGGGCCCCAGCAATTCGGCCAGACTGGCCGAGAGCGCTGCGGCCACGCTGTGCGGTTCGGCAGGGCCGGGGGCCATCGCACTTTCGCCCAGGCCCGGCATGTCGGCGGCCATCACGGTATAATGCCGGGCCAGCACGCCGATATTGCGCACCCAATGGCGCCAGGAGCCGGTGCCGCCATGCAGCAGCACCAGCACCGGTCCCGCGCCCCAACGCTGCCAGACCAGCTCGCCCTCGCCACAGGCTGTGGTCTGGCGGGTGGTGGTGTTCTGCAATTCGTCCAGCATCAGCTCTCTTTCGACAATCGGGCACGCCGCGCCTCGCTGCGCGTGATCCATGTTGTGGCGGCGAAGATGATCAGGGCGCCGGCCATGGTGGTTTGGCTGGGCACTTCGGAAAACAGCAAAAAGCCGTAGAGGGCAGCCCAGATCAGATCGAGGAACCGCAATGGCTGCGCCGCCGAGATGTCGGCCAGCACGAAGGCGCGGGTCATCGCCAGATGCCCCAGGCTGCCCAGCAGCCCGCAGACCAGCAGCAGGAACCACACCCAGGCGCTGGGCCATTCCCAGCCTGGAATCGCCATCGGCAGGCTGAAGATGGAGACGGTGATGGACTGCCAGACCACGATGACCTGCGGGCTGTCGCGCTTCGTCAGCGCCTTGGTGATCAGAAATGAGGCAGCGAAGAGCGGCGCGGAGGCAAGCATGATCAGGTTGTAGTATCCGCCGCTGCCGCCCAGGTTCGGCGCCACCACCACGATCACGCCCAGAAACCCGATACCAGCCGCCACCCAGCGCTGCCAGACCGCCTTTTCCTTCAGAAACACCACGGCGCCGAGCATGATGAAGATGGGGGTGGTGAAGCCCAGCGCCGTCAGATCGGCCAGCGGGATGTTGGGCAGGGCGGTGAACCACAACGTCAACCCCAGGGTGTGGATCACGCCCCTCCAGGCTTGGCCGGCGATGCCATTCGGCCGGTAGGCGGCGATGCCCTCGCGCCAGATCAGCGGCCACATCACCACGAAACCCAGGAAATACCGCAGGAACTGCGCCTGATAGACATCCATGCTGAGCGTGACCACGCGCATCACCGCGTTCAGCGAAGTCAGGATCAGCCCGGCGAGGATGGCATAGGCCACGCCCTGCGCCGCGCGCGGCAGTTTGGCCAGCGGGTTCATCGCCACCAAACTGCGCGCCCGCGCGCCCTTGCGGAAGCCCCATGCGGCACTACCCTCAAACCGCAACCCGCGGAGAACCCCATGCCCGACACCAACATGCCCAACCTGAAATTCGGCATCGGCCAGCCGGTGCCGCGGCAGGAGGACCCGACGCTGCTGCAAGGCCAGGGCCGCTACACCGATGATCTGGCGCGGCCGGGGCAGGTCTATGCCGTGATGGTGCGCAGCCCCTATGCCCATGGCGTGATCCGCGGCATCGATACGGGCCTGGCCGCCACCATGCCCGGCGTGCTGGGCGTCTACACCGCGGCCGACCTCGCGGGGTACGGCACCATGGGCTGCGTGCTGCCGCTGAAGAACGGCGATGGCTCGCCCATCCGCAACACAGCCCGTCCCCCGCTGGCGGCCGACCGGGTGCGCTTCGTGGGCGACCCGGTGGCGATGGTGGTGGCGCAAACCCGCATGCAGGCGCGCGACGCGGCCGAGGCGGTGGAACTGGATATCGAGGTGCTCGACGCGGTGACCGAGGCTTCGGCCGCGGCCGACGCGCCCGCCTTGTATGATGAAGTGCCAGGCAATTGCGTGCTGGATTTCCATTTCGGCGACAGCGCGAAGGTGGCCGATGCCTTCGCCACCGCCGCCCACGTGACAAAGCTGGACATCCGCAATTCCCGCATCGTGGTCTGCGCCATGGAGCCGCGTGCCGCGATCGGTGAATGGGCGGATGACCGCTTCACCCTGCATGTCGGCAGCCAGGGCGTGTTTGGCCTGCGCGCGCAGATGGCGGGCATCATGGGCGTGCCGGTGAAGGAATTCCGGGTGCTGACCGGCAATGTCGGCGGCAGCTTCGGCATGAAGGCCAGCGCCTATCCGGAATACGCGCCGCTGCTGCATGCAGCCCGCGCGTTGGGACGTCCGGTGAAATGGACCGATGACCGCTCGGGCAGCTTCCTGTCAGACCAGCATGGCCGTGACCATCAAACCACCGCCGAATTGGCGCTGGATGCGGCGGGAAAATTCCTGGCCGTGCGGCTGACAAGCTACGCCAATATGGGCGCCTACCTGGCCACCGTCGGCCCGCTGATGGGCACCGGCAATTTCGTGAAGAACGTCCAGAGCAATTTCTCGACGCCGCTGATCGAGGTCAGCACGAAATGCATGTTGACCAACACCACGCCGGTCTCCGCCTATCGCGGCGCCGGGCGGCCCGAGGGCAACTACTTCATGGAACGCCTGATCGAGACGGCGGCCAAGGAGACGGGGCACGAGGCCAATACGCTGCGGCGGCTGAACCACATCCCCGCCAGCGCCATGCCCTACAAGGCGGCTTCAGGCAGCGTCTATGATGGTGGCGAATTCTCGGCACTGTTGGACCAGGCGCTTGAGGCCGGCGATTTCGACGGTTTCGCCATCCGCCGGGCCGAGGCCGCGGCACGCGGAAAACTGCGCGGCATCGGCATCGGCAATTTCCTGGAATGCACCGCGCCGCCTTCCAAGGAGCAGGGCGAGCTGCGCTTCGAGAAGGATGGCCTGGTCACCATCATCACGGGCACGCTGGATTACGGCCAGGGGCATTGGAGCTCCTTCGCGCAGGTGCTGGTCAGCTCGCTGGGCGTGCCGTTCGAGAGCGTGCGGCTGATGCAGGGCGACAGCGACCTGCTGATCGCCGGCGGCGGCACCGGCGGGTCGAAATCCATGATGGCCTCGGGCGCTGCGATCATCGAGGCCTCGGCGCTGGTGATCGAGAAGGGTCGCCCGCTGGCGGCCGAGGCGCTGGAAGCGGCGGTGGTGGATATCGAGTTCAACGCCGGCCGCTTCTCCATCGCCGGCACCGATCGCGGCATCGACATCATGGCGCTGGCGGCGAAGCATCCGGGCGGGCTGGATGTGCGCCATGTCTTCGAGGAGGCGGCCCAGGCCTACCCGAATGGCTGCCATTTGTGTGAGATCGAGGTTGACCCCGAAACCGGCATCGCCGAGGTCGTGGCCTATACCACCGTCAATGATTTCGGCGTGGTGGTGAACCCGCTGCTGGTGGCGGGGCAGGCGCATGGCGGCATCGCCCAGGGTATCGGCCAGGCGCTGTATGAGCGTGTGGCCTATACCGATGAAGGCCAGCCCATCACCGGCAGCCTGCAGGATTACTGCCTGCCGCGCGCCGATAATTTGCCGATGATCGGCTTCGCCAGCCGCCCGGTGCCCGCGTTGACCAACCCGCTGGGTGCCAAGGGTTGCGGCGAGGCGGGCTGCGCTGGCTCGATGCCCGCGGTGATGAACGCGCTGTGCGATGCGCTGGGTGTGGCGCATATCGATATGCCGGCAACGCCCGAGGTGATCTGGCGGGCGCTTCGGGCGAAGTAGTGGTTGGGGGGGCGTCTCCCCTCCCCCTTGGGGGACTGGTCTGAGCGGGCCGCGGAAGGCAGGCAAAGCTGTGGCAGCCTCAACCGCCAACAGCCGTCCCCGCCACCTCCTCCGCGTCGTCCGTATCCGAATGCACGTGATCGCGGATCAGCTTGAGGGTGATGTCCTGGAGATGGGCGCGCAGGACCTCATTCAATTGGATGAATTCGGGCCAAAGGATCTGGTCGGAAAAGCCACGCGGCAGGCGCACCATGATCGTGCTGCGCTTCTGCCGCGGGCGGCGATAGGGACGCAGGCCGTAGCGCCGGCACAACGCTACGAACAGCCGCTGCGCCCAGGGATCCTGGATTGAGAACTGCATTTCGACCGGCTGTTCGGTGCGCCCGATCTCCGCGAGGCGCGCCTTGACGCGCAGCATCGCAGCCTCTGCCGCGTCACGCTCCCCAGGCGTGGCGGCGCCGGCGAACAGCGCCTCAATCTTGCGAAGCTTTTCGCGTAGCGCTGTGTCCTGCACCGTGACCTGCTGTTGTTGTCGAGCGCAGAAAGGCATCACTCGGTGGCGCCGCTGTCAACGCCGGGCGGCAGTTGGGACGCCGATTGGCTCGGTCGCGACATGGGCGGGCCGCCCCGCCCGGCAGTCATCGTACGAAAGCCGAAGTTTGCTTCGACCGACAGCCGCGCCTATCGCCTTTGGAGTTGTGGGACACTCCATCGCGCGGCCGCTGCCAGGCGTTGACGGCCCTTCGGCACAGTGCCGCCGTGACGTCGTGGAGCATCGCCCGCGAGCCGCGCGCTTCAACTGTTTCAGCCACCTTTGCGGAGGCGGCATGGCGGGAAATTGTCGCGTCGGGTTACGTGGTGGTCCCGCTTGATGATGGCACGGGCTGCGCCTCGCCGGCGGCACCTGTCCGTGACTGGAGCGGTGCTGTGCGCTTTGCCCTCCACGTCATCGGCTCGCAAAGCACATCGGGCGCGCAGCATGACGATGCGGCGGTCGCGGCGGATGCCGCCCGGGCCACTGTGGCGCTGGGCAGTGAAGCCGCTGGCTACTGATCGGAGCGCGGCGTGTACTCGCAGTTCCTGATCCTTGATGGGGCGTGGGAGAAGCCCCTGGCTATGAACAGGCGGCGGACCGGGACAGCGCAGACATTCGGCGCTAACCCAGAAACGCCGCCGTCCAGCCCGCGTGATCAGCCCCGCGCGAGGCCATCTGGCTGAGCGGCCCCGGCGCGATTCCTGGGATATCGGCGGGCTTCGCGCCCTCCCGCAGCGCCTTGAGCGTGGCATGCACGGCCGCGATGGCGGCCTGGATGGGCAGGTGGCCTTGCAGGGCGATGCGCACGCCGCGGCTGGCAAGATAGTCCCGGTCGTTGATTTCGGCCGAGAGGGTGCCGAGGATGAGCGGGATGGTCGCCACCTCCGCCAGCCTGTCCAGTTCCGCGCGCGTGGTCACGCCGGTCAGGAACAGCCCATCGGCGCCAGTGTTGCAATAGGCCCGGGCGCGAACCAGCGCGTCATCGAGGCCGGTGATGGAGGTGGCGCCGGTGCGCGCCAGGATGGCGAGCGAGGGGTCGACCCGCGCGGCCAGCGCCGCCTTGATCTTGCCCAGCCCCTCGTCGAGCGCGATCAGCCGCGGCTGTGGCTCGCCATAGGCGCGCGGCAGTTCCGTGTCCTCGATCGACATGGCAGAAACCCCGGCGACCTCCAACTCCTCCACCGTGCGCATCACGTTCAGCGCATTGCCGTAGCCATGATCGGCGTCGACCACCAGCGGCAGGGTGCAGGCGCGATTGATGCGCAGCGCCTGTTCGGCGAATTCGGTCAGTGTCAGGGTGATCAGGTCGGGCGCTGCCAGCACGGTCAGCGAGGCGATGGAGCCTGCGAACATTCCCAGCTCGAAGCCCAGATTTTCGGCGATGCGCCCGGTCAGCGGGTCATGCACCGAGGCTGGGTGGATGCAGGCCGCGCCGGCCAGCACGGCGCGCGCCGCTTCCCTTCGCTGCTGCCATTTCATCGCGTCTCTCCCCCATATGGACGGGCCATGATGGCGCGCATAGCGTGAGGCCGAAAGCGGGGAGCGACAGATGAGCGACAGGTTTCACAGCAACGAGGCGGGCCATGAGAAGTACCTGGTGCTGCATGAGTTCATCAAGGAAGCCCGCAAGAAGCTGAACCACAACACCTGGGATTACCTGGTGGGCGCGACCGAGACCGAGACCACGCTGGCGCGCAACCGGATGGCGCTGGACACGGTGGCGCTGCGCCCGCGCGTGCTGGGCGATGTGAGCCATGTGGATCCGAGCGTGGATTTCTATGCCCATCGCATCAGGCTGCCAGTGATCCTGGCGCCGGTCGGTTCGCTGGAATCCTTCGAGGCAGGCGGCGGCGCATCGGTGGCCAAGGGTGCCGGCGCCTATGGCGTGCCCTTCATGCTGAGCAGCGTGAGCCAGCCGGGCATCGAGGAGACGGCGGCGGCCGCCACGGGGCCGAAGATCTTCCAGCTCTATGTGCGTGGCGATCATGACTGGCAGGATGCCATCGCCAGGCGGGTGATCGCGGCGGGCTATGATGCCTTCGCGATCACGGTGGATACGGCGCATTATTCCAGGCGGGAGCGCGACATTTCCAAGCGCTTCGTCAAGACCTGGCGGGCGGCGAATACGGGCATGGACATCCAGGCGGCGCTGTCGTGGGATGACGTGAAGCGCTTCCGTGACAAACACCGCATCCCGTTGATTTTGAAGGGCATCGGCACGGGTGAGGATGCCGAGATCGCGGTGCGGCATGGGGTGGAGGTGGTCTATGTCTCCAACCATGGCGGCCG